>JACLAC010010687.1_pt1 | contig 12252 bp, 8 predicted proteins | sample 8027881 | NCBI WGS metagenome assembly JACLAC01 (sample SAMN15725517, study PRJNA655200) | protist metagenome | isolation source: fluorescence activated cell sorting (FACS) single amplified genomes of... | place: Spain: Blaines Bay Microbial Observatory, Mediterranean Sea | collected 2016-01-19 | reverse complement strand
TGTGTGACACCGCCTATTAAATATTTTTAAAAGTGTACTACGCCAATTGGTATAAAGTAAGATTATCTATAGAGTGTATATTTAAATCATTTTAAATTATTGTAAAATTATTATATATATTGTAAAATTATTCATATATATATAATAATATACAAAAATCTAAATCACTTTGTATAACTCTGCAAGCCGCTTTTTTGCAATTTGAGCTCTTCGATAGTCTAAGCCTCCTTGGAGCTTTTGAAGACCATTTTGGACATAATCGTTAAAATTAATACATGAGCGATGTTCTTTTATAATCGGTAAAACTTCCTCCAGTCTGAAATATGGCAACCCGCCTTTCTCCCTCTCGTACCCCCTCTTCGTCATAAGAAATGTAGATAAAATCGCAGGTCCAATGTTAGTTCCGTCGTAGCATGCTATTAAAATACGCTTTCCAGCCTTTGTCTTTTCATCTATATACTGAGATATGCTGGGTTGGTACTTCAAAAATTGCAACCAATCTGCTTTCGATGCAATAGTATTGGATGGAAGATTCCAAATCGCGTGACCAAGCGAAAACTAACGGCATTGCACATGGCTGCTATTGGTGGTCATATAGAGGTTGCCAAGGTACTTTTGGAACACGGTCTATCGAATCACGACTTAACTGAACAAAGAAATAATCCAATAAGTTTTACGGAAAATAGGTTTGAATCTCTACGATCACTTTTGGAACAAAATTGGAAAGCAGAGCCATTGCACCTTGTGTTAGATGGAAAACTTGAAGATTGGATTGGGTGTACAGTCGATATTTCTGGAAAGATCATTTTGAATGACTGCGACTGCTCCAATACACGCGTGTATTTAGGTTCTTGGGAATCTATATCTGCATGGTGGCTTAATAGTCTTGAAATTGACTGTGTCGTGTCCGCTTTTCACGTTGACGAAACGCAACCTGATGGGAAAGCTCTACGTTTTCTTTTGGACCCATCAAAGATGGAGAAAACAAACGAAGGGTCAAACGTACTTCATCAGAATTATCAAAGCGTGCTTTAATGAAAAGCAAAACAAAAGAAATTAAACGAATACGAGACCAAAAAAAATATAGGCAAGGCTTGGCACTTGCTAAAAACGGTCAGGGTACTGATACTGATGATAGTAGCATTTCCAGTGAGTCAAGCCTTAGTAGTGAAATATCATCCAGTGATGAAGAGTCGGACACAAATGACTTGATTCTTGAAGATACCAAATTGCCTGGTACAAAACCTATAAATTTGCATGATGCAGAAAATAAATTGCTGCGTCAGTCATACGAGTATGATGCTGATGGTAATGTCACAGTTGTTGAACACTGACATGCTCCTCGACATCATTAATCTATTAAATGTTTTGTTAAAGCGCCCCCTTCTCTTTGATTGTGGTGCAACCTTTAACTTGACTCTTCCAAATTTCTTTCCTTTCATAATTGTATTGTGTCTTCGAATGAATTTATCCAACTCATCTGCAGAATGCGATGGACCCGTTGTGCGACTGTTGTTTCCGTAAGCCATGTTTCTGGGCCCCAACAGTTTGCTTTGAAATACTTTTCGTTCCTCTACTTCTTCTTCCCAAATCTTGTCTTCAGTTTTGAAGTTGTCTCGAAACGGATCTTTTCTATCCACTGCCATTTTAGCATTTGTTTGGTTTGTGTATCGAAATTTGTTTTTATGTCGAGGATACTTCACTATCATTTTTCCGGAGGACGCCGACCTGGACAATCGCGCTTCCTTTCTGAATTTCGCAAGCTGATTGATGTTACCTAATTCGCTGGCTTTTAAGGATGGATCAAAAATTGTATAAAGGGATATGTCTCCAGACATGCTCATTTTCCTCTTCATTGCAAGCTCCTTCAAGTCATGTTTCTTGGTAATGGTAATTTCAGTTGAAGCCAGTGACCCCTCACTATGATACCCAATTAGTCCTGGAAAAACTTTTGCATCTCTAAATTCTTCGACACGCGCTCGCCTAGCGATTGAATTTTCGCTTAATTGGCCTATCATCGTCTAGAGTTGCGTGAAGGAAAGCAGTCAACACTATGTATTAAAGACAATCGGGTTTGTGGCATCGAACGTTTAGCAACGGATACACGATTAATGTGATTAATGTGTTGGAGGATAGTGATAAGTAGTAGGGGGGTGGAGTAATAAATTAAGCAGAACACAATAGAAGAAAGAAAGAAAGAAAGAAGAAGACAGTGTGCCAGTTAAATGAACACAGTGTAAGTGTATTGTAAGTGTATTGATATGTGTACTAAATGCACATCGACTAAGCATCTTCTTCTTTCATGTGATGTGATGATGATGTGTTGTCGTCAACCGTAACCTCAGTTCTCTCTATTTATCATCTGGATGGACTACGGGAAAGTAAAAGGGCAATGTAAATGAGAATGTAGCAATACTACTACTTCGGCCAAGTAAACCAATATGAACAACACCTACTTTCAACTTGTTGTGGTAGCAGCAGCTAGTATATCATTAAATAATAAAGTATAATTTTTTCATTCAATTCTTATTACTATAAAATAATATATAATAAGGGTAGAGTATTTATATAGCAGCTCCGCCCTTCTTCACCTTCTTCTTCTGGCGGCGAGCTGCTCTTACTCTCCACTGTGATGAAGAAGAGAAGAAGAGAAGAAGAAGAAGGACAAAAGGGAACACACTTCATGTGTCAATCCTAGCACAGAGTGCCTCAAAAAGAATAATGGATTCTGCTGCCTCGGATAATACGTACTATGAAAACCTAGAAGATGACCGCGAGGTGGGCACAGGAAAATCGAAAGTACAGGAAACCAGTGGTCGTGCCTCATCGTCGACAACATTTGTCTGGAAAATTTTGGGTTTCTCTGTGATCTTAACAACGCTCGTTTGTTGTATGCTATATTTATTTGTTTTTACTAGGTCTACGGGAAAAGTTTTGCATATTAGTGATCTGCACTATGATCCACTATACAAAAGCAACGCTCTGAATCATAGAAGTTGTGCCTGCAATATGGTGGAAAAGCAAAACTGCACAGCCTCGGATACGGTTTTGTACGGACGAGTGGGTTGTGATGCCCCTCTTAAATTAATCGAGACAGCATTTGAAAGTGCTAAAAGTGTCATTGCAAATCCAGATTTTATAGTATTTACGGGTGATGCAATTAGGCACCACTCAAGTGTGATCAAGGGAGCATTGCCAGATAAGCTGATTTCACTATTCAGAACAATATCCAATTTATTGACATCTTATTTTGGTTCCACCGTAGTTGTCACCCAGGCGTTCGGTAACGACGATTTCCAAAAGAATTATTTTTTTAATACATCCAAGAATTGCGATCAACCTTTATTGCGCGATGTCTTGCCAGTGTTTCAGCGCGGAATGCCTGATTTGGCTAAGGTGGATACAAACATGTTCACTTGTGGGGGTTTTTACTCTGTGTCCGTTTCATCTAAGCTCACCGTAATTGTCCTAAATACGGTTTTATATTCAGTTCGGCACAATCCAAAGATGAGTAATGCTGGCCAAGTTGAAGATCCCATGGGGCAATTTGCATGGTTTGACGAAACACTGGCTAAATTACAGCAAGATAATATTTTTGTATGGATTGTTGGACATATAGCCCCGGGCTATGAGAGTTATGCAATGGAACCGATGTGGCCAAATGTCTACACGCGCAAATATGTTAGTATTGTCACAAAATATGCAAGGATTGTAAAAGCACAATTTTTCGGACACGAACATTTGAATACGTACAGACTATTTGAATCTGGTACCAATGTTCCTTCTCCTATAATTATATCAGGTTCTATCTCTCCAATTTTTTGTAACGCGCCTAGTTATCGAGTAATTGAATATGACAAGAGTACATACGATATTCTTGATTTCGTAAGTTATGGCTCAGACGTTGGAGAAGATAATTGGTCTTTACGATATCGTTTCTCGAGCGAGTTCGATATCTATAATGGACTAAGCAACACAGAAATGAGAAAACTAACAGATAGAATGAGAAATGACGAGACACTACTCAAGAAGTATAGAATGCGTAAGGGCGACAATGACAAAATGCCATATCCCCAATGCGGCACTAAGAATGATCCTGCGGATAAAAACTCTGAACTATGTGCTATTGAGCATTTGGAGCAAGATGCATTCGAAGAATGCGTCAGCAATAGGATATAAGTATTTTTGAGTTGACCTAATTGAACTAATGTATAGAGATTTTGTCAACAATGTTGCACATTCAATAATGCTGCATCTGGACTTAATTTGAATGCGATGATGATCGACTATGGTTCTTCTTTCCATGTCCTACTACAAAAATCATTTCTTGTGGTGCTATCATTCTTTTTTTATTATTATTATCATCCACAGCTATCACCATCGAAAGAACAACCCAACAACGAAGAAGAGTACTACACATTATCATTTTAATTATTTTTTTTTTATATGTTGTTATTTAATAAACTGTACTACTCGTATACTTCACATAAGAAACAAAGAAAGAATGAATGACACACACCGTAATAAAAAGAAGTATATATAATTTCGATAAGTATTATTATATGATGATGTTAATTATAATATGGTGTTGTTATGGTGGTGGGTGTTAATTATTATTAATTTTGATAGGAGGAGGAGACACTAATAATTTTTTTATTATTATATTATTTTTTATTATATTTCTTCAATTCCTTCTTTTTTTTGTTTTGTATGTTGTTGCGTGTTGTTGTGTATGTGTTGGTTGTGTGATGTGTGTTGTTGTTGTTGTGCGTGATGATTGTTCTGGTAGAGTGTCACAAGGGAGATTTAAATTAAGAACAAACACAGACGTAGACAGAAACTATTCTTGGAAACACAAACTGTCATTAGCAGTATATGTAGCGAATGACATCACATGTATATTGCTCCTCATTTCATTCCGAGCCAATTGTTGATAAGGTTGCTGGTGATTTAAAATGGATTAAAGTCTCGAAAATGACAAAAAACGTGAAGATTATCATGAACAAATCATCAGCAGAAATGGAGCGAATGCTTGGCGGTGATGGAGACAACTTCATGATGGCATCAAAAAAAACTATATTCAGCAAGTTTCCCTCTATGAGTGCAGTGTGCAATAAAAACTTCTCTGGGGCAATTTTCAACATGGCAAGAAAGTTAGGATGCCCAGTTAGTTTTGTACCCCCAACGTATATTTTACCTGATGACGCAAAGCAGGTCCAAAAGGTATTTGGAGAGCACCAGGACGGCAAGAGTGGTAAGAAATCAAGACGCAGGCATAGATATACGTACATAGTAAAACCAGTAGATGGAGCACAAGGGGATGGAATTTTTCTGGCCCAAAGCTTTCGAGACATTGAAATGAATCTATGTCATAACCAGTCAAAAAAGGTTGTTGTGCAAAAATATATTTCGAGCCCTATGACAATAGAGGGGAAAAAGTTCGACTTACGAATATATGTCTTGATACGACAGTTTCTACCAAAACTGGAAATATACCTTTGTGAAGAGGGATTAGTACGACTCTGTTCAGAGAAGTATACCAAGCCAAGCGATAAAAATTTGAAAAACTTGTACTCCCATCTGACAAACTATTCTCTGAACAAACACAGCGAAAATTTTGATCACAATGACGATGTTGACAAAGGGTCGAAGCGTAGCTTGACTTCTTTCTATGAATATCTTGAGCAAGAAGGTATCGATGCTGACCAATTGAGAGCCAAACTCAAGACAGTTGCCTACAATACAGGACAAGGCATTCGGCCCTACATAATTCACAGCTGCAACAAACTTTTCTCGGCATGTGCCAATGGTAGGTCGTTTCAAATTTTGGGGTTAGACGTATTAATTGAAACAAAAAGCTCGGGTTCTTTTGATGTACACTTGTTGGAAATTAATTCAAACCCAAGTGTCGCCATCGATGACATAGTTAGGCCAGAAAAACTGACCATATTAGAGCGTAAAATTCAACCGTCAAAAAAGTTTTGGGCTAGTGGCGTGGGCCTTCCATGCGATTGCAGAAATGGCGCAAAGGGTCACTTGCATCGTATATCAAAGGTAGATTTGGAGGTTAAAAAGCAAGTCATCGGCGGCGCATTCGCAATTATATCCAACAAAGTAAATGCGCAAGACTCCTTTTACAGTCTTTCTTACAGTAGAATCGAAGGCATTAAAGAGCACTCAGGCTTTGAGATCTTGAACGCTTTGAGGACAAAGTATGAGGATTTAATTGGCTTTTCAACAAGAGGAAAGAATTTTTCCTGGAAGCCATTAAGTGATTTTCAGTTTCGTAGATATGCAAAAGATTGCTTAGTTGGCGAAAATTTTTCATTACTTGATGCATCCATCACATTTTCAAAAGCAAAAGAAAAACACGGCAGTGTGGATTTGTTTGCATTTTTGGACATGATGATTTACGATATTTTGCCTCGAGTGATTAAAGCTGATGTCAGCGATAAAAAAAATGCGCACTTGATATTCAAAAATCTTGGGTTATCATACGAGGATCGAAATAAGCTGTACATTTGACGGTACAAGGGTTGTGTTTTGAAATTTAATAAGCGAACACGTTTTAACTATCTGATTTAAAAGAGTTTTAACGCTACTAAGTGACCAGCTAATACTATCGATTTAACACGAAGAAAACTTATGTGTGTGTGTGGGTGTTTTGTAAAAAAACATATATGTACACGATTACTTTTCGCGCCTTGCGTATTTTGTAAGACGCACATATATTTTACGAAGTTATTATTATGGCTCTATACTTCTGTAATGTTTTTTTTTCGTTTTTTAACATATATCGTCAACAGTTTACGTTGCGCAATAGATAATTGCTCAAAGTATGGCATAACATTTTCACCAAGTGCAAAATATGCTTCTACGAAACAAAACACTGCTTCTTTACGAATCGAGGCTTCTTCGTGTTCCATTGCATGTATCACTTGTGGCATAATTTCAGGCAATGCATCTAGCAGTGTACCCGTTGCAAGCCGAGAAATAATTTTACATATTTGGTGCAGTACAATTTGCAGTTGGTATCCATTCAAGGTGTTTAACATAGGCAGAAGGCTCTTAAGAATATTCGATGGCTTGAAAATCTTCACCATACTTTCTAGTGTTCCCCTCAAAGCATTTTGGATTTCCATCACAGAAGTTTCTACAGCATCGATGAGTCGAAAAACAACAATATCAAGCATATTAGACATATAGGCAGTTCTTTCTGCCAAGATGCAACGTAGGGAATCACAAGCGCTTAGCTGCACTGTCATGTCATCATCGCTTAATGCATTTAAGATCACATTGACTAGTTGAGAGTGTACATTGCCCCATTTTAAATGATGCCCCTTACTAATTTTAGCGATAGAAGCAAGCGCATCACACCTGGAATTGGGGGACTTTGACATTGCAGCGAGCAGTATTTGACGAAGCGTGTTAAAAACTTTAACACCTGTTTTGCCCACAACAGATTGCCCAGATAGGTCAGTCAAGTCTTTGTTGTATAGACTTGGGCTCAAAGGAGTTGAGGTTACACTTGAAACCGTTTTTTGGAATTGTTCATCCTTGTTAAACGTATATGATGGATTCCTAGTGGATACAACTTCATTGTCTTCTTGAACGTTCTTCGGACCCTTTATGTACGACGAGCTTCGAACGAAACGCTTTAATTTATCATTTATATCCAAAAGAGAATTTTTCATAGATTCAACGATAGCATTTCTATCGCCAAGTTCCATCAGGGTCACCTGTGAAAGAAACGCATTAGTGTTACATTTATACAGAGCGCAAAGCACATTACTGCATGAAATGGCCAGTTTTGAGTTTCGAATTTTCAAATTAATACAAATTTTCTTAAAGATTTGTCGGAGAAGATTCGGAATTTTAAATGTTTGAGCCGCTGCAGGTATAATATGATACAGAAAATCTTGGTATGCAAGTTTTGATTCCCAAGTTCTCTGTGCAAGAGTGCAACATAGAGCACGTGCCAAAACATTCTTATCGAAGTTTACCAGTAATTTATTCAGGACCTCATTCGCGGTGTTCTTAACATCTTCCCTTTTCGCTGCCAAGCAGTCAAAGATGCAAGGTAAAATGCGGCTCATATTTTTCATCAATGGGTCCGACAACGAGCTTTTCACTACATTTGCCGATAAAAACGTAAGCACTTTCACAGTTACACGATGATGAGAATCAGGCAGTTTATTTGAAAATGCTTTACATAATGTATCCATGAAGTCGCAAACTTGTATATTTATGGATTGGGAATGGTGGCATTTCGCATAATCAAGAGCCTTATCTATCATGGTTGATGCTTCGTCAATCGCTCTGATACGCGTGCTCCACAACGAGCTTTCAAACATTGCCAGCGTATCGTTAACTTTCTCAAAGAGTTTCTTAAGTATCGAATTACACGTGCTGACATTCCTGTTATTGGTTTGAGTGTTTGTCCCATCTTGAAAACCAGAATCATCGGGAACAAACTTATTCTGAAGGTGACGATTAAGGTAGGATGTACTGCTTGCACTCCCCTGGATCGCTCCGTGATGACGACGCATTGCAGATGATGTTGGTAGCTTTGTTTCTTCAGCACGAATGTGTTGCTGACCAGGTCTATTTTCGAGTGCTTCTACAATGCTTGGTTTTTCATTCCATTGACTATAGTTTTCGCATGCAGCCATCCTACCATCAGTTTGAATCTTAGAAGCCTTATGTTTATTTCTTGTAATTGCGGAGTGATCGCGGATTTCTGTTACTCTGATAAACGAGCTTTGATTCCGTATACTAGTATCCGCTGGTCCAGCCAAAATTGATTGTGCATACTCCAGTCTATTCTTGATACCAATATTTTCTGCCTCCGCTTTAGAGTGAAACAAATTATGTTTAACCTCATCAGGATCATTACTTATTTGTCTTTGCGTCTCCAAATTATTCAAAATTTCCTCTTCATTGGTCATATTTGCCATTCCACTAATATTTACTTTTTCCGCGAAAAGTCTCTCTTGATCCGATGAACTAAGGCGACTGGCAATATGATCCTGGGCTCTTGGAAAATGCGCTACAAATGCCCAGAATGATTTTCTTGCTAAATATCTAACTTTGTCTGAGCGATCTGTTATTGATCGAAATATCAGTTCACTAAATTTGGAATAATCCTTCTTAAAGCACCGCTTGGGCCATAGCTGCAAAGCATCAAGAAAATATTGCTGGCATCTTGCGCGTGTCACTTTGTCACATTTAGGGCCCGAGGCATCAACGATCGAATGCAATATGACGGCTGATCCACCTTCCCATGATTTTATAATAGTGCGGATGCACGAGTTTGCACTTTTGCTAATAATCCCTATTCTATTACCCGTAAGCGACAGCAACACCGGCACGCACCGTTCTCCAATTACACCTAGATTTTCACGCATATGCTCAGATATGACCTTTAATGTAAGACAGACTTGCCTTACAACAGTAGATCGCAACTCTGTCAGCTGAACGCTTAAGGCTTCAGCCAATCTGTACAGTTGGGTTTCATAAGCCGGTATATTCTTTAGTCCTGGATGAGCGATGATTTTCTGCAGCAAAATAAGCGCCTTGTTTCTAGATTTCCAGTTGCCAAGTTTGTCAGCAAGGATTGTTTCAATTTTAGACACAGTTTTTATCAGCTCTTCCTTATCCTTCATTTTAAGCGGGATTATATCTTCCCGTTTACCACCCTGTGGTATTTCAGCACCCATATCATTGCTAGCACCTTTACGGCCTTTTGTTGGAGAAGAGGCGAATCTGATAGGGCGATTATTAGATCCCGCACGTTCCATCACTTCAGTGGGCTCAACAATATTATTTACAGAATTTGATAATGTTGATAAACCTTTTCTGCTCTTGCTTTTGCTGCGCACTTTAGTCTGCTTCATTTTTCGTTGTTTGCTGATATTTTCCAGATCATTTTGAATATAGTTGTTTGTGGCTGCAGCTTTTGGCACAATTGTTGATAAATGGCTCTTCAAATTTTCGAGTATTGATTTAGCACAATTCAGCCCACCCAGGCATTTCTTGTCCCATATATGACTGCCGACAAAAGAATACACTACTCCTAGAACTTCGACGGCTTTTTGTCTAGTTTCGGGATGTTTGTCGGACAACAGATCTCCACAGCTGCGTATTGACTTTTGCACGTTCGCATCACCCATATTGGCGCCACACTCTTCCACGAGATGTTTAAAGAAAGATAACGATACAAGGCGGGTTCTCCACAATGGGCTTTTACTGGCTTGAAGAAACAAATTGAATTTAGCAGATGCAGACATTCTTGAAATAACCAAAGCACAATCCAGCGCTTCGAGGCGAACAACCTCTTTGGTGTCGCTCCACTGTTCCACGACTGTGTTTGCCAAGGCGGGCAACAAGCTTCCAATGCGGTTCTTTTGAAGAGTCTGCATTGCTAGCATTTTCGCACACTTTAAACCCTGTATGCATATCTTATGGTTACTACTGCATATACTGCTAGTAATAAAGTCAAACACTTCGGTAACCGCATCTATGGGAACAGGTTTCTTTTCTAGGTGGTCATGTAGAGTACATAAGTTTTCGAGTTGTGCTTTACTTTTACCGTTGGGGAGTTCGGTAGTCAGCGCCCGTATCTCACGGATATATTTCTGCGCATTGGTAGCCGCCCTGGTTGCTCGGAAGGGAGATATACTAATCTCCATCTTTACCTGGCACAATGCTGGCTAAAACTTGAAATTGTCGCTTTTGTCGAGTTCGCAACTGAAGCCACATCCGCATTGTTCGGCAATAGACATGCTGTGTTGCGCTGTGATGAAATATTATTATAATATATATTATTATATTATATATAGAAGAAGAACAAAAAAAAATAATAATTAATAGTTTTTCTTAGTAGAGACTAAATAAGGAGGGGTTATTTTCATGTTTACGTGCATTCCAAAAAATACTCACACGCGCACCATATTAGCAGAACTTCTATGCGTTACTTTGCTGACTCACGCGTTTAGAAGATTGGCACACATGTACATATACAAGCGGAAGGGCCTTTTACAGATGGGACTTATGCTCATCCTCAGCGTAGCAATTCTCTTCCAACCAACGTTTGGTGGGTTACCGCCAGAGGACGAGCAATATGTTAAGGATCGTGAGTTTGCAGCGGCAAACTTGAAGAAAGTAAAGGGGCGTTTTGTGATAGATGGTGAGATGTATGACCCTGTGTGTAACTGCAAACCTCCAGTTCCAGACCATAGCAAGCAATGCTATCCATCCAAGGTTACCATCACAAAAGACTCACCTATAAAGGGGAAACTACAACCCCCTGGCCGTTTGGTCATTGACGGAAAAAACCTTAGAAAACTTATTGGGGACCCAAGCGACCTAAAGATGGCAAACAAGTTCAAACATTTTGCCTCAGACGTAGACGGCAGATCATCCGACGAAATATTTGGAGTTTGGGGTGGGGAATTTGGCGAGATGATACTGATGCTCTCGACATATGAGAATGAAAACAAGGCTAAGCTTGGGGTTGCGATCACCCCGTTTCAGCTACAAATGGCGGTACTGAACTATATTCGATCCTGCGCTGCTAGACGGCAATTTTTCTATTACCACAGCGATACAGATGCAGCTGCCTTTATTGAGAATGAGTTGGACGAAGGTGAAATTGATATTACAAACCCTCCAGAAAAATACAAGAAAAAGTTATTGGAAATTTTGAAAAAACCTGAAAGCATGGGTTCACGTCACGTAAAGATGATGATGGTGCACCCAGAAAAATATGAAGTCCGCAAAAGCATGATTGAAGGTGCCATTGCAGCATTTTACAACTTGATGTGGGAACCTGGAAGCGAGGTTCGAGACAAAATTAAGTATTATATTTTGCATGCACCAAAAGTCAATGGTATGCCCAACGAAGTTGCAATGGTAAAATTCAAAGTTGGCGATTTATGCTCCGAGGAGTCACTGCAACCACTTTTTCCACCGTGGTCAAACGGTGTCTCCATTTATGTGCACCACCCCCAGGTAGCACAGGCATTGCATCAAGCGGCGGCGCTGGCAATCAAGGCAACCCAGGGAGGACTTGCTGATGCTGCTATTCTGACTGATAAAATTTCTGAAAGATATGAAGCATGGGATCTAGTAACGAAAGAGCTGTTGCCCGAGATGGCTGGTTTACCCGTTTTCAACGTTTTGATAGAAGCAGATTACCCAGCGACGGAAGCGCCAGAGGCAGGGAGCGAGCCGGACGAAGATGCGCCGGTT
>JACLAC010010578.1_pt1 | contig 12252 bp, 16 predicted proteins | sample 8027881 | NCBI WGS metagenome assembly JACLAC01 (sample SAMN15725517, study PRJNA655200) | protist metagenome | isolation source: fluorescence activated cell sorting (FACS) single amplified genomes of... | place: Spain: Blaines Bay Microbial Observatory, Mediterranean Sea | collected 2016-01-19 | reverse complement strand
CTACCTAAGCCCGGAAGACTTTATACAAACCAAAATACTCACACCCTAGCTGGGCCAATTATTAGGTCCCGCTCATCTCTGCCGCCACGACGATCTCCACGCCCAACCGATCTACCAGCCGCTGTAACTCTACCTCATCGCTCGCACCCTGCACTATAACTCCATTTTTCATTAGTAGCTTCGAAAACTGATAGCGCAGCTCGGGATCGTCTATGCGTACGGCGATTCTTCTATTCTTGAGATCCAACGGCAGGCTCCTCGTGGGTAGGTTCGTGAGGTCTTTCGAGATTGTGCATGTGGTCTACCCATACAAATACTGTGCAAGGCGATTTATGACGAGGCGGGCCAGCAAATATCGGCAGGCAGTTGGTCGGTAGTGGGTACTTGGGTTAATGACTACTGGCTTGGTAGGGAGCGACGATATTGGGCGGTAACGCTATGACGGCTTCGTTTTATCCATTGGTGAATAATAATTCTATGATTACTTAGCAATGCGGTAGTGTTCTGATCGTATATTTTACCCACACTTGAATCCCGTGAGTTGGTTTATAATACGCCTTTGGCAGGAGGTCTGTTTTGCTATTCGCAGGCACTATTTGAACCGTTTCTTCGCAAATAGGGGCATTTTTTGTAGGTTTCGTGGATGTTATTCGGATATCGATTATCGCCGTAGTTGTGTTTTCCATTGCCGGACACGCTAATCAAGATATCACTGTGGAACTGCCCGGTGGGGCGACCATGGATATGGTTTGGGTCTATTCTGGGCGATTCCAGATGGACACCACTATTGAGCAGGAAGAATTATTGCGTACCAGGGATATGTGGTGGGAAGCCGGAGATGAAAAACAGGCACACGAAGTGGAAATTGCTAAAGGTTTATATCTGGGGAAGTTTGAGATCACTCAGGCGCAATGGCAAGCCGTAATGGGTGAAAACCCGAGCAGACACCTTGGGCCGAACCGTCCCGCAGAGAGTGTATCATGGTACGATATACAGGATTTTATGAACGCGCTAAATGAAGCTGCCGGAATAGCTTTGTTCCGATTGCCTACGGAAGCGGAATGGGAATACGCATGCCGAGGAGGGACCGAAAGGCCTATGGTCCTTCGGAGACAATGATGCTCTCCTTGGAGACTATGCGTGGTATAAAGGCAATAACGAACCTCATGGGACAAAGGATATTGGGACGAAAGATCCTAATGCATATGGACTTTACGATATGCACGGAAACGTGTGGGAGTGGTGTGAGGATACGGCCTATAGGGCCTATACGGAAGATCCGTTGATTGATCCGTTTGGCAATTCTACGAATATGGCTCTGCTTGTCTCCCGTGGCGGCGGCTGGGGTTATGACCAGGGCATAGTTTCAGCGACCCGCTCTGCTGTTCGCTGGGCCAATGCACCCGATACCCGCAATGACGTGATTGGGGGGCGAATATTAATGAAGCGATTGGACTTCGACGATCCTACGTTGATTAACGCTGAAAGTTGGGGAAAAGTAAAACGCGTCAAGCCGTAGAATTGCGGCGAGCATACCGATGACCTGCGTCTTTATCTTTGACGCTTCTATCGTCGCTGACGCATTGGGCGTTAGCGAAGACTCTGATAACCTTTGGCAGGAGGTTTCTAATGCAAAAGCATAAAATGTCGCTTTCCGACATGGCGGTTTTTGGAGGATTTGTTGTCTCCTTGAGGATACGTCCATGACTTATAAAATTCACTTGGATACGTTGCTTAAGAATGCGATTCAAAATGGCGTCGTTCCCGGATTGGCTATTCTGGTTAACCATCGTGACGGAAGCCGCTATGAGGCGGGGTTTGGTGAACGGGTGCGCGGTGGTGGTGCGAGCATGGACTCTGACACGGTCCTCTGGCTTGCCTCAATGACCAAGGCCGAAACTGGGGTTGCCGTCATGCAACAGGTTGAACGAGGCATCCTGCACTTGGACCAACCAGCCTCCGAAATATGTCCTGAACTTATAGATCGGCCCGTATTGACTGGTTTCGATGGAAATGGTGCACCGCTTCTTCGTCCTGCGAAAGGAACCATTACACTACGCAATCTTTTGACTCACACCAGTGGTTTTGTCTACGACACTTGGGATCCCGAAATTGCTCAGTATCACACGGTGACCAGTACGCCTAGTGTTTTGTCCTGTGAAAACGCCGCGCTGTCTATGCCGCTTGCATTTGATCCAGGCACCGACTGGAATTATGGTCCAGGAATCGACTGGGCGGGAAAGATGGTCGAAAGGGTTACTGGGCAGAGCTTGGGTTCCTATATGGAAGAGCATTTATTCAAACCTTTGGGAATGTCCAGCACCGGCTTTAAAATCACCGACCAGATGCGTGCTCGGTTGGCAATCATTCACATGCGGACATCCGAAACCGACTTCGTCCCGATGACTGATTTTGAACTTACTCAGGAACCGGAATTCGAGATGGGTGGAGGCGGTTTGTATTCGACTGTAAACGATTACGGGCGATTTCTTCAGATGATATTGAACCAGGGCTTGACCAATGAAGGCGTACTCGTTCTGAAGCCTGAAACGGTGGCGATGATGTCGGGAAACCAGATCGGTTCGCATCGCGTCAGGGGCATTAAATCTACGGATCAGGAGTTCTGTCTTGATGTTGATTTTTTTCCAGGTCTCGAGAAAAGCTGGGGTCTAACATTCCTGATCAATGAAAAGGTTGCTACAACGGGGCGGCCGCGAGGGTCACTTGCTTGGTGTGGTGCAGGCAATACCTTCTTCTGGATTGACTTTACCAATGGTTTTATTGCTATTCTGGCAGCACAGACCTTGCCCTTTGGCGATCCCAAAGTTTTGGCGCTTTTCAATGCCTTCGAAAAGACCCTTTACCAAAACCTTCGCCATTCCTGATATGTGAGAAACGTGAATATATTTCATTTGGCAGGAGGTAAATCTTCTGCCGTGTAAGTTGCTGATGACCCGTGGGGGAAAGTCTGGGCAATAACAACCGCTTAATAATCGCGTTGTCCAACGCCTGATAGTCGCAGAGGATCAGCCTGAGACTGGTGTTTTCTGCGACTATCAGGAGCAGGTCTGAGCATCCTATTTCTGGATTGGGCCCCCCACGGAAGATCGATGTCGTACTGGCGAATTAACCATCCTTCCCAGCGCCTAAATTGTCGTATCGCTACCCTTCGCAGTCGTCCTTTAACCGACAAAAAACTACCCAGTCCCGTCCCACCGCCACCGACATCAAAGCTCCGTATACCGCCAAAGCCTACTGTCTTAAGCCCCCTGAGGACTTCAAATTCAGCTTAGTCTAATTGCACCTCGCCGCGCCAACGCCTCCGCACTACCCGTCTTACCCGCCGCATCCAATGCTTCGATAGCCGCTCGTATCGATCCTCGTTAGCATGTTCATTGCGCTTGGTCATCGCCGAACTCCTCCAGCCGCCAAAGGTCATGATGTGTTCCATTGGCACGCCTTGATCCGTCAGCCGGGTGGGGTAGGTATGGCGGAACCGGTGAGGGTGGATATGGTCGGCGCAGATCCTTTTGGCGGCTGAGATCAGGGACTTCTTGATGTCGATAGGGGGGATCACGATGGCACTCGGCGTGCTATCGCTAAACCGACACTTGCTGCGTTTGAGTCCGGGTGATAGTCCTGTTTTCTACTTTGCATCAGGAGTTGCTTGAAGTGTTGCTTTCCGGAGGATGTAGAAGGTCCTCCAGGTCAGGGTAGAGGTTGCGTTGAAAATCGCGTTTTAGTTCTCGCCCGTGGAGATGGCGATCCATGAAGTCGAGGAGTGCTGTGTAATCTTCTGGTCTGTGCGCATGGCCGCTTTCGCGATAAGCCCAGCCAATGGCGTCTGGTTTGCCGAGTAGACAGTAGACTTTTTGGGCAGATCGCGCAGCAGCATAAGTACCTGCGGGGTTCGCGCTATGATCTTCATAGGCTTCTGTGAGCAACAAGCCGCGAGGGGCTACGAGGGCGTGCAGGTAGTGATTGTCGTAGGGCAGTTCGGCATCGCGATTTTTATGGGCCGCGTATTTTTTTCCAAACCAGAAGATATTGCCCGAGCGAAAAAAGCTTGCGATAACCTCACTGCCATCCATTTTAAGACGATTGAGCCCTGCGCCTCCGACACCTGAGTTATTGGGATTGGTGATGGCGATTCGCTCATCCGTTGCACCAGCAAGAAGCGCTGTTTTGCCTCCGCGTGAATGGCCCGTGATTGCGATGGCGTCGGCTCTTACATTGGGAAGGGTGATCAATGCATCGACGCAGCGTTGGATTGCCCAGGCCCACGCAGGGCAGACGCCAAATTCTGCATCAGGAAAAAGGCGATAGAGTCCAGTGTTGCGATATTCATCTTTGTTGTCAGCGGCAGCTTCGGTGCGATCAACGCTTGCGGCGATGTTGCCGCGTGCCAAAACAACCTGGACTACATCGTCGCTGAAATAACGCCAGCACCCGTCGAGGTCGAGGAGGACTGGGAATGGTCCATCGCCTAAAGGTGTCCAGAGTGAAAGGGTTAGTGAAAGCTCTTTGCCACCAGAAAACTGCGTGCGAACTTCATAAGTAAGATGCTGGATGCCGGGCCAGTGGCGAATGTTTCCTCTGGAGCGGCATATGACGTCCACCTTTTTAGGTTCGGGTGGCATTCCCCCGTATTCGTGCGGAATAATGGTGTCGGCGAGTTCTCTGCGTCGACTTGACCAGGAGCCTGCATCGACGGTTGGTCCATTGTTGAAAGTAAGGAGATCGGGTTCTAAGTTCATTTGTTCCTCTTAAGGTTGGACATTCCCGGCTTATTATGTATGATGAAATGATGAAGGGTGTTGGTACGTTGCGCAAGCTAATTAAAAGAGCTTGCAGTTGCCATAATACAACACGTCCCTCGCCGCCATGAAATAGTGTTGGGTTACGATTTCGTCTATTTTTCAGTGGCGGATCAGTTATGTTGTTTTTTTTATCTTAGATTTCGATGCATCGCTTGAAGCCCTCCCCTGGACTCTACATCTGACATTGGCGTGACCTTCGTTAGTTGACCCCAGGTCGCTTAGATTACGGGCGGGTCTCTGGCTAATGTTCTAACAACCACCTAAGCAGATACTCGGTCGCTCGACAATCATGCTCGTTGTGCTTTAGGAGCTTGGTAGTGTTTCTCTTGCCGCTGGGGCTCCATCGGTCGTATCCAGTTCCAGATTTCGACTGGTTCTGTTCTTGCATCGTCCGTAGCCATTTGCCAACGAAACCGGGGCCGTAGCTAATCGGTCTCTTTAAGCCAAGGTCATCGGCTATTATGGTGAGTAATCCGAATGCTTTAGTGCGAAGAGCCCTTTTTGTTGTTTTAGCTGCACCCGGGCCTTGAATTTTCTTATTGTTCGATCTGAACTCACGAAAATAGTGTTCCAGTTCGGGATGCGCTTTAGCCGGCACTCGCACATCAAAGCCTATGTCGCCGGGCGGGTATCCGCTACTTGTGAAGAGCGTCTTTTCGTGCGAGGTCCAAAACACAATGCGACGCTCTTCAAACGTCGCTTGGTCGAGCAATTTACCCAAAAAATGATCTACGGGTAAAAAGTCGACATCGGGACGCTCTGAAATCATCTCTATCGAGATGTCTAAAGCGGTCGCGGTGTATTCGCCCTCACACGATATGCCTGCGATTAGCGGCATTGGATCTGGGTAGCCACCCGATGGACCACGGCCTTCGAAGTCCAGATACAGCGCCCGTTGCGCTTCTTCAGGACTTATAGGTCTATTTTGACCGTCGTGACGTTCTGTTGTTACCATGGTATCTTTCGGGATCGTTATCATTGAAGCCCGATCCGGGCGACGTTGGATTTGTGCTCGTCGACATAATATTCAATTTGTCGCACCATCGGCAGTGTTATTTTTTGCGATGGGGTGCTATTGGGCTCCCGGTGCTGGGAACATTGACTAACATCCGCCAAGTTGTGGCGTGACACTGCTTTGCGTAGAATGTAATTTGATCCTCACCCACCCCATGTCCTGTGGGGTGGTCTTAATACCCTTTGGCAGGAGGTGTTACGATGTTATCAATCGAATTTACTTGACGGCGCTTATTGAAAACCGCTCGTGGAAAACCATCATTAACTCATTCTCCGTTTAATCAGGTGAGGTCAAAATCATGCCCCATTCAAATATCACAAAAGTTGCTCTGATCGCCTTAATGTGCACCTGGATACACACGACTTATGCCGAAGAAGCCCAGGAGACTGCTCCTGGGCCGCCACCTTATGAGCCTGGGACGGCGTTCAAACGGATCGAACAACTCACGGGCAGTTGGGTCGGCACCTTGTGGAGTTCTCACAACGAAGAGACCGTGCCTTTGAAATTAGACTATAAAGTAATCTCGAACCGAAGCACTATAGTCGAAACCGTGGTTGAGAGGGATATGGAGATGATCACGCTCTACCACGAGAAGGACGGCGCGCTTCAATATAAGCACTACTGTGCGCTAGTGACCCAACCTGAGCTCGAGTTGACCGACCAAACCGAGACCGTTCTCTCCTTCAAGCATACCGGTCAGGACGGGTTAAAGGAGGGACAGCATAATTTCGTGGATTCTTATAAGCTGACGTACGAACGGGAAACGCCCAACGCGCTGAAGACGTATTACACCGTGACCTTTGCCGACGGCACCATGTGGCATCGAAAAGGACAACTTAGTCGATTACAATGATTTCTCCAAGTACCCGCCCCGCATCCCGCGGGGCGGTCTTTATACACCTTTGGCAGGAGGGTATCAATGATGACAAATATAGAATTGTGCAAAGCCATGTATACAAGTTTTGAAAGTGGTGACATGGAAACATGGCGAACTCTGGTCAGTGCAAACTGCGTATTAGTAATCTCTGGTAATTTGCCTATTTCGGGTACATTTAATGGCCCCGACGACGCTATCGAAAACTGCTTCAGCGCCTGGGGGGAACACTACTCCGATCTATCTTTTTCAGATTTAAAGTTTTGGGAGTGCGGAGATACCGTATTTGCAGAATCCAATGTGGTTGGCGGCGGCCTGCCCAGTGAGGGCGTATTAGAGATGCACAGAATTACCATTGAGAATAACAAAATAGTCGAATTTCGCGATTATTTTGATACGGCACCCTATGCAGCTATGCTTGAGAAATAATAAAGGCATGTCGAGCGCGAGGCCCCAGCCTCATAGGCCCCACGCCCAATTATACTATTCGATAGACGAAGAGCCCTCAACCCCTGTTTCGTTCCGACGAGTTGGAGATTGTTGTCGTTGGGGCTACCACGTTGTGGCGTCACACTGCTTTGCTCACAATACAGTTTTATCTACCCCACCCCATGTCCTGTGGGTGGTCTTTATACCCTTTGGCAGAAGGAGATCCGCCATGAAATCTATAAAACCTGCAATCGGATGCATCGTGATAGTCACTCTTAATTTGCTCGCGATGGAGGACCCATTGGCCTTCTTCAATATCCCGTCCGTACTGATTGTCGTGGGCCTGACATGCGGTGGCCTATTGTTTTCTGGTGCGGCTTTTAATACCCCCGCCTTTTGGAACCAGGTTCGTAGGTATAGTATTGCATCAGGTGTTGTAGGCACGCTAATTGGAGCTATTCTCATGTTAGGCAGTATTGACGACCCCGCCGCTATTGGCCCGTCCATAGCCGTAGCACTGCTAACACTCCTTTATAGTGTCCTTATAGGTTACTTCTTTGCACTGCCCATGGAGCACCGAGCGAACAACAAATAGTTTCATCCTCAGCCACCCCATGTCCTGTGGGATGGTCTTAATAACCTTTGGCAGAAGGAGATATCATTTTGGCTACTGCAGAGCTCGTACCGATGGGAGCAATAACGGCTAAGATTGGCGATCAAATAGAAGTGGGTAACGGCCCCCAAGGCAATAGACTTACTGCTGATGTACCAGAAATAAAGCTTGTGAGTGAACGCATCAATGCAACCTTAGCCACTAATGATGCTGCCGACTGGCTAACTCTTAGCGGTGAAAATGGAGATGTTGGGGCGTTAGATGTACGGTTTACGTTAGAAACAGACGATGGTGCTTTCATTTATGTGGAATATGGGGGCCGAGCAGATATGTCCACAGGCCTAATTGCCTCTACGCCTACGTTTCAAACCGGTGATTCTCGCTATCAATGGCTCAATAAAATACAAGCCATTGGCGCCGGTCAATTCGACCCTGAGACGGGTATTTTAGTTTATCAATTGTACGAAGTTAGGATCGTCGCACATTGACCGAAATACGAATCGAACTACGCACCACACCCACCCCATGTCCTGTAGAACGGTCTTTATAACCCTTTGGCAGAAGGAGATCCGCCATGCGCATTGAAATAACCCACACCGTTAAGGGTGCGAATTATGCGCCTATGATGCAGGCGTATAAAGAGGCTTTAGCGGTTGACCGAGAAAAAAATGAGAATTTCAAAGAGCCGAGAGTTTTAGTCAACGTCTTCGGTGAACTCAATCGGGTCCGCATTGAAATGGAACTCGAGCAAACGGACGGTATATTTCAGGGCTGGCTTAACAACGGGTGCCCAAGCCTGATTGAGGGTATTCACAGTAGCGGTCACGAAAAGGCCCACATGTATTCGGAGAAAATGGAGGTGGCCTGGCTACAGGATGTCGATGTCTCTGCCGCCGGAGAGTGCGGCCATAGTGACGGTCTGGATGTCGCGGACCGTATGAAATGATGCCGCGCGTACGCGAGGCCCCCGCCTCATAGGCCCCGCTCACAACGACAATATTCGATTGTCAAAGATCGTCAACCCCTGGTTCGTCTCCGACGAGCTGGGGTTTGTTGTCGTTGGGGCTGCCAATGCTTCTGGAGCCCGGAGTCCTGCAGCTCCTCCGCCCGATGCGCATTGGCTTACGGCTAGTTAATCCGGGTATGGCCCCCAAAACGTTCGGCAAACTATCTGTCATCTTAGAATTATGTAATTTTAGTGTTTGTGCACAGCTAGTCGCCGAAGCTCATTCAGAAGGGGGTTTGGATGGGTCTGTTGGGTTTGTCCACGGTAATTCGTGTGAACTTTCGCTCTCGATTTTTTGCTGCGCTTTCATTGAGCGAGGTTAAAATTCAAAATGCTCGGCCGCGGGCGTGCGTGTTTGCGGGTTGGGGGGGCAGCATTTCGGTTAGCCGGCTTGTCCGACTTGCACAAGGACGGCCATTCAAAGTTGTCGAACCAGGGATCCCGTTGCCAGAGAAGTACCGTACTCAGGTATGCCTTATACTTGTTATGTGTACTGTTAGAAATACCCTGAGGTTTAAGCTGTCCAGTGCTGAGATCCGTGGCCAGTCGACCACCCGTCTTTCTCAAACCGGTGACAAAGCCGACGAGCATGTCCGTTGTGATGGATTGAGCCGGTATATCTCCAAAGTCCTCACATAAACGAGGTAAAAGTGGCTATGGCGGTAGGATTATCCTGGCATCAAGCATGAAGTGGTGTTTCGCGGTCCTCTTTATCCCGATAGAACCACGATAGCGGCAGGGATGCGAATCGTCCATCGATATAGCCCGGCTCCGCTTCGAAACGGAACAGCGCCTCGTAGGAAGGGCTATGCATATAACTGAAGAGCACGCGATCGCCGACAAAGATGCAACTGGCATAGCCGTAGCCGTGGTATTCGCTCCGCTCAACGCGCTTTAGGTGGCGCCAGGTCAGCCCTCCGTCTGCGGAAACAGCGCTGAGAAGGCGCGTACGGTTACCGTAGTGGTAGGTGAACAGGGCAAGCACGTCGTCGCTGTCGGGGATGCGTCGCAGGATGGCAGGTGAGCAGGCACCCCTCAGCGGCGAGAGCACGGGCTTCGTCCACGTCTCGCCCTGGTCGCTTGACCAGGAGAAGAACTGCCCACCGGCGATGGAGCGCATGGTCATCAGCAGTCGGCCGTCGGCTAGCTCGCAGATCGAGGGCTCGTTGACGTTCTGGCCGCGCCGCTGTTCGTTGGTTAGTCCGGGGTCGGGCACGTGATGACCGGACTGCCACGTGCGGTGGCCGTCGTCACTAAACAGGGCGTACGGACGGCGGATGCCGTCGATGTACTCCCGCATAGCTAACACGGTGCGGCCGCTTTTCAAGGTTATGAGGCACGCGTTGTTGGCCTGGTGGATGTTGCCGTTGTTGGGTGTGATCGGCTGGCGCGCCGACCAGGTTTGGCCGTCGTCGCAGCTGCGGCGCAGCACCATGCCCCTGGTTAGCATCCCGGGCGTCTGGTCGGCGTAGGCGATGATTAGGTCGCCGTCGGCGGCCCGCAACAAGCTCACAAGCATGACATTGTCGGCTGATCCTTCCTCCATGCCGAACATCCGGCACGGCGCCGACCAGGTGCGCCCCCCGTCGTCGGAGGTTATCGCGGCCAGGTACGCCGGCGATAGGTCCCAGCCCTCGCCGGCATGGTAGTGACCGTAGATGCACAACAGCCGACCGTCTTTCAACATGACCATGTCGCCCTCCGACGCGCGGGGCACTTCTGGCGTGGCGAGCTGAAAGTATCCCAAGAAAGCGTCATCGGCGGGCCGCAGGTCCTCTGGCCCCTCATCAAACTCGACGCCGGGATGGGGATAGGGGAGGTTATCGAGGTAGACGTGGCGGAATTCGCTTACCACCTCTTCGCCGCCCGCTCGGGACTGCCCGCTTCCAAACTGTACGTGGAACGGCTGGACGTATGCGTCGTGGTCGCAGGTGACCGATGGCTGCTGGTCGAGCTGCAGGGTCAACTGCCGGGGATCGGCAGTGATCCGGACATCCATCCAGCCATCCTCGCCAGGATGGGCGGTCGCCGTCCGGGTGGTCCAGGAGCTGCCGTCGAGCAGGCGCAATGTCCACTCGACCGTGCTGGGTCCGTCGAGGTTGCACCAGAGTTCCCAGGGACCGTCTGAAGGGCGGACGTAGGAGAAACGTGCGCCCGCGACGCGGCGTTGCGGCACCCGGACGCGCCAGGCGTAGTGCAGTCGGCCGTCGATCATACGGTAGCGGTTTACGGCGCCCCAAAAGGAGGGCGTTAGGAAGTGATGCCGGTCGCCGTCCGTGCCGGAGGCCCGGGCTCGAAACAGCTTGCCCGGTAACTCGCAGTGCTGTTGGCAGGTGAAATAGCCGTAGGGCCAGTAGTCGGCAATGGTGAAGAGGCACGCGTACGAGTGAATCAGACCTGTGCCGGCTTTGTCGAAGGTCAGCTCTTCGACGCGCCACGGAGGGGCCGCTGCGCTCCCGCGCTTCACGTTATCTATGGGGCCGAAATGCATGTCGTAGTGCATGGTTTATATCGCTGTTGACAACTACCCCCACAGCCCTCAACGCCATTGGCACGCAATACGCCTCGGCCATCTTGGCGATCTTCTTCAGCTCTGGTTGTCTAAATCATATCGTAGTGTACAAGTTGTCCCGGAGGCGGGGTAACATATTGAATTTCCATTCACCGCACAATTCATTAAGAATCTACTAACCGCTCCTGCTATTGAGAGTACTGTTCTGCCCACCACGCGTCCTCACTTTCACTGGGACTACTCCACGCGGCCGTGTTAAACTGGTCTCTCGCCCGAAAGCTGTACCAGTTGGATTGCGAGTAAAAGCGCGCTATTCTGAGGTCGGGAAGGAGTCCGACCATGCAAGGAAAATGTTTCTCCGAAGAGCAAATCGCCATTGCCTTGCGGCAAGCAGAAAGCGGGGTGCCGGTGGTCGAGATCTGCCGTAAAATGGAGGTCAGCGAAGCCACGTTTTACCGGTAGAAGAAGAAATTCGCTGGTATGGGCGTCGCCGAATTACGCCGCCTAAAACAGTTAGAAGAAGCAAGCCGCAAGCGCAAACAATGGGTGGCCGACCTGTCGCTGGACAAGCACATGCTCCAGGATGTAGTGAAAAAAAAGTGGTGAAACCGGTGATGCAACGACCGATGGTCGAGTATCTTACCGCAAGCTATGGCCTGAGTGTCCGACGCGCATGTCGGGTCCTTCCTCTAGCTCGGTCGACCTGCAAGTATCAAAGTAGAGCCCCTCAGCATACGGCGTTACGTCAACGCATCCGCGATCTGGCGCTGAGTCGAGTCGGCTGGGGCTATCGACGATTGACCACGGTGCTACAACGCGAGGGCTGGTCGGTGCGGCGGAAGTTAGTCTATCGGCTCTATCGGGAGGAAAACCTCCTTCTACGTCCTAAAAAACGGCGGCGGCGCGTCAGCCATCAAGCCCGGGTGTTACAGTCCACGCCCCATCAACTCAACGAGCAGTGGAGTATGGATTTTATGAGTGAT
>JACLAC010003318.1_pt1 | contig 12252 bp, 9 predicted proteins | sample 8027881 | NCBI WGS metagenome assembly JACLAC01 (sample SAMN15725517, study PRJNA655200) | protist metagenome | isolation source: fluorescence activated cell sorting (FACS) single amplified genomes of... | place: Spain: Blaines Bay Microbial Observatory, Mediterranean Sea | collected 2016-01-19 | reverse complement strand
ATGGTACCTTCGCACCTGGGCACGACGTCGCACGTGACCGTACCATGGTAGAGCTCTAGGACTCTTTTGAGCCGCCGCCGGCTACCCTGCGGACTACGTCGGCGACGGCGACTCGCTTCAGTCGGCGCGTATGCTCGCCAGGTCCGCCGGGCCGCCGCCTCCTCCCGATGCGTGCCGCGGCCGGTTGGACACGCAGTCGCGCGCGCCGCCAGCGTGGTGCTACTCGCTCGATGTGGCGTCGTGCGCGCGCTACTTCTCGATCGTGTCCTTTGAGACGCGTGCCTGTGAGGTGCGCGACGGCCGGTGCGTGGCGGGCGCTGTATGCCGCACCAACTGCAACGGCACCGTCGCGTACGCCTTCTTGAGCGATGGCGCGCTCCCGCTGTGGCCCGTTTGGCACAAGTACTTCGCCGGCTGCCCGGCGGGCTCGTCGATCGCGCTCGTGCACTCGCAAGATCGCAAGGCCACGCTGCGGTCGATGGCGACGCAGCGAAAGACTGTGCGGGTCCTCGACCCGGCGGAGACCGTCAACGGCTCGCTTCGGTTCTCGTGGAAGATGGTGGCGGCGATGTTCGCACTCGTGCGACGCTCGCAGCGCGTCCGCGCGCCCAACGGCTGCGTGCCGCAGTGGATCCACTTCAGCAGCGCGTCGTGCGCGCCGATCCGGGAGTGCTCGGCCGTCCACACCTTCTTCAAGGGCCATGCCGGCGCGAGCTTCGTGGGGTCGCTGGAGAACGCCACGAGCTCCATCCGGCAGCACCGCCTTCAGCTCGGAGTGCGCAAGGGCACTGAGTGGGCGACGCTCTGGGGAGCGGACGCGGCGCGCGTCGCCGGCGACGAAGAGGCGCTGCGGCAGGCGTGGGCGGGCGCCGGTGACGCATGGGAAGACGGGACCGTGCCGCAGTACGTGCTCACGCCGGCGGCTGCAGCAACAAGGGAAGAATGTCGGCGGTATCACATGGGCAGCCGCCGGGCCGCGGTCGTACGCTGCTTCAACAGCACCAGCGTGCCGCTGTCGGAGGTCAACGGCGCGGTCGACGAACTGCTCTGGCCGAACGAGCTGGCGCGGCGCGGCCTGCCGATGCACGACCGCTCGCTCACGTGGTCGAGCTGGAACCGCAACGTGCTGAAGCAGGTGGAGGACAGCACGCTTCACGGATTGGAGGTGACGCCGAGCAACCGGACTCGGAAGCAGCTGCGGCCGGTCGCCTTCCAGTGGGCGGGTAGCCCGATCGCCCTCGACTCGGCGCACGCGATCGGGTGGGCGTGCTCGCAGGCGCTCGAGGGCGGCTTCGCGTTCGCGCGCAAGTTCGTGGGGATGCGCGCGAAGGCGATCGACGGCCTCCAGCGCTGCCAACGCATGTCGCACAAGCAGATGGCCGGCGTCGCCACCCTCGCCGGCGGGAGGTACAAGGTGCCCAAGTTTCGCGGCACGCCCAAGTGGCGTGACCCGGCGCTTCTTGGGCGGCCCTCGGGGGCGCCCAAGCGCGCGCCAACGACCAATGGGAGCTCCACCGCCTGGAAGCGGCGCTGGGAGCTCCTGTTCGGCGTGAGCAACGTCGACGCGTACCACGGGGTGTTCTGGGCCACACTCGCCGACGGCATCGACACGGAGTGCTGCGCCTTTCTGGGCTACACGCCGTCGCTGCAGGGCTGCGTGGAGGCCGCCGAGGCGAAGGAGCTCGAGCTCTTCTCGGCGTGGGAGCTCCACGGGGCCAGCGGCCCGCGCTCGGTCACGTGGTATCGCTCTGAGGTGCACGAGACAAGAGTCTCGCCCCACATCGGGGAGGGCGCGTGCTACGCCGTGGTCGATGGAAGTTGGGCGCCCGTCGTGACGAGGCGGGGCGGCCACGCCCTCGCCGACTCGGCCAAGCTGCGCGAACACGCGCTCCAGCACGTCAAGCCGTGGCGGCAAGGCCTGGGCAAGCTCCGGAAGTTCGGCGCGGGAGGGAGATTCAGGGAGGCGCAGTAGGGAAGCCTGATACGCTTTAATTCAACACCTGCGCGCGGCGGCGCTGTTTGTGTTGCATCATCAAGCGTGTTGCCAGTCGCAACACACTTGATTTTTCAACACACGGAGGCATCCACTCGTCGTCGCTCCCGCTAAACGGCCGTTCGTGCTTAATTAAACCACTGGATTGAGCTGGATTGAGCTTTTAACTCCCCGACATAGGGTCCTCGCCTTTCGGCCGATAGGACGCCGAGTCAGATACACACCTACGTTCTACACTCTAGTTTGGAACGTTCTCTCCCGCTCACTTTCACTTCGATACTGTGATCACGACTTCGGGATGTCGGGTGAGGATAGCCGTATCGGTGCTCGCGGCTACCGTGGTAGCCGGTTGCTGACAGACGCACCTCACCCACCGTCTCCATTTGCTCGATCACGTCGTTCTACTTTCCTCTGGTTATGGGATTTTCGCGTCTTCGTCCACTTCGACTTCTTCGTCTTCCTCTCCTTCGGCTCGCTCGCCTCGCTGCAGCCGCTCTCCGTCGCCATCGCGTCGCCCATCTCGTTCACCTCGCTCCTCGCCACTTCGTCGATCAGCTCGTCCGCCTCGCCGCTGCTGCTCGCCGCCGCCATCGCGCTGCTCCCCTCGTTCGCCGCGCTTCCCGCCGCCGCCTCGCCCCTCGGCGCGTCCACCTCGTCGCCGCTGCTCACGATCTCGCCGATCGCCTCGCTCGCCTTGCCGTCGCCGCTCGTCGCCGCCACCTCGTCGACCTGCTCGCGCACTTCGCCTCCCGCCTCCGCTGCCTCCTTGGCCTGCTCGCCCTCCCCGTCGTCCTCCGCCGCCTCGGGCGGCGCCGTCGCCTCGCCGCTTCCCACCGATGCCGACGCATTCGCCTCGTCCTCCACCGCCGTTGCCTCGCCGTTCGACTCGCCCGCCGTCGCTGCCGCCGCTGTCGCCTCGCCCGACTCATCGCCGTCGTTATCGTCGCCGGCCGACGCGGCCGCCGCCTCCGCACTCTCGAACAGGGCGGCGAAGTGGAACCCCTCGGCGCCCATGTCGGCCACCGCGGCGGCGTAGCTCGCCGTGCTCTGCGCCACCGCCCCCGCCTCGCCGCTCGCCTCGGTCGTCGCGCCACCGCCGTCCGCCGCCTCGGCCCGTTCGCCTCGTCGTCGCCGCTTACTGCCGTCACCATGTTGCTCGTCTCGTTCGTCTCGCCCTCCAGTCGCCGCCTCCACCTCGCCGATCAGCTCGTTCACCTCGTCGTCGTCCTCTTCATCCGCCACCTCGACGGCCCCACTGCCTGCCGTCTCAGCTGCCGCCGCCGCCGCCGCCGCGCGCTTCCTCCGCCGCGGTAGAGGTGCCCTCATTCACATTCACACCAGGCATCTCTTCTTCCAGTCCGTTCAATCTCCTCGGCCGTTCAATCAAAAATGCTCCTCCTCGCCCTCGCCACTCCGTCGGCCGTGTTCAAACTCCCGATCAAGGCCATGTACGCGCCGATCGACGCCACCTCGGCACGCCGGCAGTTGTCTCACCCGGGGTTTGCGTCCTGGAATTTGGGCTGCGACGACCCCGACGCCGAGTGCTTCGTCTGCGGCTCTGCGTCTGCTGCTGCTGCAAGAAGAAGAAGGCCGTCGCTCCGGCGGGCACGGCGTGATCGCGCGACGCGAGACAAGCAAGTGGGCCGATGTGAGTGCGCGCGGCGTGCGGCTCGTGCGCAAATAAAACTTGATTTGACCGAACCGAGGCTTCTACAGCTCCGACTTCGGCGGCGGCGGCGGCGGCGCCTCTTCAATCCTCGGCGGCGGGCGCGGCGGCGGGCGCGGCGGCAGGAAGGCGGCGTCGAGCGCGCGGCGCGTCTCGGCGTTGAGCTCGTCGGCGCTGCGCTCCAGCCACGTGCGCGCGATCGCGCTCAGCTTGCGGAGCTCGGTCTGGCTTCGCAGCGGCTGGTGCGGCGGCCAGCTGCCGCCCTGCCGCTTGTGCGCAGCGCAGTGGCCCTCCTTCTGCCGTTGCGCGTGCCCAATCTCCCAGCACCGCACTCGCTCGTGCAGCTCGCCCAGCCCCAACTCAAACAGCCAGTCGTAGCCGTCGCAGCCGCCGCAGCTGCGCGCACACGCCGCCGCCATGAACCCCGCATTCTTCTCGCACTCGCCCAGCCCCTTCCACTGCCCGCAGTGGCCATTCTTGTCGAGGCACTTTGGCTGGACGTGCAAGGTGTGCAACTCGCCCAAGTTCTCAATCGTGATGGTACCCTGCAGCGAATCGACGCCGAGCACGCGCCCCTCCGCCGCGACGGGCCACGCCACCCACTTGTGGCTCAGGAAGGTCGAGTGCTCGAACGTGCCGCCCCGCGCCTTCGCCACCCCCATCTCCTTGGCGCTGCCGCCCGAGATCCACCAGATCTTCGCGTCGCGGAAGTCGTCGTTCACAATCTTGACGCTCGCGTGCAGCCGCTCGTACACCCAGCTCACAAACGTCTCGTGGACGAAGCCCGCCATCGACACGTCGTCGAAGCTCAGCGCCGCATCCTTCTTCACCCACGCCACCACGGGCAGCTTCGTCGCGCTGGTGATCCCAAAGTGTTTCAGCAGCTCGCTCTCGAGGTTGGTGGTGCCGACGGAGACGAGGCAGGTTTGGATCGCGTCTTCCCACCAGAACCCCGCGCCCTGGTGCGGGTCGCTCCAGCCGGCAAACGGGTACGGGAAGCGGAGGCGCTTGAGCGAGTCGGCGTCGCCCGCCGCGTAGAAGCCGACGAGGCCCACCTTCACCGGCCGGCCGTTGGGATCCTGCAGCAGCGCTTTGAGCGCGGAGAGCGAGCGGACGCGGCGCGCGCGGCCGATGGCGAGCTTGACGGCGAACTCGTCGTAGTTGGAGTAGAAGCGGTAGCCGCGCTGGCTGTAGCGCTGCTGGTAGCCGGAGGACGACGAGCCGCCCTCGTAGCCGTACTCGTCCTCGCCGTCGGGCCTCTGCTTCTGCGCGGCGTTGTACGCCTTGTCGTCGGGCACGCGGCCAGTCGCGTCGTACGAGCGGCGGAGCTCGGCGTTCGAGAGCACCTCGTACGCCTGTGAGACAGCTTTGAATTCCTCCGCGGCTTTTTCTTTGGCCGCCGGGCCGCCGTCCACCTTGTCGGGGTGCGACTTGAGCGCCGCGAGGTGGTACGCCTTCTTGATCTCCTTGACCGACGCGCCCTTCGCGAGGCCGAGCCGCTCGTAGAGGGTGGGGTCGGCGGCGAGGAGGGCGGCGAGGAACATCGGCGTCGGCGTCGGCGTCGGCGTCGGCGCGTCGCGGCTGCTGCTGTGACGGGCGCGTGCGAGAGGCGTTTGCGGCGTCGGCGGCGGCGGCGGCGTCGGCGGCGACGCGCGTCGAAGGGCCGCGCGCTGTGAATCGGGCCGAGGTTGCTGTGAAGTCTGTGAAGTGCTCGAACTATCGCCGATTTTCGGCCTTGATCGGCGCCGTATTTGCGCGTAGACTGACTCACCGACACCATGGGCTGCTGCGGATCCAAGGAGAACGACGGCATCGTGAGCCAGACCGCCGACGTTGCCACCGCCGCCGGAGGTGCCGTTGTCGGCGCCGCCGGCGCGGTGGTGGGCGGCACGGTCGCCGTCGCGCGCGGCGGCGTTGCGCTCGTGCCCGGAGGCCGCAACCTGCTTGAGCACGTCGACGACGCGACCGGCGCGTTCGCCGACGCGACCGTCAAAACGGGCGAGCTCGTCGCCGAGGCGACGAAGAAGGTGGCGTCGCAGGCCGACTTCATGAAGATCATCTCGAGCCCGGAGGTGCAGGCGAAGCTGCCGAAGATTGGCGTGCTCCGCTGCGCGCGCGCCAAGTTCATGCCGGCGCAGCTCTCGGTCGGCTCGAACTCGTACCTCTACACCACCGTGCAGGCGGAGGTGCAGGGCCTGCCGTACTCCGACGTCCGCGCCGGCAAGCCGTTGGACGCCGCGCAGACCAAGGCGCTGAAGGCGGCGATCGACAAGCTGGACAGCCTCGGCGTCGTCGCGATCACCGGCGACTGCGGCGCCTTCGTCCACTACCAGGTCGAGGCGCGCAAGATGACGGCGACGCCGATGGTGCTGTCGCCGCTGATGCAGGCGCCGATGCTGGCGGCGATGTACGCGGAGACGCGTCTCGAACACAGCCGGCGGCCGCACAACCACCGCCTCACCCACCGCTCCTCCCGCTACTGCAGGTACATGGCGGAGGAGAAGATCCTGGTGATCACCAACGACTCCCGCGACTACTCCCAGGCCAACCTCGAGGAGAATCTGATGAAGATCGGCCTGTCGAAGGAGGACGCCGAGCGGTTCGTGATCCTCGGACTCGAGAAGATCGAGGGCTTCCAGGTGAATGGCCGCGCAATTCTGCTGCGCAATTCGGCGCAATTCCGCGCAATTCGGCGCAATTCTCCGACGCCGCCTCCGCCTCCTCCAGACCTCCGACGTCACGGCGGTCAACCGCGCGGAGTGGCGCGACGCGATGGACCTCGAGACCACGCGCAAGGCGCTCGTCGCGGCGGTGGAGGCGAAGAAGGTGACGGGCTGCCACTGCCACCGCCACCGCCACATCCACGACTGCACCCGCCTCCACCTCACTTGATCCACCTCCTCCTCTGCTTCAGGCGGAGGAGCCGCTGCTCCGCGCCATCCTGTTGGAGTCGACCATCCTGCCGTACTTTGCGGACACGCTGCGCCAGGCGCGGAAGGTGCCGGTGTTCGACACGATCACGCTCGCCGACTACATCTGCATGTCGCGCACGGACAACCCGCGGTTCGGCGCCGCCTTCGGCAAGGAGGACGCCTTCCACCGCTGGCAGGGTGAGCCACACCGCCGCAGCTACAAGCCGCAGCTGCCTCTCACAGCCACCGCCTCACACCGTCGCTCACTCCGCCCGTCCGCTGCTCCCCAGGCCTCGACAAGGCGGCGATGCCGGCGATCGGCATCCTGCGCATCGACTACGACTACCCGCCGGCGCCCGGCGACATCGACCACCCGAATTCCTACCACTACCGCACCCACCAAGAGATCGCCAAGTACCTCACCTTCGAAGCCGCGCAGGCGGGCGAGCCGCTGACCGCCAAGCAGAAGGAGCATTTCGACGCGGCGATCACGCGGCTCGAGGCGATCCCGGGCGTCGTCGGCATCACCGGCGACTGCGGCTTCCTGATGAACTATCAGAAGGAGGCGCGGCGCCAGGCCAAGCTGCCGTGCTTCATCTCGGCCGTCATGCAGTGCCACATCCTCTCGTGTTCCTTCTCGGTCGACGAGGAGTTCCTCGTGCTCACCGCCAACGGCGAGTCGCTCCGTCCGTCGTTCAACAAGATGCTCACGATGGCGCACGTGACCGACCCCGAGCGCCAGGCGCGCTTCCACGTGCTCGGCTGCGAGAACGTCGACGGCTTCGACGCGGTCGCGAAGGGCGAGAAGGTCGACGTGCCGCGCGTGACGCCGGGCATCGTCAAAATCGCGTCGGAGGCGGTGGCGAAGAACCCGAAGATCCGGGCGATCCTCCTCGAGTGCACCGAGCTGCCTCCGTACGCCGACTCGCTCCGCCGCGCGCTCAAGATGCCGGTGCTCGACGCGATCTCGAACCGGGATCACACGGCTCATCCGCCGCCCGCCGCTCACCGTATACCCGCTCCTTCCGCGACTGTACAGGTGCTCGACGCGATCACTCTCGTCGACTTCTTCCACTCCGCCGTCACCGACAACCCGGTCTTCGGCATCGACTTCCACGCCGTCGAGGAGGAAGTGAAGGTGCCGCCCGGCACTCACGACGCGCGATTGAGACCAGCGCGGAGCGCGAGCTACAGCCTAGGAGACGCCGTGACGCCTGGGAGCTACAGCGTCTCCTAGCGATTGCCGCGCGGCCCGCTTCTCACGCCTCCGCCCGCCCCTACTCATTACCGCAGCGCCAGAGCCAGGCGGCCTAGAGCGCGGGCGATGTGTGTGTCGGGGCGGGTAGAGTCGAGTAAGCGGTAAAGCGCACGCCCATGGTACACGATCACGTGACGCGCGCAGCGCAAACCGTCATGCCGCCCACCTACATCAAGGTCGTCGTCGGCCTGGCGTCGGTGATCCCGCTGATCGCCGGCGTGCGCAACATTGTCGCGCCCGGCACGCCACTCTCCTTCATCCCGGAAGACGACGTCTTCCAGGCGCACCTGCACGGCAGCCCGAAGGACCCGCGGATGGCTTACGTCTTCCAGCTGTTCGGCTGCTGCCTGCTGTACGCGGTGGCCGCGAAGCTGCTGCTCGCCTTCGGCCATTCGGAGGGCACGTACCTCCGCCGGCAGATCATGGTCGCGTACGGCTTCCTCGACTTTCTCTTCGCGTATCTGGCGTACGACTACTGGCCGCAGGCACAGAAGTCGGTCGTCGCCGGCTTTGCGCTCATGCACTGCGTCGAGGGCTCGGTGTTCTTGGGCGACGCGCTGCTGCGGCCGCGGCCGGTCAAGATTGGGAAGGGCCGGAACTTCGGGAAGGCCGCGTGATTATGAGGGTAAAAGGTCGTCGCCCATCAGATTACACACACACGGGTCCATCGTCGCGCGTTTCGCTCACAGGCTGTCCTCTACCACCATGTGGCTGTAATCCGGGCATGGCCCGAGAACATCGGCCGCCACATCGGCCAGCCGAGCTGCATCCAGTAGGCTCGGTGGGAGTACAGATCGCCCTCCACGGGCCAATGGTGCGCCGAGCAAGGCTTCTTCGCCTCGTCGCGCGCCTTCGCCTCGGCGGCGCGCGCCTTCGCCTCCACCTCGGCGCGCAGCTTCACCTTCTCCTGGCCCTTGTTCAGTTTGTACTTCCGAAGTTGGCGGCGGAGCCTCGCCACCTCGGGGCACGCTTTCGCCTCGGTGAGCGCCTCTGGCTCCGCCTTGCGCTTCGCCGACTGCTCCACATAGCGAATCACCCACGCCGCCTCCTCCTTCTGCCACCGCTCGGCGTGCATCTTCGCCTTTGCCTCCGCCACGCGCTTCTCCACCCACGCGCGCTTCGCCGCCTTCACCGCGTCCGCCTCCTTCTTCGGCGTCAGCACGAGCCGCGCGGCGTCGCGGAAGTCGCGGCAGACGAGCTTGACGCGCGCGATATCACGGACACGGCGATCCAGATGATCGCGGTGGTATCCGAGCGAGATCATATTCATCGGCTGCTGCTGCGGCGGCGGCGCCATCGAGTTGAGGACGAGCACGAGAAGCTCCGTGGGAAACTTGGCGAGGAACTTCGGCCGCAGGTTCGACACCGGCGCAAGCGCTTGCGGCGCTGGCGGCGGCGGCGGCCGCGGCACACGCGGGATGGCGCTGGAGAGCGTGCGCCAGTAGTCGCACACAGCCGTCGCCGCCTTCGCGACGCGCGCATCCTCGTGCGTCGTCAGCTTGTAGGCCGTCTGGCTGAGGCAGCTCTTCGGAATTGCGCGGAGGGAGAGCACGCGGTGCGTCGGCCCGTGGCGTTCACTCACGTAGAGGTTAGCCGGCGCGGCGAGGCAGCCACGCTCCCACACGCCGGGGAGCCGGAACTGCCGCGAGACGGCGACGTGCAGCTGCTCGAGCAGCTGGCGCAGCTTCTCCGTGTGCCCACCTTTCTCCGCTGCCGCGAGCCACTGCTCGAGCGAGTAGCCGCCCAAGTCGCAGTGATAGTAGTGCGACTTGCAGCAGCGGCGCCGCTTCGCAAACGCCATTGCGAAGCGGCGCTGCCGTGTCTCCGACACAGCGGCGTCTCCTCTTGTCGACTCGCTCCGTGTGCACGGAGCCGCTTTGTGCGAGTGCGCCGCAGTAACCTTCCGCGTGCAAGCCGCGTCGCCACGCCGTAAGATGGACCTCCTCGACGACATCTCCAAGGCCACCACCGACTTTCTCACCGCCGGCTGCCCGTGGCCCAGCGGCGTGCCGCCCACGCGCGTCTCCGCCTCCGCAACGCCCGACCGCGACATCAAAATCGACGCCGAGATGGGCCTGCAGAAGCTGCCGGGCGTTCGCGTCTCGGCGCGGATTGTGCCGCAGCTGCACGCGATTCTGGAGGGCCGCGCCGCCCTCGCGCCGGACACGTCCGCCAACATCGCCTCCATCGGCCTCGCGTACGACGGCCGCACGCTGCACGGCGCCGTCGCCCACGACGTGCTGCAGCGGAAGACGACGGCCGCCGCCGGCCTCGATGGCTTTCTTAGCGCGGATGGCTGGAGCCGCGGCCGCCGCGCGCGCACCGCCGCGTCGGTAACCAAGGCGGGCTCCATCGTCGACGGCGTCGCGCGCGCCTCGTACGGGCCGCTCGGCCTCTTTGCGAACACGGCCGACGCGCTGGACGCAAAGAACGCGTCGGCGTCGGTCGGCGCGTCCGTCGACGTCTCGCGCGGCTCGCTGCGCCTGGCCGGCGAGGTGTCGGCCATCGTGCGTGGCGCCACGACGCTCGCGCCCGAGGTGCCCGCCGGCAAGATCCCGACGCGCGTGAGCGCGGCCGCGTCGTACACATTCGGCGGCGGCCAGACGGCCGTCGTCAAAGCGGCCACCGACGGGAGCGTCTCGGCCCACCTGCTCCTGCCCGGCGGCGGCAAGCGCACGCCGCCCACCGCGTTCACCGTCTCACGCGGCGCGTCGGGCGCGACGATGGCCGGCTTCGATTGCGTTTGGGCGCGCGAGCGCGACGTCACCGTTGGCGGCGTCCCTGTGAACTTGAAGATGGACGGTGCGCTCGGCAACGTCGGGCTGACGCTCGGCGCGACCGGGCCCGCCGCCGGCGACGAGGAGGGCACGCTGGTGTGAGGCCTCGCGCGTAGTTCTATATTTTATTTCGCCTTGAACACCACCTCCGCCCCAAAATGGTTCTCCTTCAGGTACTCCGCGTTATACTGCGCCATCGACGCGTCCGCACCCGCCGCCGGGTAGTCGCCACACCCCGCGCCGTCGCAGTACTCGGGCCGCAAGTGCGTGTTCAGGAACGCCAGCCCGTACGAGTTGCAGACGGTGTGCTGCTCCTTGATGGCGAGCGGCGTGTACGTCGCGCCCGCCTTCGACAGCGACTTTGACTCGCCGATCCCGTTGCCGTAGTTGGGATTGTACAGCTCGCAACTCGTGAATGACACGTGGCCGCCGCGCACAATCTCGACGAGGTACGCCGGCCCTTGATGCGTCTCGACGTAGGTGCGCCCCGCCGCGTTGCCCGCCTCGCCGATCACCGTGTCCTCACTTCCCAGCATCACCATCACCGGCGTGCTCTTATCCGTCCTGTCCGTGGCGAGCGCGCCGGTGCCCGACATCGAGATTGACGGGCACTTCATCACTGCCGCCTTGACGCGCGGGTCCTTTGCCTCCAGCGCCGCGGCGGTCGCGAAGCCGCCAAACGACATGCCCGTCAGCGCGACGCGCGACGTGTCGACGCGCCCGGCAAAGCGCGAGTCGCCGCCCTGGGTCGCCATTTCTTCCATGCAGTCGATCAGGAAGGTCATGTCCTTCGGCCGATCGGCCTCCATCTGCTCGCGCTTCGAGCGCTTGCCGCCCGGCTTCACCACCGCGCCGTCGAGTTGGGTGTACCGCGCCGAGCCGGCGTGGTCGCACGCCATCACCACGAAGCCGTGGCTCGCGAGGAACTCGGTCCAGTAGAGGTACGACGCGCGGAAAGCGCCGGAGCCGTGCGAGAAGATCACGAGCGGCCACGGCTTGGCGCACGCGCCGCACGGCCGCGCGTCGCGCACCGCCTGGTTGGGCCACGACGCGTCGAGCGCGGCGATCGTCAGGCCGGGCAGATAGCCGCCGATCGCGTCGTCCGTCTCCGCCGCCGCGATCGAGCCCGGGATCGCGCCGCGGCCGAGGTACTCCGAGTACGTGTTGCGCGGCGCGCCCTTCGCCTCGGCCGCCGCCGGGTACCAGATCTCCGTCTGCAGCTTGCGCGGCCCGCCGGTGTCCGGGTCCTTGCGGCTGGCGTCGTCGAACTGCATCGTCGTGACGCCGACCTCGAACGGCCCGGGCGGCATGCCGGTGACGTCGAGCGCCATGCTGCGGATGGTGGAGGCGCGGCGGACCGAGGAGGCGACGGTGGTGGCCAGGAGGCGCGGCAGGAGCATCCAGCGGGCGCGGCGCGAGGCGACGGCGCCCGCGGCGACGACGAAGACCACCGCGACGCCGCGATCGCGGCGAGCTCCAGGAGCTCGCACGCCGACGCAATCTCCGCGGCGGGCGGTGTGCGCGTGGGCGCCGCAATTGCCCAGCGCGCCGCCTTTGCCGCGCTAAGGCGCGCCCTGAGGCATGCGCGACCTCGTCTTCGCGCTCGTAGCGCTCGCGGTCCTCTTCGTTCTGCTCCAGATCCGACG
>JACLAC010005625.1_pt1 | contig 12258 bp, 10 predicted proteins | sample 8027881 | NCBI WGS metagenome assembly JACLAC01 (sample SAMN15725517, study PRJNA655200) | protist metagenome | isolation source: fluorescence activated cell sorting (FACS) single amplified genomes of... | place: Spain: Blaines Bay Microbial Observatory, Mediterranean Sea | collected 2016-01-19 | reverse complement strand
AAATCATGAGCGTTTGGAATACAGCTAGCGGAGCACATATACGTGGTGTATTTCCTGAAGAAGAAAGTGGTCATGCTACCGCCCCTGCTGCGGCTGACATTCTTAATCCGGCTGCCGTCGATTGCTTTATTCGATTGACCCATGACGCTTATTACCACCATTTAAAAGAATATTTTGGTTCAACCATTATTGCTTTTTTTACCGATGAGCCTTCAATTTTTGGCAAAGGCGCCCAACGTCCTCGCCAAGCGCGCCCTTTTACCCCTGGCTTTATCGAGTGGCTTAGTCAACATTTAGGGTATGATGTACAACCCTGGCTGCCAGCACTGTGGCATGATTACGGCCCCCAAACCGAATCTTTTCGCCAACAATATAACCAAGCAGTACAAACCCGTCTGCATGAAGTGTTCTATAGTAAACTGTCTTCATGGTGCGCCGCCCATAATATTGCTTTGACCGGACACCCCATTGGCAGTAATGAACTTTCAGCCCTGCGCTATTTCCAACTTCCTGGTCAAGATATGGTATGGCGTTGGGTTGAACCCGCTAGTCCAAGCGCCTTGGAAGGCGAACACAGTGTAGCCCCTAAAGCGGCTACTTCTGCAGCCCGTATTAACGGCAGCAAGCGGGTCCTAACCGAGGTCTGCGGGGCCTATGGTTGGCAACTAACACTGGATGAAGTTAAATGGTTATTCGATTGGCATCTGGTACGCGGTAACAATCTTATTATGCCACATGCCGTATTCTATTCTATTCGTGAACGACGCGCCTGGGAAAGCGAACCGGACATAGGCATCCATAATGTTTGGTGGCCCCATTTTCATCATTTAGCGCATTATTGTAGCCGTCTTAGCTGGCTCTTAAGCGAAGGCAAAGATCAAACCAATATTGCAATATTAGGAGATGGCAATGCGTTGCCTTGGCAAGGGGCTAAAGGTCTTTTTCAACAACAGATTGATTTCCTCTACTTAGATTGTCAAGCACTAGAAGAAGCCCAAGTTACGGATCAAGGGCTTAAAGCTGGCACGCAACTTTATCATGTTATCATTATTGAAGGCATTTCATTAGTAAATACCCGCGCGCAACAAATATTAGAGCAGTTTGTCGCTGCCGGTGGCCATTTAATCCATTACCAAGAAGGCCTTGATTTAGCAGCAGCTATAGACCAATATCTTCCTCGTACCGTCCATTTACAACCCGCCAATCCAGACTTACGCTTTACTCATTATTGTAAGGATGGACTGGATTATATGTTATTGGTCAATGAAGGAGAAGACTCCATACAGGGTAAACTGTCCATAAACCGCATTGGTGCAGTAGAGGGCTGGGATGCATTTACGGGTCAACAAGTAGAATTGGCAATGACTGCCACAGACCAGCATATCATATGCTCTCTGGAACTTGATCGACGCCAAAGCCTTGTCTTGGTCATCAATACCCAATTACCCTTTCAAGCTCATCAACTCCTCCCTCAACCCACCCAACAAAGCGTACCTGTTGATGCCCATTGGACAGTAAGCGATATTTCAGGTAAGGTGATAGAGATTCCTGCCCCCGCAGACTGGGCCCAATGTCCAGATTTTGAACTATTTAGTGGCACACTTCGCTATAACACAACCCTCAATATCCCTCATAATACAACCCATGCCTGGTTAGATCTTGGCCATGTTGGCATGCTTGCCGAACTCTATTTTGATAACCAGTCCCTTGGCGCAAAGTTATGGTCACCCTATTGTTTTTCTCTCGGGAAACAACCCGGTGGCGACCACCAGATAGAAATTCATATAACCAATTCAATGGCCAATGCCTACGAAGGCATACAGTCCCCCGCCGGACTCATCGGCCCTGTCAATCTCATATATTGCACCTAAAAGGAGTAAGCTAATGGCAGACGAACGCGTTTTTGTTGGTGATTTAACCCGTAAGGAATTTCGTCAACGAATCGAACAAGGTATTATCAAGGCGGCCATAGTCCCCACCGCAGCCACCGAACAACATAATGAACATTTGGAAATGATTCATGATACGCTCCATGCTAGTTACATGGCCGAAAACGCGGCTAAACGCCTATTACCCCAAGTGGTTGTAGCCACTCCCGTAGGCATTGGTGTATCCGAACACTGGATGCCTCATATCGGCACCTTAACTGTACGACCCGAGATCTTTTGCGAATATGTCTTTGATGTTTGTAACTCACTTAAACGTGCCGGTATTGAAAATATCCTTATTCTCAATGGCCACGGGGGTAATGTTAAACCGCTGATGCGACGCATTGACGAGTATCGCGATAAACTGGGCATTAATTTGCGTTTTCAATCTTATTGGGACGTTTATGATCCGGCCCTTGTACAACAAACCATGGAGCATGGCCGCCTGCCTGGCCATGCCGATGAATTTGAAACATCCACCATGATGGTCCTAGCACCTGAACGAGTGCATGCCGAAGATATTGACAATGAATCAGCGGCCTTAGGGACCCGTGCCAAAGGCGAACGCCTTATCGAACCGGCAATTGTTGGCGTTGCCGGAATTTTAGAAAAAATGATCGCCGGCGAAAAAATAAACCAACCCCCCGTTACCTTCAGACCAGAAGGCCCTTTACATATGATAACCGGAGAAGATGTATAATCTTTTAAGAATCAATATTTAGCTTATTATTTTAATTTTTAGGGCCCAATGCGAGCCTCCGTAGTGACGCTTGCATTGGGCCTTTTTTAATAGCAAAAAAACTGCGTCTATGAACCTTGTAAAGGTTTTATTTCCTGACGTAACCGCTGGGCCAATGCGGTATGTCGTTGAATGATATCAGCATTGCGCACGGCTATGGATAACGCTTTTTTGGTCCCTACTAGAACCACTAACTCTCTGGCTCGAGTAATGCCGGTGTACAATAAATTGCGCTGAAGCATCATATAGTGCTGTGTTGTCACCGGAAGTACTACCGCCTTATATTCGGATCCCTGAGATTTATGCACCGACATTGCATACGCTAGCACAATCTCGTCTAATTCGCTCAAATCATATTCTACTTCTTTATCGAATTGAATCACTAGTTGCTGATCCTCTAACGCAATTCGTTTGATCCTCCCCACATCACCATTGTAAACATCTTTATCATAATTATTGCGTATCTGCATCACCTTATCGCCTACCCTAAACTCCACCGCACCACGTTGCCAAACCTGGCCATTAGGATTAAGCCCCTTTTGCAATACATGATTTAAATTACCCGCTCCTGCGGCTCCCCGATGCATGGGAGCCAGCACTTGAATATCTTCTATCGCATTATAGCCATAACGCTTTGGCAACCGTGTAGTACATAAATCCTGTATTAAACGGACTACATCTTCAGGCTCTTCCTCTTCAACAAAGAAAAAATCTTGGGCTTCCCGATTGTTGATATACGGATATTCACCTTGGTTTATTTTATGCGCATTAGTAATAATCTGACTAGTTTCAGCCTGGCGAAAAATCTGCGTCAAACGCACGAGGGGTACTCTTTGAGAGGCAATTAAATCACGCAAAACATTGCCCGCTCCAACAGAGGGTAGTTGATCTACATCGCCGACAAACACTACCTGAGCTGTCACTGGTATAGCCTTGAGTAAATGGCTCATCAACTGGGTGTCCAACATCGACACCTCATCAATTATCACCGCATCAACGCGCAATAATTTATCTTCATTGAATTCAAAACCATGGGGTGGTTTATAACCTAATAAGCGGTGGATCGTCTTGGCTGGTCGGCCGGTGGCTTCCGCTAGTTTCTTGGCGGCCCGGCCCGTTGGTGAACACAATACTACCTGTTTTAGTTGGTGGGAAAAAAGTTCAATAAGGCCACGCGTGATCGTCGTTTTACCCGTACCAGGACCACCGGTTAATACCATCACTTTATTCTGTGCTACAGACTCTATAGCCTGTTTTTGGCTTTCTTCATAACAAATCTCATGACGTCTTTCAATACGCTCGATTAGCTCCGTTAGATCCTCTAGTTGATTAGCTACTCCCCTCTTTAATAAATCTTCTAAGCGAGCGGCTACCTCTACTTCAGCCTGATATAATTGCGGTAAATAAAAACGCGTACTATCCGCCACTACACCCCCTTCAGCAGCAAGAGCTTCTATATTGGGTGCAATCAATTTATTGTCTATTTCTAACGCTTTCCCAACCGCATCAATCAATTCAAACTGAGGCATAAAAACATGCCCGTCTTCACTCGCTTTATTGAGTATAAACCGCACCCCGGCTTTAATACGCTCTGGTGCATTTGCAGCTATTCCCAGGCTGCGAGCGATACGGTCAGCCGTCAAAAAACCAATCCCCCAAATATCCCGCTCCAAGCGGTATGGGTTTTGCCGTACAATAGCAATGGCCTCGTCTTCGTACTGCTTGAAAATTTTTACCGCATAGCCTGTACTAACCCCGTGTGATTGTAAAAAAAGCATTACATCTTTAATACGTTTTTGACTAACCCAACCTTGCTCAATAATTTTCACCCGTGATGGTCCCGTCCCTGGCACCTCTAATAGGCGCTTAGGATCCTGTTCTATAATATCTAGAGTTTCCAGACCAAAATAATCAACGATACGCTTTGCCGTTACCGGACCAATCCCTTTAATCAACCCCGACCCCATATAACGACGAATGCCTTCCAAGGTAGCCGGGTAAACGGTCTCGTACCTATGAAATTTAAATTGCTTACCGTATTTAGGATGTGTCGACCATTCTCCTTTAAGCCGTACACTTTCCCCTACTTGGGCACCGGCCATAGCGCCAACTACAGTAACAAGAGCGTCGATCTGCTCTTGGAGCTGGATTTTGGCAATAATAAAACCTGTATCTTCGCCATGGAAGGTAATGCGTTCAATAACGCCTGCTATAATTTCGTCGTCGGCCATTTAATCCCTATGGTTTTAATATGACCCCAAGTGCATTTTGAGGCTCTTCAACCAGTAAATCAACCGCCTGACCGATCTGCTCAAGAGCAAATTCATGGGTAATTAGTGGCTTAACCTGTAAGCGTTTATCAGCCATCGCACGCAAACATTCCGCAAGGTTACGCTGCGTCGGCCAATCGACAAAAACCTGGGGATACGCACGCCCATGCTCGTAGTCTTCGTCATGATAACCGGGACCCGTACGGGCAGCACTACGCACATCCACATTGCCTAAGCTCGATCCAAAGCTATGGGTCACCTTAGCTCCCCCAACAATTATAATTCTTCCCATATGATGGGTATCAGGCGTTTTCTTAAGAGAGCGATACACTTGCTCAAAAGCAGCCGTTGCCTCCCCCCCAAAAGCAATGATACCAAAATCCATACCATAATCCTGCGAAAAGGTACGTGCCAATTCTTCTGGATCTTCCTGTATAGCATTAACCGCAGCCTCAACCCCGGTTTGGCAGACTTTTTCTAGGCGCAATGAAAAACGGTCAACGCCCATCATATGACACCCTGACAATTGGCCAAATTGGGCACTCAATTGCCCCACCAAGCCCAATCCCATCACTATTCCATGTTCTCCATATAAGGGTTGAACTCGCCGTATAGCATGTAATGCAGTGGCCGCTAAATGTACCGATGCCGCTTCTTCAAAACTTACCCCATCGGGAATAGCCACACACAAATTTTGTGGCACTAAAGCCCAATCACTGTGCAACGCATAGCCGCCGCCCATACAAGCAATACGTTGTCCAAGATGAAACTGATTAACGCCTGGGCCTAGAGCCTCTACTACACCGGCATTAGCATAACCGAAAGGGCGTGGAGCTCGCGTTGGATCTGGCTTTTGCCGCATCCCTTTAGCGTTACCTAGTTCGGTTCCTGGACTGATAAGTGATGCCTTAACTTCAACCCGCACTTTGCCTGCAGCCAACTCAGGGCAATCGCTCTCCTGAATAAACCCTTTACCGCTTCCGTCAAGACAGCCAACTATTCTTTGCATATCTTCTCCCTTTATATTTCTTTGATCGTAGTGGTAAATAAAATTGCCTCACTGGAGCAAGCCAGAAAATGTAGAAAAAGAGTAGCACCACCAGTCCCCACATTGCCTCGGCCTAAGATAGGACATATCTTTCTTCTTTTAATAGGCGATTAATACAAACACTATCCAGGTTTGCCCTCATAAACTTTCCATCTATCCAATATTAACGACGCAGAAAGCTAATCGTGGAAATTATTATAGCAGCAATTACCGTAGGCATCCTTTTACTTTGGGGTGGCGTTTTGGCTCTAGTCAAAATGGTCGAAATGTTCGAGCGTAAACATATTATTGGTTTGGGTGCCTATACCAGCTTAGTTGCCGGCCTGGTAATGGGACTGGTGCTCTTTAACTCTAACGAGCAACAAAAACAACATCAATTAACCCTGCAAGAGCAAATGGATGCCAATAGTAAGCGCCTAAGCCAGTTGGGCGAACGTTTAGTGGGTCAACTAGAAGAAAAAGCTAATTTAACCCAATCTGAATTTGAAGCTATAGACCGCATGCAAGACACCACTGCCGTACTTAATACAACCCGCCACACCCTCAAACAAAGCCAAGAAAAACACAGCCAAACGCAGCAGTCTTTAGTGCGGGAGCGGTTGGCTAACAAGCAATATCAAGAGAGCATTAATCAACAATTAGATAAGCGCCACCAAACGGAGGAACAACGCTATAAAAACCTGCATAATACCTCTAAAACGCAAAATCAAACGGTCAGCGCTATTCAAAAACAGTTGATTAGCCTAGAGGATGAAACAAATCACATTAAAAGCCAAACGGCTGCTATGCAAAATACCCAGAAAAGTCTTCTGGGCAAAGTTACTAGTAATCGCCAAGTTCAAAACCAGATGGGTCAAGATCTAATAACCCTGCAAAAACAATTAGAATCTCTAAACACCGTTTTAACCAAAACCCAAAAAAAGTTGGACGATCTGCATAAATGGGGCAAAGCCGAGCAAGCACCAGAATCCAAATGAAACCAATGGGTATTTATGGCGTTCAATAAATACCCATTTAACTGTATTCCGACATAGCAAATTCACTAGCTAATAATAGCTTAGGTCCATTTTTAATTACTTACACGGGAGTTCATTTATGATCCATAAAAGCGCCCAGGTCCTTATCGGACTAGTGCTCCTCTTTGGCTTGCAAGCCTGCGGTGAAGATGAAGAAGCCATTATGCTGGCGAATTACCAAAGCGATCTCTTGATCGCCAATTCTGCTATCGACTCACTTAATTATACGGTAGAATCATCCAATTTACTTATCGACGAACTGCGGTCTCGCGCCGATAGCCTCCAACATGTTGACGACAAGCTTCTGCAAACAGTTCAAGATCTCAATAAAGAAGTACGCCAATGGCGCCAACTTTATTCCGAACAAAAGCGTAAGAGTGAAGAATTGGGCAAAGAGCTCGAACGCATGAAACGGGAGAAACAGGTCGATCAGCAATCGATTGCGCGCTTGCGCAGTGAATCCGATAGTCTGAATACCGCACTCTTGGATGCCCACACCGACATCCGCCGCCAAAGCGACCATATCCGTAACTTGGAAGATAATCTAACCACAGCACAAACGGCATTAGAAGAAATTAAAACGGCGCAAGCCTCTGTGCGTATCTTAATGGCAACGGCAGGTTTTCTGAAAGAAAGCAATTATCTAAAAACCAATCGCTCCTTAGGCAAGCTATTTCGAACTTCTTTCAAATTAGATCGTCGGCTCGATATAAATGACCCTCAGGTCCGCATATTGCCTATGGGTGAACCCATCTTCATTGAAGGCAAACTCAAAGCCTTGGTAGATCGTTACGGTAAGCTAAAAGAAAACCGCGATTATCAAAAGGATAAAGAAGATGGACAAGTGCGGATTATCTTCATTAATGAGCTATTGGCTGGTGTCGATGTATTAGCCATTGTTGAATAACACGCAGCGTTAACACTTAATGTACCTTATAGAGAAGGGCAAGGGATTAATCCCCTTGCCCTTCTCTATAAGAATTTTTCAGATTATCATATCACCAACCATGCACATAAACACCCGTTCGTACTTTTTTTCCTTGCCGATCTGTCGATAACAATGAATCAGCATATGCCGCATGCCGCAATAACTGTTCATTCGATCCTCCTTTAAGAAACAGATGTAAATCAGCATTGGGCTTAGTCACCATATTCTGTACCATACGATGGAAATCCATTTCTCCCATACGACGGTAAATACGTTCTCCATCTAAGGATTGCCCAATCCCCATAGAAGTATACAACACTACCACATCCCCTTCTTCAGGATCGTGCTGATGTACCCTCCACACCGGCGAAGCCACATTGAGAATCATAATCCCCAAACAAAGCATCAACATCATCAACCCTAAAAAGAGCTCTTTGCTGACATCGTGACCATCGGCTTCATCGGCTTCCAAATTTTGTAATAAACGTCCCATTATTATTTTCCGTCTCGGCGCCTCCAACTCAACCAAGCATCTTCTAAATGGGCCAAGCTTTGTAATTGCCAATCAGCAATTTTGCGCAAAGGTAAATAGGTAAGCAACGCCACTAAGGTTGTTTGAAAAGCCAGTACTAACCCATTGGCCATAGAGCTAAGGACTTTAAACGTCTGTGCCGCCTCGTCTATTTTTCCTAGTTCGAAGGCCATTAATAAAATACCACAGACAGTACCTAAATAACCATAAAAAGGGATACGACTTAAATTACGCCGGACCTGCAAGAGTGGGTTGGCCAACACCCCAATCAGTTCTTCAACACGTTCGTCATCCCGTTCCTTGAATTCGAGAAAATCATTGCCTTGCCGGCGCAACCGTTCTAAATCTTGGCGTCGCAGATAACCAACTGTTCCATCAGGCACCGCCCTAGGATTCTGGACTCCGGCTTGCTTTTCCCGTAATAAATACATCCCGGTACGAACTAAAACCAATGCATGAGTTCCCGCTGCACCAATAATCAAGAAATACGAACAACGCCCTAGCCATTCAACGATATTAAAATTTTTACTTTGATCGATAAAGAAAAGTAGTAACCCCCCAATGCTCAGGCCAACCAGTACACCTATCCCGGCAGCCCAATATTGCATGCGTTCATGGCTAATACCATACACTTGATCATGGGTTTGTAACTTGCGGCCATATAAGAGCATCAACCAGCTAGCGCTTAAGCCGCAAGCCAATATAAATAAGATTCCAGCTGCAATCATTACACCGTTCAATACCTCCACCCCTTTCCGCTAAAAACTTTCCACCATTGATAGCCAATTCCTCCCAAATACAGGGTTAAACTTAGGATCAAGGCCCAACCTGTCCAATATAGAGTATTCATGCCAGGATAAATCTGCACTGATGTTTTAGTGCTCCCCTGGCTCTTAGTCGTCCCTCGGATTTGCCGTTGGCCATCTTGGCCACGACCAGTTTCTGGTGGTGCCTGATAGTCTGTACGCCGGTCTAATTTTCCCTGAGTCCGACCTTCGAGAATCTTTGCTACTGTAATCGCCCCTATCCCCTTTAAACGGCGTCCTTCTTGCCACACTAATTCCAGTTGCACCGGAGACAAGGTTTGAGTCCATTGTTGTACCTGTTTAGCAGTAACTATACTTTGGTTTTCCTTTAAGGAAGCGGCTTTACCTAAGGTATAACTAAGAGGAGATTTCACCTGACCCCGGTAAATTGCCACAGCTTCACCACCTTCTAGTTTTATCAACCGTTCCATCAAAGCACTACGCTGTTCCTCCAAAGCCGTTAAGCGCGAGATTACCTGGTGCATTTCCATCGGTTCAGAAATGGCCTTAATAGTATTGGGTGCAACAGCCTTTTTAGCCCCAGCTAACCGCACCTTTTGCAGTGAAAATTGGGCTTGAAAACGCACTTCACCAAATAAAGCTTCTCCCCAGATTACCTTAGCTCCAGGTATATCCGGGACTGGATGAGTATAGAAGCGCTCTTCAGCTCTAGTATTTCCAGATTTCCAGACATTATCTCCGGTTAACACGACCGGGTGTAAAAGCCCTTTTTTATCTTCCACGTATAAACCAGCCATAAACCCACTTTCCACCCGGTCCGTATCCCAAGCATGAACACCTAAGACATTTTGTGCCTGCAAGTACATCGCTGGAATCTCAATTCTCTTAGGCGTTAAGCGACTACTTCCAACAACTTGACCGTTGAGGTAGACCACTGCTTCATCATCAGCCCAAAAGATCAAAACGGTTTTATAATTAACCTGGGACTTTGTAGCGTTTTTGGTAACTTGCTTTATTGTTTCATTGCCGTACACCAACACTACCGTGTCTATTGCAGCACTAACTTGGTTAAATTCCTGCCGCAGGCGCAAAGCCAAGGGATTGACATTAGTGGCCGCATAAATAAAGGACAGATTTGCACTGAATAGCAGTAAGATCAAACTATATTGCCATGTTAATCTTGGCCTTAGATCAGCCATCATATCTCATTGTACTGAAGGTTGAAGTTGGGGTTTGAGAGCTTCTAACTGCAATGCCATTTCCTCTTTGAGCTTTTCGAATTCCGCCGCTTCGACAAGATAATCCTGCTTGTCCTGCCCTAGTGGAGTTGATTCCACTAACCACTGTAGACGTTGAATTCTTTCATCTAAACGCACCATTAAAAAATTGGCATTATCTATTTTATTAAGCTGCAGGTAATTATAAAAAAGGCTCTGAAATTCTTTTTTTGCGGCCTGATAAAAATCTATCCGTAATTGTAATAGACGGGTTTCTTCAATTAATTCTAACTCTTCTAATTCTGCTATTGATACGCCCTTTGCAACAACTAGAGGGGCCTCTAGGTTAAGTTCCTTCAATTCAGTCCTCAAGCGCAGAGCCAAATCCTGCCATTGTCGAGATTGGCTAAGATACCGTGATTGATTTGACGCTGAGACAGTCTCAGAACGAATTTTCAACCCTTCAGCTTTAGCTTCAATAGCCAGAATAACACCGCCAAAACCTTTTGTATCCCCAAGAAATGTATAGAGCCGAAAAAGGCTAAGAAACTGTTCTGGAGAACCAGAGTAAAAATCGGTTTGAATCTGTAATTGTGCTGCTCGTTTGCTAATATGATCCAATAAACTTTGACGTAAAGGAATCCATAAGCGCTTGTCCAGATCTGGCATTTTCAGCTTTGCACGGTCAAACACCGCAAGCGTTTTGTCAGGCATTTTTAAATAATAATAAGCCCGAGCCAGAAAAACCCATATTTCACTTTTAAATTCAAAGCGTCCTACTGCATCTTCAAAGCGCCGTATTGCTTCGGCATGATTACCAGTTTCATAACTTAATTTTTTATCAACACCAAAACTCAAACCAACACCGCTATTAATATAATCGGCTTCAATAAATCGATCCGAGTCGGGAATCGTCAACTTCTCATTCAGAAAATCAAGAGCAGCCCGGTTGCGTTGCGCTATTACCGGGCTGCCTTCTAAAATTAAAAAAACAAAAAGCCCTATCCCAAACGACTGCAGCATTTTATATAATCGAACGTGATTGGCCACCATCTACATTTAAACACGTCCCCGTTACCCAACTAGCCCGGTCCGAAGCCATAAAAGCAACGACAGCGGCAACTTCTTCAGGTGTGCCAAAACGTCCAAAAGCAATATTTGCATCAACAAAACTTTGAATCCCTTCTGGATCTTCTTGTTGACGCCGTTCCCATGATCCTCCGGGAAAAATGATAGATCCCGGAGCAATGCTATTTACCCGAATATTCTTTTTTGCAGCTTCCTGGGCCAAACTAGAGGTCATGGAGATCATCGCTGCCTTAGCGGCATTATAAGAAATCGGCCCCCCCGTTTCTCGTCCAAAGATAGAAGAAATATTAATTATACTGCCACCACCTTGCTCTTCCATTAATGGCATCGCTGCCCTGGCCACTTTTACGGCAGAAAAAAAGCTCAAATTAAAGACATCCATCCATTCTTCATCACTAATCTCTGCAAAAGGCGTCCAAACAGATCCACCAACATTATTTATTAAGATGTCGCACCTGCCGAAACGTTCCTTGGCAAAGGCGACAAAATTTGTAGCTTCGTCTGTAGCGGTCATATCACCTGCAAAAATCTCTACCTCGACACCAAGTGCCGCAATTTCTGCCGCGGCAGCATTTAGCGTTTCAACAGTGCGACCGCTAATACACAATTTAGCGCCTTCTCCAGCAAGAGCTAGGGCAATACGATTACCAATCCCTCGACTAGCACCACTGACTAAGGCAACTTTACCTGTTAATCCAAGATCCATGATTCACCTTTCTAAGAA
>JACLAC010005531.1_pt1 | contig 12261 bp, 7 predicted proteins | sample 8027881 | NCBI WGS metagenome assembly JACLAC01 (sample SAMN15725517, study PRJNA655200) | protist metagenome | isolation source: fluorescence activated cell sorting (FACS) single amplified genomes of... | place: Spain: Blaines Bay Microbial Observatory, Mediterranean Sea | collected 2016-01-19 | reverse complement strand
GCACCACTGGCTTTTTCGCGATGGAGTGAGTGACAATCACCGCTTTCGCTTTGACGATTATCTGACCGATGAACTGGTCAGCGAATTGACGGAGCAGCAGCGTCAGGTGCTGTGGCTGCAGCGGAACTTCGAGTTGGATCCGATCTATGCGGCTGAGCGCGAGCGCGAATTGGGGAAGGTGCGCTGGTCGACCGTTTTATAAGATTGGCAGATCGCTACGTTTATCCTGCCGCGCCCTTCTGCGCATTTTGCATGTGCTCGGCGACTTTGGTTGAGAAGCGCACGGCGCTATTGTCCTCAGGGGCGTAGTCGATGACTTTGCGAGCATTGGCGATACTCCAGAAAGCGTGGTCGTTGCCGGAAATGCCGTAAAAAATCTGAAAAGGCACACCCCGCTCGTCGCAGATATCTTCCGTTTCGACGCTTTTGATAAAAAGTTGACAGAGGTCGCGCTGGCTGATATACGCACCTAGCGCCCGACGGACGCAGGTCAAATCGCCAGGCGTGCAGCGTTCGATATCGGTTTCGCGCGGACCGCCGATGCGTATTTGCACATTTGCGAGTCGGCGGCCGTTGACTTTGCCGACGGCGAAGACGAAGCCTAAGTGCTCGTAGCTTTCTTTGGCCCAGCCGTAATAATTGTCGGAAAGTGCACGCTTATCGGGGTCGACGGTGTCGTGCTGGCCGGCGAGGATAAGCGGTTCGAAATAGTCGGCGGCGTGATTCGAACTAGCGATGACTACTCGTCCTACATTCTCCTCCAAAGCGGTCTGATACACGTTGTAGGCCATGGCGACATTGGCCAGCTCCGGTGCGAAACCTTGTTGCGGGTTGGGGCTGCCGACAAAGGCCATATGCACTATGGCGTCGGCGCCCTGAAAATGATGGCGGTAGGCATCGCGGTTTTCGTCGGTCAAGTCTGCGATTTGAATATCGGGTATTTCGTCGCCTTGGCGGTTCGTATTGCGCACGTCGAGCAGGGCGAGTTCGTATTGCGCGCGGAAGGCGGGCAGCACGAGTGAGGCTACAGTGCCCGAGGCGCCGGTGAGCACGATTTTTTTGCGAATTGGCATAGGTTATTTCTCTGGTTTCGTTGTGTGATTGACCGGTGTTGGACGAGATTGGACCTCGCATTTCTAATATGCTGCAGATTGCATGTCGCCGCTAACTATCTGCCGGACATATAGCTGTAATATCAGGGAGGGAGAAGTGGAGTCGCCGCCCCTTTTCTTTTTATAGATTGCCCTTATTTTTGTTGGCCTTCCCTACCATTTGGCTATCGAGACTTACCATAATTTTATCTTTAAAGGATACCCGATGCACGAGCAACACATCGCCCAGATCGCTTCCGAACTCGATTTGCGGTCCGAGCAAGTTACTGCCACCGCCGAGCTTTTCGACGCCGGCGGTACCGTGCCTTTTATAGCTCGCTACCGCAAGGAAGTCACGGGGCTGTTGGATGAGGTGGCGATAACCGACATCCGTGATCGTTTGCAGCAGTTGCGGGAATTAGACGGGCGTCGCGAGACCATTTTGAAGTCGCTGGAGGACCAAAAAGTGCTCTCCGATGATTTGCGCGATAAGGTCAATGCCGCCGAAACCTTGAGTACATTGGAAGATATCTATCTGCCATACAGGCCCAAACGGCGGACCCGGGCGACGATTGCACGCGAGAAAGGGTTGGAGCCGTTGGCTGAACTAATCTTTGCTCAAGCAGATGATAGCGATCCACTGATGGCGGCCAAATCTTTTGTCGATGTAGATAAGCAAGTACCTGGAGTCGACGAGGCCCTGGCTGGCGCACGCGATATTGTCGCTGAGTGGATCAACGAAAATCCACAGGCCCGAGCCGAAATTCGTCATCTGTTTGGCCGGCATGGCGTGTTGCGCAGCCGGGTGATTGTCGGTAAGGAGCAGGAGGGTAGCAAATACCGCGATTATTTTGAATGGGAAGAACCGCTGACCAAGGCACCGTCGCACCGGGTGCTGGCGATGCGTAGGGGCGAAAAGGAAGGCTGTCTGAGCATGCGCATCCTCGGGCCAGACGACCGATGTCTGGCGGTGCTCGAGCGCTTGGCGATCAAGGCCGAAAACGCCTGCGGCGAGCAGGTGCGCCAGGCTGCCCATGACGCATATAAACGTATGTTGTCGCTGTCGATGGAAACCGAAATGCGTGTCGAGAGTAAGGTAGCTGCCGACGAAGAGGCCATACGCGTGTTTGCAGAGAATTTGCGGCAGTTGTTATTGGCGCCTCCCCTCGGCGAGAAGAGTGTGTTAGCGCTTGATCCAGGTTTTCGCACCGGCTGCAAACTCGTTTGTCTCGATGCTCAGGGCAACTTACTGCACACCGATGTGGTCTACCCGGATCGTCATAAGATCGAGACAGATAAGAAACTCAAAGATCTGTGTCGCAAGCATCAAATCGAAGCGATTGCCATCGGCAACGGCACCGGCGGTCGTGAGACTGAGTCATTTATTCGCGGCATGGGCCTGCCGTCGTCAGTGCAGATCGTGATGGTCAACGAAAGTGGAGCGTCGGTCTATTCGGCGTCGGAAGTGGCGCGGGCGGAATTCGCGGACTATGATCTGACGGTGCGCGGCTCGGTATCGATCGGCCGGCGCTTGATGGATCCGCTCGCCGAGTTGGTTAAAATCGACCCCAAGTCTATTGGCGTTGGACAGTATCAGCACGATGTCGAGCAACCTGCGTTGAAACGCAGCCTTGACGATGTAGTCGTCTCCTGTGTCAACAGCGTCGGTGTTGAGGTCAATACCGCTAGCGAGCAATTATTGTCCTATGTGTCCGGGCTCGGGCCGCAACTGGCGAACAATATCGTCGAGCACCGCCGTGAGCACGGTCCATTCGTCTCGCGTGAGGCGTTAAAAAAGGTCGCGCGTTTAGGTCCGAAAGCCTTTGAACTGGCGGCCGGTTTTTTGCGCATTCGCGGCGGCGACAATCTGTTGGATACCAGTGCGGTCCACCCCGAGCGCTACGGGCTGGTCGCGCAAATGGCGGGGGATCTCGGGGTGGCTGTCGAGGATCTGATTCGGCGTGAGGATCTACGTCGCGGAATTGACCTCGAGCGCTATACCGGCGAGGACGTTGGTTTGCCGACTCTGCAGGATATCGTCGAGGAGTTGAGCAAGCCGGGCCGTGATCCTCGCAAGGAGTTTAGCACTTTTTCTTTTGCTGATGGGATCGAAAAAATGGAAGATCTACGCGAGGGAATGAAACTGCCAGGCATCGTCACCAATATCACGGCCTTCGGCGCCTTTGTCGATATCGGCGTGCATCAAGATGGTCTCGTGCACATCAGCCAACTGGCCGATCGCTATGTAAAAAATCCGAACGAAATCGTCAAGGTACAGCAGCAGATCGAGGTGCGGGTGGTCGAGGTCGATTTGCAGCGCAAGCGCATTGCCCTTTCGATGCGCAGCGAAGAGAGTGCGGAGCAAAAGGTAGCGAGAACCGAGCGATCGAAGGAGGATGGGCAACGACGGGAGAATAAGCAGGAGTCGCGGTCTCGGCGGCAGAAAGGCAAGTCGCAGCAAGACATATCGCAGCAGCGCGAAAAAAAGGCTGCCGCGCCCAAAGCGGGTACTGCTTTTGGTGATGCGTTGCGAAAAGCCGGGTTACAGTAGGGATTGGCTGGTTTTATCTTAAATGAGTCATTTATGCACGGCTGCGAGATTGGCCGCCAGGCTATGTCGTCGGATGAAGTGGGGATGGATATGTGTGTGAGTCGTATGTCAGTTTTGTGATAGATCGTCTCATTCCTTGGCTTGATGTATTTGTTGAATGACCTGCGCGCCTTTTGGCATGCTGACTGCCCTCTGTTGTATTTTAAGGTTCCTTTGCCAGGTCATTTTATAGCGATCAAGGCCTCGATTAAATCGGGGAAAGCGTTCTGTTACATATCCTTCGAATTTAATCTGCTATGCCTAATGTGTCATCAGGACTGCCCGGCGGTACAGAGTTGGGCTTGGGTGAGTACATCAGCGAGCAGTTGCCAGGGTCAATTGGGGCAGTTGGCCCGTAGGACTGTCGTGGTCTCGCCGTAACACCGCTAGGTGAAGAGGATGGCCCCGGCGCAGGTATGGTCGAGATTGATTTTAGTTGATTGATTCAGTCGTGATAGAGTGGTCGGTGACCGGCTTTCGATAGCGGTGGGGGCCAGGGCGAGTAGAGGCAGAGCTGTGATGTGGTTGCTACCAGGCAGAACATTATAAGCTGGTTCATCTGGTCAAGAAAGTTGATGGTTGCGCGTTGGTTCAGTATGCTTCACGCAGAGAATTAGCAATGTGCGATCCGTCGAGAAGAGAGAGGTAGATTAATGGCTGAAAATAAATACGATGTGGTTGTGGAAAAAGATGTCATGGTGGCGATGCGGGATGGAGTGCGGTTGGCAACGGATGTGTATTTTCCCGCGCGGGATGGAGCAAAGGTGGATGGGAGGTTTCCCGCAGTTTTTCATCGCACGCCTTATGACAAGAGCGATGTCGAGCGCAATGGGGGCTATGGACGTTTTTTTGCGCAGAGGGGTTATGTGGCGGTGTCGCAGGATTGTCGGGGTACGTATCGTTCGGAGGGCGACGTCGATTTCCTTGTGCCAGAGGCCGAGGACGGTTACGACACGCTGATGTGGATCGACGCACAGTCGTGGAGCGATGGCAAGGTCGGTTCTTGGGGAACTTCGTGGTCGGGATGGACTCAGACGGCGATGGCGGCACTGGGACCGAAAAACCTTGCGGCGATGGTGCCGAACATGAGCGGGGCGGATGCGCACGAGTCTTCGGTGCGACACGGCGGGGCGTTGGAATTGCGGTTCTTAGCGTGGGCATTTTGGCATTCGGCAGCCAATACCCAGGCCCGGCTTAAGGCCAACACCACCGTCGACGGGGCCTTGAACCTCGGTGCGCCGAGTTTTGCTGACTGGTTGCAGCGCATGCCGATCCGCAAAGGGCAAACGCAGTTGAAGTTGGTGCCGCCGTATGAAAAATGGGCCTTTGATCTGATGACCCAAGCTGATTATAGCGAGTATTGGCGGCATCCGAGTTATGCTCCGGCGCTTTTTTGGCGTGAGTTTCCGGATGTGCCCATTTTGCTTGTCGGCGGCTGGTACGATTCATATACGCGGGCGACATGCCAAAATTACGTCGGACTCGCAGCAGTGAAAAATGGGCCGGTACGGATGTTGATGGGGCCGTGGACGCACGGATCAAATACGGTAGAATTAAGTTTTGCCGGTGATGTGGAGTTCGGTGAGGAAGCGGCGCTCGAAAGTTTTCGCGATGTGCATCTGACCCACTTTGATTCGGCGCTCAAGGGTAGCGATAGTGGTGCGCCGGAGACGCCACCGGTGCGGATTTTTGTGATGGGTGGTGGGGGTGGGCATCGGACTAGCAGCGGCCGGATTTTTCACGGCGGGTACTGGCGTGATGAGGCGGAATGGCCGCTGGCACGAACGAATTACAGCGCGTATTATTTGCACGAAGACGGACAACTGTCGTCGGACAAACCAATAGACGCCGACGGTGCAACAGTCTATCGCTTCGATCCGGCCAAACCGGTTCCCTCGATTGGCGGTAATGTCTCGTCGCTTTCGGCGATCGGGCCATTGCCTCAGGGCGTGTCCGATGCGCAGGATGCGCCATGGCGGGCGCGGATAGATCCGTTGTTAGCGCCGGGTGGATACGACCAGGTCGAGGCGCCGCATTTTTTTGGTTGCACACCACCCTATCTGCCCCTGGGATCGCGGCCCGACGTGCTGGTCTTTGCGACTGCGCCCCTGGCGGAAGATATAGAGGTAACCGGTCCGATCGATGTAAAACTGTGGGTCTCTTCAAGCGCGCCTGATACTGATTTTACCGCCAAGCTGATCGACGTCTACCCACCGAGTCGGTGGTATCCGCACGGCTATGCGCTGAATTTAACCGACAGTATCGCCCGACTGCGCTACCGTAACGGGCGCCAAAAAGGCGAAATGTTGGTGCCTGGGCAAGTCGCCGAGTTGTCGATAACGCTTTACCCGACAAGCAATATCTTCGCCGCTGGACACTGCATTCGCTTAGACATATCGAGTTCCAATTTCCCCCGTTTCGATGTCAATCCGAACACCGGTGATCCGATCGGTCTGGAGCGTCGACGAGTGGGAGCCGATAATGCGGTGCATCACAATGCGGCACAGGCATCGCATATTGTGCTGCCGATCGTGCCCCGGTAAAAGTGCGAAGGAAATAGCAGCTCGAATGATGAAACTAAGCCTGATGGTGGCCTTTTTCGATACCGCGGACGAGGGGGACCGCCACAGCCCAATCGCCGATGAGATCGCCGCGCGTTGGTTTGATTTCGATGTGCAGGTCGCACATTGCCATTCGGATACCGAGTTTGTTTTTTCGCTCGCGACTGACAAAGCATATTTCCTACGCTTTAGCCACGATAGCGAATGGGATATTCAGACTATAGAAGCCGAGTTACATTGTGTCGAGTATTTGGCCCGACAGGGAATACGAATTGCGCGGCCGGTGCCGGCCAAGTCGGGTGCCTGCATAGAACGGATCGAGACGCCTTTGGGGCCGTTCCACGCCGTGCTGTATGAGGCTTTGCCGGGTCTAAATCGGAATCTTGACGATTTGGACGAAGGGGACTTTTTGCGTTGGGGTCGGGCTTTGGGCGAATTGCACGCGGCGAGTTTGGATTTGGAAGCGGATCGACCGAGCTGGGCCGAGCAATTGGCGAAGATTCGGCAGATCATTCCGGCTGAAGAGCAGGGCGCTTTAAGCGAGTTGGCCGATGTCGAGCACCGCCTCGATCGCCTCGACAGCGCTCCGGACGAATTCGGCCTTGTCCATTATGATTTCACTGTGGACAATCTCCTTTGGCAGGGCGAGGAGATTGGCATCGCGGATTTGCGCGACTGTGCCTATAGTCCCTTCGCGGCGGATGTCGCGCTGGCGTTACGGGATCTTTGCGACGACAGGATAGCGCAGATAGATTTCCAAGACGATCGTCTGCAGACGTTTGTCGCCGGGTATCGCGCCGCCAAGCCGCTCACCGAGGCGGCATTGCGGCAGTTGCCGCTCTACATAAGGCTGGGTAATTTACTGTCTTTCGCGCGGGCGTTGTGGTCGCTTGGCGAGGGACCATTGCAACCTGAGCCGGTATGGACGACGGAAATGCGGCGGGACCTAGTGGCAACTTTGCAGAAAGACCGCCATGACTTTGTCGAAAATCCACTGCGTCTCTTCGTGTGACGGGTGGTCGCAACGGGCAAAGATAACAGCCACAGCGAAGGGCATTCGATCGCTCAAATAGCGGGTGGGATGAGGGCGTCGGCCCGATATAGGTCGGCCGCAGGCGGCAACAGCAGGTGGCCCTACCGATGGCTTATGTGGCGGTGGACAGCCCGCCGGCTATTTCCCATAATGCGTGCGAGGTTACTTTTTTTGGTCGATTAGCCGGCAACCCTTCGATTTGAGGAACGGGAATTGGCATGTCCAGAAAGCCCCTTTTTTTTAGCATCACCGCTCTGTTGTTGTTCGGCCTGGTACTCTGGGGCAATCTGCGCGAGGAACGGTCGGTGGTGTTGTCCGAGACACAGGTCTTAGCCGCGGACCAGTTCTGGTATGACGGTTTTGAGTTGACGATGCACGCCGAAATCAAAGTGTCGGCGCATTTGCTGGACGGACCGGCTGTCGATCTGTTCGTTGTCGACAAGGAAAACTACCAGGCTTTGCAGGCAGCTATGGCCGGGACCCTTCCCTTCAAGCTGCTAGAGTTCGAGTATTTCAATCGCGTGTCGCGGCCGGATCTGATGGACGAATACGAATCGGGATGGGAATCGTTCGCACCGGGAACCTATTACATTATCGTCGACCATTCCGTCTTTGGTATGGCAGCTCCCCCCTTGGGCGATGTCGACGACCGCGTCGGTTTTATGGTCAATGTGGAAACGAGGCGGTAGCGTGCGCAATGAGGGTCGCGCAGTGCAAGTAATTCCTGAGGAGAGTTGCTGTGGGGTCTGATATCGACTGGTCACAATGGGAAGCGAAATTGCGCGGTTTGATCGCAGGAGATGAAGTCGCCGACGCGGCGCATGATCTATTGCACATAGACCGGGTTGTCGCCAATGCCAAGCGATTGGCCGCTGCGGAAAAAGCCCGGCTGGAAATTGTGGTGCCAGCGGCCTATTTACACGACTGCGTGGCAGTATCCAAGGATTCGCCTCAGCGGAATCAGGCGTCGCAGTTGGCCGCGCAACGGGCGTTGCGTTTGTTGGCGGATCTCGGCTATTCCCTCGGTTACACCGTCGATATTGGGCATAGCAGATTAAATTCGAAGGATATGTAACAGAACGCTTTCCCCGATTTAATCGAGGCCTTGATCGCTATAAAATGACCTGGCAAAGGAACCTTAAAATACAACAGAGGGCAGTCAGCATGCCAAAAGGCGCGCAGGTCATTCAACAAATACATCAAGCCAAGGAATGAGACGATCTATCACAAAACTGACATACGACTCACACACATATCCATCCCCACTTCATCCGACGACATAGCCTGGCGGCCAATCTCGCAGCCGTGCATAAATGACTCATTTAAGATAAAACCAGCCAATCCCTACTGTAACCCGGCTTTTCGCAACGCATCACCAAAAGCAGTACCCGCTTTGGGCGCGGCAGCCTTTTTTTCGCGCTGCTGCGATATGTCTTGCTGCGACTTGCCTTTCTGCCGCCGAGACCGCGACTCCTGCTTATTCTCCCGTCGTTGCCCATCCTCCTTCGATCGCTCGGTTCTCGCTACCTTTTGCTCCGCACTCTCTTCGCTGCGCATCGAAAGGGCAATGCGCTTGCGCTGCAAATCGACCTCGACCACCCGCACCTCGATCTGCTGCTGTACCTTGACGATTTCGTTCGGATTTTTTACATAGCGATCGGCCAGTTGGCTGATGTGCACGAGACCATCTTGATGCACGCCGATATCGACAAAGGCGCCGAAGGCCGTGATATTGGTGACGATGCCTGGCAGTTTCATTCCCTCGCGTAGATCTTCCATTTTTTCGATCCCATCAGCAAAAGAAAAAGTGCTAAACTCCTTGCGAGGATCACGGCCCGGCTTGCTCAACTCCTCGACGATATCCTGCAGAGTCGGCAAACCAACGTCCTCGCCGGTATAGCGCTCGAGGTCAATTCCGCGACGTAGATCCTCACGCCGAATCAGATCCTCGACAGCCACCCCGAGATCCCCCGCCATTTGCGCGACCAGCCCGTAGCGCTCGGGGTGGACCGCACTGGTATCCAACAGATTGTCGCCGCCGCGAATGCGCAAAAAACCGGCCGCCAGTTCAAAGGCTTTCGGACCTAAACGCGCGACCTTTTTTAACGCCTCACGCGAGACGAATGGACCGTGCTCACGGCGGTGCTCGACGATATTGTTCGCCAGTTGCGGCCCGAGCCCGGACACATAGGACAATAATTGCTCGCTAGCGGTATTGACCTCAACACCGACGCTGTTGACACAGGAGACGACTACATCGTCAAGGCTGCGTTTCAACGCAGGTTGCTCGACATCGTGCTGATACTGTCCAACGCCAATAGACTTGGGGTCGATTTTAACCAACTCGGCGAGCGGATCCATCAAGCGCCGGCCGATCGATACCGAGCCGCGCACCGTCAGATCATAGTCCGCGAATTCCGCCCGCGCCACTTCCGACGCCGAATAGACCGACGCTCCACTTTCGTTGACCATCACGATCTGCACTGACGACGGCAGGCCCATGCCGCGAATAAATGACTCAGTCTCACGACCGCCGGTGCCGTTGCCGATGGCAATCGCTTCGATTTGATGCTTGCGACACAGATCTTTGAGTTTCTTATCTGTCTCGATCTTATGACGATCCGGGTAGACCACATCGGTGTGCAGTAAGTTGCCCTGAGCATCGAGACAAACGAGTTTGCAGCCGGTGCGAAAACCTGGATCAAGCGCTAACACACTCTTCTCGCCGAGGGGAGGCGCCAATAACAACTGCCGCAAATTCTCTGCAAACACGCGTATGGCCTCTTCGTCGGCAGCTACCTTACTCTCGACACGCATTTCGGTTTCCATCGACAGCGACAACATACGTTTATATGCGTCATGGGCAGCCTGGCGCACCTGCTCGCCGCAGGCGTTTTCGGCCTTGATCGCCAAGCGCTCGAGCACCGCCAGACATCGGTCGTCTGGCCCGAGGATGCGCATGCTCAGACAGCCTTCCTTTTCGCCCCTACGCATCGCCAGCACCCGGTGCGACGGTGCCTTGGTCAGCGGTTCTTCCCATTCAAAATAATCGCGGTATTTGCTACCCTCCTGCTCCTTACCGACAATCACCCGGCTGCGCAACACGCCATGCCGGCCAAACAGATGACGAATTTCGGCTCGGGCCTGTGGATTTTCGTTGATCCACTCAGCGACAATATCGCGTGCGCCAGCCAGGGCCTCGTCGACTCCAGGTACTTGCTTATCTACATCGACAAAAGATTTGGCCGCCATCAGTGGATCGCTATCATCTGCTTGAGCAAAGATTAGTTCAGCCAACGGCTCCAACCCTTTCTCGCGTGCAATCGTCGCCCGGGTCCGCCGTTTGGGCCTGTATGGCAGATAGATATCTTCCAATGTACTCAAGGTTTCGGCGGCATTGACCTTATCGCGCAAATCATCGGAGAGCACTTTTTGGTCCTCCAGCGACTTCAAAATGGTCTCGCGACGCCCGTCTAATTCCCGCAACTGCTGCAAACGATCACGGATGTCGGTTATCGCCACCTCATCCAACAGCCCCGTGACTTCCTTGCGGTAGCGAGCTATAAAAGGCACGGTACCGCCGGCGTCGAAAAGCTCGGCGGTGGCAGTAACTTGCTCGGACCGCAAATCGAGTTCGGAAGCGATCTGGGCGATGTGTTGCTCGTGCATCGGGTATCCTTTAAAGATAAAATTATGGTAAGTCTCGATAGCCAAATGGTAGGGAAGGCCAACAAAAATAAGGGCAATCTATAAAAAGAAAAGGGGCGGCGACTCCACTTCTCCCTCCCTGATATTACAGCTATATGTCCGGCAGATAGTTAGCGGCGACATGCAATCTGCAGCATATTAGAAATGCGAGGTCCAATCTCGTCCAACACCGGTCAATCACACAACGAAACCAGAGAAATAACCTATGCCAATTCGCAAAAAAATCGTGCTCACCGGCGCCTCGGGCACTGTAGCCTCACTCGTGCTGCCCGCCTTCCGCGCGCAATACGAACTCGCCCTGCTCGACGTGCGCAATACGAACCGCCAAGGCGACGAAATACCCGATATTCAAATCGCAGACTTGACCGACGAAAACCGCGATGCCTACCGCCATCATTTTCAGGGCGCCGACGCCATAGTGCATATGGCCTTTGTCGGCAGCCCCAACCCGCAACAAGGTTTCGCACCGGAGCTGGCCAATGTCGCCATGGCCTACAACGTGTATCAGACCGCTTTGGAGGAGAATGTAGGACGAGTAGTCATCGCTAGTTCGAATCACGCCGCCGACTATTTCGAACCGCTTATCCTCGCCGGCCAGCACGACACCGTCGACCCCGATAAGCGTGCACTTTCCGACAATTATTACGGCTGGGCCAAAGAAAGCTACGAGCACTTAGGCTTCGTCTTCGCCGTCGGCAAAGTCAACGGCCGCCGACTCGCAAATGTGCAAATACGCATCGGCGGTCCGCGCGAAACCGATATCGAACGCTGCACGCCTGGCGATTTGACCTGCGTCCGTCGGGCGCTAGGTGCGTATATCAGCCAGCGCGACCTCTGTCAACTTTTTATCAAAAGCGTCGAAACGGAAGATATCTGCGACGAGCGGGGTGTGCCTTTTCAGATTTTTTACGGCATTTCCGGCAACGACCACGCTTTCTGGAGTATCGCCAATGCTCGCAAAGTCATCGACTACGCCCCTGAGGACAATAGCGCCGTGCGCTTCTCAACCAAAGTCGCCGAGCACATGCAAAATGCGCAGAAGGGCGCGGCAGGATAAACGTAGCGATCTGCCAATCTTATAAAACGGTCGACCAGCGCACCTTCCCCAATTCGCGCTCGCGCTCAGCCGCATAGATCGGATCCAACTCGAAGTTCCGCTGCAGCCACAGCACCTGACGCTGCTGCTCCGTCAATTCGCTGACCAGTTCATCGGTCAGATAATCGTCAAAGCGAAAGCGGTGATTGTCACTCACTCCATCGCGAAAAAGCCAGTGGTGC
>JACLAC010016332.1_pt1 | contig 12267 bp, 10 predicted proteins | sample 8027881 | NCBI WGS metagenome assembly JACLAC01 (sample SAMN15725517, study PRJNA655200) | protist metagenome | isolation source: fluorescence activated cell sorting (FACS) single amplified genomes of... | place: Spain: Blaines Bay Microbial Observatory, Mediterranean Sea | collected 2016-01-19 | reverse complement strand
CGCAGTTGAACACACCCGTGTCGCATTTCGTACAGTTCGCAATTCACTGGATCGCACCTGCTTTCAGTAGGTCGACTATGGAAATAATGCTTTGGATTCCGCCAATGGTCCCGCCCACGAGACCTGCAAATATAATGCATACTCCCCATATTTTCTCGGCAAATGTCATGCTATCGCCCCTCAGTTTGTATGAAAAGACGACTGGGAGAACAAATACAATCATTGTCAAACAAACGGCGCCAACGAATTCCATTACTGGTCCGAAAAAGGGTACCATCACGGCCACAAAGCATGTCAGGACGACCATGCCGGTACGAAGCATCAGGCGCTTACATGCCCTTTTCGAGAGCACGTCGTCGTCGCGACGGGTATGGCTTATGCCCATAGTTTGTTCCATCTCTGTAACCACAACATTCATTAAAATAGGGTAAGCGCTCATTACATGAAACGCGATCATTAGTTTGGTTGTCGCCGTAATAGCCCCAAGTGCCGTGGAAGTGTCGCGCGGAAAATTACACAGGATGGGGGTAAAGGTTATGTTCCCAAAGGTATAATACCCGGCCACCGCTGCAGTAATGTACACGGCCACGAGGCTCAAATATGCGGCGTTGAACGTTTTTTCGAAGTTTTCCGGTGTTTTCATGTGCTTTTCGATCGTTGGAAAGACTGCATGGCCCCCAAACGACAGGGTGATGGCTGCAAATGCAGTTGGAAAGTTTCTCAAATAGAACACCTTGTACGACACTGAGGTGTCCGAGTGCATGAAAAAGTCAGGATTCGTAGCGTTGGTGAACTTGTCTGGGAGAGGCAGATGATAATTTTCTACCGTCGCGTCCGTAACCGGGCCAAAGATGAACGCGAACGCGATTATCTCTAGGACGACAAACCCCGTCGCCAACAGCCCAAACGCTGCGAGGGGGGCAATTTCACCCATGGTAGGGATCAAAGCGACAGGGAACAGCAAAAGAGAGGCGGACACTATGGTCCAAATTTTTGTCCATTTCGATATGTCGACTGGAGACGAGCTCCCGATGGAGTCGGCCAAAAACCCTTCCCCCCCTCCCCCTATCCCTTCCAGTAGAAATTTACCAGCCAATATTAGAAATATTGTGGTAACGCCAACCAGGGTCGCTTTGTGAAATATTTGCACGATATATCTACCATATTTTCCGTACGCCGCTTCGCCAACCTCGGGGTAACCCTGGAGGCGGTTTTGCGGTTGGAGTAGACCAACCCTGCTGTGGTCATAGAGGCACCTGACTATCCATCTCCCAGTCGTATTCGTCATCCACCCGATAAGAACGATGAGCACCAGGCATAACCACCCACCTTGGAGCAAAGTATACGGCAGTTGGAGGATCCCCGTCCCAGCCATCGTACAAAGGATCGAAAACCAGCTACCCCATTCTATTCTCTGGTCACGCAGGGATTTCTTTCCCACTTCAATATTTTGCTCTGGCATTGTACTATTATTAAGGCTTGTGCTGGATAGTGCTGGATAAAATATCTGAACAAACTTCTTTCGAATGTTTTAGAATCGGTTAATTCTTCCAAACTACTCTTGAACGCCGCAGCCGCCGCCGCACCCCCCCCAGACCCCCAGAAAGGTTTGGTGGGATGTGGTGTGTTGTGCCCCTCCTGTGCTGCAACTAATCGTGCAATCAACAATAAAATACCAAGGAAGGTATTATAGTAGCTGTAGCCTGTAATAATCCTGTAATAATAATAAGATGATATCTTCTCCTCTCCTCCTCAGCAAAACCTTGAATATTATTATTATTATTATTGATGATGATGATGATGAGAAGAAAAAAAGAAGAAGAAGAAAGAAAAAAGATTGAAGAAGAAGATCAACAACAAACAAATGATGAAAATATTATAGTACCCTCACCGGCTCGTCTCTAGACATTGTGGAAATTCTGTGCCGTGGCCATTGACGGAGAATGAACCCTTCGTCCCATGCGGTTGTATGAACGCCGAGTTGTGAAATGTTGCCTCCCCCTTTCTACTTCTTCTCGACTTCAGGGAAACCTTTATTGTATTGAAATGTTTCAAAATGCGAGCCATGTAATCGGATGCATTTGACGACTGAAAAATGTTTTGCTGGCCAGCAAGGACAAGCAAAGACCCGCGATGCAGAAGGCTTTTTAAAGCTTCCACGATCCCATTCACTATGGCCGATGCATTTCCCGTCTCAAAAAGCTTGTTCGAATAAAAATATGACCCGAAACTATCCATGATTACCAAAGATACGTCTTCCAACAAAAGTCTGTCCATGGACAGGCGCATCAGCGCCATAAACAGACTGTGCGGGTTGTAACAGGGAACTATGTGTATTCGAGACAGCGTGTCTCGTATGTGGGACTGCAGCAACGCGGGACTAGACCGTGCCTGGCGTGCAAGGGACGAGTTTGACCGAATGATTTTATATTTTGCGACGCTCGATATTCTTTCAATGTCAAACTTTGAGTCCAAACTAAAATATACAACGGACTGGCGTTGGCCTCCAAAATCATCACTGAGAGCAGACTTCACTGCGGCATGAACCAGCAGCTCGCTCTTGCCGCTTCCGTGGTCTCCCGAAATGCTAATAAATTGCCCACTCAACAAACCTCCACTCCCACCGTGGAAATCATTAGTTGGACCGGGATCACCACTATCTTCATTTTCTAAACCCAGACGATCAAGAAAATCAATACCTGTAAAGATCTTCTTGGCGCGCACGTTACCAAAAAACTCTAGTGCGTTTTCATCACATTTCAGCAGCTCGTGTATTTTCCAAGACAAAGACGGTTGGCGTGGGTTGTAACTGGGGTCCATTTTATACGGGCCGGTTCACTCTGAGTAGTACAAACGTGTGTGCTTTAGTGCGATATAAAATCTACGGAGTGTTTTCTCATCTCGTATGTTTAATTTTGTTAAAACATCATCATCGGAAGATAGAAGAGATATTTTCAGTGCGCATGCAAAGATGCAAAGCAACAAAACAACAACAACAAAACAACAACAACAACAAAAAGAAGAAGCAAGCAGCAGCAGCCAGCAATAAGAAGAAAAAAAAAGAAGAAGAAAAAAAAAAGAAGAAAAGAAGAAAAAAAGAAGAAGTAGTAAGAAGAGAAGAAGAATTTTTTGTTGCTAACACTGTTCTTGTTTGTATACAAATAGACAATATATTGTATATATTTAATATTTATAACTATATACCTTAATTATAGAAATTACACAAACACACTTAATATATTGAATAAATTAAAGTTTAAGTAATTCATGAATAAAAGAAGAGGGCTTTCTTCTTTTTCGACAAACAACAACGACGCCGCGAGACGTATTATTCTAATCGTGTATATGTGTTAGTAGAATATTTTAAACAATAGTTTGACGAAAGTATGTTACAATACAAAACAAAAATTAAAGAATTCTGAACAGGGTTAAAATGATCGTGGTAGCATGTATCGACCCCTACGCTTGTTTTGTTTCAGGTGATGATAGCCAGCCCTTGCTTCTCCAGCGCAGCCGACCAACTTTGCAGGTCATTTTCATACAAATTTCTCATTTTATTCCGTCTAACAAGAACAAGCTCTTTATTTGCCATGCGAATTTCATCTTCTCTCATCTTCTGTTGCTCTGGCGTAATGCCTTTCAAATTAGCCTTTCGAAATTGGTCTTCTGCCCACTTCGCGACAGAGTTTGCTTTGAAAGTGTCCTTCTGATGTTCTAACCGCATCCGAACCTCAGCGTCAATCTTCTTGCGCTGCTGGATGGCATAGTCAGGCGCTCTGCGCGGCTTTTGTTTCTTTGGCGGCATGAAGTCCTTCTTTGTATAATCAGGATTCAAACAAATGTACAACAATTGATTAAGTAGTCGGTTGAATATGTTTCTGGGCGGCCGGGTAATTTTTTCGTCTCGATAATTAACAATTTAACGCAATGGTTTCATACACAACCAACTGTACAAACGTTTGGTTTGGGTGTATCGAATGAGCAGTTGATGAAAGTAATAATAATGCGATGAGTAGTTGTTGTTGTTGTTGTTGTTGTGATCGATGATTATATGATATTATTATATTATGAAGAAAAAAAAAAGAAGAAGAAGAAAAAAAACGTCCATTATTTATTGTATATAGTGCTGTGTAGCATAGCCCTGTCCTTATCAATAATAAATATTGATAACGGCAATTATAGGTAAAATACAAGTATATAATTATTATTCTAAACAATAGTACAATTGACTTTTGCAACGGTTAAGCTCTCTTTTCGTTTAGTTCTATTTGATGTATTCTTATTATATAGGACACAATATGTACTGTAGAAACATATTAAGTAGATTAAGAATCCTTGGGACGTTTCGCTGCCAATTTAATTGTTTGCTGTGTCTATATTATGTAAAGTTGTCATGTCATTCTATGCTAGTCGTGTCTCTTTCTTTCTTCTTCAAGTTTTTTTTAACAATAACCAACGAAGAAAGAAAGAAAGAAGGAAAGTGCTGTGTATAGATATAATACGTACGTAGTGGACATTACATAATAGACAGACGATAGTTGGTAGTTTAAATTGTAGTCTTTTGAAGAGAAACGGAGCTAAATAAGAGGAGCAAAATAAGTACATGAATTGTGCTACAGTATGATCACAGTATAGAATATGTTTATTATTTATAAGAAGCAACAAAGCCAAGCCAACAAACTTCCTTTTTCACTTCTTCAGACAGATTTATTATTTTAACTGCTGGTAGCACAGCACTACTGTCCAGTCCATACAACAATACAGACTATGGAAGGAAATTTGAAATTTATTATATATTATAATTTGCTTATATATTTTTATACTCTTTAATAAATCAAATATTCCACTACATAAGAGTATTAAGCGATTGAATGTTTTTTGTCTTGGTCTCCTTGGTCTTTTGGTTTTTCTTTGTTCTTCTTTGTTCTTCTTTGTTCTTCTTTTAAAAAATTATTTAAAAAAAGAAGTAGAAGAAGAAAAAAAAGAAAAAGGAAAAAAAAAGAGGAAGGAAGAAAGGAAGGAAGGAAGAAAGGAAGGAAGGAAGGAAGAAGGAAAAAGAAACTCTGTAAAATATTTAAAACTGGAAAAAGGGATTAGAAACCAGTGCTATTTACCTTGTACCAAAAAACCAGTTGTGTAGTAATAATTGCGGAACCTTCCGCGCGGTTCATAGGTGATGTGTACTACTGTAACAATAATAAAAATATAAACTATAGTGCTTCGATATTCGAACCTCGATATAAACTTCGCTTGATTTTTCAGGATGAATGGCGTGCACATTTCCCTACCTATATCCCTGTTAATGTATCATCATATATCAACAAACGAACGATCACAACAAAAGAATCAAAAAGGAAGGTAAGTGAATGAAAGAGAATAAACGCATCTAAAACCAACAGGGGGACAGGCGGTCAGGGAGTCTTGGAGTTAGTTCGATTACATGCAATGAAAAAATAATGCTGCTGTGCTCTGTATATTTTATTTTGTCAGTCTTCTTGATCGGTTCGGTCGGCTAGTTTAATTACACACACCAAGCAGTAACGCCAATGCTGTTGCCCTTATAAACAAATCAAATTGCATCAAACTAAAATAGGAGAAGTGTCACAAATTTCCCAATTTTGTTTGTTACGTAAACCTTCTAGAGCACGACCTGATTCCATTTTTGTTTTCTATTTTATTTAGGTATTAAATATATATATATGGAGATTGAAGAATGTATTTTACCTTTGTTTTGTTTATTTTTTTAATTCATTTCTTATTTTTATGCCTGCTAGCTCAGTTCTAAGTAATGCTGCTGAAGTACCGGTGGTGGTGGCGGAAAGTGAAGTAGTCACTGTGATAGTGTAACTACTATAAATAATAAGAAAAAAAAAATATGAAGTAGTAGTAAAATTTAGATAGAAGAAGAAGGACCCTAGTACAGGCACGTAGTATCAAAGAAATTGTTGTCAGTAAAAAATGGGAAATGGGTTGTTTCGACAGTCAAACTAGCCAACCTCAGTGAATCATTACATGTACGAAACCAATTACAAAATGTATTTTTTGTGCCGGCACTGATCAGGAAGCAAGCTCATATTGTTCATTGCTGCGCACTTCCACGCGGTTACAACCAATTGTTTGACGTAGCGTTGGAATATATACAAACAAGTTGCCGTTGGTGCCTCGCGTGCGTGGTCCAGTCAGCAGCCGCTAATTCGAGGTTTCGGAGAACGTCTGTGAGTCTGTTGGAGCGTAGAAGATCGTCAAAAATTTGAGGATTTGATTGATTGTTTCACACGATCGAAATTTATAATAGTCGGGGGAAATTTCATAGGGTATGGCGCGTAATATCTCTTGGGTCGGCACGCCGTACAAAAAGACGAACCGGGGGGTAGCGTATTACCACGCTGTTTCCGTCGATGGAGAGATATATAGAGTGCACGACGTCATATATCTACTGAACCCAGACAATCCACTGCACCCGTACATTGCGAAAATAGTCGATCTGTTCGCAAACCCGAAAGACAAAAGTGGGGTATTTTTTATGAAAAACCGATGGTATTATCGCCACACGGATGTCCTCGAAGGCCACACAATCCCATCACGCCCGAGCATGATGACCATCACTGCCAATGCGACCGGGGATGGCCCCGCCTTCAACAGTGTACAGAATCTCCTTCGTAAATACGAAATTTTTGAATCGTCGTCCAAGCATTTGGATGTGAACGATGTTGAATCGATTGACGATAAATGCAGGGTAATATCCATGCCCCAATTTGCGCGGCTGCGCAAATCCGAATCGACCACGCATGCAATTATCCCGAAAAACACGTTCGTTTGCTCGCTGCGGTACGACGAAGGAAAGGGGACCTTTCGCCGCATTTCGCGGCTCCAAGCGCCCAAAGCCGCGCGCCATGGAAACAAACGAACGCCCAGTGGCGACCAATCGTCAGGAAACAATGGAAAAAAACGTAAACTTCGACCGGGTCCCGATTTCAAACGACCAGCCGTGAGGGTGGGTGCGCAGTACCAGGCCGACTCGTTGCCTATGTATAGGCCCGATGAAAGCGGGGAGCAGGAGAGCGAGCCCGGGAGTGACGGCGCAGGCGGGGGGCATCGCCCGTACGCGACGCGCATCAATGCGATGCGGCGAAATAATTTTTGTATGGAATTTAGTGCCAGCCAAGCGCGGGAAAATGGCGTAGACATTGAAAAGTTTTTAGTGGTGGCAAAACGGGTGGACAACGGCAGGGGGCTAGGGGAGCCGTTCTTTTTGAAATGCCTTCATGCAGAAAAGTATAATGTCGAGAAGGCAATATCGTTTGTCGCCAAGGAACGAGACCTTTTGCGCATTAGGCCAATAGCAATCTCGCCCCAAGACGAAAAAACGAAGGAACACGGTTTGGAAAATGACCAGTCCCCAACCCGTGGGAACAGGCTGTCTGCCCCCTCCACCCCGTCACGCCTTCGCATTCCAGAAAACATGCGTCCGCCGGGCACCCCGGGGCATTTTATGACCAGCGATTGGGCGTACGAAATTGTTCAACGCATGGGTGCGCGCCTTCCACCATTCAGAAAACGATCGTTCAGCGCTGCAGTTGAAGACAGCCCCGATCGGTCATCCTTGAATTCACCGAAACATGAAATTGGATACATGGATGGAAATGCGGACGAGTGCATGATTTGCCGGTCACGGGGCGTTTTGCTATGCTGCGACGGCGGGTGTGGCTCCAGCTTTCACGTGCACTGTTTGGGGTACAAGTCCACCCCAACTGACGCCGAATGGCTTTGTCTGCCATGTCGGCAAGCCGTTAATGACCCCATCCAAGAGGCGGAAGAAGGGCAAGACAGCGAAATGGAAGGGAAGGTATCGACCCCAGTTGTTGAGTTTTCCACTATAAGCAACGTAAACAAAATGTGTGGGAGCCCGGAGTCCAAAGCCCCCAGTCCGTTGCCAACGCCAGTAAAGATTCAGAGTATTAGTCCGTCTTCGTTTCAGCACAAAACGAAGAAAAAGACACAAACTTCATTGACAAATTTCTTTCCACTGTCACCCCGGCCGTCTCCCCAACGGTAATTCACAATAATTCTTAGCTTAATTCGAACATAGTTTGGGGGGGGCTCTTTGATATGCATTTTTGAGTTGGAATCCATGACAGAGGTTAAATTAGGGCAAATGCTCGATGCCCGGTGAGGCAGTAAATTTGGCGACTCGGGGGGGGGCTCTAAAGACGGGTTGCATTTTGATTGGTGTCATCACCTTGAAGAAAAGAAAAGCAATATAACTATTTTTTGGGAAAGAGGGAGAATTTTACTGCCTAAAATTGATGCTTATTCCGTACTCGTAAAATATTACCCGTAGGCCCTCTCGTATTATCACATATGCTTACTTTAAGCAGAGATTATCTGAAACCGAAAAGTTTCTACATGTGTACAAAAGATTTACAAGCAGCTGGACCCAAACAACAGCACTGGTGCCGTGGGTTGACCTCGTCTGTCACTCCAGAGGGTCTCCAAACGCACATTTCGAAATTGTGCATGGTCAAATCATAAAGTAATCTCTGCCGGTTGCCCTCAATGGATAAGTTTGTTCTCGTTCCGTCCTCTTGACCCAGTTAGGCCGTGGCCGGCGTCCATCTATGCTGCACAATGACCATATAATCGCGGCCCTGGGAGACCAAGACTTCGTGCTTCGTAGCCCGTACCCGAAAGTGTGTCAAATCGTCCTCGGGGTCTACGTCTCTAACCACGTGTCTTGCTTGGGCTGCCAAGCGAGCAAAATAGGCTGCGAACTGCTCCGCCCTCTCTTGGGGCATACCAGGGTAACGCCTAATCACTGAACCATCCTTGTCTACAATAACGTAATTTTCTACCCCCTTCACGTTCTTAATCCTTTCTAGAGTCTCTTCAATTTCAGACTAATGGGAGATTGGTTAGTTGTTTTGATTATGTAGCAAGGGAAGGGACTACGAGAGAAGGTTGTGACTTACCATTGTTAAACAGATTGCTCCGGTATGTTTTATACAAGAATTTGTGAGCGTCCCGTTTGTGCGAAAGGGCTCCGTTCCTACATTTTCAAGGTAAGTGTAACGAAGGGACCTTGCCGTCAATACTTTCCCAGCAGAATGCAAACTGGTAGCACTCATGATTAAATAATGTACAACGCAGCCAGCCCCCTTCTTCGAGTGCCACTTGCTTTGCCATTGTTATTGCTTGTTACAGTCCGGTAATGGATTTCAATCTGAATGCGGCATTGACGGCTACTGGGGGAATAGCAAGCTGTAACTACTGCAAATTATATTTACTAAGCAGTATTGACACACTATTGAATTATTAGTAATTGATTTACATACTCGTAGCATAGTAGATTTAAAATAAAATCCAATGAGAGTCACTATTGCCTGTTATTTCTATGATGCAACCGTATAGACGGGTTACAGTTCGAAATCGTTTTTTTGTTTTCGTTGACGCTCTCTGCTCTCTGCTCTTCGCTGCTGTTGCTGTTGCAGATTTTTAAACTTTTTAAAATGTTCCTTTGCCATTCTTGCATAGTTCCTTTCAATCGTTATTATAAGGTGAACATTATTGGGAGTGCAGATATGAACGAGGGAAAGTAAGTAGTCTACGAAATTATAGAAAGTGTTATAGCAACGGATTTTAATAAAATACATGTATCTGATCTGAACAAAGAGGAGGTGAGGTGCATATTAAAATTAAAATTAAAAGCAAAGCATCGGGCGAGGAGATATTGGTACGGTACGGTACGGTACCGGTACGGCAGTTTCTTCTTGCGCCCTTTAGCTTATGGTACAGTATACGAGGGCCCCTGCTTCATATTTTATGTATTCTTGTGAAGTTAATGCAAAAAATAACGAACAAAGAAGGCCTTCCTTCGCCTTCACTCACTACAACCCACTCCACTACTCACGTACGAAAGGTTTTAGTAGTTGAGTATGGCCCATCCCTATCATTATTTTATAGCGACTGGGGCGGGATAATAAATAAGTATATAGTACCAACAAAGCTGTACGTACCAATAATAGTAAAAATAATAATAAAATATATTATTATTATTATATTTATAAAAAAATAACACTAAAAACTGACTATGCTTGCAGTTAATGTCAGTGCATCTTATAATTGTTTTGCCCATGTACTTTGCCTAGCTCCAGCTTCATTTCAGTGCACACTTCTTACACAGTGTAGAAAAACTAACCGAAGGAATTTCCAAGCATTTCTCTGCAAGCGTACAAGTGTGCACAATTCGACACTGTTGAGTCACTCTCGAACATCGGCACAAACGTTATTCCAAGAATGAGCGCAGCACCCACCAGACGTTCTTCGATGGACGACCAAGAAACAAGTAGGTCCTCAGCGGTCAAGCCTTCACAGAACTTGTTGCCGCTCCCAATGCCAAAAGCTTTGGAAAAGTACAAAAGCCGTGATTTTGAGGAATCAACAACCTTAGGGACTGGAACCTTTGGCCTTGTTAAGCTTGGGCAACACCTGCAGTCTGGGCAATACTTTGCGATAAAGAGCATGTCAAAATCGGAAATTTTACGACTTAATCAGTTCACCCACGTCGAGTCGGAGGTAAATGTGCTAATGCGAATTCAGCACCCTTTCATCGTTGAAATGTAAGTATAACATTCCCCTTCACTACCTCCCCCCATTCAATTTTCTAACAGCATCTTTATTTGTTTTGCAAATACAGGAAGGGGTTCTACCAGACTACGCAGTCTCTTTGCTTAGTAACCGAGTTTGTCCCTGGGGGTGAGTTGTTTTCTCTCCTTCGAGAGCAGACCCGGTTTCCAATTGAAACGGCACGCATGTATTCGGCCCAAATGTTTCTGGCAATTGAATACCTTCACTCCATGGGAATCGTCCATCGCGATATAAAACCAGAAAATATTTTAATTACAAAAGGTGGGAGTCTAAAACTTGTTGACTTTGGGTTCTCCAAGGTCGTTGAGGACAAAACGTGGACTTTGTGTGGAACGCCAGAGTACATAGCACCCGAAGTTCTGCTCAGCAAAGGTCATGGGCGAGGCGTCGACTACTGGTCGTTTGGTATCTTGCTCTTTGAGATGTTAGCTGGTTACCCGCCGTTCTGGGACAAAGATCCGTTCGCAATCTATGACAAAATTCTGCAGGGGTCCATTTCGTACCCTCGTCATTTTGACATGAAAGTGAAGGCCCTCTTAGGAAACTTGATAAACTCAGACATTACTAGTAGGTTTGGTTGCATGAAAAATGGCAGCATGGACGTAAAGATGGATCCTTGGTACCAAAGCATTAACTGGGATGCCGTTTACAACTTGCGCATCGACAACCCACCGTACACGCCAAAAGTAGAGAACGAGGGCGATACTAGCAATTTTGACGCGTACCCCGACCCCGTCGAGAACGTGTCTGTTGAGTTATCCGATAAGGACGCTGCTTTGTTCAAAACGTTTTACGACATGAGAAAAGTTAGTCTTGGGCTAGATGACTAAGGAAGCTCTACTGCTGGGGTTTCTTCAGTCGTTGTGATCGAATGAAAATATGTATGGCATGCTTTGTAAAAGAGCCAATGGTTATATTCAACATGTTCTTGCTTTTTTTTATATACTCTATAATAATTACACTACAAATACCAAAATATAATCAACATTGCACAACACACAAAATAAATTTACTTCTTCCTTGTACTTTACCTATCATAACACTATATTCTTACGAGATATTTCCGTGGTAACGGACTTCTCAATTATCAATGCTATTTCCCTTTTAGCTGTGCTTATTAATATTTCTCTAACTTTATATATTAAGGAATAGTAATATATATACATATTCGATTAAATATTATAATAAGGTAAAGATATTAGTACAGTCCCTAAGATGTTAACCTTAAGTTGTTGTTAATCATTATTATTTCAACTGAGTAGAGAATAAAGCATGTATAGAAGGAATGTAGGACAATCAATCACCACATCATCATCATCATCATCATCCCGAAAACTATTCTAATTATAGAATCATTTATTTTGACATTAATTAGGCGACTTCGATGTACCGTACCCGGTAGTCTAAATATTCCCTATTTAGATTTAATTAACCCTATGTTTAAAACTAATGAAGATTGATGAGGAAAAGGCGAATGAATGTCTTTGCCTTTGGAGTCAGCACATTTTTTTTAAAGAATTATTCAATATTATTTCTCTATTTTATTTTTTTACACTGCCAGTAGTACGGGTACACCGTATTATACCGGTATACCATCTTCTCATCATACAACACAACAAACGC
>JACLAC010000616.1_pt1 | contig 12268 bp, 3 predicted proteins | sample 8027881 | NCBI WGS metagenome assembly JACLAC01 (sample SAMN15725517, study PRJNA655200) | protist metagenome | isolation source: fluorescence activated cell sorting (FACS) single amplified genomes of... | place: Spain: Blaines Bay Microbial Observatory, Mediterranean Sea | collected 2016-01-19 | reverse complement strand
CAGTCCATCGCTTATCTTGTCACGCAGCCTTAGCATTGCTTTCTCATTGTTCAGCGAATTGAGCTGTGCCTGGTGCTTAATTGCCATGTACACAACCAATACGAATCTTTTGAATTCGCTCTGCAGTCAGCTTGAAGATAACTGACCCGAGCTTACCTACCGGGAATGTGTTCTCGATGAACGACCAACCAATGAGGTGCTTCATAACTCAGTGTCAGCGCAGGCTTTGCTACAGAGGCAAGTGAGTCGCAAAACAACAACCCAGCGAGTAGCGGAAACAGACAGAAATGACCCAACGGAGCATTCATAACACAACGTCAGATTTCTGGAATGCAATGCGAGAGAGCACCGCGACACGACCTGCAACTCAGGGCTTTCATTGATTCGTCATGTCGTGATGATCGTGAACAGCCTTGATTATATTTGCTTCGGATTCCGGGTGCCAAAGCCCAGGCAATCCGTAGTAGACGTTGGATCCTCCCCCCTCATACCCGCCTTCAGCCAACACACGCCGCGACGGAATATAAGCCATCACATCATTGGCGTACCCAGCAACCCAAGTCCGCGTCCCATTGAATTCGTTCTTCAAACGCAGAGCATAATCAACCACAACTTCTCCACCGAGATGAACAAAGTCGATCTCATTGCCAAGCTTCCAAACGGCGATCGGGTAGGGGTACCTGCTGGGTATAGCTCCACCATTGAGCATGTATTTCTGTAACATCTTGGCTCTTGAAGCTTCATAGCGGTTCGTCGACTTAACGGTCTGATTCAGTTGTTCCTGATCAGGAACGCCCTGCAGTTCGAGTGGGATTTCGACATACTTCGAACTGAGTTCCGGTTTAACAAACGCCATCGGAGAAACCAGCACATCCTTCACCGCTCCCGCCAACTCAGCTCCATACTTCTGAGCCAACTCAAGTTTGCGTCTTGGCAGGGGATTCTGATCAGCACCACAACCCGCCCAGAACATTGCAGTGCATTCTCGATACGATTTTTCCAACTCGGCTTGAGCATATCCAGGATAGTCGCCATCCCACTGAGCGGAAGCAAGGGTTGTTGCATGGCATGCATAACCAAACACGATTGCAAAGAGCTTACCAGACAGATCACGTACACTTAGAACTGGAACATCATGGTCGACCGGTCCGACCAAAGTCCCAGTCGCCCTCTTTTCTTCGACCACATCGTAGGGCTTGTTTTCCCGCCGATTCACTGCGAATGTCGCTTTACCACTTCCCCACTGAATGCGACTCGGTCGACTTCCCTTGACAGCCATCCCAACCGCAGACTCAACCTCATCAATCAGGCGGTCTGCATACGCCACAATTTTCTCTTGCTGAGAAGCATCTGCCAGCATGAAGTGCATCGGGGCAAGATTCAGACCGACAACCGGGCCCGAATGGGTATGACTGGTGAAGATCGCAATTTGATTACGCTCCATACCGAAGGACTCTTTGAGTCGCTGGCAAACACGTTGCGACAGGGCACGACCGATGCCCACAAGGTCCAAGGAAATCAGAACACCGCGATTTCCTTGCTGGTCTTCCAGAAACAGCGTCTTGGCCCACAAGTCCACATTTTTTTGCGTTGCGGGAGTAGTGCGAGATGCGTAGCCCGCCATCATCAAAGGTTCCTTCGGCGTAATGCGAACCCGACCTGTACCGGCCAACCAGTGCTCTTGCCCGGAAACAAGACAGACGTCCATGAGCAGCAGGATTGCCATGATCCCAAATGACCGTGTCCCAAAACCTCTGAAGCTCAACATGTAAAGACTCCTGCCGTTCTGACCATCAACACTCGAACCACTAGAACGCAACACTTTCGCAGCGGGTGATTCTAACACCCCGGTCACTTGGTGTGAGTGAATTATGATTCGCTAATCGGTATTCAATACGTTTGAAGCATCACACAAACGCTGGCAACATTCGAAAACCAGAACTTGAAGTGATGCAATCAGGCCTCGCCCCATTCAGCCTCGTATTACCAAGCCCTGCTCGAATGGTGTTTTTACAAAAACAAACAACACACCATGCTAAGTTATAGAGATCAAGCCAAACACGAACTTCCTGATGGGGTGAGTACCGATGATGCCGCCGAATTGCTGCCTCTGTGACAACGGAATCGAAACAGGACATCAGTGCGAACTGGTCTGTTTTTCCAAAACGGAAAGAGATCGACAGTGGCATGCGATGGCAGCGTCCGAAAAGGACTTCACTGGCCATCCCCCTGATTGCGATTGGTTTTGCGATATCCACGTGGAAACGGCGAAAACCCTAAGCCACAATGACCTCCCAACGGCTTTGCATCAGCTGCGGCAAAATGAATTGTGGCAACTCATATACATTGATCTCTTTGATCGTGACACACCTCCAAGTGTCCAGAGCAGTGGCATTGGTTTCGAAAGTGGCTTCGAGAATTTTTGGGATCAGATTTTGGCCACCACCGAAGCAGATGGCAGACGCTACCCTTCGGATTACCGCCTATCTTTCCAGAGCAATCACGCAGATTATTCGGTCCCACGTGATTGTTCAGAACTGACCCTGATCAAGCAAAGCGTGCCCAACGAAGAAAAAGCTGCACAAACGGTCAGAAGACTTGCCGTTGGACAAGCCGCACGGATGCGAAAAGGTGGTCTGGCAGACGTTAAAAAATATCTAACCGACCACTGCAAACAACTTTCGCGAACGCAGACGTAAGCTGGCGAAAGTTTCGCAGTTCCAGAGTTGCCAACGATGCGTGCCATTTCAAGACACACCCTCATGCTCGGTTAGGTTTCTTCGTTTTTCCAGAAATTGTTCAAAGCGAGTTCGTGTTACGGAGCAAGAATCATCGACTTCTGTCTTTGACACCGCAGTTCGACCAGTTGGTTTTACGCTCAGTGATTCTTATTTTGGTTTCGTCTCATTAAACGAAACTGCGGGCTGGCCAATAAAAGGACCTGTCCGACTGAAACAGAACATGGAATCTGTATTGCAACATCGCTAGCCCTCAATGGCAGGTACAAAACACCCCAAACTCAAATAAACCACTATGATTGTCTTCCGCATATCAGACGGCTGTTTCTCTACGGCCCATGGACCAAACAGACACAGCAGCCAAGCCAACCAGCAACATGATGACGAGAGTCGACTTCAGCAACGGTAATCGCAACCGAGACTCAAAGTCCAGTTCAAGTTCCAGAGGAGCATTCTCCGCGACCTGCACACTCCGGCGGAAGGTATAAACGTGCCCCTCTTCAGGAAGACTGATAACAATTGCCTGCGGTGCGGGTTCGGTCGTTCTTTGATGCTGAACCAATCGTCCCGCAATACGCTGCAAGGTCGCGTTATCCTCGCTTGAATTACCACGCAGCAATTGGCTCAATTCCTGCGGCTGGTAATTCAACTGATCCTGTTGCAAGATGGGATTCTCTGCCGCCGCTTGCCGCATTTGCTGGTTGTCATCTACTGCAATTTCTTCCCGATCATTGTCCAAGAAAAGTCTTTGCCGACGGGTATTGAGCCCAACAATTGCCTGCTGTGTTTGCAGATTTTCAAGTTGAACCCTGGCATCTTCATTGGATGCGGCGTCGAGTCCATACTGATTAGCGACGCTATTGAGAGCCCAGTTCGCTTTTGTTTGTTCTCCATTTTGAATGAGCTGATTCGCTTGCTGCAATGTGATCGCAGCTTGCTCAGCTTTCATCTGCCGAGAACGACTGGTTTTGGAAAGGTAGGATTGCACGTCATACTCAGCTTGGCTGGCACGTCCAACCAGTTCGAGATTGCCGTCGTTGTCCGTCAAGTCAAAACCTTTGGGCGCAATCACACTCCATTCAATATTTTCCAGCGGAACATTGAGTTGAGGACTTTCCAGATTCAGGTTCCCCAGACTGCTGCCGGGAACGGTATAGATAAACCGGACATTCGCAGTTCGGTCGTCCATGCCGGGGAGAATGTAAAACTGCCATGCATTTGTTTCGCCACCAACACGAATGGAGTTCACACTTTCACCGTTCACAAAAATGCTGAAGATTTCTCCTCCCTTTGGCAGGCCAACGCTCAGGCTACTGCGCTGAATAACTTCCATGCTAACATCCACGGCCGTCAATTGATCTCCCTTGGGTGACAGCACAGTTAACAGAGTTCCACTCTTAACTCGCAACTTGAGTGCATCGGCCAGCGCGTGTCGTTCCACATCAACGTTCAGTGGTTCCGCAGACTTCTGAGCTCTTAGTGTTACAACAGGGGCATTCCGATTTTCGGAGTCACGCAGTGAAGCAGGCACCGCGTTCCAGTCAATTTTCTGCCAACCTTGAGGCATGGAGTCGATATCGATCTCGAGGCGTCCTCCTGCACGAATAGCAAAATAGAACGGTAATTGTCCTGCCTGTGGAAATCCAGCCAAACGCAGAACCTCGGCTTCTTCACTGAGATCGCCCCTGCGCTCGTATTCGATGCGAAAGTCAACTGTCCCAAGCACCCTGCGTTTGAACTGCACTTCCCACAAATTCTTATCAGCATCGATTTTGACAAGATCACTGACCGTTTTGCCACTGGCTCGCAACGTTTTCACTTCATCTGCGTTGGTGATTGGAAGGACAATCTGCAAAGCACGAATGGATGCGTTCTGCACATTGAAACTTGCAATCAGCGCGGAACGGGTCTGTCCCTCTCGAAGGGTGATTTCCTGCAAGACATTGCCAGAAATACGCGGCTCAAGTTTCTCGATTCCCAGCACGAGTTTCCAATCTCGTTGCAACAGTCGAAATGCCAGAGCTCCCACTGACTTTCCACCAATAGCTCGCGGGTCCGTTTCGGAAACATTCTGGCGTGACAGGGTTCTCAATCGAATTCCGGTCGTGGGTCGAACAACGAGTTCTCCTGTCTGACGTACACCTTCTTTCAGCTCAAAATGAGGTATTTCCCATTCCGACACATTCGTTGGCGTATTGCCAGCCAGTGTTAGAGCAAAACTTTGTGGACCGATCGTCTTGCCGTTGAGATGCAAGATAATTTGACGCTGCCCGTCTTCACTTAACTCCGCCCAGTGGTGTAGTGATGCTCCACTGAGGGACTCAACCTCAAGCCCAGTTGGAAGTGGAAAACTTAATTGAAACAGGCCAGCTCGGGAAATTTCGGCTGAGAAATTGACCGCGAGCACCACACGTTCATCACCAAATGAGAGCACCTGATTACTGATCACCCTGACTTCGGAAGCCACCGGCGACACGCGCAAATCAACCTCGCCACCCTCTGCACCGTAGCGATAGACACGATGCAATACAGCCTCGGGGTTCGTATTCAAACTGAAGTCAAAGTCACCGACATTTACGGTCGACATTTTCTCTGGCTTCAAGGTTTCTGGCTGCGCGTCTGGACCAAAGGCGATTGCGACCAGGCCCACTTCTCCGTCAGCCTCCTCAACGCTGAGTGGAGCAAGCTTGACATCGGCTGGCAGCGGGTCCAGACCACGCTGGGTCTCGACTGTAATGTTGAAGGGCTTTGCCTGCGCAGGGGACACTTCAAGTGTCAGCCTACCTTCATCAGCATCAAACTGCCATGAGCCTACAGGGCCCCCGACATCGCTGACAGTCAACCCTGTGGGGACGAGCACTGTCAATTCGCTTACCTGCCCTTGTGAGGCTCGAATATTGAGTTGATGCCTACCATCAACAACACCAGGTCCCGGCAGAAACAAATTGGAGGCCTCAACAAAGAACCGTGTCTCTTCCATCGTGACATCACGGGCTCTGGGCTTAAGCATGACTACCCCTTGCCCCGGACCCAACCATAACCGGTTTGTAGTTGCCGCCTGATCGTTCTCTGCAACCGATTCAATTTTGACAGCAGTGGAACAGACCACATCCCAGCCGGCTTCATCGTAGGTGAGTTCAATCTTTTGCACGGCTGCATCACCCGTGGGAACGGCAATTCCATCTTTTGGATTGACTGCTTCCACTTGAAATTCGAAGTTGGCATGGTAGGTCTGATCGGCTTTGGGTGTGGCAGCGCCGGCTTCCTCTACATTCGCCGTTTCGTTGTCGGGTTCCTTGGCTGGGATACTCACCACGTAAACCAGTCCGAGTCCAGATAAAGTGGTCTTGGTGAGGCGTAGCCCTTCACCCTCGAAATTCGTCAAAACAGCAGGCGACTTCAAAACGAGGAATCGATCTCCCGGTTTACCAGACAAAGTCATTTTTCCCTCAGCGATAAGTCGCTGATCCAGATGCGTCAACTGCCATGTTTGCTCAATGGAGTCAGCTGATCGCAGACTTGCCTGCGTCGCCGCCTGCTTGGTTGCTTGCTGAGCCTCTGGTTCATCCGCGATGCTCGACGAACACATCGAAGACAGCAACAATCCAAGCATGACAATGGTCGCGGTCACTGGGCTTGGTCCACCATCTGTTTCTTCATCATCGGCTGAATCATCTAGAGCTTCCCACTCCTCTGAATCCTCTGGCTTCCCTGCCCTCTTTGCATGTACCAGTCGGGCTTTCGCTGACCGCAATGCATCCCAACCTGCGTGCAAAATTGGAAAAATGCAGATTACTGTCGCGAGCAGCCAGAAAAACCATGCAGCACTGTCCCGCTGCATCAACACTGCGACAAAGACGAGAAATGCGGAACCTACCCGCAATGGCATTCGGTACTCTTCAAATCTACTCATCCATGAAGAGACGAAACCAGCAAGGCTGATGACAAAAACGATGCCCCCAAATGTTGAGAAATTGACTTGCCAAGTTGGGATATTGTGCACATCAAGTTTTACAACATCACCTGCTGACAGGATTGGCAGGCTGAGTATCAGGGGAACAACTTCTCCGGTCTGGGTCGATGCATAAGATGCTGAATTCAAAGCGTAGTAAAGTGCTGCAACCAGAGGAAGCAAACAAAGATGTCGCCACTCAGCGTCAGCGTTTCGAATTACCAAGCCCACAACAATGAGAAACATGATCACGAGGAGTGATGATGTACCCCGCCGAGCTAACCAGTCAAAACCAGATGGTCTTAAAACTGGCACGGGTGGCTTGACCGTCCCCCCAGTCGGCACCAACACTCGCTGATCATCTGCCTGAACACTCCACTCAGTCTTCAGCACAGGCGCGAACACGATGGGTAACATCAACTGTGGTCGCGATTCACTCACGGCGGGTTTCCCCAGACGCAATCGCACCTGAACAGGGATACTGGGATCAATTCCGCCAGGCAGGGGTATTAGAGTTTCATTACCTGATCGCCTCGCGGTGACGGGCAGAAATGGAGACTCGGTTGCTCCGGCATTCTTATCATCACGATACCGCACCGAGACTTCCCACAACCGCACGGGCTTATCAGGAATCTGTATCCTGAGAGTCCGTTCCCCACGAGACTTGACATAATACAGCACTTCTGTGACCAATTCTCCATCCCGAGAAACACGACTTTCTGCCTCAGAAAACTCGACCACCTGACTGACCGTGGTTCCAGGCTGAAACCACTTGACCTTCAGATCGAGATTGAAGGGCCGTTCAGTGTACTGCCATGTCCCCAGCGGGGGTGCGGTACTCAAAAGCCTGAATTCTGCCGGCAATTCAAGCGGATCAAGCACAAGCATTCCATCGGAAATCGCGACAGTCTCACTTTCGACCTGCATGGGACTGACAATTTGAATGTAGCCGCGTTCTCCCTGAACCCCCAACGGCGCAACCTGGCCTGGAGAAAACGACCCTTCCAAATCACGTGGCTTTTCCTCGAATGTGACCAACAGGGTGTATGGTCCCATTACTGGTTGGTGGAGCGACACGACTAACGTGTCACCTTCGCGACGTGAATCCTGCACATTCTGTCCATCGACCACTTCGTTCTTCAGATTCTCGGGAAGTGTGATCCGCAACTCCGAAACAGGTGCTCCGGTAATAAAGTAGTTAATCAAGGCACTTCCATAAATGGTTTCTTGACTCAGGGAGTAGAGGTGAAACACGTCACTTTGAACGCTGCGATCGAGAAGTTCGATTTTCATCGTGGCCGACCAATCTGGCTCACGGATCCTGAACGCCTGCTGCAAATTGGCGGTTGGTTTTGGAAAATAAGAGAGTGGCTTTTCGACAAGTAACTCAGTTGCTTCTATCGCAATTCGGAAACCCGGAGCTCCAATGATGCCAATGTCACCTCGAACCGCTTTGGCTTCCGGATGTTCGATTCGAGGCAATCCCCAATCACCAGCAGTAGCGGGTTCACTTTTTTCAAGGTGCAGACTGATCAGCTGACGACCGGAAACATCCTTTGCGAAAATAGTCTTCAAATTACGGAGCCCATCCGCCACCTCACTCGCAGTGAGATAATCCGCGACACTTGCTCCCGTCACGGAGACCACGGAGTAATCCGAGGGGATACTGAAATTCCATTCGCGGATCGGAGCCTCGCGAATATCAAGTTCAATGTCGGCCCGAATCACACGATCCGTCTCAGCCAACTGATACAGCAGCAATTCAGACACACTCACTTCGGGCTGAATTCGGTCAGCAACGACAGTAAAGGCGTGTGATGCTGCCGGGAATCGATACACATATACCTGCCGAGTCTGAAATGCTTTGCCGGGGAACTGTTCTGGGGACAACTGCGTCAGGCCCGAAAGTGCCGTGGGTTCCAGCCGCACGGAACCAAGATTTGCCAGTCTCAGAAATCCGGAGTGGCGAATCGTACCGATCGGCTCCAGACGCAAACCCTCAATTCGCACAGGGAACGCCCCCAATGGAGTTTGGCTACGTATACTCACTTGAGCTGTATCCGTGATCGGCTGACTGAGCGTCACATCCAATCGCCGCTGGCCATCTTTTTCGCTCACCTTCCAAGCCACGATATTGTCTCCCTTCACATCAAGGATCTCACCAGGGCCGCTCAGACTCATGCCCAACGCTCCCAATGCTCCCTGCAGAACTTGATAACTCAGCAGATGATCCTGTCGCAGCAATCCCGATCCAACTCGTGCCTCGATGACACCGGTTGTCGTAAAAAAAAGTTTGCCTTCTCCTGCTGTGCGTTTCGGCTTCCATTTCAAATGGACTCGCCCACTGGCCGGAAGAAATCCAAGCCAGATATTTTCCTGCCACAACGGCGATACTGATTGCTGATCGCGATGAAAGGTAATTTCCGCATTGAGTCCCTCAAGACGCATGGGCACGACAGCGCCGGCAGCGATAGTAAAATCAATACTCCTCTGACTATCAGCCGCCTTGTCGATTTTCGCGATAAATTCCAGTTGGACAGGAAAAGTCCCAGGCTTGGAAAAGCTAACTTTGTAAAAACTCTGCTTACCTGTCGTGGCTAAACGCACCTGATAGTTTTCATCCTCAGGTATCTGGACCAGCGCAGCATTCCCACTCAATAGCGTCAACTCAACCGACGGATCGGTCACTCTCGCTGTGGTTGCTAATTGGAACCGGGCAGATTGTCCATCACTGTCAACGATTCCATTCAAACTCGTGTCGCTCAACTCGACTGAATCGGGCGACGCACTGTCCCGCGCCAATGACAATTGGATTTGTCCTCCAGTTGATGTTTGAAAACTGCTTTCCCCCTTGCGACCGGACAATGGCACAAATCCACTTACGTTCGCCAGCATTCCTGCAACACCGGGGCCATACTTGAAACTCACTTTTGAATCAAAACCAACGCTGGCTCCCGGGCCTAAATGAGTCAGGTTGACCGCGGTGGGCAAACTGTATTTCGGTGAAGTGATTTTGATAACCGGTTTGGGATCGGTAACACCTTCGTTGAGTTGAAGATCCAGAAATCTATCTTGACCACTTTGCCGGACTGACCATGAGGCAATTCCGTCACCTTTGACCTCCAGCACCTGTCCGTTTCCAGTGAGACCGAAACTCAAAACATCGGCCTTTCCTTGCACCACTTTGACCGTCAACGTTACCGTCTGATCGATACGTTCTGTACCGATATTGGCGTTTGCAATCACTTGGGCACTGTAGAAAACAGGAGGCGGTGGAGGAGGTGTACGTGATTCCAACACAATGGTTCGAACGGTGTCAGCATCCGCAGAAATCGTTGCATCATTCTCGCCTTCACTCTGAGCGCACGCTGGCGTGTCCCAACCAATCGCAAGCCAGGCCATCATTCCAATCAGCCCAAAACGCACGGGGCCTATGATCGAAACGGCAGCAGATGCCAAACATTCATGAGTTAGAACCACTTGATTTCTCATTGCATTACTCTGACTTTCCAAGGTTGATAATCACCGTGTTGTTTTCAGTTTTTCCTGTGGGTCATGGACCCAACGTATCGTGTGTCATCCGCACGCCGCTGAAGGCACAGGAAACACTCTCTTTGGCCTCCTGTCACGAAGCGTCTGGCCTCCTGTCACATGGATGTAACATGGACCAAGCACCATTGCGTGTCAGTTTCCATTGATTTGCCGCGCCTGCTGGATCATCACTTCAAGCTTCCTGATCCGCTGGTTGTTTCGTATTTCAGGGGCGAGACTCGCAAGCAAACTTGCGAGTTCCTTCAGATCCACCGTGTCGGCCATGACGCCCCCTTTCAATTTGCTTGCGAACAGCGAAGCTGCGGTTGCAATCTTCATCGAAGGTGAAGCGAGATCTGAGCGAGGAACACTCGTCTCATACGGGATCGGCCAAATTTCCTCGACCATTTGGCCTGTTTCAAGATCGCGAAAACGCACCGAAACGGTACCAACATCCCCATATCCATCGGGTTTTGCTTGTACCTGATATAACGCGACACCGGCTTCTGCGGCAGCCATTTCCGCCGCGTCCACTTTGTCGTTTCGAAAATCTTCTCTTTTCAACCGGTGCTTTTCGAAACCAAGCAGTTTGTACTTGCCAACACGTTCCGGATTGAACACAACCTGAATCTTGACATTTTTGGCAGCAGGTCGAAGCGCTCCCGCAATCTGTTTTGCGAAACCATCCTCTACAGACTCCAGCGAGTCCAGCAAGTAATAACGCCCATCCCCTTTTCTGGTCAGGGCTTCAAGAACTTCATCGTTGAGACCATCAGCACTGATCCCCGCAGCATCAAACGCAATTCCCCTGTTCCTCATTGTCACGATCATATCCGCAAGCCGTTCAGGACTGGCATCACCCAAATTGACGGCACCATCCGTTAACAGAATGATCCGATTCTGAGCGTTTTCCTGATACTGTTCCTGTGCCTTCTCAAAAGCCAAGCTAAGAGCAGCCTCAAGATTGGTTCCACCTTCACTAGGTAGGTTCTCGATTGTCTGCACCAATGATCCTGCCGCAGCTCCACTGATTCGATCTGCAAGTAATCGCGGTTGCCTCGCAAAACTAATCAGCGTGACCTCGTCGATCGGTTTGAGTTGTTGAGCCAGAACGGCGAAAGCCCTTCTGACGGTTTGCTGTCGATCAAGACGCTCCATCGAGCCAGAATTATCAAGCAAAAACGTAAGCCTGAGCGGTGTGCTGCTGGACCTGCCTGCCGCTGCGGTCCGCATCGCTACACGCAACAAATTACGTTGCTGAAGGAAGGGATGGATCGACTGTTCAATTCGACAGGAGACTCGCTCGTTCTGAGTTGGCATTGGATCACCGTAGTCGAACGCATTCAGAAATTCCTCACTGCGAATACGGCTGGCATCTGGCCATTCGCCTTTGTTCAATGCGGCCTGCGCCAATTTGAAGGCGACATCGCTCACGTGCAATGAGAAGGTCGAAAATCCATTAGCACTGGCATCAATCTCTGGAAACCCAGAGGGAACAGATGTTTGCTGATCCGTTTTTTTCCCAAGGATGGCAAGCTTCCTCTTCTTGGCAGATGCACTGGCAGATTTTCGATTCAGTCCATCTTTCGCTTTCTTTTCACCGAGTTTAGCAATCCTGTCGAATGCTATTTCATCATTCTCAATCAGCTTTGCAGATTCAGCCTGTCTGCCTCCTGCAAAATTCGAATCCAACCCAGAGACCCGCTGACTGAAGCTCTGCTGGATTTCTCCTCCACTTTCCTGAGCTTCGATACCATCACTATCCAACAACCCCGGACCGGGGCCATTGACAGAAACAGATGGCTGACTTGGCATTGGGACTCCACTGGATGGCCTGAGGATGCTTCCTTCCTGCGCCCTCGTTTTCGATTCGCTTGCTTTCCCACCAAACGGATCAGCTGCAGCAAAAGATCTTTTGGCTTTATCGAGACTAAGATTTTTCTCCAAGGCTTGCCCGACTGCTTGCTGCTGCCTTTTGTCGCCCAACCGTTCTTCAACATCCGTCCCCCCACCAGCGGGAACGCCACGGTTTTTATCCCTTGCCGCA
>JACLAC010020486.1_pt1 | contig 12273 bp, 5 predicted proteins | sample 8027881 | NCBI WGS metagenome assembly JACLAC01 (sample SAMN15725517, study PRJNA655200) | protist metagenome | isolation source: fluorescence activated cell sorting (FACS) single amplified genomes of... | place: Spain: Blaines Bay Microbial Observatory, Mediterranean Sea | collected 2016-01-19 | reverse complement strand
CTCATCCATTCTGATGGTGCGGGAACTAAATCCATCGTAGGTTACCTACAGTATAAGGAATTAGCAGATCCAAAGGTCTTTAGAGGAATTGCGCAAGACAGCATTGTTATGAACCTAGACGATCTTATTTGCTCCGGGGCACGTTCGTCAATTCTGATATCTTCAACGATTAATCGAAACGCTATGAACTGTCCACAAGAAGTTATTAAGGAGCTTATATCTGGTACTGAAGATTTTCTTGAATCCATGAGGTGTCTTGGTATCAATATTCATTCTGGAGGAGGCGAAACAGCGGATGTGGGAGATTTGACAGGAACTATCATCGTTGACTCCTGTGCTACCGCAATATTAAAACGACAAGATGTAATCAAAAACGAAATATCAGAAGACCTCACGATTGTCGGTTTCTCTTCAACAGGAAAGGCAACCTATGAGACAGCTGAAAATAGCGGTATAGGGAGCAATGGTTTAACAAGCGCTAGACACGAACTGCTGTCGAATTTTTACAAGGAAAAGTACCCGGAGACAACGGATCTTAGTATTGATCCGGCCTTGTCTTATTGCGGCAGATGGCGCCTTGAAGACCAACTCCCTGGGACCTCCATGACTATAGGTTCAGCGTTGCTCTCTCCGACTAGGACCTATGCTCCATTAATTGCCGCGCTATGTAAGGAACTTAAAGACGAAATCAAAGGTTTAGTGCATTGCTCTGGCGGTGGACAAACAAAGTGTCTTAGGTTCGGCAGGAATATCCATTTTGTTAAAGACCAGCTATTTGAAGTACCACCCCTGTTCAAAACTATTCAGCTAGAATCGAATACCTCCTGGCATGAAATGTACAAGACCTTCAATATGGGACATCGAATGGAACTATATGTAGAACCTAGGCATGTGGATAGTGTCATTAGCTTGGCAAAGAACTTCAAAATTGGAGCAAAAATTATCGGATATACAGAGTGGGCGAAAAACAATTGCCTTACCTTAAAAAAGGGCAATCAAAAACTATTTTATGAAAGTTAGGCTTTAAATTTTTTTAATAAAGATTGATAAAACTTCCCAACTAAGGGGAGAGAATAAGTAGATTTTCTGGCAACGAATCGAACCGGTCGATTTAAACCCTTTGGGCCCAAATTAATTAATATTGATTCATCCAATTTTAGTGTTCTAGCAACGCCTATTGGAACCATACCATGACCGAAACCTGCGATTGCCATCTGAGCGACACTAAAAAAAGATTCTAACGAAACTTCTCTTTTGATCTTCAATCTAGAAACCTCATCCCGAAAGGATCTCCAGGCCCCGGAATAATCCTCTATCGTAATAACACCAAGATCGTCTTTTTTTGGTAATTTTATAGGCGAAAGCCCGGATGGGATTATTACCATTGGTTCAAGCGTCAAAACCTCTGACTGCAAGTCAGTATCTAGTCGGTCAGATCCTGTACAAACTCCCACCATGAATTCACCTGATCGAACTCTATCTAAGACTACTGGAGTTCGATGAGTATGAAACACAAATTTCACATCAGGCATTTCGTCCTGAACTAAATGAAAAATTCCTGGCCCCCAGGAGGACAATATAGCGTCTGAAACCCCTGATTTAATGCTAGGAATAGATATAAGTTCATTAGTAATTTTCAAATCTTTTCCATCAACAACGCCTTCTCCAAATCGGTAAATAGGTAGCATCGTTCCTGCAGTCATTTTCCTATCGTACTCTCCAATATTTTCTTGAACAATCTGGTTCTGTTTACGGTATTTTTTAAAAGCACTTTCTCCATGTTTCTTTAACATCATTTTTTTTGTGATTGCAGGAGATAAAACAGCTGCAGTAGCGTTGTTTCCTCCAAATCCTTTGGAATTTATGAAGACGGAATCTATTTCTCCTTCAGAGATTTCTCGATGATCTAGGAGGAATTCCAAGTTCTCGTCAAACACATCTTCGGCAACACTCTGGGTTGTGATGATCCCTGGGATTATTCCTTGCTCCCAGACCCCAAGAGATGCAATCAATTGATCTGCTGAAGCGCAAGCTAAGGAATGTCCTATATATGCTTTGATCGCGGTAACGGGCCATTCTTTGATAGCGAAAGCTTTAGCCAATTCGTTAAATATGTGTGATTCAGTAACCCTATTTTGGGGTGTACTTGTCCCGTGTGCTTGCATATACGACCGATTTCGGAGAGATTCCGCACCAAGAATAGAGCGAATGAGTCCCATAGCTTTTCCTACCGTTAGATAGTTCCCAACGCCCGGACCAGGTATAGATTTTTTGAAGCCATCAGCATTTACGAAAACATCTGCAACCGAACCATAGATCTCAGCGCCTAGTTCTAGAGCTAGCTCGTCGTCAAAAAGAATTATAAACTGCGATCCTTCCGATAGAGTAAACCCGCAATTTTCTCCGAAAGGTCTGCAAGCAAGCCGATGATTGACGTTTTTTGTCTCGATCTTATCTATTTTTGCAAGCGCATCGTCTTCTGCTAGAGCCCCCATTTTTCTATATCCTTCGATGACTTCTGGGGTCAAAGGTGCTTCGCTCGCGCCAACGATGGCGACTTTATACTTGCCTGACTTTATGTCATTTATCCCTTGTCTTAAATTATACAAAAAAGTTGCACAAGCACCGATATTCGCCCCCGTTGTGCCAACGTTCCCCAAGACATAAGCATTAACGAAATCCGCGGTCATTTCTGCGAGTCCGAGTGGGAGGTTTTTTGAGGTTGTTCTTCTCCCCTGCAATGCGGCCTGCAATAATCCTCCCGAACCATTTGAGTCGAGTTGCCCCATAGCACTGCTTGCGTATACAGATATTTGATCAGGAGGTACACGATTTTTGACTTGCTCCCAATTTATTCCTAATGATGAAACTGCATCAGACGCGGCGAAAACTGTTAACTGAAGTCCTCGGGGATGGTTTCGAGATTGATATAGGTTTGCTGGATCAAAACCGGTTGGCAATTGACCGGCTGAGCAGACTTTTGAAGAAATTGTATCAGGCAGTAGAACACTGAGTTCACCATCCACTTCCACTTTAAAAAGCCCATCATCTTGTTTTTCTACTTTCCAATTCGAGGGTAATTTTGTTGGGAGTTGATCGTTTTTGACAATAAAGCTCGTATTTTCTCCTAGTGCTGAAGAAAATACGGTTCTTTTATTTACTGGAATCGCCTCGGTGTTAAAAAGGTTATCTTCTATTTTTCTGATAAGGCTATGGTGGAGGATCCATTGACTGGTGCAGCTATCTTCGCCAGATTTATTCATTAGCGCTCGAAGAGATGAAATGGTTTTGTTTCTCTCTACGGCGCCAATCTTTTCAATGACCAGTCGGCGGTAGCCATGATGGAGCGAGCTTCTCCCCGCAGGGTTGATCCCTCCGAAGCTCACTATGACCGGCAGGCGAGACAATAATTACTCCTAGATTTGCATTAACTTCTTGATTGTACTTTTTTAAAACCAATTTGTCGCTAGACAAGCTCTAAAGCAACTGCCGTCGCTTCTCCTCCTCCAATGCAAAGAGCTGCTATGCCCTTTTTACCCCCGGTTTTCTTCAAAGCATACATCAAGGATATAATTATTCTTGACCCTGTTGAGCCTATCGGATGGCCCTGCGCGCAGGCTCCACCATGGATGTTGACTTTGCTAGGATCTAAGTCTAGCTCCTTGGTGGCTAGCATTGTCACCATTGCGAAGGCTTCATTGATTTCAAATAAATCTACTTCGGATTTATCCCATTCTGTGATTTCAAGAATATTTGCAATTGCTCCTATGGGTGCAAGCGTGAATTTCGACGGTTCCATGGAGTTTGTGCTATGCGCACAAATTTTAGCCATCGGGTTTAGACTAAAAGTCTTGACCGCGGTTTCACTGGCTAAAAGCATCGCTGAAGCTCCATCTGAAATAGAACTAGAGTTAGCCGCTGTAACGGTGCCACCATCTTTAAATGCCGGCTTTAGTTTCGGAATTTTGTCTATTTGAGCATTACCCGGCTGCTCATCTTCGTTAATGACTTTTTGTCCTTGTCGAGTTTTGACAGTTATCGGAACTATTTCTGGAGCCAGAGATTGATTTTCGATAGCAGCTTTAGCCTTGCTCAATGAAGTTATCGCAAATTCGTCCATAGATTCTCTGGTAAGCTGATATTCGTCAGCTACTTCTTGGGCAAAAGAGCCCATTAATCTGCCACTGCTTGCGTCTTCAAGACCATCGGTAAACATTGAATCTTGGATTTCACCGTGACCCATCCTCAGGCCTTGACGAGCTTTAGGTAACAAGTAGGGCGCATTTGACATGCTTTCCATACCGCCTGCTATAACTAGCTGGTTTGAACCCGCCTTGATGGAATCGAAAGCGAGCATTGTTGCTTTCATTCCGGATCCGCATAGCTTGTTGATTGTGCTAGCCCCCGTTTCAACAGGAATCCCCGCTTGGATCGCGGCTTGCCTCGCTGGTCCTTGCCTCAATCCTCCGGGCAGAACACAACCCATAATCACTTCTTGAACTTCTTTTTTTTCTATACAACTGCGGTTAAGTGTTTCCTCGATAGCAGCTGAGCCGAGTTCGACCGCAGATATACTTGAAAAACAGCCTTGTAATCCTCCCATTGGTGTTCTGGCACCGTTTACAATGTAGACTGTTTCATTCATTTGATTTCCCCGCAGTTTGCTTGTGGTTTAAACTCACCATTATAATCTATGAAAGGCGGAATCGCAGTTAGATTCTATAAAAACATAGCAAATCGCAAATATTTGAGTCTTTTCCCATTCTGAGAGGTAGAAAAGGATCTAACTTAATACTTGAGAAAAAGAGAAATAGAGAAATAGAAAGCTATCTAATTAGGGGTAACAAAAATGTCAGAGAAAGCGAAAAATGCGCTAGCGATATACAAATCTGTTGAAGGACAAGAGGAAGGCGTGGGAGATTGGTTAGAAATCGATCAAGATCGAATAAACATGTTTGCGGATGCGACGCTTGATCATCAATTCATCCACATTGATCCTGAAAAGTCGGCTCAACTTTCGCCGTACAAGGTAACCATAGCCCATGGCTTTTTAACTCTATCTCTAATTGTTCATTTAGGCGAGTCGGTGAAGCCACTTAAACCTGAAGCTCTTGAAGGGGTTTTTATGGGTGTTAATTACGGATTAGATAAAGTTCGCTTCCCTGCCCCGGTGCCCGTAAATTCCAGAGTCAGAGCTTCTCACAAGTTTTTATCAGCGGAACTTAAGGGGGCCAATACTGTTCAGGTGAAAAGAGAGGTAACCATTGAGATAGAGGGCGGCAACAAGCCTGTTTGTGTGGCCGAATCTCTGATTCGCTACATGTACTCGGATTGATCTGAACTAGATTAATTTACATTGTCCTTGCTCCGCAAATTCTGCAGGAAGGAGAGGGTACATGCCAGATTTTAGTGAAATAGAATTTATTAGGACGGATTCATGCAACCGGATATTTCTTCAGTCGATCAACTTTATTTAAAGGCCGAGGAGCTTTCTCAGGACTTTTCACTCTTTCCTCGAAAAGAGCCTGCGTCGATTGTAAAAGGGCTTCTGACGGAATCTCAAATCGACAGCGCCGTAGATGGTCTGAGAGGCATGGAGGTAGACGAGTATATTGCTTCAACAGTTGCGCCTACAGAAGATTCAAAACGCGAGGGCAGTAAACAGATCATTAAAGCGCTAGATTTTCAGATCTTCAACGAGGTTGAAGAGGGCCCACTTTACTGCGCTGAGGTTTTGTTTAAACACAATGATCAACAACGTGTTTTCGGTTTCATCACTCAAAATCGGGAATATAACTCCGGTGTTTGGGGTCCCGCACATCATGCCAAAGCGGCGGATATCGCTGACAACTACGCGAAAAAATCGGTCCCTATCGTCACAATGATGGACACCCCTGGCGCCGATTCCTATGAGGAAGCGAATGCAGGAAATCAAGCTCATTCTATTTCAAGGCTGATAGCAGAGCTTTGTAATGTAGATGTCCCGACTCTAGGAATAATTATTGGTCAGGGGTATTCGGGTGGAGCCATTCCCTTAGCTGCAAGCAATCTCCTATTCTCGCTAAGAACTGGGGTCTTTAATACAATTCATCCAAAGGGCCTTGCTAATCTCGTTAGAAGATATAACTTGTCCTGGCAAGAATGCGCCAAATCTGTTGGTGTCTCCTCATTTGAACTATATAAACAGGGTAATATAGATGGAATAATAGATTTTGATCCAGGCGAATCACAAAACACAAAAAATCTCATCAACGCTATTTTTTACGGAGTTTTATCCATTGAGGATAGTGCGAAGGAATTTGTCTCCGAACACCCTGAGGTTCTTGATCATTATCGGATGAACATAGAAAGATTTTATAATCCTTCCGAATCCCGGTCTGCAATTAACGCAAATTCATCTCTTAAACTCCGCTCCACGCCCACTGAATACCCTAATATATTTGGCGTTACTTTTCGTTATCTTCGCTACCTAGGTCTTCGTCGTCGAATAAAGAGCACTACTGTAACGCAATATGGTCGGCTGGTAGACGCTGAGATTCCCGAAGGAGAGTTAGCTGAGAGAACTCACAGGGAAAGGCGGGCAGCTTTTTTTAGTTGGTTGCAAGACCCTGACCGTGTTTTGTATGAAGAATCTTTAAATAAGGCGTGGAAGAATTTCTTAGACAAAAGGAAAGGGTTGAGTGAGGAACGTGGACGTTTAGCGCAATTTATTTTTGGAGAGCCTCAAGCAAATTTTTCCGCTTCGCTAAGAGAGCTGTGCCTTGTCTGCGGACTGCATCTGTATAATCGATGGAAGTCTGGGGCTGAGGATAACTTAAGCGCTTTAATACAGTATCTTCAAAATCCCGAATCAAAAAAGTTTTTTCTGCACGGTAAAGATATAAAAGATGTAAAGGGGCTTTTGAAAGCATTGTCAAAGGCAAATGATCCTTGGCGTCGAAAACTAAAACAGTATTTTAGCTTTGAAGGAAAAAAACTCTTTGATTTTGTTTATGTTGAAGAAAAAAGTGAAACCGCGCTAAAGCAAATGTTGGTGCCCGAATTAAATTTAATAATAGAAGGTCCGTCTCTTTATCTTCCTGATCTTTTCTCTGAAATTGGTCTCTCTCCTTCAATAGTAAAGTTAGGAGAAGATAGTAACGTTTCTAGCCTGGAAGTTAATCGTAAGGTGTTAGAGAACACTCTATGGTCGCATATTCAAAATAACGAAGTTTTGGAAGAAAAGGAATTATCACAAGACGCGGATGTAATAGAGATCATATCTGATGTCGATGTTCGCCAAACTTTTATAGAAACGTGCAGGAATCTCATACTTTTAGATAGGGCATATGAGAATATGATCTCTAATCTGGTATCAATGGCCAAGGAGGCCAATGAATCTAGAAGAATCCCGCATACTTTCGTGGAGGATTTGTTAAAAAAGTCGATTACAGAGTCTTTGGAGATGGATGCGTTCAGAGAAATGTCGCAGTCGGAAGTTGGTGAGTCGTTTTCTAAATGGGTTCAAGAATTGTCCTCTTATTCAGGAAGCAGTCTTTTTCTGAAATCGGTAGAAGAATGGATAAGAGTTGTTCACAAGGATAAATCAGATACGCTTTTTGTGGTTGTAACTTTTTTCTTCGAGAAAATTCTGCCCGATTATTACTCTTCATTGGAGTCGGGCAAAAAATTTGAAGGTCGAATCGAACCTATGAGAATCGGTCGCAGAAAAGATTTTTGGAATCGATTAACAATCGCATACAGAGATCTCCTTTTTAATGAGATGCTCAACCTAGAAAATCGATCTAAAAAAATGTCTTCCGAAACTATTCTCCAGAGATTTGTTCAAAATTTTGAGGAAATGAATGAAACGTTGATGTCTTCTAATCCATGTTCGTTTCCAACATTTCGTCCAAGTATAGAGTCCGCGCTTAAAGCTGGGGTAAAGCCTCATGGATTAATAACGGGAATCGGGGACTTTGTTACTGAAAATGGTTGTTATAAAGCGGGTTTAGTTTTATCGAACGTCGCTTTCCAAGCGGGCAGCATAGACAATTCAGATTGCGCGCGCTTTTGCAATTTGCTGGTCGAATGTGCAGCTCGAAAATTACCTCTCATAAGTTTTATCTCTTCTGGTGGTATGCAGACAAAAGAAGGAGCGGCCGCTCTGTTTACCATGGCTGTTTTGAATGATCGGATTACTCGATTTGTTCGAGAAAATGATCTGCCGATAATTATGTTTGGTTTTGGTCATTGCACCGGTGGCGCTCAAGCAAGTTTTGTAACACACCCCTTGGTTCAAACATATTATATAACTGGATCAAGAATGCCATTCGCGGGGCAGGCGGTAGTGGAGAGAAACTTGCCTTATAATTGTTTACTTAGTAATTATCTTTCTCTTACAAAAGGCTCTATGGCAGGCCTTGTAGAACATCCATTTAGCGAATCTCATGACACTGATCTGAAAAAGATAGATCCGGATATACCGTTACCAACTGAGAGTGTGGAGCAGGTAGTGGATAGAGTTATGGCGGGCACCTTTTCAGCTCAGAGTCCGTTAATTGTTAAAAATGTCCCAAAAGAACAAGATCTTTATCGTCCAATTACAAAAACTCTTATACATGCAAGAGGTTGTACTGCAGTAAATCTTGTTTCTAGATCAATTGAGCTAGGAAAGAATGTTGTTTTAATTCAATCGGATCCTGACATGGAATCATTGGCTGCGGATTTAGTTCGCGGTGATCCAAAACACTCTTTAATTTGTATTGGTGGTAATACTTCAGACGAAAGTTACTTAAATGCTCTCTCCGTTCTCAGCATTGCAGAGTCAGAGAGAGTTGATTCACTCCACCCAGGAATAGGGTTTTTGTCTGAAGATCCAAATTTTGCTTATTTGGTGAGACAAAAGGGAATCAATTTTATCGGACCTCCCGTGGTTTCGATGGAGACAATGGGAAATAAATCGAACGCTATAAATACGACCATGAGCATTGATGTCCCTGTAGTGCCTGGAAGCCATGGGATTGTTGCCAACAGTGAAACGGCTGCCGAAATTTCCGAACAAATTGGTTATCCTGTTCTTCTAAAAGCTGTTCACGGAGGAGGTGGTAAAGGCATCCAAGTGGTAGAAGAACCGGAGCAACTTCATCGTTTGTTTCATCAAGTCTCTACAGAAGCAAAAGCCGCATTCGGTAATGGAGATCTTTACATTGAGAAGTTTGTTACCAGTCTAAGGCACATAGAGGCACAGCTAATCAGAGATAATTATGGGAATTCAAAAGTTATTGGCATTAGGGACTGTAGTGTCCAGCGGAATAATCAAAAGATTATGGAGGAGTCTGGTTCGGTGTTGTTGCCAAAAGAACTTAATAAAGCAGTCAGAAATTACGCTGAGAAAATTGGGAACTCAGTTGACTATGTTGGTGTGGGCACCGTTGAATTTATCCATGATGTCCCTAACAATGCGATCTACTTTATGGAGATGAATACAAGGCTTCAGGTCGAGCATCCTGTCACTGAGGCTGTGACCGGTGTAAACATCGTCGAAAATCAATTCGAAATCTCAGAAGGCAAGTCTATAGCCAAAATGAAGTCTAGTGAGAAGGGGTATGCGCTTGAGGTCCGGGTGAATGCTGAGAAACTTGTAACTGACGCTCTAGGAAAAACCTCTTTTCAACCTACTCCGGGCGAGGTTACAAAGTGTTTTCTTCCAGAGGAAAAAAATATCAGGACGATATCAATGATTTCCGAGGGGAAATTTGTGCCTCCGTTTTATGACAGTTTAGTGATACAAATCATCAGCTATGGAAGAAATAGAAAAGATTCGATTGATAAGATGTCAGCATATCTTGAGAAAGTAGTGATAAATGGGATTTGCACTAACGTTCCGCTTTTAAGAAAGATACTTAAAGACGAGATTTTCATCCAGGGTCGTTATGACACAAGCTATTTAGACGACTTCTTAGAGCGAATTGATTTTGATGAGATGTCTGCCGAAATAGAAGAGGCTTCGGGAGGAAGAGGCATAGATTTTGATATAGAAACCCTGAAGATTACAGGGAGTAAGGAACTACGTGTTTTATGTCCCTCAGCGGGAATATTCTATCGGGCTCCGTCTCCGTCAGAACCGGAGTATGTAAACGAAGGTGACATCATCTCGACCGAAGACGTCTTGTGTCAATTAGAGGCTATGAAAATGTTTACTCCTATGAATCTCAATTCTTTCTCAGCAGACGGGTCTTCTATTTATGGAGAAAGTGCGAAGTATGAGATCACCCGAATTAATATGGCAAATGGACAGCAGGTTAATGAGGGGGATCTCCTTTTTGTAATTCGTAGGTTTATGGACGAAGAGGAATAATCAGAAGAAATAGAGAACCCATTATATTGCTTCTTTACAGCAACTTGTGTAGATGAGATAAAAAACTCAATGATTGAAAATTTAGAGACGCTTCTTATCTTGGCCAGGACAGGAACTATGGTGGAAGCTAGCACTGAGTTGCGAATAACTCAGTCAGCGGTGAGTAAGCGTATATCCTCTTTAGAGCGCTACTACGATCGAAAATTGATTCAGAAAAAGGGTCGACGTGTTGAATTAACGCATCACGGCCGACGGTTGGTAGATAAAATCTATCCTATACTCTCAGAATTGAGAGACTTATTCATCGATGAGGTCACTGCAAAGGGACAGCTTGTTATAGGAGTTTCAGACGCTATATTGTCCTCCTGGGGGCCAGGAATTTTTCATTTAGTTCAGGACGAAATGCCTGATGTGAAATTTGTGTTTCATACTCATCGAACTCCAGTAGTCTTAGATAGAGTTCGATCAGGTGAATTCATGGTGGGAGTTTGTACAGGATCTGACCGACTAGATACTGACTTGCAGTCAGAGGTTTTGACGCTTGAACCAATGGTAATAATCCCATCCGGGCTTTCGCCTATAAAATTACCAAAAAAAGACGATCTTGGTGTTATTACGATAGAGGATTATTCCGGGGCCTGGAGATCCTTTCGGGATGAGGTTTCTAGATTGAAGATCAAAAGAGAAGTTTCGTTAGAATCTTTTTTTAGTGTCGCTCAGATGGCAATCGCAGGTTTCGGTCATGGTATGGTTCCAATAGGCGTTGCTAGAACACTAAAATTGGATGAATCAATATTAATTAATTTGGGCCCAAAGGGTTTAAATCGACCGGTTCGATTCGTTGCCAGAAAATCTACTTATTCTCTCCCCTTAGTTGGGAAGTTTTATCAATCTTTATTAAAAAAATTTAAAGCCTAACTTTCATAAAATAGTTTTTGATTGCCCTTTTTTAAGGTAAGGCAATTGTTTTTCGCCCACTCTGTATATCCGATAATTTTTGCTCCAATTTTGAAGTTCTTTGCCAAGCTAATGACACTATCCACATGCCTAGGTTCTACATATAGTTCCATTCGATGTCCCATATTGAAGGTCTTGTACATTTCATGCCAGGAGGTATTCGATTCTAGCTGAATAGTTTTGAACAGGGGTGGTACTTCAAATAGCTGGTCTTTAACAAAATGGATATTCCTGCCGAACCTAAGACACTTTGTTTGTCCACCGCCAGAGCAATGCACTAAACCTTTGATTTCGTCTTTAAGTTCCTTACATAGCGCGGCAATTAATGGAGCATAGGTCCTAGTCGGAGAGAGCAACGCTGAACCTATAGTCATGGAGGTCCCAGGGAGTTGGTCTTCAAGGCGCCATCTGCCGCAATAAGACAAGGCCGGATCAATACTAAGATCCGTTGTCTCCGGGTACTTTTCCTTGTAAAAATTCGACAGCAGTTCGTGTCTAGCGCTTGTTAAACCATTGCTCCCTATACCGCTATTTTCAGCTGTCTCATAGGTTGCCTTTCCTGTTGAAGAGAAACCGACAATCGTGAGGTCTTCTGATATTTCGTTTTTGATTACATCTTGTCGTTTTAATATTGCGGTAGCACAGGAGTCAACGATGATAGTTCCTGTCAAATCTCCCACATCCGCTGTTTCGCCTCCTCCAGAATGAATATTGATACCAAGACACCTCATGGATTCAAGAAAATCTTCAGTACCAGATATAAGCTCCTTAATAACTTCTTGTGGACAGTTCATAGCGTTTCGATTAATCGTTGAAGATATCAGAATTGACGAACGTGCCCCGGAGCAAATAAGATCGTCTAGGTTCATAACAATGCTGTCTTGCGCAATTCCTCTAAAGACCTTTGGATCTGCTAATTCCTTATACTGTAGGTAACCTACGATGGATTTAGTTCCCGCACCATCAGAATGGATGAG
>JACLAC010003649.1_pt1 | contig 12278 bp, 8 predicted proteins | sample 8027881 | NCBI WGS metagenome assembly JACLAC01 (sample SAMN15725517, study PRJNA655200) | protist metagenome | isolation source: fluorescence activated cell sorting (FACS) single amplified genomes of... | place: Spain: Blaines Bay Microbial Observatory, Mediterranean Sea | collected 2016-01-19 | reverse complement strand
ATTAGTGAAATATCCCTCTCCATCGTTCTCTAGTAGATAAAGGTTTGTACTGTGGTTAGTAACAAGACAATCAAAATCACCATCGTTGTCAATGTCTGCAAAATCTACTGTCCAGCTCTGCTCATAGAATACCAGACCTCTATCTAACGCTTCTTCTGTGAAGTTACCATTTCCATCATTTACCCATAGTTGGTTGATTCTTCGTGGATCATATGGGTCATTAACAAATTGACGACATTTTGCAATAAATAAGTCAACATCACCATCAGTATCGAAATCACAGAATACTGTACCGTAGTTTCCACTGTGGTCATTACCAGGATAATCAGTTAAAGTGTAATCTTCAAGTGGCATAAGCTCAGGAGCTGCAGTAAGAGTTCCATCAGCATTACCCATCCACATTCTGCTTAGTGCATCATCGTGACAAGCAAAAATATCAAGGTAGCCGTCATTATTGATATCGGCCCAGCTGCAAGCTTGCATGAACATTGAACCTGGCTCTAACGAAATTGATTCACTAACTCCAGGAGCCGTTATATGTTGAACATGTACGCCATCATATGATCCACCAGAAAAAACATCTTTATGTCCATCATTGTCGTAATCAGCAACGCACATACCCCACTGATTTGAACTACTAACCTGCCCTAAATCAACATCTTCAAACGAGCCATCTGCTCCTTGATAAAGAATATGAAGAATTTCACTATCGTCTAAGACTACTAGGTCATCAAAACCATCACCGTCCATATCAGTGAATCCAACACAACCTCCACTATGATATTCATTAGGTAGAAGGGTATTGCCATTAGTAAAAGTTTGGGCTTGAGTAGATGCTAAAGCAAAAAAAGTTAGCATAAAAAAGGTTAGCGTATCACGCATTTTCAAAAATTTAGTTATCAAAACAGGTTTTGCAAGATAATACATAATGAACTGAATTAAATTCGCAATATGATATCAGGAGTCACTGTTGCATTTTACACCCTAGGTTGTAAGCTAAATTTTAGCGAAACTTCTACTATTGCCAAACAATTAGAAGATTCAGGTTTTGCAAAAGTTAAAATTGATGAGGCTCCTGATGTTGTCGTAATAAATACATGTAGTGTTACTGATCAGGCTGACGCCAAATGCAGAAACATTGTCCGAAGGACATTGAACTCCAATCCCCTTGTTTATGTAGTAGTTATAGGGTGTTACGCTCAATTGAAACCACAAGAAATAGCCTCGATTGAAGGGGTCGACTTAGTCTTGGGTGCAAACGAGAAATTTAATTTGCCCAATCTAATAAACGATCTGAGCAAGAGACAAGAAGGGGAAATTAGAGCTGGTGAAATTAAAGAAGTACGTAAATTTGTCCCTGGATTTTCTAGCGGAGATAGAACTAGAACATTTTTAAAGGTCCAAGATGGTTGCGATTATTTCTGTGCGTTCTGCACCATTCCTCTTGCTAGGGGAAGATCGCGGTCTGGCACGATAGCTGAAACTGTTATCCAGGCACAAAAGGCCGTTGAATCAGGGGCAAAAGAAATCGTCCTAACTGGTGTAAACATTGGGGATTTTGGAAAAAACAACGATGAAGACTTATTAGGATTAATAAAAGAATTAGATAAAGTTAAAGGTGTAGAAAGATTTAGAATCTCATCTATTGAGCCCAACCTCCTTACAGAAGAAATAATAGATTTTGTTTCAGAAAGCACCAAGTTTCAACCACATTTCCACATACCTCTTCAATCTGGATCTGACGAGATTCTATCTTCAATGAGACGACGTTACAGGACAGATTTATATAGGAGTAGAATAGAATACATCAAGAAGAGGATGCCAAACGCAGGAATTGGCGTAGATGTCATTGTCGGCTTCCCCGGTGAATGCGATTCAAGTTTCCAAACTACCTACGACTTCATTAATTCACTTGATGTCAGCTATTTACACGTTTTCACATATAGCGAGAGACCTAAAACCACCGCACTCAGAATTGAAGATGTTATTCCTGTGTCTACTAGACAAGAAAGGAATAAAATGCTTAGGATTTTATCTCTGAAAAAACAGAGGGCTCACTATGAAAAATTTATTGGACGTAGAAGCGAAGTATTAATCGAGGCAGCAGAAAGTGATGGAGTACTCTATGGCTATACACCTGAATATGTAAGAGTTGCTGTAAACTCATCCGAAGTCACTTCAAATTCAACTGAAAACATCTATCTTGATCAAATCAATCCTGAAGGATTTGTTGTTGGAAAAACTCAGTAAACCCATATGTACCCAAATCTTTATTACGCATTCAGCGACCTCTTTGGCTTAGAACTACCATTTTTAAAGTTGGTAAACAGCTTTGGGTTCTTTGTAGCAATGGCCTTTCTAACTGCAGGCTTTTTTCTTAAAAAAGAAGTAATTAGAAAGACCGCTTTAGGAGCCTTCTCTCCTACTCATGGAGAGGAATGGGTTGGAAAACCAGCTACACTCTCATCTATTTTTGGACAGTCAATTATTGGCTTTTTGTTTGGCTGGAAATTTCTATTTCTTGCTTTTAATGCTGGTGAACTATTTAGTAATGGTGTCCTACCCCAGACATTTCTATTTTCTCTAGACGGCAGTATCCCATTAGGATTTGCTGGAGGACTGGCATTGGGTCTTTGGCATTGGAAGGAGTGCAAGAAAAACCAACTTTCTGAGCCTCAACTTCAGAAAATAGAAATTCAACCTCATGAACACATTGGAGCTTTAATGACAGTTGCTGCTGTTGGAGGTATTCTTGGAGCCAAACTCTTCCACTTCATTGAGTATCCCGAGCAGTTTATTGCGTTTATTCAAGCTCCGAGTTTGAATGCAGTTCTTGGAGGTCTAACCATTTATGGCGGGCTTATTTGTGGTGGGATCAGCGTTTGGCTCTACTCCAGAAAATTAAAATTAGATTTCCTTGAACTTGCTGATGCAACTGCACCAAGCTTGATGATAGGTTATGGAGTTGGTAGAATAGGCTGTCAAGTAAGTGGAGATGGCGACTGGGGAATAGACAACCCAGCACTGCAGCCAAATTGGCTTAGCTGGCTTCCAGATTGGACTTGGAGCTATAATTTTCCCAACAACGTAAACAGAGTCGGAAGGTTGATAAAAGAATCTGATCCATGGGAAATATTCCAAGGATATGGAACATGCTTAGATATTCCAGTATTTCCAACATCTCTTTATGAGACTACTATGGCAATTGTGATTTTCTCGATACTATGGAGACTTAGAACTAAGTTTAAAACTCCAGGAATATTATTTGGAGCTTACTTAATTTTTAACGGCTTTGAAAGGTTTTGGATAGAGAAAATCAGGGTAAACACAACCTTTGACTTTATAGGTATAGAAATGACACAAGCAGAACTGATATCAGTTCTGCTTGTGTCAAGTGGCATAGCTCTTATCACCTATCTCTCTCTATTGAGAAAGCCACAGATAGGTTAGATAATACTAGGCTTTAGTCGTTACACACGCCGTCGTTATCTGGATCACCGCTTAGGCAAGACCAAGTCGGTATACCTGAAAGAATTCTCAGTGTTGAATTATCTAAAACAGGCGGGGCAACTGGCACCCAAGCACCACCATTCCAAAAATTCATCTGTCCTGGACTTGTCCCATCCATATTTGCTATAGCAGCTGTATTTGCGTTAATAGAGTTAGCATAAGCATTTATTAAGTTCGTAAGAGTTAAATCTGAACTCTCTGAACTTGTTTGATTGGCATCAATATCACCTTGAAGAGCAGCATCAGCTGCAGCTGATTGAATTTCTAAAGCACTTACTAATGCTTGAAGCGTTCCGATCAGGTTAGCCAAGTTTGCATCAGCATTATCTGAAGAGACTTCGTTAGCGTCAACATCTGCTTGAACTAAAGCTATTGCCGATGTGTTATTGTTTATGTCAGACTGAAGCTGAGGTGAAAGTGCATATAGGTCACTTATCTGAACTTGAAGATCAACTATTGCGGCATTATTTGTAATTACTCCAGAAGAATTTGTAGAAACTCCAGCTGTATTTGCATCTACTTGACCTTGAAGAAAAGCATCTCCTATCAATACGGCACCCATCAAATCATCAATTTGCAATTGTAGAGCAGCGTCTGCTGCGTCACCAGCAGTAGATTCAACACCATCAGCTATGCCATTCTGAACAACATCAATCTGTAACCCAGCTATGGTTTGATTTACTGTAGAGAGTTGTTGGTTTACAAAAGCTAAAACCTGTGCATCTGCAGATGCTCCAGCAGCAGACTCAGTAGCGTCAGATGCAAAATTAGCAGCTATGTCTGATTCAAGTAGTGCAATTGCTGCATCATTTGAAACTTGATTCTGAGAGATCATTGCTCCAAGAGCAGCATCAGCTGCTGCTCCTGCATCAGATTCAACTTGATCAGCTGCAGCATTTGCATCTATTTCAGCTTGAAGAGCGGTATCAGCTAAATCTGAATCAGCTTCGTTTCCATCTACATCAGACTGTATAGAATCATCGTTTGATTGTAGAATCAGCGCGATTGTTGCATCAGATTCCGAGTTAGCGTCTATAGCCGCTTGAAGAGCAGCATCGGCTGCATCTGAATCAGCTTCATTTGCATCTACATCAGCTTGAATAATAGCGTCTGCGTTTGAAAGCGCCAAAGCAACAGCTGCATCTGCAGCTGTGTTTGCATCAATTACTGACTGTAGTTGTGCATCAGCAGCATCTGAATTAGACTCATTAGCATCAATATTTGATTGTAATGTAAAATCAGCAGCTGTAGTTGAAGTAGCTTCTTCTTGATCAGCTACAGCATTAGCGTCGATTGCAGCCTGAAGAGCTAAATCTGCGGCCGTTCCAGCTTCAGATTCGTCTTGGTCAGCAGAATAATTAGCTTCTAATGAAGTCGCAAGGTCTGCTTCAGCTGCATCCGAATCAGCCTCATTTAAATCAATATCCGCTTGCAAAGCATCGTCTGCTACATCTCCAGCTGCAGATTCACTAGCATCAGCTGCAGCATTTGCGTTAAGAGCTGCTTGAAGAGCTGCATCGGCAGCATCCGAATCAGCTTCATTTGAATCAATATTAGCTTGTAATGCAACGTCGGCTGCATCTGAATCGGCTTCATTCAAATCAATATCAGCTTGCAGCCCTGCATCAGCAGCATCTGAAGCAGCTTCATTCAAGTCAATATCAGCTTGAAGTGCAGCATCAGCTGCCGCGGTGGCATCAGCCTCAGCCTGGTCAGCAGCGGCATTTGCATCAAGTGCAGCCTGAAGATCTGCATCAGCTGCATCTGAATCAGTTTCATTTTGATCTATGTCAGCTTGGAGTGCAGCATCAGCAGCGATTGTATCGTCAGCCTCTGCTTGGTCGGTTGCAGCATTAGCATCTAAAGCAGCCTGCAGAGCTGCATCAGCAGCATCTGAATCAGCTTCGTTTTGGTCTATATCAACCTGCATCGCCTCAATCATAGCATAGTCCTCAGCAGTCATAGGGTGAGGAGAATAAGACAAACCTTGGCTTGCTAGATGCTCAAATTCACCATCTAAATCAATGTCTATTAAAACTTCTAGAGTCTTTGGCGTACCATCCCAAACAATGTTCTCTATACCTGAACCTTCTAAAGACTCGCCAGACCCAATGAGAAGATTAATCATCCCATATTCGTCAGTAGCGGTAGATTGAATTTCAGAAAACTCAACTAGAGAATCAGAATTCAGTATGTAAAAACTAACATCAATGTCAGTAAGCGCTAGAGGATTATTTTCAGCATCATGCCAAGGTAATTCTGTTGACTGAGGGTTAAGAATAATCGCCTGATAGTTAATGCCTAAAGTTTGTGCTGAAGCACTAAAACCTAAAAGACATAAAAGAGTAAGAATAATAAGATTTTTCATGATTAATCAAGATTTAAGTCTACAACAAGTCCAATAGATATACTCCCTCCATATATCTCTAAAGATTCCTCACCTTCTGGGCTAAATGGCAGAGGTCTGTAGTAACCTCCGAGTAAATTCAGGCAAAGATCAGTAGCATCAGAAAGAGCCATACTAGCTCTTATACCAGCATTTATGCTCATAAGTGCATCACCGTAATGATTATCATCTTCAGGAAGATCTGTCAATGAGGAAAATGTGCCATCTAGGGATTGCGTTCCAACAACCATTGCTCCTACACCTATTTGAGCTACAGCTGATACATTTACCAAATCCTCATAAACATAAGCTAGGTATTCTCCACCAACTTTTAATTGAACATACCTCAAATCATAATCTACGTTATTCGAGATTTGAGTATCGTCATTTCGAACACTTCCATAAGACCCAAAACCAGTATAGCCTAATCCAGCTGTAATCGTAACAGTTTCATTATAAAGATGTCTATATCCAATGTTTAACTGGTCGTAGGTTTTGGCATTGAAGCCATCAACTTTTTCGTCATTTGAATTTGTAAATCTGAAATTATTTGTGCTCGTTCCCATATCGATATAGATCTCTTGACCTATAGCAACAGTACTAAAGAGAATTGCAATAACTAAAGTGGTTAAATTATTCATTATTTAGATTTTAGAATTTTTTCTACTCGCTGCATGCCGTCGCATTCAACTTTAAAGAAGTAGTATCCGTATGTAAGGTTTGTAGGCTCCAGTGAGATGAAGTTTGATGAAGCGTAGGATTTAGACCAAACCACCTTTCCCATTATATCAAATGCGCTAATTACAATATTTGTTTCAGGCATTAAATCAAATTCTAGAAAAAGGTTTTCGACAAAAGGATTGGGGTAAATTTTAGCTTCAAGAACCTGTGGGACATCTGGAGTAAGAATTTTATCTAACAGCAGAGGCTGAATAAACCCTTGAATAGCAGAAACATTTTCAGTTTTAGCTGCTCCGATTATTGATGATTGACCAATGGTTTGCTGTACAACAACTTGATGGCCGTCAATTTGAGCTTGTACTGTTGATCCAGCTGAAGACGCTGTTCCTCTTAGAAAGCTAGATGAGCTCTCAACTTGAGAAAACCCTTGCAAGCACATGATTAATAGTGAAAATAAGAAGGTGATTCTCATGGTTATATAAGTTAAGATCTTCATATTATTAAAACACTCGAACATTAAAAATGGTTGCTTTGCCTCACAACACTTAAAGTATAATAATGCTTTTGTTCGTTTTAAATATCAGAAAAAAGACGATAGGTCTGACAAATCAGCTATCGCTTTTTTCCATAACCTCCCTTTGATTTCTTTTTATTAAAACCATGATTGTTTGGCCTATTCTTTTTGAAGCCCCCTCTCCTCTTGTCTCTCTCAGGATTATACTCAGGCCCATTGCCCACACGCTCTGGAAGTTTCAGTTTATCAACCTTCTTTTCAATTAGCTTTTCTATCCTACCGAATCGATGCATATCGTCAGGTACAATGAGAGTGAAGGCTTCGCCCTCACGTGAGGCCCTAGCAGTTCTTCCTATTCTATGAACATAATCCTCCTCGTTTGGCGGAACGTCATAGTTAACAACAATCTCTATACTATCTATGTCTATACCTCGTGAAACCACGTCTGTAGCAACTAGAAGTGGGATTTTTTTCTGTCTGAATCCTAGCATCACCTCTTCCCTTTCATCTTGCTTTAGATCTGACGAAATCTTTCCACATTTAAACCCAGCATTCCTTAATGCTCTAACAACCTGATTTACAGTCTTCTTTCTAGAAGTGAAAATAATGCCGCTCTCAACATTTTTCTTCCTTAGAATCTCAACTAAGACCTCATCTTTTTGGTGATCAAAGACGACATATGCGCTCTGCTTCACATTTTCAGCAGGTTTACTAAGCGCAAGCTGTACTGTAACAGGGTTGTTTAAAAGATCATGAGCAAGAGACCTCATCTTCTCAGGCATTGTTGCACTAAATAGAAGAGTTTGTCTTTGCTTTTTACAATGAGAAGCAATTCTCATGATATCCTGATGGAAACCCATATCGAGCATCCTATCAGCTTCGTCTAAAATCAAAAACTCAAGTTCACTTAAATCGACATAACCCAAGTTTAAATGAGATAACATTCTACCTGGAGTTACAACAACTATATCTGCACCTTGTTTAAGGGCTTTTTTCTCTCTCCCAAATTCTTTACCTGTTCCTCCACCATATATAGCAAGGCTAGAAACTCCAGTATAATAACCAAAACCCTCAGCAGCCTGGTCTATTTGCATAGCCAATTCTCTAGTAGGGACAACTATCAATGCTTTTACCTTTCCGTTATCAGGAGTATCTAGTATCCTGTCCATGGTTGGCAATAGGAATGCGGCTGTTTTACCGGTACCCGTTTGGGCTATTCCTAACATATCCTTCTTCTCTAAAATATGAGGTATTGCTTCAGCTTGAATAGGTGTCGGCGTCTTGAAACCCATAGCTTCTAATCCATCCTCAATGTCTGGATGCAACGCTAAGTCATAAAATGACGTCTGAATTTCTGAAACTTCCTCTTTTTCCACGCCGTGAATATAGCCTACCTTTAACTCGTGAGACGATTTTATCAAACAATTATAACTATTTGCCTTTTTGTAAGTTCAATGTTCGTCGTTAGCGATGCGCATGCCACTCACCTTGTGGGAAGTGATATGTATTACGTTGATTTGGGAGGCGGTAATTACAACGTCATTCTTAAGGTGTATAGAGACTGTAGTCCTGCTAACACAAACGGAACCGGTTTTGATGATATAATTTTCTTAGGAGTATTCAACACCGCCACCAACCAGATGGTGAATCAGTACGATGTGTTCTTAAATGCAGGAACGATTCAAACGATTCCTGTGATTATGACAAATCCTTGTGGCATACCCCCCACAGATTTATGCACTGAAGAAGCAACGTACACACAGCAGATGTATCTACCTGATGGCCCTGGCGGATATACTGTAGCTTGGCAGAGGTGCTGTAGGAACCCAACAATAACCAATCTAGAAACAATTGGAGGCAACCAACCTGGAATGACATCAACTGTCACAATTCCTGGGACCAACCAACTCAATCCTGTCATAAATGACTCCCCAACTTGGGTAGAATTTCCGCCAGTTGCCATTTGTGCAAATTTTGAATTTTTCTTTGACCACAGTGCTATAGATAGCGATGGAGATGAACTAATTTATTCTTTTTGCGCTCCTTTCCATGGTGCGGACGGGATAGACCCAGCTCCCCCACCAGCTAATCCTCCCTATATAAATGTCCCATACACACCTGGCTATAGCGCTGCATATCCTATCGCATCTGACCCTGCATTTTCAATAGATCCAGCAACAGGTTCCATCACAGGAACACCAAATATGCCAGGGCAATATGCAATGGGAATTTGCTGTGAAGAATATAGAGACGGAGTATACTTGGGTAGAATACTTAGAGATTTTCAGTTTAATGTGGTTCTATGCGATGCGAACATTGTTTCAGCAGTTACGCCTCAGCAACCAGAACAACTTTGCATTGGCGAGATACTAGAATTTGATAACAACTCTATAAATGCAGAAGATTATATATGGGATTTTGGAGTCAATGGAACCAATACAGATATAAGCACTGAATTCGAGCCAGAATTCACATTCCCTGATACAGGCACTTACGTTGTGACTCTCATTGCAAATCCAACTTGGCCCTGCGCAGACACTTCAATTCAAATTTTTGATGTTTTCGAGCCACTTGACCCGCTTATTGATATTGCTGATTTCGACTGTATAAACAGTACTGAGGTTTTTGATTTTGAGGTTACAGGCAACATTAACACAGAAGCTACATATTTTTGGAATTTTAACGGTGGAACGCCAGCTACTGGTAGTGTGCAAAACCCCTCAAACATCAGTTTTTCAAATGCTGATAATTGGTCTGTGGATTTAACTGTCAACAACCACGGATGTATAGCTGATGCTACGTTTGACTACACTGCTCCGGAAGAACCAATTGCTTTTATTGAAGACCAAACTGGATTCTGCCAAGGTCTATCATTCACTTTTGAAAACAACTCTCAAAATTCTGAAACATATTTGTGGGACTTTGGTAGCCCCTGGGGTGATGACTCTTCTATAGAATTCGAGCCCACATACACCTATGCTGATTCAGGAACATACACCGTCACGCTTACAGCATATGCTCCTTTTACTTGTCCCCATTCTACTACTGGTACTGTGGAAATACACTACCTCCTTGAGCCTGAATTCCCTGTACCAGAACCAGATTGCTTCTCCACTCATAATTTCTCAATGACTGGAACTGCTTCGTTTGACGTAAACACAGTTTACTCTTGGGATTTTGGAGGTGATATTATCAGCGCTAACACAAATGGCCCCAATGTCTCAAATCTTATCTATTCTGAACCAGGCATTTATGACGTGACCTTAACAGCCGAAGTTCCTGGTCTTGAGGGTTGTTTTCAGACATTCACAGAACAAGTTGAAGCTATTGAAGATCCTACAGTTAGTTTTACTGCTGGCCCACTTGAGGGGTGCCCACCACATCAAGTGACTTTCACAAACCATAGCACAACCCAAACCGCAACAACCTACTTATGGCATTTTGGAGACGGCTCTACTTCTAACGCTGCAAACACTGTTCACCAATACTTAAACTCAGGATCTTACGACATACTGTTAGAAATGACTACAGGAGGGTATTGTACTCAAGAGCTCGCTATTCTTCAAGAGAATTTAGTAAACACATATCCAGTGCCTTTTGCTGCATTTGATGTAGATCCAAACCAAGTAGATATACTAACTCCATTAGTAAACATCACAAACCTTGGTGATGGCAACGCAGACTGTTATTACAATTTTGGTGACGGAGGTTCGATGCAAGACTGCAATGGGGAATACCTGTATTCTGATGGTGGTAATTTTACAATCACACAAACACTTATTAATGAATATGGATGTGTCGACACGGCTACGGGAGAGGTTAGTATTTCAGGCTCAGTCTTTTATTCACCCACTTCATTTACACCAAATAATGATGGAGTAAATGATGTCTGGCTTCCAGTTGTTTTAGGGGCTAATTCTTACAGGCTTAGAATATTCAATAGATGGGGAGAATTGATATGGGAAACTCTTGACAATGAGACCCCTTGGTTAGGCCAAATGGGTTCAGACGGTGTCCACTTTTGTCCTGATGGGTTATATGTTTGGGAGGCAATTTGGGTAGACCAAATAGGCTACCCCAAGTCAAAAACTGGAAGTGTATATTTAACCAGATGATTTTTGACTAACTTAGACGAACTTAAAAATAAAAAGTACAAGAGATGGCAGATTATGGAAATGAGAACAGAGAGGAATTGTACTCAGTTCGTGTAAGAGCGGGTAAACGCACTTATTTTTTTGACGTAAAGGAAACAAGAGGCAAAGACCTCTATATGACCATTACTGAATCTAAGAGAAACTTCGATAACGATGGAAATGTGCATTACCAAAAGCACAAACTATTTTTATACAGAGAGGATTTCGAAAAGTTCGAGGATGGTTTTATCGATGCAACTGATAAAATAAAAGAGCTTATGGCAACGGGTGAATATCGAGATCCGATTGCTGAGAGAAATGCTGCAGAAGAAAACAAGCCGGAAGATGATTCAACTGAATCGTCAGATGACACTTCAGAAGAAGTTAAAGAAGAATCGTCGGAAACTACTTCAGAGGACGATGTAGAGTTCGACGACCTCTAAGTCTCAACTCTCTTACACTTTATCCACAAGTCACTAACTTTTTAGGGCCTCAATAGCTAATTCTATTAGGCTTAGGTGTGTAAAACTTTACACGAACAATCGTCTCTCAAATTCTAACTTAGCATAGGGTCAAACTATGCATAACGACTAAATAGAAAATGGGAAAAATTATAGCGGTTGCAAACCAAAAAGGAGGAGTAGGAAAAACTACTACTGCAATTAATCTAAGCGCTTGCTTAGGAGTTCTTGAATACAAAACTCTACTTGTAGACTCAGATCCCCAGGCTAACGCTACATCTGGTGTTGGAATTGACCCTTATTCTATTGAGAAAGGCACCTATGAGGTCCTTAATTCAACAGCTAACATTCAGGATGTTATCCTAAGCACTAATTCACCCAACCTAGACTTAGTACCTGCGAGCTTGGATCTTATTGGTGCAGAAATAGATCTTGTTGAAGCTGAAAGCAGAGAGAAGAGACTTTCTGCTGCATTGGGTTCGATTAAAGACGAATACGACTTTATTGTGATTGACTGTGCTCCTAGTTTGGGTTTAGTAACTCTTAACGCCCTAACAGCAGCAGATTCAGTTATGATTCCAGTTCAATGTGAA
>JACLAC010001461.1_pt1 | contig 12278 bp, 12 predicted proteins | sample 8027881 | NCBI WGS metagenome assembly JACLAC01 (sample SAMN15725517, study PRJNA655200) | protist metagenome | isolation source: fluorescence activated cell sorting (FACS) single amplified genomes of... | place: Spain: Blaines Bay Microbial Observatory, Mediterranean Sea | collected 2016-01-19 | reverse complement strand
CACTTGATAATTCTTAAGTGATGGTATTGGCTCGGCCACTTCTTTTGAGGTGGGCTGCTGTTGCAACACCGAGTCGAACTGCTTCCATTCTTTCGCATCAGCTTCGAGTAGCTTTGCTAAGTGATCGCGTAAAGCCTTGTCCTTACCACACTCGTCATCAAGAAACTTCAGACGTTGTTTCTTAGCAGGAATCAACAGCGGGGAACCCTCCGCCCAAGTGATAGTGATATTGCATTAGATGCAGAAGCTCCACCATCACCTGATCAAGAGGCCGGGCGAATTGAGTTATCCCAAGAGATCCGCCCCGCTCAACAGAACTCTGAACTGCTACCTGACAAGTCGCACGAAATAGACGAGTTCTATTACCGCATTCATGACAGGAGGCCTGTTGCTGCATTCCAGCTTGCAAAGTCGTGGCCGGCGGATCCACAACTTGAACAGCTACGGGAGCAACTCACCGATGATGTCACCTTAACCGATGTTCCCCCAGACGCCGTCGTTGAGATTTGCGACTGGATTAAAGAGCCATTCGAGTGGCATCGAGTTGAAACCACAAATGGCAAAGTGACACTGCCCCTGGGAAGAATATTCATCGAACCACTGAAGAAGTTTTACACGCGTTCATTTCGCATCAGGATCACTTGCCCCGGCTACCTCACGCGAGAGCTTTTGCTCAGCAAACGCGACTTAGCAGTGATCGATGGCGAGATTGGCCTGGTGAAGCGAACCGAGCCAATGCCGGACGACATGACGCTTGTTCCTGCTTTTACAAGCCCGGACAATACAAGGTTGAAGTATCATTCTTCTCTGCTACGCAATGAAAACGCGTTTTGGATGGACCGACACGAAGTTTCAAATGAGGACTATCTCGAATTTGTTAAAGCAGGTGCATACGAGCGACCAGAATTTTGGACATCGGTTTCATTTTTGTTCAACGGTGAGGAACTGCCATTCGAGTCGGCAATGAAGCGTTTTGTAGACCGCACTGGCAACCCTGGCCCAGCCTCTTGGAGCGATGGCTGCTTTGCCCCTGGAATGGAGAAGTACCCTGTGTCAGGAGTTAGTTTCCTTGAAGCTGCCAGCTACGCATCTTACCGTGGCAAGTCGTTACCCACCCCTGAACAATGGCATCATGCGGCATCAGCACTAACGAGCGCTGGGATGGTCGCACGCAATAATTTTGCAAGCGATGGCCCAGAGAGATGCGGGGCCAATTCAGGCATCGGTCGCTTCAACATCCAAGATCTTGGCGGGAATGTCCGTGAATGGTGCGGCACCAGCGATATACAAGGAAACAGCTACATCCTTGGCGGTAGCTGGAAGAGCCCACCGTTTGCGCTCCATTCAAACATTACGGCGAATCAGTGGGATCGCTCTGAAGTTAATGGTATCCGCTGCTGCAGGTCCATTCGCGAAGGGAAACGAAAAGAGTCAGGCAAGGCCAGCGTAGTTACCTACACTTTCCCAACCGAAGAAAACCCAAAATACAGTCGCCCGTCGCTCACAGAATTGGGGCATCTGCACGATTACGATAGGGACATCCCCACTGACCCCACTGGCAACCAAATTCAAAATGCGACATTCGCCAGCGCCGGAATGTCTCACACGATTGCGCAAATTGCGTCTGCGCACCAATCATCACGTTACAACCTGCACCTGCTTGGTCCTACCCAACACCAGCGTCCCCTGAGATGTCTCATTGTACTTCCAAATTCACGCGAGGCGTCACAAACCTCTCAATCTCTTCCACTCCAAGCACTCGCGAATCCAGAGTCACTCGCCATGACCGCGGACATTCTATCTCGCTACAGCCTGTTGCTATGCGTGCCCGACTTGAACCACCCAATTCACCTCAATGAATCCAAAAAGCTTGCGAACAACTCGGAAGGCCTGCTCAGAAAAAACGGAACGCGCGACACGTCATTCAACAATGTCAAAGACACCATGCGTGCCCTGGATTATTTACTATCAAGGGATGACTTAGATGCAGAGCACTGTTACATATTGGCCTTTGGTAACTTCGGGCCAAGTGCACTTCGGTTACTTGCCCTCGATAAGCGTCTTCAAGCCGGAGCCTTAGTCGCCACGGGCTATGGAAGCGCGTCCCGACCTGGTAGGGGCATGCGTACAAACTTGGACAAACGCTATGCAGCTTATCAATATGTTCCACACGTGAAGCAACCAGTGTTAATGATCAATGGCTCTCGCGACTTAGAGTACCCAGAAACAATAGCTCAGATTCCGTTGTATCAAGAGTTGGGTAGCGTGCTGAAAAAGAAAATAACGATCGGCACCAACTTGCTACATCAACCACAGCACTTTGGTAAGGTACTGCAGGATGCTGCAGATTGGTTTCACCGGCAGACGACATCCAGGTGACTTCAGGCGGGACGACTTTACCCGCATTCAGCCCGCCTCAACAGCAGTGCAGTACACTCAAAGTCATGCTGGGTTTGCAACGACACATAACGATCGAACAACAGTTTCCAACATCGCTTTGCCACACCGCGAGCGAAAATAGCGTACTTCAGTGTCCCGCTTTATGACACGGGTGCCAGCAAAGACCCCGCGAACCACTTCCCAATTGAAAAATCTAAATCGAGGCACCTTTGCGGCCCAAACGGCTGCGTCATCCGTGGGGTCGGCGAACAACCGTTGATTGCTTCCCACGTTGCAGTTTCAGCGTCTCGGGGGTGGGACCGGGAGCCAACCAGATTTCACACGGCCGTCCATTGCGTTCCGACCAGACAGATCTGTAATCGAGATGGTTCAAGCCTCGGATTTGCACTCACGGCTCTGCGTCAACATGCGGTCCCTTCAATCGCACCACCAGTGTGCCTCCATCTTCAATCCATACTTCAAGCGGCGTGTAGTCTCCGAGTTCAACGCCATCCGCGACCGATTATTCGGCCACGAACACACCATGCGCACGCGCCTCATCGATCGACTGAGACGATATTCTTTCTTCCCGGTTGCACCCCACGCACACCGATAACAGTAGGAGTATCACAGCCCAAGAGCGAACTACCATGACGCCCTCCTCTAAAACGCACAGCTAGCAAGGCCCTTTTAACATAACAAAAAACCAGTAACTAACCCGAAAAGCGAGTGCTCCCGCGTCAAAACGTCCTGAAATCGACAGAGTGCAAGATGAGCAGATCTGGCACTTCCCTAGCACCGTAGTCCTTGCATACTCCCACGAATGCCAAACGGCAACAGCAAGTGTGAATGGGAACTACTGCAATGTCTCTCGCTCTGTCCGACTTCTGGACATCATCACCGATCCGTACGAATGAAGATTCACTTCGACACGACGCCAAAACCGGCGTCAGACGCATCGCCTCGCTAGCTGCCGTTGGCTAAACGTTCAGCAACAGATTCCAAATACTCCCGTCCCTCAGCGTCAAGTCTCTCGGCAAACGAATCAAGCCAGTCCGACCAGATGAAAGATTCACCAAGTCCTCGAAAAACATCAACTGCGACGTCCATTGTGTGCGCCAAGAACGGTACGCCACGCAGATACACGAAATGATCGTCGGTAATCCTCAGTTGCTCGTAAATCGACCTCAGTTCCTCAATTTGCTCCAACGATCTGAAAAACTCGCCACGGTCGCGTAATGCGCAAGCGTAATATTGCCGCATGAACGGGATACTCAATTCTTCAGGATTAGGTCTTTGTTGTTGTGCCGTTAAGGCGTGTTCAAAGGCCTCGCGTCCAACTTCAATATTCCCACCAAGCGTTGCCGCGGTAGCGACGTTGAACCAGTTGCCCGAATCATCATTCACAGCAACGACGTCCCAAAACAACAACAAAGCTCCCTCGTAGTCATTGCGACGAAACCGGACTAGCGCGACGATTTTTTTTGCATCCGCAGCCAGTTCTTGATCCGCGGACTCCATGTAGGGCGCAGCGAGTGCAACTCCACGATCCGGCTCATTAATTTCCAAAGCGATCCAAGCCTCACTCAATTCGGCCCGGCGCACGGGTTGATGCCTACCCTCTTTCCCAACAGGCATTTTTTCGGAACGTCTCTTAAAAAAATCACGCAAGCCCATGATCTGACTTTCCACAAATAACCACGTCGCTCACCGATCTGGAGCCAACAATCTAATTATAAAAAGCACGCTCAAGTCCATCATTGCGTGCATCACGTTGTTACACGTCGTCGTTTCCGCGTTTTAAGTGCGGAAACATAACCCGAAGCCTATCACGATCTTGGGGATGATAAAGCACGGTCGATTTACCCGCTCTCGCCTCGTCATTGGGTGTGCTTCCCAGCGAGTTAACGGACGGTGCTTCCGGCGAAAGTATTTCGATTACATCATCTTCTGTCAGTATCACGTAGTGTGCGATTTTGGGGTAATAGTGAGCGAAAACTCCTTCATGCTTGCGAAGCGCTTCAATCCAAGGCGAATTTGTGACGCAAAAGGTGTTCCCGCATCGCTGCCCCGTTTCATCGAGATGCCCCCACAGTTGGAGCCGAAATTCCTCGAGCAGATTCCGATACCCCGGATACGAATCAAAGACAAATTCCCAGCGAGGCCGCCCAGATTCACGCGCTGCTTCAAGTGTAATTCTAAGTGTGCCGTCGGAATCAAACAAAGACGCCATGGCAACGCTAACAACATCTGATATCGGGGTGTCCCACCTTTCAATCCGCCAGTGTTCGTACGTTGCCATCACTACTTAAGCTGCATAACTTGCGATAGCCGCATCGCCACGGTTGACCGTCGAAATCAAAAAGTCGCTCAGCTCCACGACTTGCTTTCATCGCATGCCTCGCCGCCAGTCACTTGAATGGCGGTAACACCTGCCTCGATTAGAATAACATTATTTAACAGCCAGTGCCAACGATTACTACCGCTAGTGATATTGCTCGGCATGCGGCGACGGAATCAGCACCACACCTTTCCCGCCAAGGCATGCCGAGTTCGGTTCCGAGATACCAACGAGCAGGAGTGAGCATCCCGAGCGCAAGCACCCAATAGGCAGCAAGAGAAAAGGTCAGCGGCGCAAAGCACAGAAGAAAAACTTTCACGATAAAACGCATCCGATACCGGGATATCGTCAACCATGTAAGCGCCGAGCGGTGCGGCAACGGGAACGAAGGCTAATGATGTCCCGACACCCACCTAGGCCAAACGGATGATCCACTTCCCGGTACTGCGGATTTGAGCATGATATTGCGAGATAACCATTGAGAGCAGTTCTTCGGCTTCTGCAATCCGCGTCTTAAGACCTCACGCGAATGATCGTAGAAAAAGATAGAACTTTACCAAACTGACAGGATCCATCAGTCCTACTCCAACACTGCGGCCTGCGAACGTGCAGGCTAATCCGGCGGCGGATCAAAAACCATCATTCCCCAACCTGTCCGATCCACCGCTGACGTTAATAGCTTGACGATACCTACTTTGTCCAACGAGGGAGATAAGAAGAACCCAACTCCTCCGCCTTGGTATTGATCGTGTCGATCTGCACCCTTTGGGTTGCTCCGGTCTCGCTATCACCCAGATACAGATCGTAGCCACCGGCTCCCTCTTCACGAGTGCTGGAGAAGAACACCCAACGGCGATCGATCGGATACGGGTCAGAATAGTTCGCGTTGGGTTTGCAGAACTTCAACAGCCTTCTCGCGCCCGTCTTCCAATGGTAGACGCAAACCTGGTCGTTGCGGTTCTCAGCGCTGACCCAACGGACGTACAGCAACCGGTTGTCGTCCCACCGAACCGGAAAATACTCTTGCAGGTTCGGCTCGGCAGCGACGGGTTGCCGGTTCGTGCCGTCGCGATTGATCATGTACAAATCCCCATCCGCTGCCGCATTCTCCATCATGACAATCCGCTCACCGCCCGATACGAACACGGGCATTGAGCGTTCCGCTGTTCCCTTGATCTCCAACTTCCGTACTGTCTTTGTGTATAAATCCAAGCAAGCAACTCTGCCCTCCTGCTTAAAGACGATCGACGCTCCGTCCGGCGCAAAATTGGGATCTTCATCCCGCAGCCCGTTGCCTGCGGTCAAGTTTTCCGGCAGCTGTCTGCTGCCGAATTTCCAGCAAAACAGATCCCAGTCATTCCTCTTGCGTTTTCCCTTGGGCAAGCCCATGAAAACAATTCGCTCACCGTCGGGAGAGAAGTGGGCATTCATCGCGTGATCAATCGCCCACGACTCGCTGATACATGTCAGGGACTTGGCTTGAAAATCGACGAGAAAAAGCTGGCTGTCGAAGTTGTCGTATCCGGAATAACGGTGGAACAACAAGCGGCCATTCAGCGAGAGCGTGCCAACCTCCTCATCGACAGCCTCCTCCTCGACAGCCTCGGCGAGGCTACAGGCAAACACCAGCCCAACAAACAGCAAGAACGCACCCTGCAAACAACTTGACATCAAAAGCTCCGTTTGGCTGACGCTCACCTGCAACGGCCGTCGCCGAACCGCTTATCAATCAAAAATGTTGCCTAGCCAGCCGCTCTGGTGTGATTCATGGTTATCTTTTTCATTCCTGCGGCCTATCCTCCGAATGGACTCACTCCGTTGAAGCCAGGCACAACCCCGCCCCGAGAGAATGGGTTCCTAAGGTACCAAACTCCCTCACGCACTGGCTCATCGGAGGACAAGAGGTAAACCTTGCCGGATGCTCCACCAAGTGTCGTGCGGCCAACAAAATGCAGAGAAACGAGTTTGCCATGATGTACGGTGGTCACGCCAAATCGCATACCTCCTTTAGCGTCAACAATTCCATTGAGGCTTCGCTTGCCGGCAAATAAAGATCTTTCTCCTGATTCGCGTTCAGGCAAATTCGCTGAGTCTGATTCCGACAGTTGTTCGCGGGCAAGTCGTGTTCGTGTCGCTTCAGTCTTGTCTGCTCCCCACTTCTTTTGCACGTCCAGTACCTTCAGGGTGAGCTGTTCACCTTTTGCCTGCACCTTAACATTGTGGTTAGAATTCCAGCGACCACCCTCCTTCTCAAATGACGTGTGCAGTAAGTGTGTTCCTTTCGCAAAGAGAGGCTTGTCTGCTTCATGTGAATCGACGATGAGGCACAGGACTATCAGAGTTGCAGGAAGAAAAAACATGCGGACGCCCAATTCTTTCAGTAGTACTTTGCCAGATAACGATAACGATAACGACTACCGCGCCGCAAATCCACATGATGAAGCGACTGCTAAACCGCCCCTTGGAACCGACTCAGGTTCATCCATGGTTGATGCCATTTACATAGGCCGAAGCCTCAATGTGATCGTCGTACCAATTCAACCGTCCGTGTAGCAACCTCGGATAATGACTACTGTCACCAAACCGCGACGACTGATTGTTCAGGTAAACTGCTCCAACCTCACGACTCCCGCGCATTGCACAATTATGTGCCGGGGTGCGTTACTGGGAGCCCCGTAAGATCTTCTCCATCTTGCGGCCCCTTGCCAGTTCATCCACCAACTTGTCCAAGTACCGGACCTGCTGGGTCAGTGGTGTTTCTATCTCTTCAATTCGATAACCGCAAATCATACCTGTAATCAGCCGTGCATTTGGATTAAGCGTTGCCTCCGCAAAGAATTGACAAAACGTAGCATCATTTCGCATCAGAGTTTGAAGTTTGGTCTCGCTATATCCCGTAAGCCATGAAATAACCTGATGCAATTCGCCAACCGATCGCCCCATCTTCTCAATCTTCGAGACATAGTGGGGATACACGGAAGCGAATGTCATGTTAGCGATTCGCTCGTCGTGCTTCTGCGTGGTCCTCATGTCTGCCCACTCTTCGTTGTGCGTGATAGAAAATAATTGCCGAGTCATCCGTGCTCGCGACGACCAACGCTAGCTGGAACCGGGGCGCCGACGCGAGCAAGATTAAACGCCCCGCCTTGCTCAAACTAGATCAGGAAAAATGCTTGCTGATCATTTTCCGAGGCTCGGATGTCCCACGTGCAGACCGACATTGGTAAAAGCCGACAACAAGGGTACTTCCGTAAATTTTGCTCATCAGGTGTTGCAACGGGATCTTATGCAACCCCTCAAACAACTTAAACATTGGCACGAGGGACCGTTGTCGTATTTTTAGCCAGCCTCTTCCCGAACTGAGCGTCACGGACAAACATATCTTGAATTCCCGCTTGCTTCAATACTCCGGTGCACCCGTTTGTTATTCATCCGAATGAGTTTCTGAGTAGATCTGTACATCAGGTAGGAGTTGAGACAACTCAGTGTATTGCTCCTGTGTAAGCCCTGACCATTGGGTGAAGTGGATCTCTTTCAATCGGGCCATCCTCTTCAACGGCAAAAAGTCAATGTCATCGACCATCTCAATATTGATCCCAAGCGATTCAAGCCTAGTCAATTTGCATACTGATCCGAAATTATCGATAGTTTCGCAGTCGAGACACACGCCGCGTACTGGATTGAACATATCCACACCAAACCAGTCGACAAGAAAGTCGGGAACAAATGGAATTTCGTAACAACCTGTTGTTCTCTTCATATCGTACTGGAAACTGATATGACCTCGTTGAGCTGCCACCCACTTCCTCCCTTCCATTTGCATTCTGGCTCTACGAAACGACAAAGCCAGAAACAACGCAACCGAGAAGGTTACAACCAATAGCGTCCGAATTGTAAATCTTCGTGGCATAATCAAACACGATGTTCAGAATTACTCAAGCATACATACTGAGGCGGCAACCGGTTGCGATAGGTGGCCGCGGTCAACATTTTCCTGACCTGCGAAGCCGATCGCCACTGCCGCGCTGCATCATCGCGTAGTTATCCACACGATCGAGTGGATGTGCGACTATCGATTTAACGAGGGACCACTACGGTCCGTGCAAGCTTGTCACCCAAACGTTGCTTGTCACGAGACCAGAGGATGCTTGCTGCCGCCGGCAAGCCACCCAAAACAAATGGGTTCACCTCGACAAGGCGACACACCGTGCGCACGAGCGTCTGGCGAAACGAGCAACTTCCGCCGTCGAAATTTCGAATTGTGAGACCTGTCAGGTACTTCCCCGGAGTCGTGCAGAAGACCGCTTCGAAGATCAAATAGTAGCCAAGATAGGACGCAACCATTGCGATCACCTGCAGCCCGAAGACAGAATCCGGGAATTGCTTGGCGATCAACACCGAGAAAAGAATCGCCAAAACATTGTCTCCTACGGCAGCCACGTGTCTTCGAATGGTCGTGCCTTGCGGCGAATCCTCAGGCAGTGGTCGCAAGGGATTGTTCGGATCTAGACGATGGTCAGGCAAAGCATCACCTGTGTGCATGATAGCAGCCTATGTTCACTGTGGTTACGAAGTTTCAAGTCAAGTGGAACAACGGCCGCCGTAACCGCATAGGAACGGAGGCCTTGAGTTTCAATTGCCGCGTGTATGAGTGCCCCAGTTCACGGGTTGATATACGATCATTACGGCTTCGAATTTACCAGTGCGTGTTTCGCTTCGGCAATCACCTGTTGTGCACGCACGAATAATTCCGGGTGCCCTTCACAGAGGACTTCAAGTAACAGTTCCTTTTCTTCGAGGTAATTAACCGCGAATCCTGGATCTTGACGGACGATGTCTGAGAGATTGTTTATTACATCGGCAAGCTTGACAGTTTTTGCTCGCGGATCACTGTCGGCAGTGTGTTGACGGTCAATTGCCTTACGTTGTTTGCGGTTGCCATCACACGGTTGCGACACATCCGTCAGGTCAGCCACAAGTGCCGCAATGTCTTCCCCGAATTCGGATTCGATTTCCTGAATGGAGACGGCGGTATCTTCAACAACGTCATGCAGCCACGCAGCGGCAAGTGTCGCGGCATCATCAGTAACCGTCTCGACCGTTTGAGCAACAGCCTGGGGATGGACGATGTATGGCTCGTTTGTGAACTTACGACGCTGGTCGATACTCTCGTGTGCGGCTTTCGCAAAAGCAGCTGCCTTGGTTACAACGTCGTCAGTCATGGGTTCCTGCGTTTGCCGTATCACAATAGTTCATTCGCGGGTCAACCACCGAGTATACATGAAAAAAACGAGCTAAGCGTCGAACTAGCAATTTCCTGCACGCCAGAGTCGTTTGGAATAATTTCTGTAGCATCGCTTCTGCCGTAACGGGGCATGAATGAAATATTTTCATTTCAATTGCCGCGTGATTGAGTGATCAGGATCAGAGGTTCGTTATGTTCGCATTTGCACGAGCAAAGATTGATGATTCGTTTTTCCATTTCAAAGCGAGCCAGACATTGCTCCCCAAAGTCGATAACTTCTCGTTTCGTGATTGCAAAGCCCATCGTGGCGAAGGCGGGTTGAGCCAACAAGCTTGCGTGAACCCAGAGCCGTGCGACCCCATTATTCTGTGCCAGCTTTTCGATTGATTGATAGAGTCGGCGAAAAACTCCGGTCCCCTGTGCAAATGGCTGGATGTAGGCGAAATCGATGTAGCCATTTGCGGCAAGGCTCATGAATCCAATGACTCTTTTTGAATTCATTGCAACGAAGATTGTCTGCGAGTCCAAGCGCGCGACCCAATCGCATCCGCTACGTGGCTGCGGAACCCACGCTCGCCGCTGTTCCTCCGTATACTCGCTGCGACCATGCCTGACCGCGTTGAACATCACATCGGCGATAGCACCATAGTCGTCGGCCGTGGCTTCGCGTACGGCAGTCCGGTTAACTATTTGCATTTACTCACCATTTCCATTTTGATGGAGCAACCCTTCCGGCCTGATAACGATCCCGTCACCCGGCGGAGACGAGCGATTGTCGATTTGCTGACGCCAGACTTCGCAACTCAGGTCCATTGGATTGTCAGCTGGAAATCGATGGACATGGCCTACACGTTCTTTCCAATAATCATCAGAAACGCAAGGGACGACTGACACAGGGAGGTTCCCGACAGTACAGCCAACACGGCCATCTGTGCACGCCGTGTGTGCGAGCCAGACGTGAACCATAATGCACTGCCAATCCAGACAAGAAGCCAAATGACGATAATGGCAATTCCGAATTCCATCTCGCTGAGGGGAACAATCGCGTAGACGGGCAAAAGAAGCAGTGCAGTGAAGCCACCAAAAAACAGCACGACCTCAGAAATCTTGTCAAACATAGAAAAGCTCGCGGCTATGCCCAGCATAGGCCACACGAGCATAGCCCCGAATGTTAACGGTAGAAATACCGAAACATGCAACGCGGCCTTGTCATTTTGTGTCGCTGTATTCACTTTTGTGACGCTTTGATGTAGCGAACCTCGGCGAAATGCGCGCTGTACAGGGTAACAGCCCCATTCACCGGGCCCCGGCGGCCTGTGTTGATTTAAGAAACCGCGGCCCGCGGCTCCGTGTGCAATTGCTTTCTATCTCTCTTTTGCGTTTGCCAAAGAATCGATATCAACGCGCATGATAGAATTACGATTCCAGTATTCAGACCGAGCAGCACCGAAGTAAAGAACATGCTTGTTGCCATCTGCGAATAGGAATGGTGTGACATGGCCGTGAGGAGAAGTCCGTTCATCCTTGGCGACAAGGAGTCCCTCGTCTTTCCATGAGAGGCCGTCGTGACTCGATGCCCATTCTGTACCACGCCGGGACTCGATCAACATAACGTATTGCCCATCCACCAGCGACACGTGAATGCCGCCTGCATCATTGGAATACACATATGCATCATTACGCTTCCACGAAACGCCATCTTCAGACTCGGCATATCCGACGTAACGTTGCGACCTCGGAGATTTTGGCGCTGTCACGTCCGGCGCACCCATTGGAAGATCTGCCCGACCGTCGTACCACAAGCGAAACACACTTCCATCCCAAGTGACGCTCGGGCGTCCAACCAGAAGCGAATCCCAGGTAGGCTTCTTCCGTGGCAAGATCGCTGGTCCCCGATCCACCCATATGCGCCCGTCGATCGATGTCGCGAGACCAATGCAGTCAGTCACCCCAACGCTGGCCCGCGTGTAGTACATGTAGAATTTTCCATTGACGATGACCACAGATGGGTCATTCACGTGGTTAATGCCCTCGGGTGCGAATACAACACCCTGTGGATCCCATCTTGTCTGGTCCGTTGAAATCGCGAGATGAATCCGATCGTGGCCATCGCGTCCCTGTCCGCCATAGTACATCAATAGCGTGTCGCGGTGCCGGACAATCTCCGCAGCGTACACGTTTCCGTTGCCGTGGGGCGCTTCACTAGTCAAGCCGCGACCGCGGAGAACACTCTCAGGTTCGCGCGCAATTGTAGTCTCGGTTGCGGATAACAGAATCAGTAGTGGAAAGAGCCGGTGCATTTTGCTGAGAGCT
>JACLAC010008349.1_pt1 | contig 12284 bp, 8 predicted proteins | sample 8027881 | NCBI WGS metagenome assembly JACLAC01 (sample SAMN15725517, study PRJNA655200) | protist metagenome | isolation source: fluorescence activated cell sorting (FACS) single amplified genomes of... | place: Spain: Blaines Bay Microbial Observatory, Mediterranean Sea | collected 2016-01-19 | reverse complement strand
ATAAAGATTATAATAAAATAATTAGATTATTATTAGTAGATGATATGGATGATTATAGAAAATTAATAAAAAGATTGTTAAGAATGCATCTGACGCAATACAATTTTTCAATTGTAGAGGCAAGTGATGGAGTTGAGGCTAAAAGATATTCAGAAAGCCATTATTTTGATCTTGTCCTAACAGATTATGAAATGCCTTTAATGAATGGTTATGATTTGTCTTTAAAATTAAAAGAAAAGAATAAGAATTTAACTATTATATCATTTTCTGCTAGTTACAATAAAGATTTAAATGACTGTACAAAAGAAGACCCTTATGACTATGTTATTCAAAAAGGTGCAGATAATAAAGAAGTCGTAAAGACAATTAATAACGCATTATTAAAATTGGTGTAATAATTATTTCGTTATGGAAGATGAAAACCATTTTTATTTTGATAGTAGGGCTAACGACATGGAACTCTGGCTTGTTCTATTGCCTTTCGATTCAGATTCAGAAAAGCCTACTTTATTAGATATCAAAAATTCTTGTATCATAGAAGGCTTTCAGTGTGAACTTAATGAAGAGCTTATTGAAAAAAAAATAAAAAATCATACTGCCATAGACTCGTCTGAATTCCTGATAGGGAATGGAGTGCAACCGAAGAAGGGAAAAGATGCATTTATAGAATTTTGCGTTTTAGATCCAAGAGGTAAACTAAATGTTTTTGATGAGTATAACAGAAAAGACTACAGGACACACACTCAATTAATATGTGTTAAAAAAGATCAAGAATTACTCCAGTACTTTCAAGAAACTTTAGGTGAAGCAGGTATTAATGTTTTAGGTCAAATAATCGAAGGTTTAAAAGGAAAGGCTATAGATATAACATTTGGTAAAAACGTATCTTTCATTGCAGATCTTAATACTCTATACGCAAAATGCGAAGGTTGCTTTTTCTTTGACAGTAATATCTGTTATGTCGATGAAGTATACATTATCGATAAAGATCTAGATATGGGTATTGGAAATATTGATACAAGAATACCTATTTTAATTCAAGGTGATGTGAAACCAGGCTTCAAGGTCAAATCTCTTGAAGATATTAGAATCGAAGGAAATGTAGAAGAGTCTATAATAAGAAGTGAAAAAGGAAAAGTTTTAATTAATGGTGGTGTTATTGGGCAAAAGTCAGCAATTATTTATGGAAAAAAAGGTGTTCATATTAAGTACTCTCATCATGCAATGATAAGCTCAGATAGCGATATAATTATTGAAGAGTCTTTAATTCAGAGTACAGTTTCTTGTGGAAAAACATTAGTATTATCTTCTATTGATCATGGATCTATTATAGGAGGCTCAATAAGGATTAGTAATTCTATAAAAGCTCAAAAAATAGGATCTCCATCTGAACCAAGAACTAACATATTTATGGGTTTTGACTTTGAATACGAACCTAAGTTACATGAACTTGATAAAAAAATATTATCTTTTGAAAAAGAAATTGTCGAACTAAAAGATGATATACTTGGTTGCGAAAAATTAATACATTTATATAAAAACAATTCTACTGATCAACAAGATCAATACAAACGAAGACAAAAAATTATCGAAAAGATAAATAAAACAGATAAAATGCTTTCTCAAGTTAAAATTGATCTTTCTGATTTGGAAAAAAAAGCATTATTGAAAGATGTTAGTTCAATTGAAATATCTGATATTATTTACGGTAATACATTTGTTTATATGAGAAGTAAATTTCTTAATATAAGCGATGAACTAAATAATGTGAAAATATATTTACGACCAATTGAAAAAGAAATAGAGATTGTTGTTCCAGAAAAAAATGACTAACTTACAACCCAAACAGCACAAAAACCTTTTAATTATTTTCGCTGGTCCTTCTACTCTACTCAAAATTTTTACAGAAATGTGAATGGTAAGTATCGACAATTTAATGGACGAGGCCAAGATCAAATACTTATGTTATGTACACTCTTTGCAGTTGAACCCAAAAAGGCTGTAGATATAACTATCATATCTACAGCCTTTAAAAAAAAGTATTACGATTTAGTTTTTGGCATGATGGTATTCTCATCAGGGATGGAATGCATTTGTTCTTTCATGCTCTCGGCCATTTCTGGGTACTGATCGATAATATTATTAGACTCGGTTGGGTCTTTCACAACATCGTACAATTCAAAAGTTTCATTTGTGCTTTTGCCTTTTCGGTTCATCAAGCGAACTAGTTTTTTATTACCTTTTAATAGAGCTTGCTTGCCACCTTTTTCACCAAACTCCCAGTAAAGGCTTCTTTTGATGTTGGCCATTTATTTACCAGTTAGCTTTGGCATCATCGATAGGCCGTTGCTTTCTTTTGCTTCTAGTCCTAGTATTTCAGCAAAGGTGGGTAAGAAATCTTGGAACCCGACGATACTGTGGTTTACCTTACCAGCAGGGATATGATTTGCCCAGTAAGCTATCATAGGGACTCTTACACCGCCTTCGTAAAGGTCTCTTTTTAGTCCACGCTTTTCGCCATTTGAATCAAAAAATTCTAGCTCGTGTTTTCCTTCTTGGTGAGGTCCATTATCTGAGGTGAAAAGAATGATGGTATTTTCTAAGATACCTTTGTTTTTGAGTAATGTTTTTAAATTTTTCATATCTTGATCTAGGTCGTACATCATTTTTGCGAAGCCTTTTTCTTCTAAAGGCCAGTCTTTGTCTTTGAAATGAGCATAGTCAGGGACTTCCATACCACGGCGATGCTCGCCTTTGCCTCCCTCATTATTGGCATGAGGTGTATTAGGGGTGTATAAACAAAAGAATGGTTTTTGATGATTGGCATCGATGAACTTCATCATTTCATCGCGAATGAATTGTGGTGCATAATCAATTTTTTCTTTGGCGATACCAGCTCCTTCAATCCCTTTCTCTGTACCTTTAAATTCGTCGATGAGTTCATTGCGAAGAGGAATTCTTTTGCCGTTGTGAATCATAAATTCTGGGTAAAAATTATGAGCGTGAACCATGCTCACATAACCGTAAAATTCATCGAAACCATGTAGGGCAGGGTCGTTCATGTCGTCAGGGCGACCTAACCCCCATTTTCCAAAGTTACCGGTGACATAGCCCGATTTTTTAAAGAGCGTTCCTAACGTTTCTTCATCTTCCTTTAACGTCCCTGGTCCATTGCCACGGATCGTCGCAGTTCCTGTATGCTTACCTGTCATGAGAACACAGCGTGAAGGCGCACAAACGGTCGATCCACTATAACAACGTGTGAACTTCATTCCATCACGAGCTAATTGGTCTAAGTGAGGGGTTTTGATAACTTTCTGGCCATAACAGCCTAAGTCGCCATAGCCCATATCATCGACTAAGAAAAGTATAACATTGGGTTTACTTTGAGCATAGAGGTTCAAAGAACACAAAAAGCTGAATAAAATGAAGAATAGTTTCATGGTGGATATTAACGAAGGGGGAAATGGGTTCATTTTATGCTAGGGAAGCCTAGAAGGTTGAATAGTTTAAAACCGTCAAAGTATTGGAGAAAAGGACATATTCAGATCCAAATTGTCTGAATGTGTCCTTTTAAACGACAAGAGAGTATAAATCTTATTACTCTCTAGAACCTGGGGTGATTTTAAAGTTTAATACTTTGTCGCCTCGTTGTATTTTGATGCCATTTTCTTTACCTATTTTCAAGGTCTCAATCGCATAAGTGTAGTCGTAAATATTTTCGATTTTCTTTCCACCTAATCCGATAATGATGTCGCCTCCTTTTACGCCTGCTTTATCAGCTGGCCCACTTTTAGAAACACCTGATAATAAAACACCTTTGGTATCACCGCTAGAGTAATCGGGGATGGTTCCTAGATAAGCTCTCATCATACCGCGTTTTTTTAGAGAGTCAGGCTTTTTCATTGATTGGTAAGGGATCAAAGCTTCTCGCTGCATGAGCGATCGCGATATTAAAAAGATAAGCTTTGTAATGTCATAGTGACCTTCTGTATTAATTTTATCAGCTGTATCTCTAGGCGTGTGGTAGTCTTTGTGAGCCCCCGTAAAAGCACTTAGAATTGGAATGCCTTTCAAATAAAAGGGAGTGGCATCTGTCGGTAGGTAGGCGTCTTTTTGTAAAGTAATGTTTAAACCGACGGGAACATTGCGTTGCTCAATTTCTTCTACCCATGTTGGGCTTGAACCTATACCTTGTAATACCAAGCTTTCTTCTAGTCGACCTACCATATCTAAGTTGACGTACGCGGCAAGTTTTCTTGGGCTGCCAGGTTCAGCTTTCTTAGGGAGTAATTTGTTCGTGTAGTCATTGGAGCCGAGTAGGCCAATTTCTTCACCAGACCAAAGGGCTACGATGATGTCGCGTTTAGCTTTAAGACGACCACTTTTAATTTCAGATGAGATAGCTTGAGCAATTTCTAAACAAGAGGCCACACCCGATGCATTGTCATCGGCACCATGATGAATGGTATTTTTTTCGACACCTAGTGATTTACCATGTGAGCCATAACCTAAATGATCGATGTGGGCTCCAATCATTAGCGGAGCTGCATCTGGGTAATCGGATTTAAAGCGAGCGATGACATTTCTACCTTGTTTCTTTTCTTGTTGGATATCAATGGTGGCAGAAAGTTTTGGGCCTTTTAATTGAAAGCCCATGCTCATTTGGCCTTGATCTAAACCATCTTGTAGCTTCTGTAAACTTTTATTAGAAGCTTTTAAAATAGAGTCGGCTGTTTCATCGGTTAGGGCCAGAACGGCCATGCTAGTTCCGGCTAAAGTTGCATCAATGCTGAGTCGTGGAAGTTGATTGCGAACATTGGAATTTGGACCACTGACAATGAGTAGACCTTTTGCTCCTCGTTCTCGTGCCAACATGGCTTTGTAGCGCAAACTAGCAGAGCGACTTAAATGTTGTCTTTGTTTATCGCTTATATCTTCCGGTAAATAACGGAAAACCATCACCCATTTATCTTTAACATCTAAGTGAACATACGAGTCGTATTCTTCGACATCTCCTTGGGCAGGCACAACTAAACCATATCCAGCAAAAACAATTTCGGTTGGATCAATTTCACCCACTTTAGAAAAAGCGAGAGGTCGCCAATCTGTATCGACTTTAAACGACTTGGCTTTGTCGCCATGTAAAACAATAGAGTTGGCAATGCCGAGATCGACACCGGCTGTAAACTCGAAATGATAGTAATAACTGTTATTGTCACCTGCTGGATCAAAGCCATAAGATGCCAAGGCTTTCGCGGCATAAGCGGTAGCAAGTTTCTCACCTTCGGTGGCCGTGTAGCGACCTTCTAATTCGTCAGAAGCCAAGTAATCGATATGATACTTTAGCTCTTCACTGGTGATACTATTGTGTTCAGTGGGTGGAGTTGGAACGCGTTCAAAGTACTCATCTTTTGAGTCTTCTTTGATGAGTTTTAGGGCTGCTTCATGGTCCCAATTCGCTAAAAATATTTGAGACTTTCTATCACTGCCACGTTTTGAGGTCCAAGAAAGTTGTTTTCCATCCGGTGAGAAAACAGGAAGGCCATCAAAGCCTTCACAATGAGTAACGCGCTTAGGTTCGCCTTTGCCTGAAGCATGAACAAGATATAACTCAAAATTGGCAAAGCCATGTAAGTTGGTAGCAAAAATTAAATATTCACCAGAAGGGTGAAAGTAAGGGGCCCACGACATCACGCCTAAACGAGTGAGCTGTTGTTTATCGCTTCCATCTAAGTTCATGCTGTAAATCTCAGCCGTAGCACCATTGGGGGCAAAGCGTCTCCAGCAAATGCGCTTGCCATCGGCGCTAAAAAAGGGGCCTCCATCGTAACCAGCATGTTCTGTGAGTTGTTTTACCTCTGTTCCATCCGAGTTCATGATGTAAATATCCATCATATAAGATTTATCTTTTTCAAATAAGGCTTTATCACGAGCCGATAACTCTTTGCTGTAAGCCAAGCGATTGGAAGCAAAGACGATGTGCTTGCCATCGGGTGAATAAGCACCTTCTGCGTCATAGCCTTTCGTATTGGTTAAGTTTTTGTAGCTACCGCCCGCTGTGCTAGATTCGAAAATGTCATAATTTTCATCGTAATCCCAAGAATACCTTCTCGATTTACCGGAGGCTCTAAAGTCGAGCTCTTTTTGTTGTTTTTGCATAATTTCAGGGTCATCTTGGGTTGAGGCAAACATGACCTTATCATCGATGGGGTGAATCCATGCGCAGGTTGTTTTTCCGTGACCTGGAGTAATACGGTGTATATCACCATACTCTAAATCTAGATGATAAATTTGGTAAAAAGGGTTGCTTGCTTCTCGTTCGCTTTGGAAGATCATGGCTTTGCCATCAGCAGAAAAATAACCTTCTCCAGATCGTTTTCCACTAAAAGTGAGTTGCCTTTTTTTACTAATTAAAAGTTTTTCATTCTCGATATTGGGCTTTTCAGCTTCAGCTAAGGCTGCGACAACTTTTCTTTTAGGCTGAGGATCGGGAAGTTTATGAGAGCCCTGCATTTTCGTGTTGGGTAATTTATGCGAGCCTTGGGCTTTTTTTTCAGGAAGTTTATGTGACCCTTTGGCAGTTCCCTCGGGTAATTTGTGCGAGCCCTTGGGGACTTCAGCATTTAGAGATAGCAAACCACTGAGTAAAAGGGGTGTAAAAGCCCAACGAACAACTTTCATAAAAACTCCGAAAACAAGCTGGGTCAGTTTTGAGCTAAACCTCCTGAGTCAAAGACCAGTTTTGGACAAATCTAATAAAATGAACATGTTGAATAAGTATTTTTCTTTATTTACTGATACGATGGAGTCTTTAGAAGAAACTGAGTTATTTAAAAGCTTTCGCGAAGCGAGAACGTTCTTTGTTGAGTTGAAAGTCCCTCATTTAGTTCATTCGACCTCCCAAATGAATGGGGGATTGGTAGAAGGGGTACGCCATATTTGCAATTTACAAAGTTGTGAAGGAAAACATCACAATGCGATTGCCTCGGAGCCCATTCATTTACGTTCGGAGAAAGAGAACTACGAGTCTGTTTGCGAAAAGAACCAGTGGGACCCTTTAAAGACCGTTTTTATGGGGACGGCCGCGAATATGAATTATGCGATAACGAAGGTCGAAAAGTGGCGCGATTTGGAAGTTCATGCCATAGCGACTGCAGGTGTTCAAAGTAATGCCACTCGCGCAGGCGACCCAGCCAAATATTACGAAGATCAAGGGAAATGGCACCCTTGTGATCCTCCAGAGGGAACCATCAATATTATATTACATATCAATCAAGCTCTCACATCTGCTGCGATTTCTAGAGCCGCGATGACATTAACCGAAGCTAAAACAGCCGCTTTGCTCGATTTAGGAGTAGGTAGCCTTTCTTCACCGACCTTAGCCACGGGTACGGGAACAGATCAGTTTTGTATAGCAGCTCCTCTTAAAACCGATAAATGCCCCATAACTTGGGCTGGGGCACATACAAAATTGGGAGAACTGATAAGTTCAAGTGTATACCAAGCGGTCAAAACCGCTATTCAGTGGCAAAATGGAGTCGATGAGAAACGCTGTCGAAGCTTATTTTACCAACTTAAACGCTTCGGATTTAAACCCGAAGATTGGGAGTCATGGTTAAAACCACATGTCACTGAAGAAGAAGCCCCGTTTTTTATGGCGAATAAATTAGCCATAGAGCACGATTTAAATGTTTCTGCGTGTGTTAGTTCTCTTTGCACTTTGCTAGATCAAGAACGCTGCGGTATTGTGACGACCGAGTATAAACAAGAGTATGCTAAGCAATTGTGCGCCCTCATGGTGACACAAGTTGCAAGTAAGCCAGAAAACTTTAAAGCAACGTTAGACGCATTTAATAATAGTGAGGATGTTTTTTATAACTTAGCCAAGGCGTTAGTGATGGCTTGGAGAATGAAGTGGAGCTGAGTTTTTTTAGCAGCTCTCCTGAATTAATCGTAGCTATTGTTATTGGAGATTATTTAATCAGTGATCCCGGTGGTCGCTTTCACCCTGTTGTTCTTGTTGGGAAGTGTCTTGCTTTTTTAGAAAAACACTTATTTGAGAACAAGTGTTGGAATAAGTTTGGTGGCTTGTTGCTTTTTATTTTATTGTCTGTGATAAGTCTTAGTTTTTTTTATGGATTATTTTTAATCACTCAGGCCATTCATTCTTGGTTAGCTTTTGCTTTTTTAACTATTTTAGGTTCATGGTTGTTAGCTATGAAATCGTTGATCGAACATTCTAGAAAAGTCAGCCCTGAAGCCGATGGCGATTTAGAAAAAATGCGCTTTGCCGTGTCGAGAATCGTGGGTCGTGATACGAATAGAATGGATGAAGCAGGCTGTAGAAGGGCTACGGTGGAAAGTTTAGCAGAAAGTTTAGTCGATGGTATTTTATCTCCTTTATTTTGGCTGATTGTTGCAGGTTTTCCTGGCTTAGTCATTTTCAAAGTGATCAGTACCATGGACTCCATGGTGGGTTATAAAAATGAACGCTACATAAATTTTGGCTGGGCAGGAGCTCGCTTAGACGATCTATTTAATTGGATACCTGCGAGGTTATCGTGGTTATCGATTAGTTTGGTTAGCTTCCTACACCCTAAGCTCGATGGTTTCTCTGCTTTAAAGTTTGGTTGGAAAGATCAGGGGCATTTACCAGGTTATAATTCTGGTTGGCCTGAAGCGACGATGGCAGGAGCTTTAAAAAGAAGATTGGTGGGTCCTATTTATAGGAATGATATTTTAGCGACAGATTTATGGTTGGGGAATCCAGAGGACCCTGAATGTGGCTCGCGAAATGATTTAAAGCTAGCCGAACAAGTTGTTCAAATAACAACAGGGTTATGGATGCTAGTAGGTAGTGGTGCATTATTCTTTTTCACGAAATAAGGACTGTTTTGGTAAGGCTGATTACAGGTGGTTGTCGTAGTGGTAAAAGTGGTTATGCTTTAGATCTCGTTGATAAGTTAGAAGGGCAAAAAATATTTTTAGCAACCTGTCCTAAAAAACAAGATGATGAAATGGATGATCGAATTGTCCGTCATCAAAAAGAGCGTGAGGGCTTAACGCAATGGACCACTTTAGAAGAACCATTGGATTTAAGTTCTATTTTAAAAAAGTATCATGAAGAGCACATTTTAATTGATTGTATGACATTATGGGTATCAAACTGTATGTATGAAGCTTTTAAAAAGGAAGAGAAGTTAACTGAAGAAGCCATTTCTGAAAAACTAAAAGAAGTCTTAAGTATGGCAAGACAAAGAAAAGGTGAAACTATTTTTGTCACAAATGAAACGGGAATGGGGATTGTCCCAGAAAATGATTTAGCCAGAGAGTTTCGAGATTTAATAGGTCGATGTAATCAAGTCATTGGAAAAGAGTGTGATCAATTGGTCATGATGGTGAGTGGTCAACCTATGTTTGTGAAAGGATCATAAAAGTGGGGCACGGTGGCCAAATTGATGCCTTAGCGAAGTCAGCTGGAATAAAGTCTGAAGAGCTGATTGATTTAAGTGCTAGTATCAATCCACATGGTTTTCCGGAATGGACGAGAACTCTGATGGCTCGTCATTTAGAGTCGGTTCAGCATTATCCCGATCTACAAATGAAAGCTTTGACAGAAGCGGCTTGCCTATTTTATAAATGTACAGAAGAGGAACTTTATATAGGGAATGGTTCCTCAGAAATTTTATATCAATTACCGAGGGTATTAAAAGGAAAAAGAGTTCTCATTCCCACGCCAGCCTATATTGATTATGCACATGCCTTTCAAGCTATGGAGTGGGAGGTCGCTGAAGTTAATACATTCAATTCAGAAAACGGTGAACATCAATGGGAGGTGATAGAAAGCTCGATTAGAGAACATGATATTATCGTTTTAGGCCATCCGATCAATCCAACAGGTTCTTGTATGGAAAAAGAATCTTTGCTAAAACTTACTAAATCTCACCCCACATGTCATTTTATTGTAGATGAAGCCTTTGCAGACTTTATGGAACCAGAAGCGAGAGTCGTTTATGAAAGACCTGTAAATGTCAGTGTTCTTTGCTCACTAACAAAGTCCTTTGCTATCCCAGGGTTAAGGCTAGGTGCTATGATAGCTGATAGCAACTTGGTTTCATCGTTAAAAAAGATAACGGCACCTTGGCCGGTCAATAGTTTGGCGATGGAGTTTGGCAATAAAGCTTTACGGGACACTTCATTTTTAAAAGAAACAAGGAAAGAAGTGAGCCTTTTAAAAGAACATTTCTTTCAAAGCTTAAAAAATTTTAAACATCTTGAAGTATACAAAACTAAAACCAACTATGTTTTAGTAAAGTCGAAGGATGCTTTGGCGATAGGGGGAAAGTTATTAAGCGATGCTGGCATTGCTATAAGAAACTGTAAAGACTTTCATGGCTTAAACGAAAATTATTTTCGAGTTGCTATCACGTCTTATGAAAATCAGAGTAAGTTCATCCGTGTTTTAGAGAATTTCTATAAGGTGGATGTCCCATCCATTCAAAAAAAGAGATCTTATAAATTAATGATTCAAGGAACGGCCTCTAATGCTGGGAAAAGTCTCATTACAGCAGCTCTATGTCGTTTGTTTATGCGAAAAGGTTTAAAAGTAGCCCCTTTTAAATCACAGAACATGTCATTGAATGCCTGTGTCTGTAGTGATGGTTTAGAAATGGCCAGAGCGCAAATGCTTCAAGCTTATGGATGTCAAATCACGCCTCAGCCAGAGATGAACCCTATTTTATTAAAACCAGAAGGTTTTGGAAGGTCACAAGTCGTGGTGATGGGTGAAAATAAGGGCGCTATGAGTGTGAAAGACTATCATGCCAAGCACCAAGAGTTTTTCCAAACCTCTTTAAATGCCTTCCGTACTTTATCAGACAAGTCTGACTTAGTGATCATGGAAGGAGCGGGCTCTATCGCTGAAATTAATTTAAGGTCTGTCGATATCGTGAATATGCCCATGGCTCGAGCGGTGAACGCCCCAGTCATGCTAGTTGGAAATATCGATTTAGGAGGCGTTTATGCTTCGCTGGCAGGAAGTTTAGATTTACTGCCAGAAGCTGACAGAAAACTAATTAAAGGTTTCCTAGTAAACCGCTTTCGTGGCGATGCCAGTTTATTGGAGCCAGCTCACGAAAGAATAATAGAACATACAAGAAAACCATTTTTAGGGGTGATTCCCTTTTTAGATCATTTAAGGTTGCCCGAAGAGGACTCTGTCGGGTTTTCAAACCCTAAATGGGGCTCCCATCGTCAGGGAAATGTGATAGATATTGTCGTGATAGATGTTGGCTATGCCTCTAATATCAACGACTTCGAGCCCTTACTTTTAGAGTCGGATATTAATATTAGAAAAGTCAAAACCCCAGACCAATTAGGTTCACCTGATGTGATCATTCTACCTGGATCTAAAAATGTATTTGAAAGCTTGAATAATTTAAAGCTACAGGGTTTAATAGACGCAATCCAACTTTGTAAGCCTATTGAATTGATCGGCATTTGTGGAGGCATGTCTATGATGTCGAAATCGTTAAAAGACTTGAAAGGTTTTGAATCGGGCCAAAGTCAAGAAACTCAGGGAATGGGGTTGCTTGAACTGAATATCGAATGGAAAGAAACAAAAACGCTATTAAAACGAAAACTTCATTGGCCAGACTTTAACCTGATGACCGATATTTACGAGATGCATCAAGGGGAAATTTCGAAAAGTGAAGCAGAAGTCATCGCAAGTACGAAGGAGGGCGAACCATTAGCTTGGAAAAGTTCAAACCCGTCAAAAACAAACTACTGGGGAACATGGTGCCATGGACTTTTTGATAATGATGTTTTCAGACGAGCATGGATTAATAAATTGAGAGAGCAAAAAGGTTTGCCCATCTCTGATAAAATGCAAATATTCAGTTTAGAGAAAGAGCTAGACCGTTGGGCTGATCATGTTGAAGAACATGTCGATATGAGTTCTTTATGGGATGTTATCATTAACACATAGTTATTATGTTTAAATCGAATCCATTCAAAGGTGACATTAAACCAACTAGAATTTCACTGTTTAAATTTAATAGACCAAGTTTACCTTTTCCGCATCCATGGAACTTTCAAGAACCGATTAAGATTCTTGAAAGTTTTTTTCACGGTTCTGAAGAAGAAATAGGAACGGATCTACATAATCGATATTTAAAGATTCCTGGATTGGCACCATATTTTGTAACAAGAGACCCTGAGGTGATTCAAGCTATAACATTAAATACAGGAGATAAAGAAGGCCAATTTGATAGAGATAC
>JACLAC010013541.1_pt1 | contig 12285 bp, 1 predicted proteins | sample 8027881 | NCBI WGS metagenome assembly JACLAC01 (sample SAMN15725517, study PRJNA655200) | protist metagenome | isolation source: fluorescence activated cell sorting (FACS) single amplified genomes of... | place: Spain: Blaines Bay Microbial Observatory, Mediterranean Sea | collected 2016-01-19 | reverse complement strand
AGAAGAAAGAAAAAAAAGAATTTTCTAAAAAAAAAGTTGAGGTCACGCACAGAGCACAGAAGAGATGATTTTCACGACGATTATTCCGCACTAAAAAAAATCATTCTTTTCTTTTCATTTCTACCTGCTACCTGTACCTACTAAGTATACGTACACCACACACCGTACAGCATTCTAGCTCGTCTAATAATAGTTCTGTAATAAATATTTGAGTGAGGAGAGCTTCTTGTTTCTTTTTTTTTGGATGGGATGATATAATGGTGTACATTTTAAAATTGATAAAAAAATAAAAAAAAGAAGATCGATTTTTATATTAAATAATATTAGACGACTATTAACTATAATAGATAATGATGGATCGTCGTTCGTCTGTCGTCGATCATATCTTTTTTTAATGTTGTTCTTCTACCTGGTATTATCCTCGTAATAGTAGACGAGTAGCTAAATATAAAAAAGAAGAATATTCAGCGCGGCGTTTTAACTTATTGGTATTTTAAGTAATAAACGAATGCAAAGAAAAAAGTCATCAATTCTTTTTTTATTAAATGAAATTCGTTTGTGTTATTGTATGTTAGTAGTGTGTGCAAGAGCGCCGAAGATAATATTGAATTGTCTAAATAAATAGTACTGCAGGCCAACGTTCCGCCTCCATACGATGGACTCTTCTGCCAGGGGGTCGCCCTTCCTTGTTCACAGTGGGTACATGGAGAAGCAAGGGAGGATTTTCAAGACTTGGAAACGGAGGTATTTCACTTTGTACAATAATGGTCGTATGGTATACAAGGCAGACGCGAACAGTGATGAGTTGCTGGGGGAGCTGGACGTCAAGTTTGCGGCAATAGAAAGCAACGGAAGCAGCGTCTCGGTGAAAACGGAGAAACGAGTTCTGAAGCTCAGGTGCGACTCGAACTTGGAAACGCAGCAGTGGAGTGGTGCAATGAAGCGGACGTCGAGGCAAGTTTCGGGGGAGCTGACCGAACAAGGGATATTCATAGAATTGTTGTGGAAGATAAATGGGGACGAAAAAACCCGAAATAAGAAGGACGAAGAAAAGTTTTCCCACCAAGAGTCCCACCTGATAGCAGAGGCGTCCGTGAAGAACCCGCTCTGTATCACTTTCTTCGTGACCAACTCCACCCTGCGAAGGTGGACCCTCATCTTTTCTTCCGAGAAAGGGGTTTTTGATTTTTTCTCCCAGGCCCCCGTCTCGGTCGCCCTCAACCACGCGATCATTGCAAGATGCAACGTTGGTGGGCGGCTGGGGTCCCAGTTCACCAACAATTCGATGCTGCTGGACATGCTCGGTATAGGTAGGAAGAACCTGTTCTACGAGCCCCCGAGCGAGTCTGCGTACGTTTTGCACCCGCTGTCTCAATTCTTGCCATCGAACGGCATCTTGGTGCGTCGCCAGTATGTTTCTCGTGCAACCCCTCCGCGCCGGTCTTACTATGCCAAAAAGCCGAAAAAAGTGGAAGGCAATGTCTCCCCCGTGGCAGACAACCTGGTCATCGCCGTACAGATAGAGATTGCGCTGGCTTTCGTCGCCCGTGCAGATTACCCCGGGGTCTTGATGTACCATATTTTTAGAGAAGAGAACACCCTTCACGTCCTTGAGCTGTACGCAAACGAATCGGCACTCAACATATTTCAAAAAGACGAGCAAGTCGAGAGGCTCAAAGGCAAGTTGCAGAACTTCTTGGACCTTATTGAGGAGAGAGAAGCTCTGTGCTGGTACGGAAACAAGTTCGCGCCCAAGCACCGCTTCCAGCCCAAGAAAAATTTGTACAAAATCGGGAACTTGACTTCGTCCCCCGAAAACTACGGCTATCTGCTGCACAACACGCCGTGTTTTCCTGCGGGGGGCTCCAAATCTTTCGGGTGGGCGAAGAAAAGACGCACGAAGCAAACGCAGTGGAAGGATAGGTTCTTCGTGCTGTCCACGTCCGGATCGAAAGTCATGCGGTATTTTTTGCAACCAGGCGCCGAGCAAAGTGGACGGTCCGAGCGCGGCTCTTTCCACTTGGACGACCTGGTCATCTACCTGCACGGAAGGAAAATGTTTACCATGACGTGCCCTAAGGAACCGCAGCCTATTACAATAAAGGCACGGACACTCAGCGAATTTTACAGGTGGCTGCAAGATCTTACCCCGTACGCCAAGTCCATTTACAACATGGACACGGACAAGCTCGTGATGGGCGACAAGATCAACTCCAAGCGTGCGGTAAATTTGGAAATAGACGTAAATATTGTGTCCAGCATCGCGGCTCAGTTAGACCAGTTGAATTTTGAGGCTGGGATGGGGCTCAACAAGGGGGAACACTCCCACCATCGGCAGTATTCCTCTTTGAGTACTGTCGGCTGCGATGACGAGGGAACTGGCGAAAGCTTGCAGGGGTGGTTCAAGGCGTACACAACGGAATTGAACAACCTCATGTCGCTCTGTGCTAACACGGAAGTGACGAAAACGATCGGTTGGTTCCACCGCAAGTTTGTCAAGTATTTTAGACAGAATTTCGATGAAAAGACCAACGTTAGAAAGGGCAGCAAGGTGAGGGGGATGATGCTGGACACGGTCCAATCGGCCAAGAAAGCGAGGCGAAAGTTGAGCGGGAAGGCGCAGTCGACCAGCTTTGAGACGTGGATAAACCAGGAGTATGCCCCGGCGGCGGCGGGGGAAACATTTTCAGACACTTGCGCGCGCCATGCGGATAGCGTCCGATTCTTCATCGAATGCATCTACGAAACCCTGAGGGAAAATCATAAGGAAGAAATTGATGGGTTCTACGAACGCCTTAAGCGCTTGCCGTCGCACGTTGGCAGGGACGAGGAGGACCTCGAGGATCTGCACATCATGACAACCGTGATTGCCGTGGAGCGGAGGGTCCTTACGCCGATATATCACTACGTCGAATTCTTTGTCACCAACACGGAAGAGGCGGCAGAGGCAGACATGAAAATTGTTGACATTCGAAACGAGTTGCAGAACGTCTGTAAAACGAACGGCCTGCAGGTGGAGCAAGTCTTTGACGCTATTGAATCCCCGAGCGGTTGGAGTGGTGCCGTGGCGGCCTTGAACGGTTTGGAGATGCTTCGCCAGCCCGCTGAAATGCTGTCCTCGTTCATGGGCGTCATGCACAGGATATGCGAAATATACAACATTGAGGAGAGGGAGAGAGAGAGGAGCGTTTCAGGAAAACAAATGAGCGATCCGGATCCAATCGGCGCGGACGACTACGTCCCAATACTGCTCTCCGTCGTGGCCAGGAGCAACATCAAGAAACCCCAGACCCTGTTTCAGATGATGAGCAACGTGGCCTCAGCGTACATTCTGAGTGGCCCGACCAAGTATTTCCTGACCATGTTTGAAAGTGTCCTGTTTTATTTTCGCAACAGAGGCCCAGCTCTTGTCGCGGAGTGCAAAATGCGCGGCAAGCCCGAGGTCCCGGGCGAACTAAACAGTATAGATTCGCGACGGGGGAGCCGCATCAGCTGTTTGGATGAAGACGCGTTCATCCTAGCCTTGTCGGACCAGGAAAAGAACCTCCTCATAATAAAGCACCTTGAGGAGCGCATGAGCAGCATTGACGTGAAGATCAAGTCTATTCAAACACTCAGCCGGATGAACGAGAGTTCGCTGCAATGTTTGGTCGGACGGGGACCAGGGATCATACCAAGCATGGCAGACCATCACCCGTTGAGGATCAGACAATTTTCAAAGGAAAGGAGGAAAACGCTGACTCTCATGCGGCTGCAGTCTGACGAGTCCTAATTATTCATCACAATTCGTAAGAATGCAATTGTTTTGAGAACCATACTATGGGAAAGAACTGGTAAATTGCCTAACCGGGAACGTTAAATACCAAAAAGTAAAGCCAGAAAAATTATTAAAAACAAAAATTTGGCTGTTATCATAGTCTAGTCAATATTTATGATCTAAATTAGAAGAGTTCATTTATCTATTATAAGCCGTACTTAGTTTGAAACTCATAGTGTTGATTGTGAAATTACCAGGTAAATAGTACCTATAGTGTCCTAGTACAAATTAGGTAATTTAAACTTTTTACACTCTTTAACTAACAGCAATAATTTTGTTATCATACAAGGGAAAAAGTTTGCACCTCTCTTTTTTTTTTTTGTAAACATACATTAGTAATGTACTCGTACGAGTTTGTTTTTTTTCGTATTCTTTTCATAGTTTGTACACAAATATACCCACACATTTACGCTGGGGGGGCTGGATATGCGCCAGCGTCATAGCTCAGGTCATCGTCGCTCCCTGGGTTTTCGTAATCCGGAGGTTGCGGATTCGAACTGTGGGCTTGCGGGGACGACGGTCCCACATCAAGCTCGACCTGTTCTTCAATATCTTGCAATTTGATCTCCGGTGCAGGCAGAACCCCCTTCCCACAATTTTTCCAATTCTCCAACGGGGGAACGTTGGAGGAAGATTTTACTTGATAGTAGTCGATGTCTTTATCAGTTCCAGGGCTTTGTGGGTGCAATATCGACAAATACCACTGGCTTTGGCCGTTTGCAAGCTTGCATTTGAAGATTGTAAATTTCTTCGTGCTCACTCCACCATCTGGACCTTCACTTCCGAACTTCACGGTCATAGAATACTTTGGCACTTGATTAAAGTAGCCGTCAAAGCGGTAAACACCGTCAACGACACTGTTCCCCGCCCCAGCTACTACCACAGTGCCCTTCTTCACTTGCTGAAGGTCATCCTCTACCGTTGGCATGCCCTGAAGTTGCGCCAGCACGTCAATTACTTCGATGTTTTCCGGTAATCGTTTTCTTGACTTTCGGCTTCCCCCAAGGTCGATTTGAAGCGTCACTTCTTTCGCGTAATTTACCATCCACTTCCAATTGGGTTTGTGCTTACTTAGCCACTGTTTCGCGGCTGCAGAACCCATGGCAAGGCTAGCAACTATTTTTATGAATGAAAATGTAGATTTTGACCCTCTGTTCGTGCTGGGGTACGTTCCGATATACGACGACCGGTGCTTAGCTTGCAGAAACAGCCCAATGTCTTTTCCCACAAAAATAAGCTCAAGCCGTTTCTCCTGGTTCCCATCGTCTAGATCAATAAGTGGTCTTAAAATATTAACCGTGCCATCCACCGCACCCCTCAAATCAACTTCTCCCTGGTTGTTCTCAAGCATGTGAAGGGCGACGTTAATTAGTTCAAACGAGGAGTCCGCATTGTTCCCACACGACGAGAGTAGCATCGGGACTGCCATTCTGCACTTTGACGATTCAGCAAGCAGTTTTTGCTGAAACGCACTCCACCGGATGACCTGGGAACATAACTCTGGTAATGTTTCTTCAACATTAACCGTCCCACACTCATCAGATACAACAGGTCCTTGGTGCAGTAAATCATCCGAGAACTTGTGGTGCTGTAAATCTCTCCACACTGTGCTATGCGAATCATATGTTGCCTCTTTATAAAAGTTAAGGAAGCTTTCTTTTGGAAGGTTCCCGTTGGGTGCTCTCTTCTGCTTGCTGAAAATATCTTCCACTTTTTCAGGCTTTATTTTGCTGCGCAAATTATTTACACCACCCGCTCCACAGGCAACACAAAAGTCGATGAAGTCGTCAATACTCATTTCTCCACTGGGAGCAAATTTGTCAAACAGGTTTGAAAACACATTTCTTGCAGCCTCCGTCAGGACAGCCTCAGATTTTGGCACTGTATTATCGATGAGGACGGTGTCGCGTGGAGTCACGAGAACGCCCATCAGCACTGCTATTGTATCCAAAATGCTTTGGAAATTTGGTTGGTTGTGATGGTTCCCGAGGTACGGTATTGCGCCATAAATTCGCGTGATTTCACTGGGGGAATTCTTATTCATGAACACATTAATTAGCTGTGAAACGACCTTTTGCCCGACAAGGCGTTCGCGCAAGTGAGGGATAACAGCTAAATCTCGAAAGAGGAGAAAGAACTCGTCAAACTGTTCCCAGCTTTTCGCGGCGGGTTTTATTAGTGAGACCATGCCATCGGCAAGGGCGCCAGTGTAAGTATCCTTATTAGAGGATTCGTATGGGACCAGAGTCTTGACCGCAGTACGTACTAGTGATGCCAATATTTCACGGCTTTCTTTCTCTAGACAGTCTAACATGACTTCGCGAAGCCATTCTCCATTAATTAAGCACGTCAAAAACCACGATGCGCCCTCCACGTTTTTGGACAGGTGCCGACGCATAGTTTGACCCCAAACTACAGCTTTTTGTTTGTCCCTCGTGCGAAATACGACATCCAGCAGGTGGCGGATTCCCGTACTCGCCAGCGACTCGCCATTCGTGACCAAGGCCCCTTTCATTGGCGGGGTATACGAAGACGACTCTTCGGTGGGGGAATGGACGCACATTTCAAGCAAAAACTTAGAGTAGTTTTTGTCGAACAAGTAAGATGATTTAAAGTACGAAGAATTCGCATCCCACACCTGGTATTCAGACGTATTTTCGACAGCAGGGACTACTGCGCCGCTCTCTCCTCCGTCCTCGAACTCTTCGTTGTATGCATGTGCGTCCTCGCTGGCCTGGGGAATTATTCGTTCATAGAACAACAACAGTGCGTTGTGCATTCGCTCAATTTCTTGCTCGTGCATAATAGAGTTGCTATTCCATTCTTGGCGCCTGACTTTTCTTGTTTCGTATCCACCGAAGCACTCATCCCCAATCTTATCTACAGGGAAAGGGGTAACCTTGTCATCGTCGAACTTATACCACTTTCCATCCCCCCCGTCATCCTCGTTGTCGGGAACCCTGCCCAACGAATAGTAGTGCCCGCCTTGCGCGATACCGGAGTGGATGACAACTCCACGCAAGCGGTACGCGTACTTACCATTCTCGCCAGTCATATCTTCTGAGGTGGCTCGGATCAAGCGAGTCGGCGCCCCACGAGACTCACTATCGTTGTCCCCCATATCTTCCCCATCGTTTTCGTTCGCTCCGCTCTGCCGCGCTTCTTCTTCCGCTTCTCGAGCTTCGATAAACTCTTTGGTGTAAGGTTCCATATTCAAAACCATCGGGAATTCAACTCGGTCGTTTCGCTTCACAGTTTCAAAAGTTTCGTAATCTAGCTCAAACCGATTTAAGGCAACGACTAGCACGTTGGGCAGCTCGCCGAAACAGTCTCTTTTCACGGTTGCTTTTTTGTACAATTTCTTTTCTATGCTTTCTTGGTCATTATTTGCAGTCATTTCCTCTTTGCAAGCATCACACTCAACCTTATTGTCGCCGTCCAAGACCTCTTCTTTTACGTAAGTCGTTAGCCCGTCCTCCAGTTTGGCCATTTTCGGAACCGCGAGTTTGATGCATATCATCGCTTCTTTGCGTTCTCGCCGATGCATTTTGTTGCATTTTGGAATCTTTTGCGCGACAAAGTGTCCGCCAAAACAGTCCTTCAGCCACCTGAGAGTTTTTGGTTTTCGTTTATCTTGCCCACCTTTCATGGCAAATTCGACTTTGTCCAAAAGCTTCGTCAAGAATTCATCAGAATCATTTTGTTGGTATGGACCATACTCCATACCTAGAGCCTGGCACGATTCCACAAATTGTTTCGGGTCGTAATATCGCATTTCACTGTCTTTCAGGAACCGAAATACGTTTTGCGTCTGCCTCAACACATTGGCAGCAGCATCCTCCTTGCTCGGCGGGCCAGGTTGGAACGCGACAGCGGACGGCAACTCCCGGCTGGGAGGTCTCCCTTCAGAGAGCTTCACTTCAGCAACCTCTCCATCACTATATTTTAACGTATGTGCCCCTGTCTCCGGATCATAATTCGTTACGGTCCCAGAGTACCATCTCTTGCTGTGCCATTGCAAATCCACCTTTTTGCCCACAAGAGACTGCAAATCGATAGAGGTCAGGTCAATTTTTTCCCTTTGATTTTCATTTTGCAGTGCTGGCGGAGGCGCCCCTAGGACGCCTTCTCGGATTTCTTTAATAAGATACAATTGCTGGAGAACCGCATTCATGTAGCACGTGCAGCCTTGATTTTTCAGGCCAACGTAACGAATTTCTTTCTTGTTCCAATCAGGCTCATGGTACCAGCCGATCTTGTCCGTGCGTACACTAGCCTTAAAATTTCTGGCATGTGCAGCGACGGACACGAGCGCCGATTGATCAGCTTTCACAAGGGCAGTTAGCAACGAAAATGCCGCTCCGCGAGTTTGCGGCAAGCGGCACAATGGCCAAGCCTTTCTGTTTTCCATCGATGGAACAGAGAAGAGAAACCTTGAGTAGACGCTATCGGCAAAATCAGGAGCGACTTCCTTAATATTTTTGTACGCATTGGGCCGCTTATCAAGAATATTTGCCAGCAGTTTCATCGAATTGGCAGAAAAACTGTACAAATATCCTTCGTCAGACGACCTGTTGTATTCGTAGTCTGATAATTGCGGGCTTTCGTTACGAGGATATTCTTGCAAGACCCCAACAGAATACTTTACTAGCTTGTTAATCATTTCGTTTGTAAACTTTGGGATCAGCTTGCTGATCAAATTAAAATACTGCGTGCATGTGCCACAATCTGGAGACACATGCGTGCGAGCAGAAAAAAGTAACTCGAAAAGTCGGGGGAGCATATCTTCAGCCCCCGCAATTTCGCCAATAAGCTCTGCACCCCATCGTCGAACCCGTTGCGATTTGTAGCCTATAATTACGTCTTTAACCAAGAAACTCATTTGGTTGGATGCAAATAATTTCTCAATCAAAGAATGCCTTGTCTTCTCGCGAACTATATACTGTAAAATCTTCAGGGTGTCGACCAACAGCTTGTTATTATTGGCAGCAGAAAAACAGTACTCTGTCGTTGCTGTTGTGGACGGTTTCAAGCAAGATACAATCACTTTGATCATTTGATCCATCAATTCATCAAAGTTAATTTCTTTCAAGACTACGTCTTTGGTGTCTTCTGTGAACTCATTTCCGTCTCGAAAACCTAGCAAACAGTATTGTAAGATACGAATGGATGCCGCGTACCCTACAGCGGGCATGGTACCTATTTTAAAGAGATCTAAGACTCGCTGAAAACCTTTGGATGCAACAAAATCTTCGCGCCACTTCAGGACCGAAGGCTCCTTCGGATTGGACGGTATTAGGTACGAATCAATCACCTGCAAGCAGTAGATGGACCTATAAAGGGGTTGGCCCACTAATAGTGCACTCCAACGAGATTCTGAAGTTCCTACCAATTCTTCGTGATAGACGGGGCCACCTACTGCACGCAAAATTTTTTCTTGCGTCGGCAGCTTTTGAAGAAAATTCCATACGTCATTGCGCAACGCAGTATCCTTGGTTTCACTGAGAAGTTTGAACAGCGCTTCGGAATACTTTATTGAAGACGCTATTATGCCCCCAGGCGAAACTTCATCTTCCTGTTCGTAGTTGTTGCTTACACTGGTGCCATAAACACTTGTGTTTTGCACAGAATACAACATCACCATCAGTTCGCCTCCGCTGCAAATGCCTTCTTCGGCAAGTGTTTTCGATGGATCGGTTAGGGTCTTGTGCCCCATGCTACTACTTCGATCAAAAATCTTTATCCTCTTTTTAGGGTGTTTGTGCTCCTTTGCAAGGATTTGAGTGAGAGTGCCAACACTCATCTTTGTATGACACATATGCTCGTATTTTGGAAGGTCCACATGCTGTGGATGCGTTGTTGAACTCCACTGGTTGTTTCGCATGCTGTTACTTATCTTCTTTACCTGGATCGTCAACATTAACCGGTTGCCCCTTCCCCGCAATTCATGCGGAAGAGCTTCCCCGTGCTTGTACTTCTCCACAAACTTCTCCAAGAGCATTATGCACCGTCGCGCGTTTGCATTGGAATCATCCAGCTTTTCAAAAGCCCTTTCCAAGAACTGCTCTTCACTCTTTCCTACATCGGTCCTTGCATATTTGTATAAATCTAACAACAGTTTCAAAGCGTTCTCATAGCAGTCTTTGCTGCCCTGGAGCGCCAGCTTCCAAAGCACATCAATGCCCACTAAGTTCAAATCTAGTACTTCATGATTGCTTGAAACTGAAGTCAGCAACTTCCTTGAGGCAGTGTTCACTTGGAGAAACAGATTTTCAAAGCACCCGTAGCTGTCTTTTCCGGAAGCGCCGGGAAACTTCGAAAGTTGATCGCAGATCAATTTCTCAAAAACAAAGGATCGAACATCCTCATTAAATGCAGGGTCCATTCGCTCTACGTCCTTGCTAGCCCCTGATACCCAAGCGATGAAAACCTCTCTCTCGATCTCTGAGGACAGCAAATCCCAGAATTGTTGAATTTCGTCACTACTTAAGCGCGGCCCGCTAATCTTTCCATTCAGCCCCCGGATCAAATCAAGGCGTTTTCGCAGACAGTTTTGGTACTTGAAAGGCGACAAATTTACAGACCTGTCCTTCAGAGCTTTCAACTCCCGTGGCAACAAAACTTTCAGCTGTGTGCCTTTGTCTTCCCAAAGCTTTCTTAACGCAGAGCACTCATTCCCTTCTACGTAACCAGATACCAAGCGCAACATTATAGTGAAATCTCGAATCAGGGCATCTTCCCTCTCCTCTACATCCTCGTCGGTAGGGGGATTCAAAGACTTCTGAATGTTCTGGATACACTGCGCAACATAGGCGGTTCTAAACCGAATACCTTCGTTGGTTCGAAGCGCTTCCTCCAAAAGATCCAATATGTCTTGCTCTGTGGCCGAGCGGAAACTATTAGGGTTATGAAGCAAAGACCACAAAAATTCAAGAATGGCGGAGGTTGCATCTTGCCCTTTGCCGAGCAAGACACGAACATTTGCACCACCCGAGGCCAGCTTTCGAGCAAAGAGGAGCGCGCTTGCGTAATTGTCCTTGGAGGCAACACCAACCATCTTTAGAAACGATTTCAAAAGTTTTGCTGGCATGTACTTGCAGACTGATGCCAGCAGGCTCGTCACTGCCGCACCCAGCTCTTCGTCAACTTCTAGCGACCTTTGCCAGACAAACGCAAGGTCTTCCATCGTCATAGAGTTCATGTCTACTAGGAATTGAAAAACGCTTTCAGAGCGAGAAACAACCTCTTTGTGAATTCGATCTCCGAAAATATCTTGGATGAGTCCGACTTCCCGAATCCATTTGAGCATACTTTGCTCCAGGCTATTATTGCGTTCCTCTTCCGTTTCAGATTCATCGCGGATTTCAATTAGGGTGGGGCTTGGCCCTTTGCCCTTCTTTATCTCTTTCCACCCTGTCATGGGGGGGAGCTGGTCTCCACTTTTTGCATTGTAGTAGTCGATGTCTTTGTCGGTACCAGGAGACCCTTCGTCAGCTTTAGAGAGAAACCAATATTTTTGAGAGCTTCGCATCTCGCAGCGAAACATAGTGACGACATCAGGCTCGTCGCCTTCGGGATTTTCCACAGTATGCTTCCACATCGGGGCATTTTTGTGAAAGCCTTCGCGGTGATAAACCCCGTTCACATAGCGCAAACCGCAGCCCTCTACCCGGAAGCCAAATGGCGGCTTGCGCATGCGGCGTGCGTGTTGATTCATTGGGCGTACCTGCTCCACCGCATGCAAGCGCTGGGGCAACGAACCGCACTTCAAGTACATGCTGTTTAGTTCCAGCCAGAAATTAAAGCCCGTGTGTGGGACATGCTTATCTTTGGGCTCGTACGATTTTAATATTCTGTTAATGTTGACCACCATCTTTTGCATTTGGTCCATATCTTCTTTCTTGAGTGCTTCCGGCGTCAATGTGCGAGATTTCTCCATTATCGTGTAAGCCATTTGCACAACAGATTCGTTGTTTCCAGCATATTCGCACATGTCCAGAAGGACCCGAATTTTATCTGCACCTGGCCACTCCCTTTCTTGGAGCGCCCCCAATACGCTTTCAAAGCCATCGTACTCGTTGAATATTTTGATGCAGTCCGCATGAACTTCAGGTGCACCAGGTGCCACACGGTACACTGTACGTTGGCCGCAGTAAAAATTTTTGGATTTGTCAAAGACAAGTGCGAGGGTCTCAAACGCAGCCATCTGCACAGGCTCACCATGCAGTTTAATAAGTTGAACAATTATTCTTGTCGCAAGGTGCATGGACCGTTCGATTTGACGTTTGTACGCGTTGGGAAACTGGTCTAGGAGGACGTCAACTACACGTTTAAAGAAAGTGTTTAAAAAATCGCGTGTCTCTGCGTCGTCCAACGATTCCAGTGCAACCTCAAAAGCCCGAACGGCAGTCGTGTAACCAACTTGGTTGTTTCTGAGGCCTAGCTTAATATCATTGTAAATGCTTTCA
>JACLAC010000544.1_pt1 | contig 12287 bp, 15 predicted proteins | sample 8027881 | NCBI WGS metagenome assembly JACLAC01 (sample SAMN15725517, study PRJNA655200) | protist metagenome | isolation source: fluorescence activated cell sorting (FACS) single amplified genomes of... | place: Spain: Blaines Bay Microbial Observatory, Mediterranean Sea | collected 2016-01-19 | reverse complement strand
AAACATCTTAAAAACAATCTTTATAACTTGCCTGATTTGGTAACAATTTGGGAGATGGTTTTAACCCCTGGTAAATAAATCTCCTCTAGGTCAGGTATTTAATGGGATTGGTAGGTTTTTCTGAATGTATACTTTCGAGAAAGTATACATTGAAGTAAATGGTACCGGCATGAAAAAGTAGCCATTTTCCGTTGAATCTTTCGTAACCCTTGCTAATGCTGGACTCCTATATCAACCACTGCAGGCAACATTTTTATGGGTTCGCTAATGTGGTGAATCAAACAGGCAGAGCGCGATTTCGCATCAGGTGTGATGCGTTGTATCGGAATGTGGTGTGATGCGAAGTTGGATGGCCAAAGCCAAATCTTCACTATCTTGCCAATACTGCTACTGCTCTGGTGGGAAAGAGGGATCCTAGTAATTAGGATCCCTGATAAGCTTTAGCAAGGTAAGCAAGCATCAACCACCACTGCCGATAAGCGCAATGGCTTCAACCTCAACCAACAAAGAGGGAAGCACCAGTGCGGGAGTGGAGTAGGAAGCACTCGCCGGCACTCCAGCTGGGAAAGCTTCGTTGCGGGCTTTGCTGAATTCTCCGTATTGGGACATATCCGTAAGGAATGTATTGATCTTGATTACATCAGCCATCGTTGCCCCAGCAACAGCTAGTAAATCCTCAATATTTTTGAAAACCTGACTAGATTGAGTGTAAACGTCCTCACCAATCACATTGCCATCACCGTCTAGGGCTACCAGTCCAGAAGTGTAGATGGTGTCCCCTACCTTTACACCAGCACCAATATTATATTTTTTAGTCCAAGCCCAACCTGGATCTAAACGTTCTTGTTTCTGCATTAGATTCCTTGTTACTGAAGAAAGTGCCACCGAAATTCGGCAGTCATTGGGTTATCGATCGGAAGGTAGTTAAAAGGCAAGCGTGATGTTGGCTATCGTTGATTCCCAGAGTCAATTGTTCTAAATGAATGTTGCCCTTATTGGTCGTTATCACTTTGCAGGCCAGTGCCGGTGTTGTCAGAATCACCAGCAACGGGAGAATAAAATAGGATTTTATGGTCTAGCAGTCTTTAAAAATCCTTTGACCGTCTGGCATGACTGTGTTGCAGAACTTGGCCTTGGTAAAATCTGCAAAATCTATTTTAGCATCACGTAAGACTGCACCAATAAGGACAGCTCCACGTAGGTTGGCTTCACGAAGGTAGGCTAGATGCAGGTCGGCTCCAGCCAGGTCGCACTCTTGGCATGTGTTTATTGCTGCCAATTTATCCAAATCTTCTTGCTTGTATCCCCAAGATGGCGAAGCCAATAGCGCCATTGCCATTGAGAGAATCATTAATGTTTTCATTATTTGCTCCTGTTACATAGTCGACAGTTTTAGAATTCATTGCTCGTCTATTCACTACTACAGGAGTCAAAAAGATTGGGGGATTTGTGGGGGAGGTGAGATGAGGTTGCGCACAGCAGGCCAAAATCTGCTGTAATTTTACTGATAGCAGTGAGTTCGATAATCGCGCAAAAAATTGAACCCTGAATCACCTGATTAGAAGTCAGGTGCGACAGAGCAACCTGAACTGACTCGTGAGCGCGGGACTGGTGCAGGGAGGGGTTCACTAGAAAACGCGGGAAGGAAAGAGAAGTAAGAAATCTTCCAGCATTCCATTTGGAGGGATACTAACTGGAGATGGAGCAATCCAGTTAGTCGATGAAAAAACCCATTGGCAGCTTGGTCGATGAAGTGCAACATATCGCTTTGGGTCAAGCGAACACTGCACCTGTTGAGCGAGGCTGTATTCATTTTCCGACCTTCGGGAGTCCAATGTCAAAGATGTCTGTGAGAGCTCGAATTGCTTTTGTCTTAGCCACGCTAATCATCGTCGTTTACTTCTCAGTGCAAGTCCTCACAGTCCTCAAGTTCATCCCCTCCACTTATGCCGTTTCAGTTTTTGGTTTGAGTTGTGTGTTGCTGTTCATACCCCCGTTTCTGGTTCTGATCGCTGACATTGTGGAGAAGCAGCGCCTGGAGAAGCAGGCGTTTGCACAGATTGAACAGTTGGCGAGTCAGCTACAGAAAACACTGGCTAAGGAGCGCGAAAGCCAGTCGTTGCTACAACAAGCCTCACGTGAGGTGCAGCAGGAATCCAGCATACTGGAGAGTACAGGGCGACAGTTAGCAGATCGAGCTTCAGATCAAGCAGCCTCCCTAGAGGAGATTAGTTCCTCAACTTTGGAATTGAATGCACAGGCCAGTCAAAACTATGAGTTAGCTGCCAAGGCCACTAAAGGGAGTGATCAGATGAGCCGTCAGGTCCAGGTGAGCAGTGAACAGATGCAACGCTTTTCTACCACAATGGAAGAGCTTGGATCTTCGATAGAGAGTGTCACGCGGATGACCTCGTTGATTGGTGAGATTGCTGCGCAGACTCGCATGCTGGCTATCAATGCTTCGATTGAAGCAGCCCGAGCTGGTGTACATGGGACCGGCTTTGCGGTAGTAGCGCAGGAGGTTCGAGAGCTAGCAGTACAAACATCAGAGTTAGCCGAAGAGATTAGCAGGGTAGTCTCTACATCCGAAGAGAAAGTGAGCTCAGGTCGCAGATTACTAGGTGATACCCGGGGGTCATTGAAAGAAATTTTTAGGACAACAGAGTCAGTAGTGGAGATGATGCAGATGATCTGTCAGGCTACCGAGCAACAGTTGCAGGGAATCCGTCAGGTCAATCAGTCCTTGGAAACCCTGAATCAATTAACGATAGAGAATGCTCGTTATGCAGATGTGAATGCGAAGTCGAGCTCGCAGTTGTCTCAGCAGGCAGACGATTTACTGGAAGCAACTCGCCAACTCCGTTTGTGGGAAGGAGATTCAAAATTGGGCAAGGTATAAAGATTGTTTTTAAGATGTTTTAGCGGTCACTGGTTGGAAACAACAGGCAGGAAGTCTCTTATGACTTAGGCCAACAAGCAGCTAGCTGCTCATCACTGTTGACTACTGTGTAGAATTTGTTGATCGAATGATTAACGTTATCTTCGGCAAATACACTGTGATAGTTTTGCTGCAGTGCCTTTTCAAGAAGCACTGTTTGTTGGGCGTTACAACCAACTTGTAAGGCAAGTGCTTCTAGATGTGGACCTTGACCTTGAGCACTTTCTTCAGCGATCTGAATATAAGATTTTTGAAAAAACTTATTTATGTTTGCAGTTCGCGAATCGCAGTTGGTCGAAGTGGCACTCAACCCGATAGATTGGTCTGTAGTTCCAATAGCTGTATCTGAAGTAACACCAGTAGACTCAGTAGTCGGCTCTGTAGTTAACCCGAAGCCACTTCCACGTTTTGAACGTGTTCTGGGCTTTTCATACCTTTCAAAACCAGCATGGTTTTGCATAGATATGAGACTTCCAAATCCTCTGTGACAAGCTAGCACATTGGACAAACTGGCTAAAAAAAATAAACTTGTGAATATAACTACTAATCTGAGTGATCTCATACTTGCTCCATCACGACATCTTAAACATTTCTTTATTTCGTATTTTTTAGATTTTTTCGCAGATGCACTGTTGGTACCTATTCGACGACGGGCCTAAGAGCAGCAACCTATTGAGGGGACTTCTCTTGAAACAACCATCGCAATAGCAAACTAGTGCGACTTACTGGCTCTGTGAAGGCAGGAATCAGTTGTTAGAGAACTGCTGTGACAGAGCAAACTGAACTGACTCGCGAGCGTGAAGAAATGAAGTCGAGAGGCTGGTGATTTTGGCTGATTTTATGAGTTCGCTAATCTATCAGAACAAAAAGATATTACGTTTTGCTAACCTGCCACTATCCTGACACCCCCGCATCCCTTCTTCCTTCACATCCGGTGATGCGGAGGTGCTGCTTCGAAATTGCTCCCCGCTATTTCTCGAGTAATTTCTTAAGAACAGTTCAATCGTGGAGATATTGCCAGGGGAAGGTGGGATCCCCAACTTGGATCCCCTGAAAATGTTATCGAGGAGAAGGCGCAACTGATGTGTAGGTGGTAAATTTTACATCACTTGGCTTGACCCCAGAAAGTTTGACTGTATTCATCCGGAATTTTGCTATTGCATCACAGATCCCAGCTGGATGATTTGGATCAAGGATGGCTTTTTGATCACGAATGTAAGACTCCTTAGTCGGCCAACGCATGACCAGTGTACCTTTGCCTTCTGCATCAACAAGTAAGTCCATGGACATTCGTTGAGAAAGGAAGCATTCAGAAGCAAACCATGTCTGCGCAATAGCTCTAAGTTCTGAATGTTGTTGCGGAGTAAACTTTACGCCCGTAGCCATGAAGACTACTGGCATCCCTGCAATCAAATGTCCTGTGTCTTCTTCGTGAAATGCGAACACTGCGGGTGCGCTAATAATAGCTGCAGTAATCAAGGCGAGGAATTTCTTTTTCATGGAGTGGCCTTACAGAGTTGGATTTAAAAAACAGTTTTGAGCCTCAGCGGTTGTTGCTAAGTAATCAGAACAACGAAAACAAAATCAACTGGAAGGTAGCTAAAAAGCAAGCCGAAGATGACCACCACTCTGAATCACTCTCCCCTTTCCCAATGTTCACTTTGTACAGAAGTATACATTGAGATAGATCAATCAAAATATAAGCAATCAAAATAGCTAGTTAGCTGGATAAACGAATTAGTTTGTTCTAAAGCTATCAATTGATAATGTATATTTTTATCTTTATATTTTAATTAATATACATCAAACTTGAGCTTCAAGCACAGCAGCAATGATTGCCAATCGATTGAAGGAGCAGCATGCAGAAGAAACCACTGAGCGCCAAGCAAGTCAAATCCCTATCGAAGTTACTGGAGGAGAAGCCCAGGGACCGAGCCCTCTTTCATGCTGGCATTGACTCGATGCTGCGTAGCTCTGACATACGGCAGCTAAGGGTGGAAGATGTTGTGGATTCGATGGGGTTGGTTCGTGAAGAGTGTAGTATCACCCAGCAGAAGACAAGACGAACGGTGACTTTTACCTTGAGTGAAACCACCCGTAGGTCAATCCAGGACTGGATCAGGACCAGTGGCAAGCGGATGGAGAACTATCTCTTCAGCAGTCGGACTACCCGCTATAAAGGGGTTGAACTGGGACAGCAGCCGATCAGCCAGATCCAGTACCAACGCTTGGTCAAGGGCTGGATAGAACTCTTGGGGGTCGCTGCCGATGACTACAGCACCCACAGTTTGCGAAAGACCAAGGCCAGCGCGATTTATGAAGCAACCAAGAACGTGGAAGCAGTGCGGCAGTTGCTTGGGCATGCTAGTGTTGCGGCTACTAGCGCCTATCTGGGCATCGAGCAGGCCAAGGCACTCGACATTGCCAAGAATCACAAGATGTTCTAGCCCAAAATCAAATCAGGAGATGAGAACCAGATGGCAAATGCACTGAAGGGGAAAACGCTGACAACTTGGACAATCATCTTGCCCAGCGAAGAAGTGGCCAAAGATTTTATGGAGAGCGCAAGCGGACATTTTGAATTCATGCAGGAGAAAAGTTATCAGAATGGCCCTCTCAAACTAGTTCAGTATGTTGTCTCATCCGGCCCAGAGTGGAAGGAATACAACTCGTTTCTGGATGGGAAGATGCCAGAAAAAACCGGAAGGGTGGTGGTGACGCTTTTTGAAATTTATGAAACCGAAGATGGTCTACATCACCACTGGATCGAATCGAAGGACATCCATCTGCTAGCTGAAGACTGGCTGAAAGAAGTATGTGGAGAAATTACAGTCCACACCCACCAAACCATCATGCAGAGTCTTTGGGACTGATCCAGTAAGGAATCCCTTATTTTCGCCCCACCCCCTACCCCTGGGGGGAGCAAACTGACCCCCACCTCTTGATATTGGGACTCCAGGTAGCATTTATATCCCGCCGCCAACTTTAGCCTTCAGACCTTATGAACGACATGGCGCACCACGCCCCAGATCTGGAAGTCGTCATCAATGGAGACTGGGATGCTGGGGTAGTCAGCAAGCACAGCACCTCTACTCTATCAGACTTCTTTGCATTCAATCATGATGTGACTGGTTCGAGCCTTAGCAGCTGTCTCTGCAGGGCTTGTCATTACACTGGGAGGTGGGTGGATTGGATCCCGCAGACAGCTATCAAGAATTTCATAGTCGTCCCCCTCGCACAGTTCTTCTGCCCTCTGAAAGCAATTATCCAAGGTTGCTCCCATCCCACTACACTGCATCGAATATGCTTCCTGGCCGTTAGGGCCGAAAACTCCAAATGAATCAACTGAACTGACAGTTCCGCAGGATGCGCAAAAACTGGCAATGATCAGAAATTTGATGGAATTTGCCATTCTATAAGCTCGATTGAATTCCTTGAAAAACGATTTCTCTAAGTTGAACCAAATATTTTGAACAACCCGTGCCAAGTGCTCTGACCCTGGACTCGATGGAGTGGTCAAGAACTGCCCAAACTGCGGAAGGATCTGAGAATTATTGCCAAGGTAGTTGGCACTGCTGCAGAACTGCCGATGATGGCAGAGGAATGTGCAGGGACAATGTCCAATCCAGAGTCAGTGAGTAGCGTACCTGCCAAGGTGGACTGTCAGGCGAAACGCTACTGCACTCAGATGAAGACCTGTGCAGAAGCACGGGCCTACCTCATCCAGTGCAACATTCAGAGCCTGGACAGGGACAAGGATAGAGTGCCGTGTGAGGCGTTGTGTGATTGATCAGCGTGATGCCTACGAATGTCCAAAGCACTGCTTCAGATCTTTATCCGTATTGAGGACTGTGAAGAAGTTGTTGATGGAACCATCATAGTCCTTGTCTGCAAAGACGTATCTGTGATTGCGGTTCATTGCCGTTTCAAAGGTCCCGTACTGTTCGGCACTACAGCCAGTCAGTGAAGCCAATGCTTCCAGATGTTGCCCAGACCCTTGGGCACTCTCTTCTGCAATCTGCTGGTAACTGTCGTTGAAGAACTTCTGGATATTGGCAGTACGCCAGTTGCAGTTTGTAGTTGTTGCAAAAGTATCAATCGTGTAATTGGAAGTAATGGTGGTCGCTTGAGTAATGTTTCCGGTCAACATTTTGAAATTTTCTTTTACAGAAACAGCCCTTCCCATTTTATTGTCGCCAGTGTGACCTCCAAAAAAAGAAGTACCCACCAATAGTTCTTCTCCATCAAAATCAGATTCGTGGCAGGCAAGCAGGTTCTCTGAGAACACCAGCAGAAACACTCCAACTAGTACCATTACGGTCTTCATTTTGTCTCCCTGATTTCTGTTGTGAAACGTGACTTGAAGTGCTGCTGGTGATGCACTGAACAGACCCCCCCAACGCTCCATCAACTAGGTGCCCGCTCCTGCTGCAGATGGGTTGATCTCTCCGACCCCCCCGTACCCCCTTCTGTCCAGACTTCGATCCTATCTCCGAAAAAATACAAAAAATCCAGATCTGAGGATACTCAGAATCGTCATCACGCCCTTTTTTTGATTTAGCCTGTTCGACGCCAGAAAAGAGGCCACCTAGAACACACAAACAGATTCAATACCGTTCCAAATCGACCTATACGGGTTCAATCGACTTCAGCACCGTCTAACCGTACCCCATCACCGATTCCCAGAGCCACCATCAACTGCTTCAATTCACTTGAATACACGCAACTAGTCATTGGCTAAATTGACTGATTTCGTCGGATTTCTTTCTGTTGAGAAATCTCCTTTATAACCTAGAGACCATGCCCGCACATATTCCTCTGCTTTGCACATTGACTTAACCTAACTTTCCAACCTGATTTTCATTAATAATGAATTCCCGCTTACCAACTGTTTGACTTTGGTGTGCCGTGCTCAAATCACTGTCTGGCTAAAATTCTCCGAGCTTTTCAATTGAGAGCACACAGAAGGTCTCTTCCTTGTTCCAGTAGTCGCGCATGACAAATCTGATAATGATCTTACCACAAAATTCTTTCAGACTTCCCTCTACACTCTGGCATATTCTTACTTTGAAGGTGTCATTCTCCATCTTTGAAACAATTTGATAGTCAATTTTCTCTTCGTCCCCGCCAGGGTATGGATAGTTTGCATCAATGCAACCTCTCATTTGTGTTCTGTTTAGAAAGACTGCAGCCACGCTGTCATCCCCATTCAGCTCTGTTATAAGTTGAGCAAAGCAACCAGGAGGAATAAGTTCATTCGCTGTTTGAAATTTACCCTGCTTTACAAAGTATTCTCTGGTTGTTGAACTTTGAGAACATTGATTTGGGTTCATTCTCACTATTTTCTGCTGCGCATTGATTTGCTGAGTAATTGTTAGGAGAAAATATAAGCAGCAGGTGACTTGAAAAAGTTGTTTTTTCATGGTCTTGTCCACAGTCTCATGTCAATGACAGTCAGTTCGAATAATTTCCATCAAGCATCAAAATTTCCATTGATGGGCCGTTCAGTCTTTTTCAACCAGACGCTACTGGATCTCATTAAAACCAAGCTGAGTTTTTGGGATCTGTTTTTTCACCAGACACAATTTCGATTCTTCTCTTAGCAAGAAAAATTTATCTGAGTTATCAAAATGAAACCACTCCATAGACGTCCACTGTTCAAAAAATTGCTATAGCAGGATTAAGTATTGGCTCCGTTGGTTCTCTCGTATCTTGTTCTGCTTCGGGTGGAGGATCGGGTGAAAGTGATAATGCTACGGTTGACCTGGAACCAGTTGCTGCTGCTGATGAATCTGACAATGTTAGCAATCCCTCAGGTGTAGATTTAGATGAGAGTTTAGAGGTTAGTGATAACGACACAGTTGAGGGGAATTCAGAAAGCTCGATTGATGATATTGAAAATGCCAGTGAATCTTCAGAGGTAGATTCGAATGAAAGTTCAGAAGTTAGCGACAATACCATAGTTAAGGAGGATCCAGACACCCCCATTGGTGCTACTGAAAACGAAAACAATACCTTTGATGCTGATTTGATAATTGATACTACTGACAGTAATTATAGTGTTTTAGCGAATCCTGATGGTTCCTTGGCATTCAATGCTGTCAACGGCATACCCAATCCAGGTATATTGGTACATCGAACCAGTCAGGACTCAGTTAACGTAGTAAGCCGCTATTGCACGCATTTGGGTTGTACGGTTGGCAGCAACTATGTTTGTGCTTGTCACAACAGCCGATTTGGTAAGGATGGGAGTGTTCTTCAGGGCCCAGCTTCTATTCCTCTTAAAACCTACACTGCTACAGTGAACGGTGACAGCATCCTGATCAATTTTTCTTAGTTGTCCTCCCTGAAATAAAAAATTTCTAACCATTCGAATTAGTTCATATTGGTAATCTTCATAAAATTTCATGGGCTAAAATATTAGCTTGGAATCACTAGGTCTCTTAACTCCCCCCACTGTCCTCCAAGTCTATACGGATCGTTGACATACTTGGAAGCACAATAACGTTGCATCCGTCAACCAATCCGAAAGAGGCATCATGGAGTTTGGACAAAGAGATAACACCTACATCATCATTGCGCTCTGGACTGCCTGTACTGTTGGAGTCTGCGTTTCTCTGGCAGTATTGGAAACATTGCTGAAAGTGCCTGCTGTCCAGTAATAAATCTATCAAATCTGAATCCAGCTGGGGTCAAGCTGCCTCTGAGCACTTCCTGCGATTGCAGGTTTGTCACGTAACAACAGTGCCAGCAGGTTTTTCATACCTGACACTAGTGGCCAATCAATAGTGCACTTGCCACGATGCCCCAGCTGGTATTAGTACTATGGATTTGTGATGTCCAACTACACCCTCAGTTCTGTGTCGGAAAACTTTGCACCACTGGCGTGATTTCCCAATGACCCAGTTCGAGTACACTATCAAAAGCCTTATCAATGGCTTCCATCGAATCTGACTCAATGGCCATGTAGGCTGTGTGTTCCAGTCTGTTACTGTACATGGCGTGTAACTTCACACCTTTGTCAGTTAATTCCTGTATTGCAGAGTTATATTTCTTGAGTTTTTCCTGATTGCGAACATGGCAGGTCGAATAATCGTGTGTTTGTCTGATCATGAATAACATTAAATTCTCCCATTGATTGTGATTCAAAAAATACCAACCCACAGAAAAGCTAGTTGAACACCTTTGTCTGTGAGGCCGAACTCAGCCCTGCTTCATAGAGTTCTTAGAATCGTCGTCACGTCATGTTTTTAAACTTTCATTGCCCCACTCAATGACCATAAATTTTAGCATTGTTTTGAACTTAATGGAGCAACGTGTGTTGCATCTTAACCGAGCGGGGTATGCAGTAGTCGGAATTTGAGAGAATCAACTTGGGTGATGATTCACTTTGCTTGGAGATGCACTGCTGTTGAAGAAAATGTTCATAGATTTTTTTACATCAACAACAGATTGCGCCAACCTAGGTTTTTGTGCCATCAACTGCTTCAATTCACTTGAATCCACGAAACTAGTCATTGACTAAATCAACTGATTTCGTTAAGTTTATTTCAGTTACTTCAAGTGCATTTTAGTAGAGATGGAACTTTTAATCAGGTGGTCCAGGGTTCGAGTCCCTGTCAGCCCACCAACAAAATCAGTTGCTTAGAAGTCAATCAAATTTCAGAGATCCTCAGAATTCCTCCTGCAGGCGCAATTCGGGCGCACTTCCAATAACAATTGTTCTCCTCACGATTCTTCACACTGCTACAGTCGTTTAGACCTAAGCCCAGAATTTCGCCAAGTTAATTAAATTTTTCTGAAGTAATTCTAAAGATTGGGAAGAAGACGTGTCTGATGCTATCTCCTTGATGAGCATCTAAAACCTAAGTGATTTCAAAGAAGCTAAGTTAGAACTTCACAGTTTTATAGAATATTCTGGCAGCTTCTGTTTGGGATCAGACCTGACAAGACATGCCTCCATCAACGAAGATCACGGTTCCGTTGATGTAGGATGCGGCGTTGGAAAGCAGGAAGACAGCAACCCCACCGAGTTCATCCGGATCACCCCAGCGCTGCATAGGTGTTCTCCCAGAAATGAAGGAGGTGAATTGAGGATCTTTGACAAGATCGGTAGCCATCTCTGTGGCAAAGTAGCCAGGGGCGATACCGTTGCAGCGAATGCCTTGTGGTCCCAATTCAACAGCCAGGGCCTTGGTCAGGCCAACCACTCCGGCCTTGCTGGCAGTGTAGGCTGAGATGGTCTTACGAGCCTGGGGCCCCATGATTGAAGCAATATTGACAATTGACCCTGATCCTTGAGCTTCCATCAAGCGCACGGCTTCCCGAGAAAGTAACCAACTCGCCCTGAGATTGGTGTTCACCACCTGATCAAAATCTTCTAGTTCAAATTTGGTCAGCGGACGGCGGTGTTGAAAACCAGCATTGTTGATCAAGCCATCCAATCGACCGTACTGTTCCCGAATTTTTTCCGAAAGCAGCAAGCACCTCATCGTCATTGGTGACGTCAAAAAGATAGTATTCAGCTTGTTGTCCCAACTCTTGAAGATATTGCTGACGCTCTTTGAGTAAGTTCTCATCTCGGCCATGCCGCAGGACGGTGGCTCCTGCTTCTGCAACTGCCTTGGCCATTGACCACCCCAGCCCCCGACTGGATCCAGTGATCAACACAATTTGGTTTTCAAGTGAAAACAATTGTAGGCTCAAGAAATTATTCTGTTTTTAAAGATATTTTTGTCGCTGCTCATCGAATTCTTCCGACCACTGCTTAATCAAATTGCTTTTAGTCGTGTGATCAAGCCATGATCCTTCCAGGCCGTTGAGCATAAAGTTCTTGAGGTCATCGATGCCGTAACCGAAAGCTTCGATCATCATCCGCTGGCATTTGATTGGGTCGACTAGATGAAAAGAAGGATCGTCCGTATTTGGATGAATTTTTAATCCAGCCCGAGCCATTTGACGAATTGGGTGTTCTTGAGCCCATAAATCGGCGCTCAAGGTTCGAAGATAGTAGCTGTTTGTCGGGACCACCGTTATCAAAATTCCTTGATCAATGCAACGTGAGACAAGGGCGGGATTGTCGAGAACTGAGTAGGCATGATCGAGCCGATCAACTCCCAGAACATCCATTGCGGTTTCCACGTTCTTCCAGGAAGTGCCAAATTCTCCGGCATGAGCGGTTGTCTTCAAGCTCACTTTTTTTGCCAATGCGTAGGCATCAGAAAATTTTTCAGGTGGATTGTTGACTTCGTTGTAATCCATTCCGATGCCCACAACGGCAGGATGACGGTGGGCGCACATCAACGCTACCATTTCGAGACCTGCGGATGCAGAGGCCTCACGATCGATA
>JACLAC010024113.1_pt1 | contig 12296 bp, 7 predicted proteins | sample 8027881 | NCBI WGS metagenome assembly JACLAC01 (sample SAMN15725517, study PRJNA655200) | protist metagenome | isolation source: fluorescence activated cell sorting (FACS) single amplified genomes of... | place: Spain: Blaines Bay Microbial Observatory, Mediterranean Sea | collected 2016-01-19 | reverse complement strand
ACGTGCCAGCATAGCCACAACACTGCGGAGGAGTCGGGACGTGCTATCTGGTGGTGCCTGGGACGGGTGGGTGGCAGTTGGGATAGATCGCAATTTACTGTACTAGTGCCAAGGATAGAGTCAAGCTCACTGGTAGGGGAAATGACGAGTGCAAAACTAAGCGTTGGTACGGACATGGGGATGAAGCCCTCAGGTCAGCTAGGGACATCGCTGTACTCCGTACAGTACGATAACACCATGTGATGTCGGTTGGAAACCTATGGAAAGAGGTGGAGAGTACGTGGTAAGTATATACATTTGCAAGAAGGCTGCTGTGTGGTGGTGTTTTAGTTTGTGGACAGTTTGAAGTTAGAGTTGATGGGGGTGTTGACCTAGGAAGTGTGGACCGTAGTGTATGGGTACAGCGTAGGAGACCCCAGCATTGGACAGTGTTAGGGCATAGTTGTGCTTTGGACTCTACAACAATACAACAGATGATTTCAGGGGTACATTACATGCATACACAAGAGGGGTGAGAAGCGAGCGCCTTTTAGGACAGAGAATCAAATGCGTAGCAATTCACAATTTATTTATGTACTCAAGGAAAGCATTCACGCTGATTTGGTTCTCACCTTTGACCAGGTCTTCGTTTTCAGTCATGCGGAAGAACGCCTTGCTTAGGTCGGCGTGATCCAAATCCAAGATTTTGTTGTCGTCCATGGCGCCCAAAATTTCGTACATGACATCGACCCACGACTGGAACGATATGTTGATGTTGCGGCTCGGGTCTGCCGCGGATGACTCGGAGATATTCTTATTGTCTTCTTTCGCCAAAAATTTTTTGTACAAGCTTTTGCGGAAATCATCTCCAGTGGCATCCGTGGCCTTCGAATACTTCACGAGCAGCTTGTTGATGTTGTCGATCAGGGCCGCAGAAGATCCGTATTTCTTTTGTAAAGATTTATTTTCCTTGTCGTTGTCGCCTTCCTCTTCCCTCTTCTTAGCAGGCTTCTTGGAGGACGACATATGATCATCCTGAAATGTATTCACACGGCGATGCCGAGACCGATTCTTTCTGCCACTTGTGCTCCTGGACGCTGGCAAAGTCGACCCAAGCTTGTCGTGCTTTCCAGAGTGCTGCTTGGACACACTTGAGGTGTCGGTGCGAGCACTCGATGATTCCCGTGGCGAAAGCTTCAAGATGTCAAGGTTAAATTTGATCACACCCTCAAGGCGTGGGCTACCTTTATGCGTATCACTGACCTTGCATGCGATCGCACTGGTACCGTCTTCGCTTATTTCCACGTCTCCACGCATTTCAATAGACGATGTTGCATCCCCCTTACCAAACATCATTTTTACCGTACAATGTACAGCATGGTCTAGCGCCACGTTCTTGACCTCCAACACGTCCCTGAATTCAATTTCGTAATCATTGTTTCGCCCACTGCTTTCAAAGGATGAGTGGGCCATTGGCGATGTCGTTGTTTCAGCACCAGCACCTTTTGATTGAAACGAAATGCTGGTCGAAAAAGTTTTATCAGAATCGATGACTTGCATCGCCAAATCTAGCAAACAGACAACGTTCCGTTTCTTCTTCCGCGATGCGTCTCCAAACTCTTCCACGTCCTCTTCGTCATCATCTGCCTTAAACTCCCGCACTTTTAAAAGTGTTGGATCTGTAGTATGGCATGCAGAACGAATAATGTCGGCGTCGAGCTCAACGGTACCAATTTTTTTGTTGTTTGATAAAACATCAACACTCAGGCTATTATTCGTGGACACTTCTACAATGTCGTGCCATGTAATACCGCCCTTTGTGCCATCGCATTCAATTCCGTCTGTGGTATATACCTCTTCTGAACCTGATTGCACCCTAAGCCGGATAGCTTTCCCTTTATGCAATGAGCCAAGCCTCTTCAATCCAATCAGTTTTAAGGACACTCGGTCCCCCCCCTTCATCTTAATTTGCTTGCTTAAATTCGTTTTCGTGCAAAACTTTAAATTTGTTAAGCGAAGCAGCGCGCGATTCTTGTTTCCATTATTTTTGCTTGAGGTTGAAGTTTTATCAGATCTACCGGTTGAAATGTCTTCCCTTGCCGAAGAGGGCAGTAAAAGTCCGCCACCTCGACTGTCGAACCGATCGCCCATTTTGCCTTCCGTCAAGTACAATTTCGGATTTTCACCATCGTTCCTGCTCCCAGGTAGCCGCAAGCTCTCTGAATTTCGACCTGGAGACCCACGGTTGGAACGCCTCCGGCCGCTGCTTTTCCCAACACTGCTTCTATATGACACCGAAAAATCCCCACGATTACTACGGCGCTCAGAACCCCTTTCTTGCCAAGTCATCTGCATGCTGTCCTCGTCATCTTGCCTCGGGCGCCGGCGACCGCTTCGTTGCATCCTCATCGAGGAGTGCAATTCTTGCCGGCTCGGTCGATTTCTGCGGTGCAAGCGTCTACTTTGGCTGAAAGGAGGCTGCGAGACATCATCGCGGTAAGACATAGTGCCTTCAGCCTCATCGCCATCTTCAGAATCACTGCTCTCAGATTGCCACGCGAATTTTCTCGATGCATTAACACTGGCTTCAAAAGGCATTTCAAGCTCCCGTAAGGTTTCATCTAAAGTGGTCTCAGGTTTCATGCCGCGGCGACCGCGCGGCGACGCGCTTGGGCTAGGACTTAAGCCATAATACCCTGGATCGTAGTCACCGTATAAGTCATCGACAGCCTTTTCTGGCGAATACGCTTGCAATTTCGTGCTCTCGTGCAACATCGATTGACGGACTATTTGTTGCTTGTATTTATGGAGTATTTTACGTTCAGCTTTCTTGACAAAGGAGTCAAACTTGCGTCCTTTGCCGACGTTTTCAGCCACCTCGGCAGCCGCTGTTGCGGTCTTGGTTTCTGCCAGTGCACCCAAAGCAAAATTTAGCCACCAATCGGAAGCATCTTTGTCCTCGTCTTGAAGTGCTGGTTCCAGATCATACTCGCCATTGAATATATCTGGCACACCCGAACGACCATACAATCGCCTGTTCTTACCGGATAACCTCCCTTTTTTCTTCCACTCGGACCATGGCATCTCAATATTTTTATGCAGCTCCCTCGATTTTGGCTTTACGTCGCGGATGTCCATTGCGATCCCATTTCTTGTAACCTGCCACCAAGCTTTCTCCGGCTCCATGGCTTGGAGGCTCGTTTCGTGCCTCTGTCGTGCCTTTTCTAGACGAGGACCCTTTGGCAACGGAAATTGGGCCATGGCGGGATCCTCATCCTCTTGCTCCAATTCGTCGTTTTTCAAATTATTTTTCTTACGTCGCCTCCATACTTCCTCGTTTACAACGCCGATAGGCTTCACATCATCAAGTCTCTTGGGCTTTGTCAAATGCTCTATCAAATCCTTGTTCCGCTTTATCAGCATGAGCCGTTCTTTTCGCAAGAAGTCTTCTTCCCCAGATTCTTTTTTCTGGTTCCTCAATGCCAATTTAATTTTCGCCTCGTGTCTAAGTTCTAAAAGGCGTTGATATCGGTGCTGCGCACTCCCTTTTGCCGGACCTGCGTTCTTTCTAAGCCTGGAATAGCGCGTTGCACCCGATGCCAAGAGTGTTTTCTGCCGTTGTTCTTCTTTCTCATTTTCCCGATCGTTTAAACGTTTCGTGGCCTTCGCCTGTATTTGATGTTGCAAGTTGGCCAAACGGATTGCCCCAGGCTCTGCAGACTCTGGCACGATGAAGTAACGACTTTCCTCCATTTCTGCCTCGTACTCTTCGTCAACGCCCTGTGCCAATAGCTGATCTGCACGCATGACTGCTGTCTTCACGCGCAAACGCTCGTTTGCAATAGGTCCAGTCTGCGACATGCGTCCCTTACCACGCCATATGCCACTCCCCCCAGTACGCTGCGCGTTACCGTCTGCGGTTACTTTTTCTCGGTAAAAACGCTGAATCTTTTTCGACGCATTCTTCCGCTGATTTGTAATCCACTCTTCAACCTTATTCGCGGGCAAACCCTTCAGAACTTGCAGTTCCAACTCTCTATCCCTTATTCTAGCCAAACGTAAAGCCCTGCGCTTCTCTTCTGCTTCGCTATCGCGCAGAACTTTTTCGTAGTCGCGTTCACCTTTGGAAGTTCTATATTTTTGTTGAATCGCGTTAGCCGCCTTGTTTCGCCTCTTCGTGAAATAATTGTCAGACTTTGGGTCTGAGACAGGAGGATCCTGGTCCCCCTCGTCTTCTGCATTGTCACTATTATTGCCGTTGTCCGTGCTACCATTCTCTGTCGTTTCCTGCCCCGTTTCTAGTTGTTGGTTTTCGCCCGCAACCTCCGTACTGGTTTCAGGACCAGGGTTCTCATTCTCTTCCACGTCAGCCATGGCACCACCCGTGAATTTGCCCTTCTGCTTCAGCGAATCAACAGATGTGTAAATACAGCCAAGGATAGCCTCAAGCCGTGGACAGCCGAGTCAATGCAGCGAAAGCAGATATCAGACACAGCACGGAAGTATGCCAGGGCAGCCGGCCCAACGCGTGAATTCAACTGCGCTTCCATCCCTTTCTTCCCCGTTATATTATTATTATATTAAAATCAATAATAATAATTATATAAAATAATATAATAAAATCTCAACTATTATTCTTCTCCTTTCTCTTATAATAGTAATAATGTTGTATAATAATAATAACACACAATAGCGGCAATCAATCCTCCAGCCTCGATTCAGTTGCCGTGTCTGAAATTTCATAGACTAACGACTACCTCTTCCTAGGTGCACTGAGAGAGCATTTTGAAAATTGTACTTTCCTAGTCGACCTGACGGCATTGCAACAGTTTAAACCTGTTGTAAATCCAGAGACAACGACTGACTATGCCGGTACCACGCGTACCTTGCACGTGCTGCATTGGTAGTGCCTAAGGAGTACTGTATTTTGTGCTTGTACTACCACAGTATTGCGGCAATCGGCCTTTTTGGGATAGAAAGGGGTCGATTGCTGCCATTTGGTGTTCCAATGTACGTATGTTATTCGTACACTAACCCGTACGCCATGTGCGCGATTGAATCACATCGTCTTCTTCTGTCTTTTTCATTTTCAATTCTTCGATCAAATTTGTACTTATTACACTACTAAATTACCCCAACAATCAATGATAATACAGCAGAGTGTTCTTTTTTTTTTTTTTAATTAAATAACAATAACACTACACTATGTAATGCAAGCGCCACCACCACACACGGTAATAATAATAATAATAATAATAATAAAATAGAAGAGAAGATAATAAGTTATAGTGGTATAGTAGAGCAGAAGAAAGAAGAGAATGATAAGAAAAAGAAAACGTTTGTTGCCTTGTTGAAATCGTGGTCAACCAGTACGCAAAGTGCAGCCCGTTTGTGCGCGACCTCTTTGCCACTCGTTCTCCACCGGATCGTCGCGATCGAACAAGGCGGACGTATACTCGGACAATGAGCGGCATTGTCAACGATGGCAATCACGTCAAGGACGGAGCCGCCACAGAAGAAGCTGACGGGAGTGCCACCAAAGGTGCGGTTTCCGTCGGAGCTCGCCAAGGAACGTACTACTACGCGTTTGGAGACAAAGCTAGCGACGCAAACTTTCAAGCGCCGCAGAGGATAACGAAAGAAGAGGCGCTTAAGAAAGAGATTGATATGAAAGCTGGCGTTTCTAAATGGAATGCTAACAACTATCACTGGGAAGAGAAAAATTTATTGCCTTGGGCTGAAGCCTTTTTGAGTGAACTGTATGCTACCAAAACGACCTTTCCTGGACTGAAGAAAGGCACTGCTAAGGCAACCAAAGTAACTCTAGATGGTGGTTACGCTGCGGTGAACGTACGTAAAGCGAAGAATATAGTAACATATGATCTCCACATAACATTTCATTGGGAAGGCAAGTATGAAAATACCGATGTGAAGGGCACTATAAAGTGGCCTCAAGCGTTCTCTCAAGATCAATTACTAGAAAATGGTAGTGAGGGCGACGCGTCCACTATTATAGATCCAAAAAAAGCCATAGTCCAAAGCGAACCAAGTTCTGTTCCAGAAAATTCTAATATGGACAGGATTTTGAGGCGCTCCAAGCTTGTTGAAAAGCAGGTTAAGAAGGTGTTTACAACGGTAATTTGCGAACAAGTGCTGCCGCACTTCTTCAAAGAAATCATGGTTCAGTCTTGAGGCAAAACGGGGTCAGTATGGCTGTTCACTGTTCGCATCTGGTGCGTATCTATTGGAAGCTTTTGAGCAAGCGTATATATATATTATATCTAGTGGAAAAATTGCCTCAATTTTTGAATCATCTGTACATACACACGCACAAACATATATACCAAATATATAAGGCCACGCAGAACTCGTTCATCGCATATATGGGATTATAATTATAGGACAATAAATGTACGTATGATATGCGAGCATGGCATGGGCACGTTGCTTCATACCTCGTTTGGCTAAGGTCCATGCAAGGATGTACAAGTGCAAATCGTACGCATACACAATATATATGTAATGAACACATGTATTTAAAAAACGCCTTTTGTTTGTATTTCAGTTTTAAAAGATATTTTTAGCTCTTTTCATTGTATGTCCAGCGATACGAAAGGCTGCTGTGATTTCTTTATTTGACTTTCAAAGTTGCCGCCACGCACCAAAGTAGAAAAACTGTCACCATTCACCTTGTTGCCTTGTAATCTGGATTTCTTCTTCTCTATGCGATCCTGCAATTGCCTTTCACGTTTTTCCTTCGTTTTCTTTGACGGTTCAATACCGTGAAACCTGTAACTTAGCTGCCGAAATGCTTCCTTGGGCGTGAGTAAGCGACCTTGATCGTCCCGGTATTCCAATTTGATCCTATCACCAGGTTTATTCACACTTGCCATATCGTCACGACCCTTTATATCATTTTTCCTCCCCACGAGGACACTGCTCTTCTCGCTGAATTCGCCTTGGTTCCTCAAAAGACTTAGTGTGGCTCCAAGACTATTTTTCTTCGCCTCTTGCACTTCCTCGCGTTGTAATATTTCATGTACACTGTCTCTCGTCCTTTTCTTGGTTGTCACGGGTGCTGGTTTCTTGAAAGTCAATGCATCACTTGGGTCTTTGTCTATTACCATCTTGCCATCTTCAAGTTGGCTTTTCGGTTCATGAAAATTCTGTTTCCTATCTGTTTCCTGATTTTTCAGTGCGCGACTGATGTTTTTTGTAAACTCCGTTGTCGTGGAAACGATATTGTCGTCAATAAGGCTACCGGTAGCATCCTGTGTCTCCTCCACGTTTTGAACGGCGACATTATTGTAGGAAGTTCGTTTTCCTTCTTGCAACTCCTTTGTTTCGTTTCGTGACTTGGCGGCATACTTCGCAATATCGTCAACGCTATTTTTGATAACATTTCCATCGATGCCCATCGTTTTGTCACTTTGGGCTTTCCTCTTTGCAATCTTGCGCGCACGCGCAAGTGAAGCAAACAAATCACTATCATCCTCCTCATCGTCGTTTACATCATTATCAACTTGCGCCAGGTCACTTTGTCCAGTCATTTCAACATCATGACTTTCGTCCTCTTCAACGGCAACCTTTCTTTTCGACCTTTTATGTTTCTTCTTATGCTTTCGCTTCTTCATTTTCACCTTTTTTGCCACAACATCTTGCATCTCAACGCATTTATCGCTTTCGCTTGTTGTCAAAGAAATGCGTTGTCTTCCATCGTTTCCCGGTTTTACATCGTCTTTAGTTTTCACGTCACTATTTAGCCGAAGTCTTTTTCCAGCATCTCCAACCAAGAGAAAACCGGAATTCTCCATTCTTTGCTTTTCTTTCTCCTCCACGTCATATTTTCCCAATATTCCTGGCCGTGAGTCACCAAAATCATCCTCTTCAGCGTACAAAGAGTTTAATATGTTATTTTTCTTACCTTTGTTTCTAATACTATTTGTTATTTCACTGTTCTCAAGCGTTGCAACCTCTTCAGTGTTTAATGAGCCGCCTTTATCCAAAATCTCAGAATCAGCGAGAGTCAAGACGATCGTCTTACCGGCTTCAATATCATCCATGTCATGCTTTACTTTCACCGCCCCAGTTTCATCACCTTTTCGCCGTTTCTTCTTTTTCATTGTCTTTTGATCCTCACTCTTTTGCTGGGCCTTTGGAGCACCTATTTTTTTGACCCATTCGGCAGCACTCAGCGTACTGCCTGTATCGGACAACGTTTCACCATTCAGCTTCTTTCGCATCAGGCGCCTCCGTTTGGCCTCCTGAATTCGATCCATGATTAGCAAAAGGAATGAAGTTGGCGCTTCGCTCGCGGGCTGTCCTCCTTCGGCTCAGGCCCGCAGTGCACAAGAAGCGAGACGCCTCGACTGACCATTCCTGATGAGACTTCTTTCTGGCCTTCTGGCCAGCAATCGATCGATCGGTCGAAGAATAATAATTCCTTAAATTGTCGATCATAAAGTACATTGTAATAATTAGAAGTGAGCATCGGCAGTGAAGCATTGTAAATTCATTTTTTCATTTTTCCCTGTGTGTCAGCGTAAGCGGAGAAGGGAATTATATCCTTAACAATAATGATAGGAAAATAAAAGAGTACATAAATAATATACTTGACGAGGGTTGGACACGACGAGCGGCAACAAGATTTATTACAGTCCGATGCAATCATATTTAATTTATTATTATTAGAATAAATAATAAAGATGTAATTTTAATAATAAGCAGAATCAGCATTAAGCTAAAGCACCTATATAATAATAATAAGTAGTAGTACAGTAGTACACTATATAATAATAGTAGTGCTGAAGAAGAAAAAAGAACACCTTTTTTCTTCATATTCATTCATTCTCTCTATCGCGTGTTTGGACATTTGCGCTCCCCGCGCGGCGGCTTTGGGGCGTTTGCGCGGCGACCCCAATCACAAACGACGAAAAGCGAAGACCACCACAAATTAAACAATGTCGAAAGGAGAAACTTTTAAGACACCGCTAACCGAATTGTTCGGTATCAAGCACCCGATCATGTTGGCGGGGATGAACGTCGCGGCTGGTCCTGCCCTGGCGGCTGCTGTTACAAACGCTGGAGGATTGGGTGTCATTGGAGGACTTGGTTACACCCCAAAATTTATGAGGGAAGTCATTCAAGAGCTTAAAGATGACTTGGTAGATAAGAATGCGCCATTTGGTGTCGATTTATTGCTTCCTCAAGTCGGTGGTAGTGCGCGTAAAACAAATAAGGACTATACCGGAGGGCAACTGCCAGAACTAATTGATGTAATTGTTGAAAGTGGGGCGAAGCTTTTCGTTTCCGCTGTTGGAGTCCCACCTCGATGGGCCGTCGAGAAGTTGCATGGTGCAGGCATACTATGCATGAACATGATTGGCAGCACAAGGCATGTATCAAAGGCGCTTGCGGCTGGGATGGACATCATTTGTGCACAAGGTACTGAAGGCGGAGGCCATACTGGGGACACAGCAACCTCGGTTCTGATTCCACAGGTTGTGGACTTATGCCGTGGCAAAAAGTCTGAGCTAACAGGTCAGCCAATTGCCGTCGTTGCGGCTGGTGGCATTTACGATAGTCGTGGTCTTGCAATGGCACTGAGTTTGGGCGCCTCGGGCGTGTGGGTTGGTACACGTTTTATTTGCGCAGAGGAAGCTGGTGCACCTCCAATACACCAAAAAACGGTTATCGAAACCTCTTCGGAAGGGACCACGAGGACGATAATTTTTACTGGACGTCCATTGCGAGGGGCTATGACGGATTATGTCAAAAACTGGGAAGAAAACCGCCAAGATGAGATCAAAAAATTGGCAGGAAAAGGTATCTTGCCAGTTGCCCACGACGTCTCTACCAGAGAAAAAAATGGTGAGAAAGTAAACCCCTTAGAATATCGCTACTGGCTAATGGGACAAGCGGCAGGCGCAGTGAAGGATGTTCAACCGGCAGCAGATATCATGAACGAAATGATTGATGGCGCAATCGCTATAATGAGAAGTAATGTTGGCATTATTTCAAGAATTTAGTGTGGATAGACCTTGTGATTGCAATGCTTACAGGCGCGGCTCGTCCATTGTGATTTTTCACATGCATGCAAAGACGTGTACATCATGCGTTGGAAGATGCAAAAAACATTATGATACGTAATGATATGATATGATGATTGGAATATGCGAGGAGACTTGTGTATAAGTTCTATATCTAATACTTGTTGTAGCATATATATATATACTTGTAAATTTCAGTATACATACATACATGTACATACATATATACACCGATGATTACTAATTTAAAAACAAAAAATATTTCCAGGAAACACGACAACACACACGAGACGTACGCACATCGGCACCAAAACTAAGACCAAGGATCATCGAGACATTCCATATACCAAGTTGCGTGCGTGTGTACAAACTAAAATATAATTCATTTCTGTAGTCAAATAAGCAGCGATATTTTTTTTACACAGTATGAGTCAAATACATGTCAAATGCTTGTATTGACATTGTATTGGGTGATTCTTACTGCAGTGTTGTGCATCGGAAACAAATCGAAATGGGCAATTCAATGTTTCGAATTCTTTTGTGATAGTGGCGCTTGCGACGGACGCCTCTTTTTCATCGCTCCATTTCTTGACTTGCTTGCGTGGAATTTATTTTCCGTTTTCTTCGCCTTCGCCATTTTCTTATCAGCCTTTTCCTTTTCTTTTCTACGTTTATCTTCTTCCTTCTTGTCCGCATATTCTTTGCGCTGTCGCACCATCCTAGAATGATAATTTTCCCCGTCATAAGTTAAGGGCGAGCCGTATCGGTCCTCCCATTGCTTTAACGCAGTAGCCAATTCTTTGTTGACCTTCGGTAAAAGTTTTTTTGCTCTTGCCCGTATCTTTTCTTCCTCTTGCAATCGTTTAAATGTGTCTCGTCCACGGCTATTTAAACGATCTGCGCCAGCGCCTTGTCGTTCTCGTTCTTCTAGCTTATCACGATCAGCAATAATTTTTTCTCTTTTATTGATGTTTTTCATGATCGGTCTCATTTGTTCAGCTTGTTCTTCCAAATGTTCAATGTAAGTCTCATGCTTGTCTAAAGTCTCTTCGGTAACATTTTCCTCAACAACGGTCATTTCTTGAAATTTGGTCTGTTGTTCTTCGCTAAAATGAAGTTCTCCCCACAAGTGTTTGATCTTTTCTCTGGCCTCAAGAACGAGCGGCTTCAACCTCTCCATCTTCAGTTTTGTGAGCCTCTTTAATTCCTCCTCGCACGCGGCGATTTCTTTTAGACCTACACCGTGGTGTTGAGAGAAAAATTCGGCTCTCTCAGAGTCCGGAACGCTTAGTTTTTCCCATAAACAATTGATTTGCCCCGCCAACTCGGTGATCTTGCTTTCACGTTCAACTTTGAGCTGTTGGAGCTCGGCTGATCGGTTTGAAAGAGCATTCAGATCCGCGATACTCAAGCCAATGCTTTCACCACCGCCAATGACGGCCTTGTCGATCTCCGTTTCACATTCCATTACAAGCTCAAACATCAAATCCTTCATTTCGTTAACAAGTTTGGATCGTGCTGAGAGACGGTTGGAAACTTCGTTTTCTAGCTCTACTACATGCTCCTTCAGAGACACTTCGCGATCACTCGTCAAGTCCGTACCCACTGTCTCAAAGTTTTCGGCCACGTCGGCACCGAGGGTGGTGGACAAGGTCTTTATTGTATTTACAATGGCATCAAGCTGGTCAAATCGCTTTTTATGTCTTTCGCGAATACTCAAAAGGTCCATGTCAAGGCGATTTACGCTCTGGGTAAGTGTCTCCCCGCTGCGTTGGCCTTCTACGATTTTCTGTTCTCCCAGTTGGGAAGTGAGGTTCGCTACTTCAGCGACGGCTTCTGCAATCCGAGTTTTGTACTGCTCGCATAGCTCTTGCTCCTCTTCCAATACAGAAGTTATAACGCCGTTGATGTTCTGGTAAATCTCAGACAAAATTCGTCCACGGTCGTCGTCTCCAAGTCCAACAATATCCCACAGCTGATGCAGTTCAACTTCGGCTTTCGAGATCGCGTTAGCAATCTTGGTATGCTCCTCTTGCGAATCTGGTCTTGGCCCCGTGTTTGTTGCTTCGCTAATGTTCGTATCTGCCGCGATAGCGCTCATGATGTGTAAATTTTCTCCTTCTCTTCCCAAGATTTAAAAAAAAGTTACGAAAGATAAACTAGCACGAAAAGTTTTGAACTCCTTTGTATGCGTCGATTGTTGGTGCGACACTCGACTGGCGTACGACTGCAGAAACGCCAAAAAAGGATGGTTTCGCGCGATCCTCA
>JACLAC010016823.1_pt1 | contig 12297 bp, 9 predicted proteins | sample 8027881 | NCBI WGS metagenome assembly JACLAC01 (sample SAMN15725517, study PRJNA655200) | protist metagenome | isolation source: fluorescence activated cell sorting (FACS) single amplified genomes of... | place: Spain: Blaines Bay Microbial Observatory, Mediterranean Sea | collected 2016-01-19 | reverse complement strand
AAAAAAAACTCATCTATAAAAACAATCAATTACTAAGAGATTTTCCATTTGTGGACTCAGAAGACCGGCCCTACATCTATCGAACTGATGAGAGAATCTGGTATGACTATAAAATACGAATGCCTATTGGAGAAATTACGGAAATTTTTAGCTATTTCAGAAGCCAACCTTTAGACCGTGTTAACTCCAGACCAGGTAGCATTGATAGGATACTAGTTGGTACTTGGGAAGAGATCGAATTTAGAGAGATGATTCGTGTGTCACAGTATTTGATCATTGTACCAGTACTCTTTTGCTTTTCACTATATTTTCTATGTTTTTTCTTCGTATCTAAAGAGAATTCCTATCTTTGGATTGCCATCATTTTAGCTGCAGTTATGTATCAATTTGTTGCATTTAGTCTCAGTTCTATTTTTGGAATACGCTTTAATTACATGTACGGACCAGTGGGTTTCTCATTTATTTCTTATGTACTTATACAATTCTATAGAAATATATTGCAGTTAAATCAAAATTTCTTGAAAGTTGATAATATCTATATTTGGTTAGGGAGAATATATATTATTTTAGCGTGCACCTATTTATTTGACTCATTCAGTTATCCAAATGATGAAATTTATAAAGATTTAGTGAATTATCCTTATCCTAAACTAGGTGTAGGGACAATTCCAATGCTTCTATCTTTAATACCAATTGGATTGATTAACATATCAGCAGTAATAATTTCTTACTTGCTTTGGCGAAAAGGAGATAATGTTTCAAAATATCTACTACTTTCTTTTATTATCCCAGTCGTAGTGGTTGCTGTTTACTTAGGAGTATCAGTTTCATCTTTATTTGAAGAAGATTATAAACTCCGTTATCTCTTGAGGACCTCACTAGTATTCATAACGATTTTTGTTCCGGTTCTATTAGGTATGGCCCTAGCGCAAAAGTTAAACGATATGAAACAGAATGCCATCGATCTTTTGGAGGATAAAGTTCTATCCAGAACAAAAGCGTTGACAGAGGCAAATCAATTAATTACGAAAAGCGTGGATTCAGCTAGCATGATTCAAAATGCAATTTTGCCCAAGTTTGATCACCAAGAGCATGGATTTGAAGAGTTAAAATATCTCTGGATGCCTAGGGATGTGGTAGGAGGTGATTTTTATTGGGTTGGCAAAAAGGGAGATTGGACTTGCTTGGTGGTAGCGGATTGTACTGGTCATGGCATACCAGGGGCATTCATGACACTGATCTCCACAACTCTGCTGAATCGAGTGAAAGAGATTGTAGATCTTAGCCACCCAGATCAGATCCTTGATTCATTGGATTTCCTATTGGAAGAGACACTCAAATTTGATGAAAACACAGGAACTGAGTTTGGGCTGGATGGAGGTGTTTGTTGCTTTTCTCAAAAACAAAATCTCCTTCGATTTGCGGGAGCGAAGATGAATCTTTATTACAAAGTAGCAAATGAAATCTTTGAACTGAAAGGAAATAAAAAAAGTCTTGGCTATGTAACCAAACCTCATCCACAAAGCTTTGATGTCCATGATGTCAGTCTACGTAGTAGTCCCACTTTCTATCTTTTTTCTGACGGGTTGACAGATCAAGTAGGTGGACCCAAGAAAATTATGTATGGTAAAAAGCGAATCATTCGAAAGATTGGGGAGATTTCAGATCTTGATTTGACAATTCAGAACATTTCACAAGACTTTGAGCAATATCAGGGTGAAAATAAGAGAAGAGATGATATTTCATTATTTGGTTTCCGAGTGAGTAACCAGGTAGAAACTGTTTGAATAGATGTAAAGGTAAAATGGATTCAATAAAATTTTATGAACTGCAGAAAACACTGAAAGAAAACGATATAATGTTTTGTTACAGTGGTTATGTAACACAAAAGATTTTAGTTGCTATTGGTGAAACAATAAAAAAGAAATTAGAGGTTGAAGAAACAGATCTTGGAAAAACCAAAAAGGTTTTCTCGATTTTTGTTGAAGGTGTTCAAAACGTAATTCGCTATTCAGCAGATTCGATTGGTGAATCTGATGAGCTAGATAACGAAGTACGCTATGGCATAGTCACAATTGGAAATAACCCTGAGGGGATTACTGTTCGGTGCGGAAATTTGATTTTTAATAAAGATGTAAATCGAATGAAAGAGCGAGTAAGTTTGATTGAAGGTAAAGACAAGGATCAATTGAAGAAATTATATAAAAAACAGATGATGGAAGGGCCTGAGGAAGGCAGTAAGGGTGCTAGTTTGGGATTTTTGGAAATGGCCAGGAGAGCAGGTTATCCTCTTGAATTTTCCTTTGAAGAAGTAAGTGATGACTACACGTTTTTCTGTATTAACGCGATCATTTGAGTAGAAAAATGGATAATTTAGATATTTCAGCTACAGAGACTACTCCAGAAATAAAATTTGATTTTAGTAACCACCATTTTTTATTTGGTGGAGAATCTTATCCTGAGCATTCTGATGAATTTTATCGACCAATTTTAGAATCAATCCAACAATATTCACAAAATGATTCTAATGAACCTGCAACATTCGTTTTCAAACTAACTTATTTCAATAGTTCAAGTGCTCGAGTGCTGATGAAGCTTTTCGAGCTTATTGATGAAATGGGAGAAAACAGAGAGATCAATATCGAATGGCACTACCACGAGGAAGACGACACTATGGAAGAATTTGGGGAAGATTTTTCAGACGATATTGAGAATGCTAACTTTAAGTTAATGAGTTACTCTGATGACTGATTTACTTTCTCATGAAGAATCGATTATTGAGCAGGGTAAACAACGAGTTGATTCAGAAGAAGAAATTGAGGCGCGTCACTATGCAGAATTACTCAAGGCCTACATCAAGCTCAATAAGGAGCAAAATCGGCTCATTCGTTTGAGTGATAAAAGTCAAAAAAAACTTAGTGTTGCCAATGCTAAATTAGCCAATTTTTCTACGAAACTTTCAAAATACTTCTCCCCGGAGGTTTACAACTCTTTGTTTACCGGTGAACTTGATGTGAAAGTTCAGACTCAAAGAAAACTCCTGACAATTTTCTTTTCTGATCTCGAAGGCTTTACTGAACTGACAGAAAGATTGGAACCCGAAGTACTCACAGAGTTGCTTACCCACTATCTCACTGAAATGTCTAAAATTGCGTTGCGGTGGGGAGGAACAATCGACAAGTATATTGGTGACGCAATCATGATTTTCTTTGGTGACCCAGCGAGCAAAGGAGAAAAAGCTGATGCCGTCAATTGTGTCAGGATGGCAATGGAGATGGTCGACCAATTGGCTGAAGTTCGTGCAATCTGGAAAGATAAAGGCCTTGCTCTCCCACTCAATGCGAGAATGGGGATTCACACTGGGATCTGTACCGTTGGGAATTTTGGTTCCGAAGATAGGTTAGATTATACTGTGATTGGTAACGGGGTAAACCTCGCTTCTAGACTGGAAAGCAATGCAAAGCCAAACTCGATCCTTATCTCCGAAGACACCTATCTTCATGTTCGAAGTGAGATCAACTGCTCCAAGAATAACACGATCAAGGTCAAAGGTGTCTCTTACCCTGTGCAGACTTATAAAGTCGAAGGACTCATGATGGAACAAGCTGATCAGTTTGGTTTGACTGAACATCAGATCCCAGGACTCTCGTTAATTCTAGATCAAAGCAAAATTGAAAATCGAGCTCTCGTCAGGAAGAAAATCAAAGAAGTACTAGATTTACTTGAATAGTCTTTTCCCCAATCGCTCTCCTACCGCCCCACTCACCGTAGCCACCCCATGAAAATTCTTAGAAAAATCAGTGTTTGTGCTCTGATTATTGCCTCAATTCACTCCTTTTCGGGATGCTCCCAATTGGGCGAAAATCCAAGTGGAGCCCACTTGGACGAACTCAGGAAGTCTCCGAACTATTCCACTGAGAATGAGAGGTTCAAAAATCGTAGAGAAAATATTTTTGAAGAAATGCGGAAGAGAGATAGCTTCTGGAGGAATCCCATGAAGCGCTTTTCCAATAATATGCTTTTTAATCCCAATCAAACTGTTCCTGAGGTAGTACTGCCCGAAATACGACCTCCTGATCTCAAGGAGTTTTTGAAGCCGACTGAGAGCATTAAATTTGTTTGGTTTGGTCACTCAACCCTTCTGATAAATATTCAGAACACTATCATCTTAGTAGATCCCGTCTTCTCACCTTCAGCCTCGCCAGTCAATTTCATCGTGCCTAGATTTCAACCACCTGTTCTTGAGCTCGATGAGTTACCAAAAATCGATGTCGTTTTGATCTCCCATGACCATTATGACCATCTTGATATGAATACTGTTCAGTACTTGAGTAACAAAGTTTCAAAATTTATTGTACCACTGGGGGTCACATCTCACTTGAAAAGCTGGGGGGTGAGTGAAGAGAAGATGGTTGAACTAGACTGGTGGCAGTCTACTTCATTCGATCAGGTTACCTTTACTTCAACACCAGCCCAACACTTCTCTGGAAGACATGCCCTTTTCAACATATCTCAAACACTTTGGTCCTCTTGGGTTGTTCAGTCAGCAGATGTCAGCTTTTACTTCAGTGGGGATTCAGGGTACGACGTCCACTACAAACAAATTGGAGACAAGTTCGGGCCCATTGATTTGGTATTTATTGATAGTGGGCAATACAACGTGCGGTGGCGGGAAGTGCATAATCTACCTGAAGAAGCAGTACAGGCATCCATTGATCTCAAGGGACGCTATTTAGTCCCTGTTCATTGGGGCATGTTCAATCTTGCAATCCATAATTGGTATGACCCCATCCAAGAGAGTGTTAGGTTTTCTAAAAAACATAACGTGAAACTAATGACTCCAAAGCTAGGTCAATTAATTTCACTGGAAGAGCAAACAATGACTACTGATTGGTGGTCCAATCTGATCAAAGAGATCGAAAAATAATCTTCCATTTTAGGAAATAAGAAAACTAGAGATCATATGGGTCGTTTGTCAACTCTTGCTCACCTAATCACCAGCATTACAATATTTTTCTCTTGCATTTTAAGCTTTTGTGCCTTTGGGAGTCCATACGTTTACACTGGTGATTCAAAGATTCCAATTGAACAATTCCAGTATCTTGAGGGTTTGGATGAAAAAACTAATTTATCTGATCTTAAGAAGGCAAATTGGAAAGGTGAAATTGAGAATATACACTCTTATTATAATGGTTTCTGGGTAAAGTTAGCAGTTCTAAATCAAACTGATAAATCCGATCTTGGTGTTCGTCATTGGACTACTTTTGAAAAAAAACTATTTGCTGTTAATTCGAAAGGAATTCAAGAATACGATTATATTAAATTTGATGATGATTCTTATAATTTTATTGGTATTGATAGAATCCAATTTCGATATCGGATTGTGATGCCAATCAATGAGATAACTACAATCTATAGTTTTTACAGGTTTAAACCTCTCCATAGAACACTATCAACCAGGCATGTGACATTTGGTATCGATAGCTGGGAAAATCTACAATCGCAGGCTTTCTTTCAAATCATGCGGAATATTTTCTTTTATGCAATACTTATTTATCTTTTTTTAAATAGCATATCATCATTTATTGTGACAAGAGATTCGAACTATTTATGGTTGACAATTTTACTATTTACTCTGGTATTTTCTGCAATCTATTTATCGGGCTATACCATTGGTTTTCGCGGTAATCCCCACATAGGACAATTAATATTTAGCTGTGTATTGATTTCAATTATTCAATTTTTTAGAAATTTTTTAAGTCTTGATTCTAAAATTATAAATAAGTTAATCAATAGCTTAATTATTTTACATTTATTGATTATTTTTTACTACTTTATTAGGTTATTTGAATTTCCTGATGGTGAATATTTTACTAACCTCAAAAAGCACCCAATTCAACCATTAGGTATTGGATATTTTCGAATGATTATTCAGTTTGTACCTACTATTATTTTATTACTTTATTTCGCATTTCTTTCATTCAAATCTTGGCAATCAGGGGATAAAGCCTCAGGTTACATCGTTTTTGCAATTACGATTCCTGTTGTTTCCTTTGGGATTATGGCAATAATTATTAATCTAGCAAATAAAGGCTACTTTGGACTGGAAATTATTAACCTTGTTGCATTGCCATTAGGTGGCATACTTCTGATACTATGCCCAATTGCAATTAATTTAGCGTTAGAAGAGAGAATAAAAGCGTTTAAAGATAATGCAATGACTAATCTACAGTCCTTGAATACAGAACTTGATAATAAAGTTAGAGAAAGGACTCTTGATCTTCGAAAGGCTAACAACCTAATTACAGACAGTATTCAATCCGCCAGCGCGATCCAGTCAGCCATTCTCCCCAGCATTGAACCAAGTCACTACGGCTTCAGCGAACTGGTCTACATTTGGGAACCCAGGGACATAGTAGGTGGGGATTTCTATTGGGCCCAACAGCAGGAAGACTGGACTGCACTGGTTGTTGCAGACTGTACAGGACACGGAATCCCTGGCGCTTTTATGACCCTAATCTCCAGTACAATCTTGGATCGTATCGCTTCACTACATGATCTCAGTCAGCCAGATCGAATTTTAGATCAACTTGACGAGTTGTTGAGCCAAACCTTTAAGTTAAGTGCTGGAGATAGCACAAATTTTGGGCTGGATTGTGGAGTCTGTTGTTTTTCCAAGGCAGAAGGAATCTTACGCTTTGCAGGAGCCAAATCAAATCTCTATCAGAAAACGGGGGTAGAGGTAAAAGAGATGAAAGGAGACAAGGTCAGTTTAGGCTATGACTCCAAAGAACACCCGATCCCATTCAAGGTGATTGAAACCAAGCTCGATGAACATTCGAGCTTTTATCTGTTCTCGGATGGAATCACCGATCAAGTTGGTGGAGCAAAGAATCTAATGTATGGCAAGAAGCGCCTTTTGCGTCAAATCCAGTCTTCTAGCTCGGTGGCTGAGGCTATTGAAAGAATCATGAAAGATCTGAAGAACTACCAGGCTGATAACAAAAGAAGAGATGACCTGACTCTGTTCGGTTTCTCTTTTTAATTTTTTCCCATATCGATACTTCTGAACAGGTAATACCTACTTTCAGTCATTTTTATTCAGTTTTTCACCTCATTAACCTCACTTAGCTTTTTGAGTCCTCACATGCAAAGACTCACAAAACTCAGCTTTTTTACATTATGGATGACTGGGGTAGTTGCATGTTCCAGTGGCGGTTCTTCAAGCAGAATTGACAACAGCACATCAACTAAGGATATCGCAGATGTCGGTACACTTGTAGATCAAGATGAAGATCAAAATGTGAACACTGATTCCTCAGACAATAGTATCACACCACCGGACATCACCAACCATATCTTCAAGAAAGCAGACCCTTCCTGCAGTGCCTACGTTGGTGAGTTCACTTCCACGATCAAAGATCTTGGCAATAACCGTACTTTGTCGGGATCACTTTCTATCACAGCGAATGGCAACACCTGCACGATCAGCAGTAACTCGATTCCTAACCACGATGTCAATGATACGGGTGCATTTGCAACAACGATTGGCGAGGTCGACGAAACTTTTAGTATCCCTATCTCACCATCTACAGCAAACAGTACCACCCAACTTACTCTGCAATACGACAATGCGATTTTTTTAAATGGAGCAAAGCTCGATTTACTCGCTGCAGCCTGTTACGGGGTTGGGCCCGATCCACTTGGAAAAGAAAAGATTGGTTGTTCGCAGACGAGTATTCCTTGGCGCTATGATCCCATGTACTTGCTGAATCAATTTGGAACAGACTACCACAACGCTCATACGCAACCGGACGGAGCCTATCATTATCATGGAGATCCTTTAGCCATGTACGACACTTCAGGGCAAACGGCTTCGGGAGTAATTGGTTTTGCTGCTGATGGTTTTCCAATTTATGGTCCTTTCATCGATGACAATGGAAGCATACGCAGAGTCACTTGAAGCTATGTCCTCATAGACGATGGAGGTACGCGGCAAAGTCAGGCTGGAGAGGGAGCATTCCCAGGTGGAAATTATGATGGTACTTATATCGATGATTATGAATACCAGGCTGGCAGTGGAGATCTAGACGAGTGCAATGGAATGGTGATCAATGGTCATTACGGATATTTTGTGACAAATGCTTATCCCTGGATTATGAAATGCTTCAGAGGGAGTCCTGACAGTTCCTTCCGCAAGACTTCTGGAAAGCCTTAAGATGCAGAACATGTTATCCCAAAAGAGAGCATGGCCTTTCCCCAACCAAATAGATTTCAATGAATACAACGTCTAAGGATCGTCCCTCTTCATTGACCCATCGTCCAGCCTCAGAACTGGCCCAACTGATTCGTCAAAGAGAGGTTACCGTAGAGTCCGTTGTGCAGGCTCATCTTACTCAGATCAAGCACCACAATCCTCAAATCAAGGCGGTCAGTGTTCTAGCTGAAGAGGAAGCGCTTGCGAGTGCAAGGCAAGCCGATCAGGAGCTATCTGCTGGTAGCGTCGAAATTGGTCCTTTGCATGGGGTGCCGATTACTTTGAAAGATCATGCGATCGTCAAAGGAATGAGAACGACCCTGGGACTACTGCAGTACTGGAACTATCGGCCTTCCAAGGACTGTGAGTTGGTAGCCCGTTTGCGAAGAGCAGGTGCGATCATCCTTGGTCGCACTAATGTACCATTTGGATGCTATGACTGGAACTGTCGGAACCCAATCTATCCGGAAACAGTAAATCCATGGAATCATTCACGGACTCCTGGCGGGTCTTCCGGAGGGGCGGCCGCAGCAATTGCAACTGGGATGACTCCTTTGGACATGGGCTCTGATCTGGCTGGATCGATTCGACTCCCCTCCCACTGTTGCGGAATCCTTGGATTGCGCACGACAGACGGCCTCCTACCCATGAACGATGTGGGGCCGGAAGATTTCCCCCCTTCTCCTTCTTTGCTGACGGTTTGTGGACCGATGGGTCGTAGCATTGCCGATCTCCACTTGATGCTCTCTGTTTTAGCACCTGATCAGAGAAAGGACACAACACCGGTCCCTGAAAAACTGCGTATTGCCCAAACCCACACCATTCTGGACATCACCGCAGATGAGACTTCTCAAGCAGCAATCGAATCTTTTCTGAACAAACTGAGCAAAGATGGTCACACGGTGACCAGAGATTGTGCACCTGAGGTTGACATGGCGGAGTGTTTTGAATTGTGGGCGCTAATCACGGGCCATCTCGCCAGTATCTCACTCCCCAAGTTGATGCTCACGGAACCTCTCAACTCCATCTTGTTGTTCTATGTGTTGCAGATGCGAATGGGTGGCGGTTGGATCGCTCAGAATCTTCGAAAAGGATTTCATTCCTCAGAACAGGATTTTCAAAACGCCTTGGGGCGACTCGAAGAAATTCGGGAACAGGTGACAAAGTTCTATGACCAGTATGATCTCTGGATGCTTCCGAACATGCCCGGGCCTGCTTTTGAGAGAACGCGGATGAACTGGAATTTCAAAGTGGATGGACACCGAGTTAGCTATGGCACTTATAACGGAACCTACCACTGTACGACTGCGCTGATGGGAACCCCTGGTTTGACAGTGCCAATTGGTTTTAGCGAAGGATTGCCACTCAGTGTGCAGGTACACAGCAGAGCTTTTTCTGATTTCTGGTTATTGAAGGTAGCTGAACAGCACCTTGAACCCCACGCAGACATTCGCTGGCCTCCAGGCTTTGGACCAGCAAGCTAGAAACTATAAACTGAAGTTTAGACGATGGTCCGTCGTAGCTGTGCGGGTAAGGAGCGATTCAGAAATGATTTTGTGGCAGATAAAGAACAAGATCGGGGAAGAGGGTCAGCACGAGAATTCCCAGCAAGAGCAGGAGCCAATATGGAACGGTCGCCAAAGCGGTTTTACCCAAGCCGATTTCATGGTTGGTGACAGCAACAATCACGGAAAGATTCAAACCAACAGGCGGAGTCACCTGACCAATCTCAATCAGGATCGTGACAATGACCCCCAGCCAAATTGGATCAAAACCGAGTCCTGTGAGGAGAGGAAAGACGATCGGTAGTGTCATCACCATCAGGGACAAGCCATCGAATAGGCAACCCAGCAGAACGTAGCAGAGAATTACTAACAACAGCACCCAGTAGCGATCCCAGCCCAGCTCTTCGATGGCCTCAATCAAGGCTTGAGGTACCCCCAGAATACTGATCGATTGAGCGAGGATCACAGCCCCAACCACGACAAAGCCAATCGATCCATAGGTGATCGCTGCCTGACGAAAGCAGTCCACTAGCTTGCGAAATGTCAGGTCTCCCCAGAGAAAGCCCAAGGCAATTGCGCTGACAACTCCAACGCCTGCTGCTTCTGTTGGGGTAGCGATCCCCAGCACAATCGTTCCCATCACCGCAAAGACCAGCCCGGCGACAGGCCAGATGCTTAACAAACTCTTAAGCTTTTGGAGAAAGGGAATCTGCAGCTCTGGCTCTAGGGGATATAGACTTCGATCCCTCAGACAGCGCACAAGGATGTAGGCCATGAAACAGAGCGCCATCAACAACCCCGGAATGATTCCTCCCAAAAAGAGCTGACCAATCGAGGTTTCGGTTAGTGAACCATAAATCAACAAAGACAAGGATGGAGGAATCAGCAAACCGAGGGTTCCACCACCAGCCAGACTGCCAACTACCATTCGTCGATCATAACCTCGCTGGCTCATCTCTGGATAGGCTACGGCTCCGACAGCTGCTGCGGTTGAGAGGCTGGAACCACTGATTGCCCCAAAGACCGTGCAAACTGCGATATTGGTGTGTAGCAGGTTTCCAGGAACTCGATTGAAGACAGTTGACAGGGCTGCGTAGATGCGTTGACTGACCCCGGAAGCCAGCATCACTTCTCCCATGATGATGAACAAAGGAATCGCACTCAGAGTGAACTCATTGAGGACATTCCAGACAGCGTTCAAAGCTAGGGAAGTCGCGCCATTTACAAAGAATTGAAGGATGATCAGTCCGGTCAGACCAAGCGCTGCACCGAGGGGGGCGCTACTGGCCGCGGTTGCGATCAGTGTGCTGAGAAGAGTTGTCCAAAACATTCGGACTTCAACCGGAGGAAGTAGAGTCGTGGGAATAACGACGGATCTTCCAAAGGCAGAGCAGACTGGCGATGCCTGTCAAGAAGAAAGAGATGGGGAGAATGGCCATCCAGGGAAGTAGCGGAAGTCGGGAGATCTCCGTTTTGAGGTTCAGCTTCATGGCAAACTTTAGCCAGGGAATGGTCTCATAGAGCATCCATGCAAAGAAGGCCAAGGTGACCAACTGCTTAAGGATCCTCAGTGACCAGCGAACCTTTTCAGAAGGGTGCTGCGTAAGCAGTGTGATCTGCACATGCTTATCGTGCAGTGTCAGGTAGGGCAACATCAGGAAAAGAGAGGCAGACAGGAGCAAGCCGACCACCTCTTCGGAAAAGTTCAGCGGGGAGTTGAGAAAATAGCGCATCACTACTCCCACGCTGACCATGACAACCATTCCCAGGCCTGCCAAGGCAGCCAGCGCAACCATCCATCTTGAAATCAATTGCACATGGGTTCTCAGTGAACAGTGAGAGGAGCACCAAGTACAAAGAAATCATTCGGTTGACTTCTCTCAAAATTGTTCATCATTCAGCGTCCGACTGCCTTAAGGATCTTAGCCCGGTTGGCTGGTGCATTACCTCCTGCTTCCTCTGCCATGGTTTGCCAGGTACTGGCGGCAGCATCGAGGAAGGCCCGTTGATCCTGAGCTGGAAAATCAGACATCCACTTGATCCCAGCCTTCTCCAGATCTTGACGCGCCTTCTGCTCTTTCTCGTTGTCATCAGAATAGTCGGTGGAGCGTGCAAAGAGATCATCTGCTGCTTTCTTGACCGCAGACTGCATGGAAGCTGGTAGCGAATTCCACTGTTGCTCGGAAGCTCCTAGTACGTAGGGAAGACCAGCAATGGGATAGAGGTAGGAAGCAAAGCCAGTGACTTCCTGTAGGGAAACGGTCTTGGCGTACAGGGCCGGATAAACCGCGCAATCCACAACCCCGGTCTTCAAGGCAACATACATCTCAGTTTGTCCAATGATCTGTGCGGATACACCGAGCTTGTCAAATGTTTCGACCATGTCCTTGCTCCAGACACGGAGCTTCTTGGTACGTAGTGCCTCCAGCGTGTTCACTGCTTCATCACGACAAAAGATGGAAGCATAAAGAATCGGCAAGGCTAAGAATCCTGCAGGCACAATCCCCCACTCCTTCAGCTCCTCGGCATAGATAT
>JACLAC010000911.1_pt1 | contig 12299 bp, 6 predicted proteins | sample 8027881 | NCBI WGS metagenome assembly JACLAC01 (sample SAMN15725517, study PRJNA655200) | protist metagenome | isolation source: fluorescence activated cell sorting (FACS) single amplified genomes of... | place: Spain: Blaines Bay Microbial Observatory, Mediterranean Sea | collected 2016-01-19 | reverse complement strand
GTGCGCGATTCTCATTTTCTCACGGTCGACATACCGGCAACCTTCTATTTATTAGTGTCTATATTATTTTCTCTGCGTTATATGGAAGGGAGAGCGGTACGGGACCTGATCGTGTGCGCTATCTTTTTTGGCTTGTCCGCCTCGACTAAATACAATTTAGGGCTCTTTGCAGGGGTTGCGCTGGTCGTTGCTTACCAGGAAAAGGACTCTTTGCGGGCGAATGGCGGGCGATTGTGTTGGGTGGTGGGCGTTATGGCCGCGGCTTTTATCGCAGGATCACCATACGTATTATTGGATTTTGCGACTTTTTGGCGCGATTTGTCCTATGAACGGTTGCATTTCGCGCGAGGGCATGAGGCCGATCTAGGCCGGGGGTGGTGGTATCATCTTGGTTTTACATTGCCTCTGGGATTGGGATGGCCGCTCTTTGTCGCGGCTTTAGCAGGTATCGGCCGCTGGATTTGGCGGCCGCGTGGTGCGGAATGGCCACTATTGCTCGGTGTTATTGTTTATTTTGCGATGGCTGGTAGTGGCAAAGTCGTATTTATGCGGTATATGCTGCCTTTGCTGCCTTTGCTCTGTCTCGCGGCCGGTGGGGTGGTCGTCGCCTTAGGGCGTTCGGCATGGGGTGTCGTGGTACTTGCGCTCTTGGTGGTCGCGCCAACCGTTTGGTCTTCTTGGCATCATAGTATATTGCTGGCGCAAACCGATACCCGTGTATTGGCTGCGCGTTGGATTGAGCAGCAGGTCCCGGAAGGAAGCCGGGTTGGGCTTTGCTGCGCGTCTGACTACGGCTATCCACAACTGCGCCTTGACCGCCCGGCCTTAGAGATGCGGCTAGCGGGTTTACGGAATGCGGGTTTTGCGGCGCGTCGGCAGCAGCGCCTCTTGGCGATGGGCGAGGCCCTGCCCGGTCCCGGTTATGAACTGATCGAGTTGCGAGCAGCCAATCCCTCGAGTTTCCCCTGGATATGGACGATATATGGTGTAGAGCGACTTTTGCGTGAGCACGTCACCTGGATAGTGGTGCATGAATCACCAGATCTGTTGTATTCTCGCCTTGATTCGTCGTTTATTGCTGCATTGGAACAGGTTGCGGAACGGCAGGTTCTTTTTGACCCATTGCTCGATGCGCAAAGTCGGCGTTTGTACGATCCGATTGATGCTTTCTATTTGCCCGTATCCGGCTTGGCGAGTATCGAAAGGCCGGGGCCGAGGATTGCCATTTACCGGATGCGTGAGTTGCATTGATGATTTAGCTATTTACTATACTTGACAGGATGGAAATTTAGCGAAAAACAAAGGAGCTACAGGATGGGAATTCCGCAGTTTAATGCAAAAGACCAATTTTCCGTATTGGCCGAGGTCCTCTCGGACCAGGGGATCGATGTGGACGGAGTTAAGAATAAACTCAAAGCGCAGGAAATTGAAACGCCTTCTTGGGGGTATGGAAATTCGGGAACGCGTTTTGGCGTGTTCAAGCAACCCGGTGCCGCGCGCGATGTGCACGAGCGGCTCTCCGATGCGGCACAAGTCCACAAAATGACCGGCGTCTGTCCCGGTGTCGCCTTGCACATTCCCTGGGACAAAGTGGACGACTATGATGCCTTACAGCAGGAAGCTGCCGAATTGGGCGTGCATATCGGGGCGATTAACCCCAATGTATTCCAGGAATATGATTATAAACTAGGCAGTTTTGGCCATCGGGACCCGAATGTGCGGCAAAAAGCGCTGGACCATATGTACGAATGCGTAGATATCATGCAGCGGACGAACTCCAAGGTGCTTAGCCTGTGGTTCGCCGATGGCACGAATTATCCGGGCCAAGACGATATTATCGAGCGCAAACGACGTTTTGAAGAATGTCTGGGGAAAACCCATGCGGCATTGCCCGATGACTCGCGTATGCTTATCGAATACAAATTCTTCGAACCGGCGTTTTATCATACCGACATCGCCGATTGGGGTATGGCGTTGAATTTTGCCCTCAAAGCAGGGCCTAAGGCCGAAGTTCTTGTAGATTTAGGCCATCATCCGCTTTGCACTAATATAGAGCATCTCGTCGCTCTGCTGCTCGACGAAGAACGATTAGGCGGTTTTCATTTTAACAATTGCAAATATGCAGATGACGATGTGACGACTGGATCGGTCAATCTTTACGAAGTTTTCCTAATTTACCACGAGATTCTCAATGCTGAACGCCGTGGAACGGCGGCCAATATCGCCTATATGATTGATCAGAGTCATATAATTAAGCCCAAAGTTGAGGCGATGATCCAGTCGCTACTCAATATTCAGACCGCCTATGCGCGTGCCCTGTTGGTTGATCGAGCAGCACTGGCTGCAGCCCAGGCAGAGGACGATACGGTGGCAGGCGAGGAGATTTTGCGCAATGCCTATGATGTGGATGTACGACCTTTATTGGCGGTAGTCCGCGAAGAGTTGGGCGCAGAAACCGATCCTTTAGGCGCTTATCGCCAAAGTGGCTATTTCAAGCGTATTGCCGAAGATCGACAGGGTGATTTGGAGGGTGCTGCTAGTTGGGGCTGAGATGAACGCGCTGCGTTGGACTCTACTCTTATTCCTTGTGTTACCCATTGCGACCACTGCTCAGGGACCGGGTGTCTTTGCTTTGCGGACCATGCTACATGACAAGACACCAGAAGTCCGGATGAAGGCCGCCGAGGGATTGGGGCGGGTTGGTGGGCGCCAGGGAGTCATTATTTTGCGCCAGGGATTAGCGGACAAAAACGCTACCGTGCGGATCGCCGTAGTCGAGGCTCTCGGTTTCATTGGCGGGCGGTTGTCTATGGCCGTTTTATCTGAGGCGCTTAAAGACAAGAGCCCTGAGGTGCGTATCCGTACGGTAGAGGCGCTTAAGGACGCGGGTACGGTCAATAGTATACCCATTATTCAGAAGGCCTTTGGCGACAAAGAGGTCAGTGTACGCCTGCATGCGGCGTTGATGTTAAAGGTTATCGGTCACCGTCGCGGGGTGCCGGTCTTAGCAAAGGTTGCAGTAGACGACAAAAGCTCGGCCGTGCGAGCTGCAGCCGCTTCTTATTTAGGGAAAGTCGGGGTTAAAGACCGGCGTGCTGTCGATGCCCTAGCCAAAGTCTTAGAAGATAAGGAGTCAGCGGTGCGGATACGCGCGGTAGAAGCGTTGGGCTTTTTGCAATTAGCTCAGGCAATAACCGTGCTAAAACAAGCGCTGGAAGACAAGGATACAGGAGTGCGGTTACGTGCTACCGAGGTGCTCGGGCGGGTCTTAGCCAAGGACTTTGAATGATAAATCAAAAAAGTTTTGCGTAGGGCTTGCCAAATGAAAAACATGACCTATCTTTTAGGGCTCTTGAGGATGACTTATGATCGAATGGCTTCGAAAATAAACCATAAAATCTTTGTTCATTACTCTTGACAGGGACAGAGTTTAACTCTATCTTTGAAGGATACACTCTATTAATTTGAGCTGTTTTGATCTTTGAAAATCGAATAACGTGCATGAGGGTCCAAAGTTGAAGAACTTGGATTAAAAAAATCAGTACATCAAATTTTCTTCACGGAGAGTTTGATCCTGGCTCAGAACTAACGCTTGTGGTGTGTCTTAGTCATGCAAGTCGAACGAGAAAGCCGCCTTCGGGTGGCGAGTACAGTGGCAAACGGGTGAGTAACACGTGGGTAATTTGCCCCCGGGTTGGGGATAACATTTCTAACGAAGTGCTAATACCGAATGACAAGGCGAGTTTATGACTCGTTTTTAAAGGTGGCCTCTACTTGTAAGCTACCGCCTGGGGATGAGCCCGCGTCGTATTAGCTTGTTGGTGGGGTAATGGCCCACCAAGGCGACGATGCGTAGCCGGCCTGAGAGGGTGAACGGCCACACTGGAACTGAGACAAGGTCCAGTCTCCTACGGGAGCCAGCAGTCTAGAAATTTGCACAATCGCCGAAAGGCGGATGCAGCGACACCACGTGGAGGATGAAGCCGTTCGCGGTGTAAACTCCTGTCAGGAGGGAAGAAGGTGCGGGTGTTAATACCACCGGTTACTTGACGGTACCTCCAGAGGAAGCTCCGGCTAACTACGTGCCAGCAGCCGCGGTAATACGTAGGGAGCGAGCGTTGTTCGGATTTACTGGGCGTAAAGAGCACGTAGGCGGGTATGCAAGTCGGTTGTGAAATCCTCTGGCTCAACCAGAGAACTGCAATCGAAACTGCATACCTTGAGTCCAATAGAGGGAATCGGAATCCAAGGTGTAGCGGTGAAATGCGTAGATATCTTGGAGAACATCAGTGGCGAAGGCGGATTCCTGGATTGGTACTGACGCTGAGGTGCGAAAGCTAAGGGAGCGAACAGGATTAGATACCCTGGTAGTCTTAGCCGTAAACGATGGGTACTAGGTGTTGGGGGACATTGACCCCCTCAGTGCCGTAGCTAACGCATTAAGTACCCCGCCTGGGGAGTACGGCCGCAAGGCTGAAACTCAAAGGAATTGACGGGGACCCGCACAAGCAGTGGAGCATGTTGCTTAATTCGATGCAACGCGAAGAACCTTACCAGGGCTTGACATCCGAGGAACCTCCTGGAAACAGAAGGGTGCCTTCGGGAACCTCGAGACAGGTGCTGCATGGCTGTCGTCAGCTCGTGTCGTGAGATGTTGGGTTAAGTCCCGCAACGAGCGCAACCCCTGTCCTTAGTTGCCATCAGGTAATGCTGGGAACTCTAAGGAGACAGCCTGCGACAAGCAGGAGGAAGGTGGGGATGACGTCAAGTCATCATGGCTCTTACGTCCTGGGCTGCAAACGTGCTACAATGGCTGGTACAAAGGGTTGCGATACCGCGAGGTGGAGCCAATCCCAAAAAACCAGTCTCAGTTCGGATTGGAGTCTGCAACTCGACTCCATGAAGGTGGAATTGCTAGTAATCGCGGATCAGCATGCCGCGGTGAATACGTTCCCGGGTCTTGTACACACCGCCCGTCAAGCTAGGAAAGACGGAAACGGCTGAAGTCGCTAACCCAACCGCAAGGAGGGATGTGCCGAAGCCGGAGTTGTCGATTCGAGCTAAGTCGTAACAAGGTAGCCGTACCGGAAGGTGCGGCTGGATCACCTCCTTTCTAAGGGGATTATCGGAAGCTTCGGCTTCCGACATTTATCCACCTAGGTCAGTGTTTGTATTCTTCTACGATGGTCTTCATGCACGTTATTCGGTTTTCGGGGGTATAGCTCAGACGGTTAGAGCGCACGCCTGATAAGCGTGAGGTCGGTGGTTCGATTCCACCTACCCCCACCATTCAGGCTTTTGCTCTTTGACAATCGAATACAGATTCACACCAGTATAGTAATCAAGGTAACACTAAATAGAGGCGTTTATACGCTTTCTATTTGAACACACCGCGATACAATACCTCAAGTAGTGTGTGGTAATAGATTTTTGGTCAAGCTACAAAGGGCGTACGGTGAATGCCTTGGCACAAGAAGGCGATGAAGGACGTGATAAGCTGCGATAAGCTTCGGGGAGGTGCAAATAACCTTTGATCCGGGGATTTCCGAATGGGGCAACCCAATGCAGGTCATGCTGCATTACCCTCGAGTGAACACATAGCTCGAGTGGGGCAAACGGGGGGAACTGAACCATCTAAGTACCCCTAGGAATAGAAAGCAACCGCGATTCCCCTAGTAGTGGCGAACGAACGGGGAACAGCCTAAACTGCCTGTATGTTAAAGCGAGCACGCGTTGTACGGGCGGGGTTGTGGGGCGTCATTTGGCAAGAGTGCTAACTTGCCGGGAAGTTACCAATCAACACCATAGTCGAAGTGTTCTGGAAAGTTCAACCATAGAAGGTGATAGTCCTGTAGACGAAATGGTAGTTGACTTCCTTATGATGTTCCCGAGTACCACGGGACACGTGAAACCCTGTGGGAAGCTGGGGAGACCACTCTCCAAGGCTAAATACTCTCTTGTGACCGATAGCGCACTAGTACCGGTGAGGGAAAGGTGAAAAGTACTCCGAGAAGGAGAGTGAAATAGTACCTGAAACCGTACGCTTACAAGCAGTCGGAGGGGGTTTGTCCCCTGACGGCGTGCCTTTTGCATAATGAGCCGGCGAGTTACTTGTATGCAGCGAGGTTAATTCACTAAGTGAAGGAGCCGTAGCGAAAGCGAGTCTGAATAGGGCGTTCAGTTGCATGCAGTAGACCCGAAGCCAGGTGATCTACCCATGGCCAGGATGAAACGTGAGTAAAATCACGTGGAGGTCCGAACCGTTGTACGTTGAAAAGTGCTCGGATGAGCTGTGGGTAGGGGTGAAAGGCCAATCAAACCTGGAGATAGCTGGTTCTCCCCGAAATAGCTTTAGGGCTAGCCTCTTGTTAAAGAGTCGTGGAGGTAGAGCACTGGATCGGTACGGGGGCTTACCAGCTTACTTAGCCGAACCAAACTCCGAATGCCATTGACTTGTTCCAAGGGAGTCAGCGTGCGAGGGATAAACTCCGTACGCGAGAGGGAAACAACCCAGATCGCCAGCTAAGGTCCCTAAGTGTATGCTAAGTGATTTAAAGGATGTGAGATTGCGCAGACAGCTAGGATGTTGGCTTAGAAACAGCCACCATTTAAAGAGTACGTAATAGTTCACTAGTCAAGTGATTTTGCGCCGACAATGTATCGGGGCTAAGCATACCACCGAAGCTGCGGACTCAGTAATTCGTTCGCGAATTACTGATTGGTAGGGGAGCGTTCCATAGTAGGTCGAAGGTGAACCGTAAGGTTTGCTGGACGAGATGGAAGTGATTATGTCGGCATGAGTAGCGATAAAGCGGGTGAGAATCCCGCTCACCGAAAATCTAAGGTTTCCTGGGCTAGGCTCGTCCTCCTGGGGTTAGTCGGGACCTAAGCTGAGGCCGAAAGGCGTAGGCGATGGCAAACAGGCTAAATATTCCTGTACCACTTATAGCGCGTTCGAGCTATGGGGTGACGCAGAAGTGAAAGGTCAGCCAGCGACTGGAAATGCTGGTCTAAGCCCGTAGGGGGGCCGTCTAGGTAAATCCGGATGGCCATATACCCCGAGAGGCGATGGGGAGCCGTCTAACGGCATAAACTGACCCTAATCATGCTGCCTAGAAAAACCTCTATGTGAGTTCTATAGGTGCCCGTACCGTAAACCAACACAGGTAGATGAGGAGAGTATCCAAAGGTGCGCGAGTGAACCCTCGTTAAGGAATTCGGCAAAATTATCCCGTAACTTCGGAAAATGGGATGCCCCCAGTAGGTGAAGCCCTTCGCGGGTGGAGCCCAAAGGGGCCGCAGAGAAACGGGCTGGGCGACTGTTTACCAAAAACACAGGTCTCTGCTAAGCCGTAAGGCAATGTATAGGGACTGACACGTGCCCGGTGCTGGTAAGTTAAGAGGAGGTGTTAGATCCTTCGGGATCGAAGCTCTGAATCGAAGCTCCAGTAAACGGCGGCCGTAACTATAACGGTCCTAAGGTAGCGAAATTCCTCGTCGGCTAAAAACCGACCTGCACGAATCGTGTAACGACTTGGCCGCTGTCTCAACGAGGGACTCGGTGAAATTGTAGTTCCGGTGAAGATGCCGGATACCCGCGGCAGGACAGAAAGACCCCGTGAACCTTTACTATAGCTTGGTATTGGATTTTGACACTGTATGTGTAGGATAGGTGGGAGGCTATGAAGCGGGAGCGCTAGTTTTCGTGGAGCCGACCTTGAAATACCACCCTTGCCTTGTTAAAATTCTAACCTTGGTCCTTTGATCAGGATCGGAGACAGTGCCAGGTGGGTAGTTTAACTGGGGCGGTTGCCTCCTAAAGAGTAACGGAGGCGCCCAATGGTTCCCTCAGCGCGGTCGGTAATCGCGCGTAGAGTGTAAAGGCATACAGGGAGCTTGACTGCGAGACCTACAAGTCGAGCAGGTGCGAAAGCAGGGCTTAGTGATCCGACGGTTGCGCGTGGAAGCGCCGAAGCTCAACGGATAAAAGGTACTCCGGGGATAACAGGCTTATTGCCCCCAAGCGCTCATAGCGACGGGGCAGTTTGGCACCTCGATGTCGGCTCAGCGTATCCTGGGGCTGGAGAAGGTCCCAAGGGTTTGGCTGTTCGCCAATTAAAACGCTACGCGAGCTGGGTTCAGAACGTCGTGAGACAGTTCGGTCCCTATCCGCCGTGGGTGTAGGATATTTGAGAAGATCTGACCCTAGTACGAGAGGACCGGGTTGGACGAACCTCTGGTCAACCAGTTGTTCCGCCAGGAGCATCGCTGGGTAGCTACGTTCGGAAGGGATAAACGCTGAAAGCATCTAAGCGTCAAGCCCACTTCAAAACTAGATATCCCGTAGGGTTAACCTACCTAAAGGCCCCTCGTAGACTACGAGGTTGATAGGTTGCAGGTGGAAGCGCAGCAATGTGTGAAGCCGAGCAATACTAATTGGCCGTGAGGCTTGACCATTTTATTACCTCGCAATATTTGAGGCATTGTATCGCATTTGGTGTGGGTCTGTATTCGGTTGTTGAAGGATAATTAAGTTTTTCCGGTGGCCATAGCGGAGGGGAAACACCTCTTCCCTTTCCGAACAGAGTAGTTAAGCCCTCCTGCGCCGATGGTACTGCTGGGGTCGCCCAGTGGGAGAGTAGGACGCTGCCGGATTTTTTATAGAAGCCCATCCCTTCGGGGGTGGGCTTCTTTTTGTTCTCTGCGGTACAACCATAGGTTGACAGAGCCTAGGTCGCCAAATTAACTTAACGCCCAATCGCAAGGCGGGATCAGGGGAGGTCTTACAGCGATAGAATCTCTATTCAGGAGGGATTTAAATTGAGCGAACAGACTAGGAATTTCTCCTTATGCGGCCATAGTGGCGCGGGTAAAACCGCGTTATCTGAAGCGATGCTCTTCAATATGGGTGTTGTAAATCGTCTAGGTCGCATAAATGATGGAACAACTATATCCGATTATGATTCTGGTGAGATTGAACGCCAGATATCACTCAAGGTTTCTCTCCTAAACGGGGCCTGGCAAGTAACAAGGCAAGTAGGTTAATATAGAATACGGCGTGATATTGATCTGCAACAAAGAAACACCTCATTTTCAACGATGGTCAAGAAAAAATAGCTTCAATTGACTTCCATCACAACTACCGCCCATCATTATTTTTTTTTTATATACCCAACGCACCAATCTATATATATTTTGTAAGAGTTCTGCAGTGAACAAACTCATATATTTAAACACCATATCATCTCTTGTAGAAGAGATCAAGAGTGAACAAATAGCTAATAAATACACTCATTAAAACAAATAGAAAAGAGTATCATGAGAGTCTTTTATCGCCTTCTGCATCTATTTTTCTTTGCCCTTCTATCCGGCATAGCGTTAACTCACCCCGTTTTCAGTGATACAAACGAAGGTTTTGAAGCTTCTATTGAACCGCGCAATGTCCGCAATCCCACGATAGGACAGCGAGTCAATGTGTCGGTATCAGTTAAAGGAGTAACAAGCGCACGGCAAGCACAAATTGAGATTGCATACGATCCAAATATCATCGGCAATGTCTCTATCAGCCCAGGACCCTTTATTCCCCCTTCGCTCTATATCCCCTCCGAGGCAACAACTCGCGAAGATGGCATCATCACCCAAGGCGCGGCTACCTCCGGCAGTGATTTGAAAGAAGGAGGGGGAGTAATCTATCTAATTAATTTTGAGATTATCGGTGAAATCCCGACTGAAGGTTCAGTCCTAGCCATCACCAAAGTCCGCGTCGGCGCGAATTCTACCGACTTTGACGTGCTTACGACCCAGAACGCCGGCGTTAAGCTGCTCAAAGTCTTCCCCAACGCCATATTCGATATGGATATTACCCGCAGTCGAAATGGAGCCATTCTCAACTGGCAAACTAAAGAGTCCGGCATAAACGACACCGTCTTTTTCCGCGCCAAAGGCGAAGATTTATTTCGTACCGCCATCAGCCCGCTGTTCAAACGCACGACGCCACAAATGATCCGCGCGATGCGTGTTCTCTTAGAGAACAAATTGGTGCCGCGCGAAGCGACGCCCGAACAGATCCGCGAAGTATTGGCCAACGATCCGAACTTCGAGGGAGAAGAAATAACCGGCGCTTTTATTGATGCCGTCAAAATCCTCGACGACGCACTGGGCAACAGACGCCATGTCGTCTCGCTCGCATCGCTACAGCCCAATACCGAATACGAGTTTGTTGCACGCTCATACGATCTCAAAGACCGATCGAGCGCGCCCTTTAACGGGAACTTCAATACCCGGCGCGACGTCGACCGCCGTCCGCTATTGATGGAGCGTTTCGAGGTCCAGTCCACTCCTTTCGCCGCGGTTATCCGCTGGTTCACTAATCGACTCTCCGACACGCGGTATACTTTCGAAGTCGGCGGCGTAGGCACGGCCAGTGAAATTATCGCCGACGAAGATGGGACCCAGGTCCATATTGTCGAGATCCGCGACCTTGAGCCCGATACCAACTACAACTTCACCATCAGTTCGCGCCTGACCGACGCCGATATGTTTGTTGCCGAAGGTCTAACCGAGGCCGACGTCACGATTACGCGCACCGACCATCTGCGGACCCGGCGAGCCGACCGTCGTTTGCGCTTCCTCGGCCCACCTGTCCGTATCGTCGGCACCGACGAAGTACGCTTGCGCGTCCGCCTCAACCAACCGGCGGGCTTGCGCGTTGACTATGCCGCGCTCGAAGACGGCCAAAAGCTGCGGAACGTGGTGCCAACCTATACCGACGCCGCCAACTCCAACGAGCTCTTGGAAAGCCACGATATTGCGCTCTCCGATTTGAATTCGTCGACCTTATATCGCTTTCGTCTCACCGCCTTCAATACCACTGATACCTTGACAACCGATCCGACCGGCAACCAGCAGTTCAGTCGCGATCTCAACTTTCGCACTTCGGCCGACAGCGATACCCTCGACCCGGTAATTATTGCCGGCCCCCAGGTATTAGCACGCGGCACTGTCGCGGTGGTACGTTGGGCGACCGATGTCCCTACAATGGGTAAGGTCTATATCGGTAGCATAGGCACCGATGCCACACTAGGTACATCGGATGAAGTCGAGTATGCCGATCTTTCGCCCAATGGCAGCAACCGCTTCGCTCCCCGCCATATCATCATCATCAACGGTCTGACCATCGGCACCGAATACGGCTATCGCATTGAATCAACGACAGCCAGCAACAAAACCGTCACCTTCGACCCCAACAACTCTACGGCGGCCAAGCGCGCCAAAGTGCTACAACCTCCGGGCGGCGCGGGCAGTTTCACGACCGACTCCACCGCCGATACACAATTCCCAGTTATTCTCTCCGGTCCTAGCGTTTCTTCGCAGACGGATGCTTCGGCCGTTATCGAATGGGAGACGGACGAACCAGCCAACAGCGAAATCACCTTTGGCACCGGCGACTCAAGCGATGGCGAAAGCTCCGGCGACAGCGAGACTAGCCACAAGATAGTGCTGAGCAATCTCGATGCCGGCACAACGTATACCTATACCATTGGCTCGACCGATGCCGCCGGTAACGGGGCGACCGAAAGCTCTCAGGCAACATTTACCACCAACCCCGATATAGATCTGACCGCGCCCGCGATCAGCAGCCTCGAAATTGGTTACAAAAACGACGAGACCGCCACGGTCAATTGGGCCACCGACGAAGAAGCCACCGCCGAAGTCGAATTCGGCACAAGCGAAGCCCTGGGCACAATACGCACCTTATCGACAACTGGCGAGAACCACGAGGTCACCTTGACCAATCTATCAGCCAGCACGACCTACTACTACTCGGTCTCTTCTTCCGATCTGAGTAACAACGGCCCGACGTTCAGCGACACACTTAACTTCACCACCGACGCCGAGCCCGACCTATTGCCCCCAGCGATCTCCGCTATCGAGACCGTTGTCACCGACTCGGCCGCATTCGTCAGTTGGGTCAGCGACGAGTTGGCCGACAGCTATGTCGAATTCGGCACCGAGCAAGCTTTACTCGAATTCAATATCGGCGATACTGAAGACGTCACCAACCACGATATTACGCTAACCAACCTAACACCGGGCACGACCTACTATTATATCGTCGGCTCCGTCGACCGGGCCAACAACCCTCCGACCGAAAGCGATACGCTCAATTTTACTACCTTGTCCAATGCCGATACCACCGCCCCTTCGGTGCCCTTCGACTTGAGCGCCACTCCGGGCAACCGCCAGGTTATCCTCACTTGGGATGCGACGATCGAACTCGACTTGAACGGTTTCAATAT
>JACLAC010024112.1_pt1 | contig 12301 bp, 6 predicted proteins | sample 8027881 | NCBI WGS metagenome assembly JACLAC01 (sample SAMN15725517, study PRJNA655200) | protist metagenome | isolation source: fluorescence activated cell sorting (FACS) single amplified genomes of... | place: Spain: Blaines Bay Microbial Observatory, Mediterranean Sea | collected 2016-01-19 | reverse complement strand
CTGCAATCCGGGCAAAATTGGATGAGCTGGGAGAGCAGTTAAAAGTAGCAACGGCGGAAAAGATTGAGGTTGAAAAGGAAGCTGCAAAATGTTTAGAAAAGCTAAATTTGGCTGAACGATTAGTTAATGGGCTTTCTAGTGAGGGTGAGCGTTGGGGTAACGATATTGAAAGAATGAAAGTAAGTGGGACTACGCTCGTTGGCGATTCTCTTCTTGCAGGTGCGTTTGTCAGCTACATCGGAGCTTTCAATGCTGAATACAGAGAAGCGCTGTGGAAGGACTTGTGGTTGAAGGACTTGATAGAGAGGCAAATCCCATTGACAGAAGGAGTCGATCCTCTCGACGTAATCACAGACGACAGTCGGACTGCTCAGATGCAGAGCGAAGGCTTGCCCGCGGACCGAATGTCTTGCGAAAATGGGTCAATGATTACACAAACTTCACGATGGCCTTTATTGATTGATCCTCAATTGCAAGGCATAAAATGGCTGAGGCAAAAGGAAACAATGGCCGCGGAGCGGAAAGCGGCCCAGATGAAGGCTGAGGCTGAGGCAGCTGGTGAAGATCCAAATTTAATTGTAGTTAACAGCAATTTGATGCTACTGCAGCTCTCCAACAGCAATTGGGTTAAACGTCTGACTGCTGGCATCGCCAATGGCAACACTGTCATAATAGAAAATTGCCCAGTTGACTTGGATGCAACTTTGGATCCTGTATTACAACGGGCAATTTATAAGAAAGGCCGATCGATGTTCCTGCAGCTTGCTGGCGAAGAAATCGAATACGACAAAAACTTTAAATTGTACCTACAAACGAAGCTTTCAAATCCTCATTACAAGCCAGAAATTTTCGCAAGCTGTACCTTGATTAATTTTATAGCTACTGAACGTGGGTTGGAGGATCAATTACTCGCCAAAGTAGTGAATGTTGAAAAACCGGAGTTGGAAGCAGAAAAACAAGCATTGATTGCTCAGTTCAACCAGTATAAAATCGAGTTGTTTGATTTGGAAGCGACGCTGCTAGAACGTCTATCAAATGCCCCGGAGGACATTTTGTCAGATATTCCATTAGTAGAGGGCCTTGAAGCAACAAAACTTGCATCTGTGGCTATTGAAGCGGCCGTTAAGAAAGGTAAAGAAACTGAAATAGCAATTAACAAAGCAAGAGAAGTTTATCGTCCTGTAGCAGCCGAAGCATCCATGATGTACTTCATTTGTACTGAAATGTGTAACATCGATCATATGTACCAGTATTCATTAGGAGCTTTTACATACTTCTTCTTTAAATCCATATCACAAACACCACCAGAGGAGGATGTAACTAAGCGTGTGCAGGCTCTGCAGGCTGCCATGAGATTTACGGTTTTTACATGGGTGTCACGTGGCCTTGCAACACAGCACAAAGTTGTCTACATGATCCAAATCGCAATGAAGCTTATGAAGAAAGGGTATCTTGAAGAACAGTTTGACCCAGAGAAGTTCAACTTTTTGATGCGTGGAAATAAATCCCTAGGGGCTGACAACCCATGCAGTTGGCTACCGAACGTAAACTGGTTAATGGTTAACTCGCTAGCTAAATTGGATGGATTTGCTAAATTCCCAAGTGATCTTGGTGAGGCGTCACCCAGATTTTTGGAATGGTATAACCATGAGACCCCAGAAAATGAAAAGTTGCCGTTGGACTGGTCTAGTCTTGAAAAAAAACCATTTGAAAAGTTGCTTGCTATCCGCACACTGCGTCCAGATAGATTAGTAATTGCTTTAAGCAAATGGCTACGGAATGCGTTGCCGGATGGAAATCGTTACGTCGATGCAGATTCTACAAACTCATCGTTGCGTATATTGGAGCTAGCAATCGATGATTCCACACCTGAAGTTCCAATTTTTTTCATTCTTAGTCCCGGGACGGACGTCGTAGCCGACGTCGACAAAGTTGCGGATAAGAATGGGTTGGAAAAAGGCATTTCTTACTGGAACGTTGGGATGGGCCAAGGTCAGGATGTCGTTGCCATGGATAGGTTACAAATGGGTCACACCCAAGGGCATTGGGTAATTCTAAATAACTGCCATCTTATGCCTGCATGGTGCGTTGAACTTGAAAAGAAGTTGGACTCCTTTAATCTGGAAGGCTCTCACGAAAAGTTTCGTGTATTCCTGACAGCAGAGCCTTCAAAGTACATTCCTATTGGCATTCTAAGCAGATGCATCAAGCTCACGAATGAGCCTCCTGCTGGGCTAAAGGCAAACCTCAAAAGAGCGTTTTGCAGCTTTGATGAAGACGACTTTGACGAGTTGGACAATAAGCAGAAGGCAATAACATTTGCATTAAGCTGGTACCATGCCATTCTGATAGAGAGGAAAAAGTTCGGGACGAAAGGCTTCAATATGATGTACCCATTTTCCTTGGGGGATTTGCGTGACAGCAGTATTGTCCTAACAAACTACTTGGAGAACGCTGCGTCCAGTAAAATCCCATGGGAAGATCTTCGTTATCTGTTTGGTGAAATTACCTATGGGGGCCATATTGTCAACGATTTTGACCGTCTACTGAACATTACTTATTTGGACTTTTATTTAGCCGATAACACCCTCGACATAAAAGAGTTGTTTCCGTTTTGTGAGAATGAGAAAAATGCATCGTTTAAAACACCCATGCCCACTACATGGGAATTATACAACAAACATATCGATGAAAATATGACGAACGAGTCACCCCTTGCTTTTGGGCTTCATCCAAACGCTGAAATTGATTTCCGTCTGAATAACACAAACGATGTGCTTGCAAGATTGACAGAGCTACAGCCACGCGATGCTTCGGGTGGGGAAGGGCAATTGACACCTACAGAAATAGCTGAAGCGGCGTTGACAGATATCAGAGAGAAAATTGCAGATTATGGGTTTGATATGTTCGATTTGAACAGTACGCTAGAAGGCGATTTGAAGGGTCCGTACCAAAATGTATTTCTACAAGAATGTGAAATAATGAACAACTTGACAGCTGAAATGAGTCGTAGTTTAAAGGAGTTGAAGATGGGCTTTGATGGTGAATTAACTATGTCTACCTCCATGGAAGCCTTGATGGTCGCTCTGTACTTGGACCGAGTCCCGGGCTCGTGGCAAAAATTGGCATGGGATAGTATGCGATCATTGGCGGCCTGGATTCAAGATTTGCAAAGTCGATATGAACAGCTTACAAGTTGGACAAACAACCCGACAGACATTCCACGGTGCACTTGGTTGAGTGGATTGAGCAACCCTACGTCATTTTTGACTGCGGTGAAACAAGTAACAGCGCAGAAAGCAAAACTGCCATTGGACTCGATCATCATTCAAACAGACGTGACAAAAAAAATGGAGGTGAAGGATCTCGAAGGGGAAGCCAAAGATGGTGGCGCATATTGCAATGGATTTTATTTGGAAGGGGCAAGATGGGATTTGGAGGTTGGTCAAATCGTCAAATCCTTACCGAAAGAGATGTTTGTGCCGATGCCAGTTATTAATTGCAAAGGGATATTAAGCAGTGCCCAAGATACCACTGGTGTGTTTTTGTGCCCTGTGTACAAAACTCAATTTCGTGGGCCAACTTTTGTGTTCTTAGCACAATTTAAAACCAAAAGTCCCGCTGCTAGATGGATTTTAGCAGGAGTTGCTGCTGTCCTGGATGTTGGAGAATAGAGGAGAATAAATTTCTCTCGCGGGGAGGAGTCATATTATAGATAGATAGTAGTGTTGATATCTTCAAGTAATAATTTAAGTATAGAAAACAATATAATATATAATAATAATACCACATAATTAAAATAAGGAAAGACGCTCAAAAACTTCAGTAACTAGTCTATAGTATAGTGGCATTATAATAGCTTGGAGATAGCAACCTTAATATGAATGATAGAAGATAATATAAATAGTAAGGAGGAGAAGATTGAAAGCGAACCGTTTTATTACCCCAGCCACCACCACACTAAAAAAAAATGATGGATGATGTATTAATAGTAGTAGTATGATGATGATAATAATAATGAAAAATGCGGTCCATCATTCATATTACCTTCTTTTTGAATGCCCAAGCACCACGTTGGGGGCAAGGCCAAGCTATTCAGCTGGTTTCTATAGCTTTGCTAAATTCATCATATGCGCGCTTGATTGTAAGAATGGGTTGCGCCGCATCTATCCTACACTTGAAGCACCCCAAGAAAGGAATGCAAGAGAAACCAGGGGGAAAAATATACCCAGAGCCTGTGATTGACGCGGAACGGCGTCGAGAGGCGGGGCAGCACGATTTAGATGACAATAGAATTACTCAAGACGGCATAATTCGAGAAGCCGCAAAAGCGCAAGCCGAAGATGCAATTCGCCGGCAGGGCTTAGATACAAGTAAAGACAATGTGCCCGCGGGATGGAAGAAGAGACCTAGCTTGATTAAAGCAGCAAAAAATGGAGACTTAAGCGTTGTTAACGAAATACTTTTAGACATATCGACGAACAAAGCCAACTCTAGGTACAACATAGACATGTTAGGAATGTGGGATAACACGCCATTGATTTGTGCGTGCCAGTATCGCCATGAAACCGTTGCCATTGCACTTTTGAAGAATGGAGCAAATCCAAATGCGATGAACGAAAAAGGCTGTACCCCACTATTGCACGCAGCCGTAGAGGGTTGTACGAGGATTGTTGAGACCCTTCTGGAACACGGTGCCGATCCTAATTTGATAGAACCAACCCCAATATATAACCAAGCAATGGATGTTCATGGCTCGTATACACCTCTACTTGCCAGTGTGACTAATGGGTTCAGTACCATCGCAAGCCTTCTTTTACGCCACAAAGCGTCAGTAAACGTTAAAACAAATGAAGGCCAGTCAATTTTGGAAATTGCCATTCATACATCAAGATGTGAAAAAACTATTTTAGCTATAGCACCATATTGCACAAACGAAATGTGGAGCCAAGGTAACAATCGCGGTTATATTTTGGCGAAGTGCAACGAAAGTGGAGGCAAAGAATATTCTAAAATTGCTGCAATATTGACAAGGGAGAACCCTACAATGATAAAGGACAATCCGGAAGAGCCGGTGCGAACTGAGGAGGAGAGGATATCTGCTATGGTTGTCAAAGAAGTCGTCGAGGCGGAAGAAGAGGGGGTATTGATTGAGACTCCGATCAAAATATCGAAAAAGGATGATGAGTTGCGTAATGTTGCGATGACTCAAGTCGTTTTGAAGCTCGATTAGAACATTTTTGAGTCGCAATTATGTTACGAATGTAGCCTTGCCAAAGACTGCTCAGTGTGACACATGGTGCGTGATTACTATTATTAATCTAAGCCCATATGTATATGCAATAGAAAATCTTTTTTGTTTCAGCCTACGAAAGTCTTTATAGTGTCCTCAAATGCATGGGCAATTCTACGTCACTATACTTTTCCTTTTGCAAAAACACTCTCCATACTCTACAGGACGAAAATATTTGGACACAAATTGCCCTATGGTACCGTGTACCAAAAGCATTTTTCGTCAGTGAAACTAAGTCTAGATTTAGGTAATTCCAATTTTCCTTAAGCTCTAGGGGGACACTGGCGTCGTGGGAAGTGATGTGGATTTTGGATTGGTTATTAGACAAATGAAAACGACGTTTCTGACGTTTGTGGTCAACAATCTCTACCGATAATCCGCAGTATTTTCCAATATGTTTCAACTGAAGCACCAAATGAGGCAGGCGACTGTCGCACGGAAAAATTAGCTGTGCGCTCGGTCCTAGCAATTCAACTACCTGAGCATCTACCTCCTTGTCATCCAGGACAACCACTTCACCAGCATAGTTGCGCTCGCACTCTTCCTTAGCTATTAAGACGGGACCATAGGTAGCGATGTCCAACATTTGCTCGTGTGGTGGAAGAAGCCCCATTACTTCGACCGCTGGGTTCTCGTCCTTGTTTGCAGTGTCGATCCCTGACATTGCTGTATTAGTCAATGTGCTTACTGACCCCTGGGTTTGTAGAACTTTGGCGTTCCTGGAGCTGGGGATGACTTTGACATCGAGTACACTCATCCAGACATTGTGATGATGTCTCGTGTACGCACTGTTTGTATGGAATTTACGGAGGATGAAAGCTCTCCTTCAACAACAACTAACAACTTAAACTGTTTTAATATTTTTTAATGGTGTCATCTTTGAATGAAACAAAGGAGTCGGCACCAGCACTTACGTAATAATAAGACAGAAGAAATAGAAACATCATAGAAATGAAATTATATCGAGAGTTCATCACATAAACACTAACACCATCCAGAAAATATTGGGTCGCGTATATATAGGGACTAATAACATACACCTAAAGAGAAACTTCTTCTTAATAGAGGACGATTTGTGGGACAGGATTTTGAGCTGAACTATGCCAATGCTGTGCAAGGCTTCTGTTCGCAACGCTGTGTGCCGCCTACGGAGGCATTAGAGACCAATAGCATGGAAATAGGGCTATCCCACGGCCGATCCCATTATACGAAGACAAAAAATAGTAAAATTGGTAAAATACCAGGTCACTCACTGTATGCAACATTTTATTTGATACTCTTCTACTACAATGCCTATGTAAATAGTTCGATTAAAAAAAAGGTCACTGTATGCAACATTTTATTTGATACTCTTTTACTACAATGCCTATGTAAATAGTTACCATTTTACTATGAATATTATCCATTGCCAAACAATCAATAGTGACTGGTTTTGAAAATATTGAGGTGCGTATTTTATTATTATTATTATTGAAACTATTATATTATTTTTTTACAAATTTTCGAAGCTTTGCAGCAACGGTGCGAACAGTTATTAATGTGGGTGTTGACCCCGTTTTGCAGAGGGGTGCTAGTTTTCTTACCTCATGTATAATATAACGTCGCGCAACAAAATTGAAGTTGTCACGCCATTGTAAACCATCAATGTCGTCCAACTTGGATTCATAATAACACATTACAAATCTCCAATCACTTAAACGCTTCCGGGCCTTTTTTAATATTTCAGACGATCGTGGGATATCTGCTGCAAATATATTTCGAAACGGTCCAACCTTTTGCTTTTTATCGCCTACCAACCATTTTTTAAAAGCTGGTAAAACATAGTCTGATGGTAATACAAAATCTTCTGGCACTTTGTACAACAGTCCATCAGCGTGCTTAAACATGGGCATTTCTTCGCTTGTTGGTGGTGAAACTGCACCATATGCTGTTGAAAACCTGCTTTCAATTTGATCCATTCTTAAGTTCATTTGCCGATGATTAGATTCCAGGCGCTCAAGTACAACAGCAGAGTTACCACCACCTCCCATATTTTCTCTCATCAGTTTTCCCATTGTCTGTGGATCTGTATTTTTTTCTACACGTGCCATTCGCCTATCCCTGAAGAAAATACCAGTCAGTTCTGGCTTTTTATCAATGGTGCCAAAACTTACATCTTCTACAGAAGAACTGTCGCTATTGTTTACAACAGTATGATCGCCTAACTCTGAAATCAGTCGTTGTAAAATGCTGCCTTCCATTAATGGCGATTCTAAAAGTACCGCGTGATCAGGATATTCAACTTGAAATTTTCCAACTTTTAGGTGCCAAACGACTGACGCTAATGCTCGTCGTGCCACTGCTTCAAAACCAACTGGCATTGAGCTATCCTCGTACCACTCAAAGACAACAGGTAGTATATCCTTTATCACGGCTGATTCAGGATCTTTAAAATATGGGCATAACTGATACATTTGTGCCGTTCCAATTCTTTTCCCTGACGCAAGTTGTCCAATCTGCTGATCACCTGGCTGGCCACCAGCATAATACACTTCCTTGATCTCATGTGGGAAATGTCCTGCTCTGCAGTCAAGATTAACTTGTGGAGGTGGATCCTCCACTCCTCCTGTCAAATACGACATAACACCCTTCCGCCATGCATGGTTGTTTAAATATTCCCATCCATAGCCAACCCATTTTGTTAAATATTCATTTGGTACTAATCGTTTCATGCAGCAAATAAAGGTTTTTGCTTTAGTTTTACTACCAGTAAATAAATTCCCGTCAGGAAATGCTTTGGAGTTTAAGAAATACATCCCCAATGCAAAAAAAAAACACGTCCGATGATCATCAGGATTACTAAAAAAGTGTAACGTATGATCTCGGACCCCTTCGTTATCCCCTTTGCTCATTGGAAAATCCACCGTTATTGCGTCTTCATACACGCCAAAATGCGAAAGATTTGTGGTTTGGATGTTGTCAGATCTCCCAACAGATGCCCACATAAAAATACAAAACACATGCAAATATATTTGTGTTGCGCCTAACGCCACTTCACAAAAATATTTATAAATAGATGCACTCATATGCTTTTGACCTTTTCTCTTTACTAAACGGCCTTGCCGCACCAATAGTGCCTCGCGCTTTGCAATTGCACTGAAGTATTTCTTCATACTCGTTTCATATCTGGAGTGCTTGTTTAGCGCATTATCATCCACTGTGTTTTTAACACGGTAAAATTTAATTGCGCTCCGGTACTTATCCAAATTGTGTTTGTAATCTTGCACAACTTGACCAGTAAGATCAACCATTTTTTTGGTTTGAAGAAAAGCTTTCAAATGTAATGCATTAAAACCACTAAAATCAATTTCTGTTCGTGGCGTGTTTAACGCATCGTTGCACTGCTTCCGTTTCAGCCAACGAACAATTTCATAATATTTGGTTTTGTAGTCCTTCAATGTCCCTCGAGAATGACTAGATGCATCCGTTTCCTCAGCTTCGTCTTTTAGTTCCTCGAATGTACTATCTACATCATCGTGTCTGGACAAGCGTCTGCGATTAGTCGACATTGTTAGTTGCCAAAATTGTGGTTTAATAGTGGTGTTGATGCACAGGTTGACGACACTGACATTGACATTGTTACGCACGGCGCCATGCTTCAGAAGAAAATAATAACATAACAATAATTACAATTATAACAATGATAACAATGATAATAAAAAAATAATAATCTACTGTCTACTGTCAAGAACTGACAGTCGCTAATGGTATTCCCATATTGGCGTTCTGAAACGCATAATGTTATAGAGGAGATGTTTTCCAACACAATTAGGTACGGTTTAGACTATGTGCCATGCTAGCAAAAAACTTGTGTTGGCTAGTATTACGTAGCATTGAATAAACGACGGTGAGATGCTCGTTCGAACGACGGTGAGATGCTCGTTGTGCGGATTACCGTCCGTACTTTTTTTTATAATTCCTGTAATAATGTGTTATAACATTATAGTAGTAATTACTATTAAATGAAGTCATGCTTAACACATTTACATGAGCATGAATTTCCGTGTAATACACACAACCCCACAATACTATGTAGTCTATTCCTATCACATGTTGAAAGCACCAAATGCCATCCCACGGTGTCCCACATATTGTCTCCAGCGAGCTGCGGAAGAGCTATGTGTACTTGGCCCTTGTATATAAGGAAGTAGTTTGCCTAGTTTCAGACACATGGCCCGCAGCTAATTTGTGGGACGTGGTGGGACAGGATCTGGAGCGTTTTGTACATAATTATGCTATTTCGTATACTTTTGTTTGGACCTCTGAGTAGCATGAAATAGTGTTATCTGTCCCACAAATTTTCCTTTCTCTTCCTTTTCATCTTTTTTTTTTTATACCTTTTACTTTATATATTTTATTTTATTAGTAGTAGTATTTATTTTTTCTTCCCCCTCCTCCTATTACTTATTATATACTAAAAAATATAATACGTATACAACATAATGATAATAATAAATAATATAATAGCAGCGGCAGCCGATAATAATTAAAAAAAAGAATTGTTGAGGACTAGTAATAAAATTCTTCTACATCACGTACATGAAAACATTTGCAGTGGGCGATTGTTTTTTTCTCGCAAACTGCCAGAACTATTACGTCCAAATCTTAGTATAATCGAGGAAATTTCAATTTGTTTTGTGAAGCATCATACCTCGTGTTGACTTTTTGCAAGATCTTGAACCACCAACAAGGCCTGTTTAATATTTTGTTTTAATGATCACTTGCGTGACAATCCCAATGCGTCCTCGCACATGCTTTGGACAAGCCTAGCACCTTCGACGTTGACCACAGGATTACTACCATCCATAACGATTCTACAAAAGCATGCAGGTTAGCGAAATTGTGCGGTCAAATAGACAGTGTCTTTACTTACCTTCGACTGCTTTGCAAACGATCATGGTAACCACATAACGCCATAATTTCATGTTTGTCCCAGTCTATCTTGGCAGGCTTTTCACCTAGCAGCACTAGTAGGGGGAAACCAACATTGCTTTTAGGCCCACTACCCATGTTATAGTCCATACGTTGCCAGAATCGGTCGCAAACCTTTTGTTCGACCACTTGAGTTGATTGCACATATCCAACCCTGTTGAACTTCCCAGTACCCTGGGACGTAAACAGAAAGATATCACCAGGTTTGCAGTGGGCAAATATTCGACTGTATAGCCCTATTAAAAACAAATGGAAACGATGGTTAATAATATATCATTATCGCGATCGTAATGAAAGCGCTTGCTACGTACCACTTGCAAAGCCCCAAAGATAAGATCCTAGTTGAGGTACCTTTCGCTCCAATGTGTGATCGTTGTACCCCAGCGTTCCTGTCGGCACAAGGAACAAATTTCTTGAAGATTTCTTGCTGCTACCTGACCATTTTGTATCTCGTAGGTATCGCTTCAGCAAGGTCTGGTACATGTCTCTTTCACTTTGTTCTCTTTGTTGTTCATACCTCTTCGCCATCTGCCTGGCGTTTCGTCTGTCAGCGTCCACCTTTGTGATTGCTTTGCGACCACGTAAACGACGGGAGACTCGCCATCCCTTCCGTGGCACTGTTGCAACGACCTTACGGCGTTTCGGGCGCTGCCCAGTCATGCATTTTTTGGGCGTGTTAGGCCGGTTGCTAATTTCATTTCGGGCAATGGTCAATCCAAGGGATGCCATGTGCTTTCGGTTCTCTTCGATCCGCTTGAGCCGGTCAACCTCATACTTGGAGAGTTCCACAGCTGGTGAAGACTTTTGTTTTGGTTTGGCGGTACCTTGTGAAGCTTTTTTCGAGCTTTTCTTAGTCCGTGGCTGCTTGTACTTGAACTTCCAGTTGCCCACCCGAAATGCATGCTCGGTTAAGTTTACCACGGATCTGGAACTATCCTCCTCCCATACGACGTTCCACCATCCTTGCGGGGATTTGTGGTTCTGAGACTGTGGAATACAAGTATAGTAGTTGTTTTTGTCCCACTTGTACTTGATGGGGACCCCTTTCAACTTATCCGTGTAGGCCGACATACTGATTCTTGTGCTCGAGCGCGTGGCAACAGTACCAAGGGAGAGGAGCATATAGTTGCTCGGGTCAGTGCTTCAGGTAGTCGCGATGAAAGATCGCGAAGCATGTGGTGTGTGATGGGTTGTTGGTTCATCATACGTGGTGGCAGTGGTCATAATAATAATGGCTACTAGTCGGGGGTGGTTGTGATATAGGGTATTGCCATTGTTCCTGAGTATTGTCTTTAATAGTGTAAGACCCTCATGATTGAGGTATCCAAAGGCACTGAGTCTCATCTATTTCATATTTATTATTTATTTTTTACTACTGCTGCTGCTGTACTACTTATTACATATACAGTATATTATGTAATAATCAACCTATCAAATCTTTTACGATGGCGAGGAGAGTCGAAGCTCGGCATAGGGATTATTATTATTTGTTAAATTTTGCGAAAGAAGCTGATCTATCCCTATTTGAAGCTGTTACCATACAAAAAAGTATACTACACGTTCTCTCACGCTGAAAAGTTCCTATAGTTACAATACGATCGAGTATAGTCCTCCAGGCCAAACCATCGCATTGTTTCTATGTTTACAATAGAATCAAGTACGCATCTACATCTGGAATTGCGATTTCTTGTTTACGTTAAAGCCGTTGCTGCCTTTTGGGGAGTGCAATAGGGTGGTGTAAAAGCGACCACAGGTAGCGTACTGAGTCTAACAAAGTAAATGGCTATAATTTGATCATGCATTCTCTCTACTACCCTTCTTTGATTCGTTAAAACGCCCCCTACGCAAACAAACAAACGTTCAGTCGTAATATGGTCTTAGAATGGTTAGGCTGTACAACAATGGAGAAGTATTGTGATGTAGTGAAGATTATAAAAATAATAGTAAGTACTATTATTCATAAGCAACACACTAACTCTTTTTTACCAACAACAATGTCGTCTATAGTCCTTTTTGTTGTTGTCCTTCTTTTATATG
>JACLAC010006996.1_pt1 | contig 12302 bp, 12 predicted proteins | sample 8027881 | NCBI WGS metagenome assembly JACLAC01 (sample SAMN15725517, study PRJNA655200) | protist metagenome | isolation source: fluorescence activated cell sorting (FACS) single amplified genomes of... | place: Spain: Blaines Bay Microbial Observatory, Mediterranean Sea | collected 2016-01-19 | reverse complement strand
ATTTGATTTCTGGGATGGTGTAGTCCACCAACTATCTACCACCCAATCACTCGTAGTCTTCCCAGTTCCAGTCGAAATACTCACTTGGGTCAAAATCTAAGTCTTGTACTGTAGTTTTCTGTTTTATTATTTTCCCATCCTTGTAATTGAGGGCGTGCATGAAAGTCTCAAACGATGGTTCATTTTCTCCCTCTAGTTGAGATTTTACATACTTGTAAAAGCATAGAAACTCATCATTTTCATAGATTATTTCAAATGGGCCATAAGTACATTCTTCGTCTAATGTGGAAACAATAACTTTGTCATCTTCAAGATTCGCATAAATGCCTGTTCTAAAATCAAAAGATTTATAATCTGGATGATAGATTTCATCTACTATTGAAAAATCATTTTTTTGTGCTAGAACCCAAGCCTTTTCATATACTTCTGCTTTAGTCATTCTCTCTCCTCATGCTGGAATCTTTGTTTGAATCTCAAAAACACAGAAGCCGACGAGTCTCTGGCCTTGAGTTATCTAGCCTCACCGTCAAAAATAATTAGTTCTTCCCTCTTCCAAGCCCTTTCCTCCACTGTCCTCCAAGTCTATCCGATTGACTGATATACCTAGAAGCACAATGACGTTGCATCCATCAACCAATCCCAAAGAGGCACTATGGATTATTTACAAACAGACAATACCAACGGAAACATTGGACTCTGGACACTCTACATTGGCGTGATCTTCGTTTCTCTAGCTATTCTGGAAACACTGCTGGAAGTGCCAGCGGTCCAATAATTAGCTTCTCAAATCTGAGTCCAGTTGGGGTCAAGCAATATTCTGATCAGAATCTGCCTCGTGAAAGTATGGCGATAGCAACAGTGCCAGCAGGGTTTTTATACCTGTCATCACATTACATTCATCAATTTCTTAGAAGCTAAATACTTCCTAAATACGTCTGACAGAGTGTCGATCTTTGGCTGAGGATTTGTTCGGAGGCAGGGGCTTCTGAAGGCTCATGGATCTCTCCAAGACTTTTGATGTACTCTTTTTTCTCTTGATCAATCATTGTAAGGCGAAGAGCATAGGTGGGCTGTTGGGTCATGCCCTTACTCTTTCGCCCTAGTCTAATACCTTTTGGCTTATTATTCGGACTTTTCCATCTGTCGATGTAGGGGATGTCTCCATTCTTCAAAACTTCTGTGTAGAGACCAGAATATTTTTTCGCTATCACTCGCTTTTGGGGTTCGTTTTTGTTTTGATTAGACTTTAGTTTTTCGGTTTCTGGGCTCTCCCTTGTTTGGATTAAACTTTTGATTAAATTCAGGTGTATTTGTAGCGGTTGTCTTTTCCATGGTAAGTTCCTGATATTAATAAGAAAATCACCATATGAGCTTTTTTGTAACGCAAAAGGGGGTAAATCGCCCCGACCTGCTAATGTAACCCTTTGAATTTACTCTGTAAATTTTCTGGTCGGGGTGACTGGATTCGAACCAGCGACCACACGCCCCCCAGACGTGTGCGCTACCAGGCTGCGCTACACCCCGACTTGGATTTCCAAAATATATCGTTTTCGATCAGTGTCAAGAAGAAGGTGAATGCTCCCCAGAATCGTTTTAGTAGAAACCCAAGGAGCCCTCAATGTAGGTTCTATTGCCAGGGTGATGATGAATTTTGGGTTCAACAACTTAATTCTTGTCAATCCTCGTTGCGATCCACAAAGTGAGGATGCTTTCAAAATGGCAACACATGCGAAAGAAATCCTTACAAATGCCAAGATTGTTCAAAGCTTGGAAATTGCTCTTCAAAATTGCACCAGAGTTGTTGCTACAACTGCTCAGGAGCGACATCGAAATCGGCAACTCGAGGGCCCAGAATTAGCTTTCAAATGGCTTGTTCAATCTGGCACTCCCAACGCAATAATCTTTGGAGCCGAAGACCGTGGTCTAAGCAATGAAGAACTTGAGTGGGCCCAGAGATGGGTTCGAATTTCGACAGGGCCATATCAAACACTAAACCTAGCTCAAACTGTAGCAATCTGTTGCTATGAACTGTTCGGAGTCCAAGATCAAATCCCTAAAAATCTCTCAAAAAAAACTGCTGTTCAAGAAGCAGAAATAGATCGAATTAATCAATTCCTAGAACGATGGGCGGATCAACTGCAGCATGTTGGCTTCCTTCATTCTCACACCAGAACAGAAAGAACGGCAAAGTTGCGAAGCATTCTCTACCGATCAGCACTTTCTCAAAACGATTTGGCATTGCTTGAAGGTATTGTTTCTCAGACTAATTGGGCCTTGCGTACCAAACAACAAAACAACCACAAAAATCTACTAGATCAAGATGGACAAGATACTGATCGTTGATGATCAGGAAAATAATCGATTAGTCATTGAAGATATTTTGCGGAAACAACTCTCAAGTATTCGAAGTGTTTGTAGCGGCAAAGAAGCACTGGAAACTGTAAAGGAATGGGTTCCAGATGTGATGCTTATTGATCACATGATGCCTGAATTGAGTGGAATAGAAACAACAAGACTATTGAAAGAACAGCCCCGCTTTGCTCATCTACCAATTTTGATTGTGACTGCAAAAAATGACCGGCAAACCTTACGGGAAGCTTTTGATGCGGGCGCGGTCGACTACATTCTAAAACCAGTAGAGAAAATTACACTACTTGCCAGAATTAACTCAGCTATTCGGACGAAAAAGGCTTTTGATCAAGTTCAAAAACTTTCACAGAATTTACTACAACAAAAACAGGAATTGCAGGATTTCACTCATATGGTGAGTCATGATCTAAAATCTCCTGTTGTTGGTGCAGCCAGTCTTTTCAATCTTTTTTTGCATCGATTACAGGAAGATTATCCGGAAATAAAAAGTGATCCAGGTATGCATGAGTTATTGGAAAGAATTCCAGGTTCTTTTACAAAGATGCTCACCTTTATTGACACTTTGTTAAATTACGCCATGGCTGGAAAAATTATTGGAGAAATGCAAACTGTTTCCTTGGGAAAAATTTTACAAAATGTAATTGAACAATTTGAACAAGAAAGTCAACTGGGAATCGTTAAATTCAAACTCCCAGCAAAATGGCCGATTGTGAGGTGTGATGTTCTTAAGATGAGCCAGGTTTGGCAAAATTTAATTGGCAACTCAATCAAATATCGGGGTAAGCTCGATCAGGTTGAAATCAAAATTGGAACGAGAGTTTCGGGGATTTGGTGTGAGTGCTGGATTGAAGATAATGGTTCGGGTATTCCTAGCTTGGAAGGAAATAGAATCTTCAAACCTTTTATAAGATTGGATGATTCAAAGCAGGGAAGCGGCATTGGCCTAGCAACCGTAGCGAGGATTCTTGAAGCCCATAAGGGCATTATTCGCTTGGATTCAGGTTACCACGATGGGGCACGATTCTACATGCGATGGCCCCATTCCGTGTCTGCTCGATAACTTAAAGTCGTTAGATTGTATTATAACTCAATTTGTAAGGACGACTTAATCCTCGTCCTCTACCAAACCTGACTCAGTTCCCTCATAAGTTTCTAAAGTTACTTTCTTACCTGATTTTTTGATTTTGACTTTCATCCCAATATCCCAACCCATTATAGCAAAAATTTCATTGGGAAGTGCCAACCTTCTACCCTGACCGCCTTGCCCTGAGCTTCTAATCTCAGAGATGTGATCTTTCATCCGAGTTCGTCTACCTTTTGGAAAATTCGGAGGGGCTTCCTGTAATCGCATTGCTACATCCATCAAATGGTTTTTGTAGGTTTGCAAACTCACTCCAGCTCCCAAGGCTGTTGCTCTTAAGCTTTGGCCTGATTTGGCCGCACTTTTAGCCGCTTTCATGAAATCTCTATCAGGCATGCTTATTCGTTTTCGCATTCTTAACTCCGTCAAATAAAAGTTACTGGAAAATTATTTTAACTTACAATGCATAATGCATATAACTATTGATAAAGGTAATATTTTTGAACGTCAAATTAATTTTTTTTCGATTAGAATTTTTGAACAAAAATTATTCAAATTTAGATCCAAAACCTAATGAAATAATATGCTTGATGAGTTTCTATATCTTTTGAAAGAAGCTCCACCTGGTGATGTTTTTAATCCTTGGTGGGAAGTGGATTTTGACAATGATAAGTACAATGATTCCTACAAAGTTCGACAGCAGAATCTTCGTTCTTATTTTTCAGAGAGACTAGGTCAGATTCAATATATAATGTTAGCTGAAGCGCTAGGTTATCAAGGTGGTCACTTCACGGGTATCCCGATGACATCTGAACGATTACTTCTTGGAGAGTTAGAAGAAAAGCAGTTGTTTGCAAACTATGTATTTACTGGGAAACATCAACGCACTAGCAAAGAGGATTTGAATCAAAAGGGATTCAACGAACCTACTGCTACAATTGTTTGGAGTGAACTTGTTCGTTTTAATTTGACTCACAAAATAATTCTTTGGAATTCTTTCCCTTGGCACCCTTACAAGAAAGAGAATGGGTTTCTTTCTAATCGCACACCTACTTCATCAGAGCGAAGGAGCGGGAGAGAAGTCCTCAAGTATCTAAAAGCTAGAATTAATAATGTAAGGTTCTTGGCGGTAGGCAGACAGGCAGAACAACAGCTAGCAGAAATTGGAGAATCGTGCGATGTACTTCGTCACCCGGCTCATGGAGGAGCAAATCTTTTCAGGCATCAAATGCGAGATGTAATATCAGGACAGTATTCGGAATTAAGAAGGAAGGATGTTGTTTTGAGAACTCAACAGCAGTATTGAAGCTAAGAACAAAATGATGATTGAGGAAGTGTAGAAGATTAAAATGTTAATTTAGTGAGTTTTTTGGACAAGCAACTCGGAGATATCCTCCAAGTTCAGCACTTGGTCAACTCCACCCTTGGCCAAGGCAACCTTAGGCATCCCATAGACCACACAACTGCTTTCATCTTGTGCAACATTGAATGCACCAGTTTCCCTCATTTCTAGCATACCCGCGGCTCCGTCATCCCCCATACCAGTAAGTATTACTCCCAAAGCATGGTGTCTAGCTTCCTGGGCTACAGAACGAAATAAAACATCAACCGAAGGACGATGTCTACACACTAGAGGACCATCATTGAGTCGAATGCGATAGCCACGATTTAAACTTTCCACAAGCATGTGCTGCTCACCAGGAGCCAAGTAAACTTTACCAGCTTTCACGGCCTCACCATTAGTTGCTTCAACAACTGTAAGTTTAGAGTTTCGGTCTAATCTTTCAGCAAAACTCTTTGTAAAGGATCCGGGCATATGCTGTACAACAACAATTCCCGGCATTGATACTGGCAACTTTGATAGCACTGCCAGAATGGCTTCCGTCCCGCCTGTCGAAGCACCAATCGCAATTAGAGGGTCGATAGCATGCCCTCCAAGATGTCGAGGAGGATTTTTTGGAATGATTGCGTCCGCTGTATATTTTTCTGGGGATTTTAGAAAGAGATCCCCCACCTTTTTCAATTTTGCCTGAGCAGCAGCCTTGACCGCATCTACAATTGAAATTGAGATCTCTTCCATCCCCTCACGAACAGTTGTATGAGGTTTGCCTATAACTTCAATTGCTCCTAATTCCAAAGCCCTCAACGCATCTGGTGCACCTTTCTGTGTTAAGGCACTCACCATTACAACTGGCATGGGATGAGATTTCATTAATCTTTCAAGATATTTTAACCCATCCATCCCAGGCATCATGATGTCAAGTGTCAGGACGTCTGGTTCTAATTTTCTGATTTGTCTTGTTGCAATCTGTGCATCGGGAGCTGTACCGACAACTTCTATCATTGAATCAGCAGATAAAATATCGGCCATAACTCTTCTAACCAAAGCCGAGTCATCAATGATCAATACTTTGATCTTGTTTCCTGAAGGGCTCATTTCCTAGCAAATAGGAGATTGAAAAGCATTAAATTTGGTCAACTGAAAATCTTTTTTATCAGCCAAATATTCTGAGTGCCCCAAAAGTAGGTATCCACCTGGTTCTAAATAGTTTCTCAAACGATTTAAAATTGTATTCTGCCAAAATGGCGTCATGTAAATCAATAGGTTTCGGCAAAAGATAACACTGAATTTTGTCTTTATAGGATAACGATCGGAAATCAAATTGATCTTACGAAAGTGAATCATTTCTTTCAAAGGTTCAACCACACAATAGTTTTCACCTGTATTCTTAAAATAATTGAGTCTTTTTTCTCTGGTAACATTGTGTAATGATTCTTCAGTATATTGAGCATTTTTGCCTATTTCCAAGGCATTTTGGTGGACGTCAGAAGCCAAAATTCTAACATCCCACTCAGTGGAAGGTAGAAATTTCTGATGGAAGAGAATCGAAAGAGTATAGGCTTCTTCTCCTGTAGAACAACCACAACTCCAAGCCCTTATTTTGAAATCACCATCTCTGTATTTTCGATGCTTAATTTCAGGTAGAATAGTTTCTTCGAAAAATTTTATCTGAGAAGATTCACGAAAGAATTCTGTCTTCTGAATTGTTAAAATTTGCTCAATTTCTATCCATTCTGGATGATTCGGATGTTTCTCTAGAAACGAAAGATAGTCAATGATATTTTGTTTGAAGGTGGCTTTAACCCGCTTACTTATCATTAAAAAGAGTCGGTCATGGCGCCTCTTTCGAAAATCCATCCCCAGATGATTTTCAGCAAGCCTTGCGAGCACATCAAATGCCTCTGGGGGAAACCTAGCAGTCTGAGGAGCCACAGGATCCAAATTTAAAGTAGTCGTCAGCATTTTTATCGATCATTCAGATATATCAATTCACTCAAAATCTGGAAGACCGTCATCCATTGAGGTGCTTGGACGACCCACAGATGACTGGTTGTTCTTAATGTTTGTCAGTAATTTTTGAGAAGAACCTGACACTTCATCTGATTTGAACTCTATTTGCTCCAATTTAAAAACTTCAATAATTTTCATAAGTTCATTTGAATGTTCAGACATTAATCGACTAGTAGTCGCTGATTCATCCACCAAAAGAGCATTTTGTTGAGTAATTCGGTCTAGTTCTGAAACAGCGATATTAACTTGCCTGATGCCTTCTGCCTGTTCATTCGAGGCAGCTTTTATATTTTCTATAAGATCAGTCACTTCTGAAACAGCTGTTTGGATTTCCTTCAAATTATCAGAAGTTTGGCTATTTAGTTTTTCAAGATTTTGTCGAGAATTTTCCTTGAGTGCTTCGAGAGCTTGGTCAGCTTTCTGAATCATTTCCTGAACAACAGTATTGACTTCCCCCATTAAGGAGGTCCCCTTAGTAACCTGCTCCAAGCTGTTCTTAATTAAGGTACTAATTTCTTCAGAAGCCTCAGCAGACCTGTGAGCTAAGTTCCTGACTTCCGCAGCCACAACAGCAAATCCTTTCCCATGCTCTCCGGCACGCGCTGCTTCCACAGAAGCATTTAGAGCTAGCAGATTAGTTTGAAAAGCAATGTCGTTGATGACAGAGGTAATTCCGGAAATCTTTTCAGAACTTTCTCCAATCCCCTTCATTGCTAGAACCATCTGATCATTCATCTGCTCTGCCTTCACGAAGTATTCACCGTTTGACTCCCGAACTTTATCAATGTCACTTTGGTTCGAAGTGATTGTTTGATTGAGAAGTGATTGTAGGAGTGATTTTCGCTCCTCAACAACTTCACGCATATTTTGTGAGATATGATTGGCATGATTTGCACTTTCAGCATTTTGTTGAACGTTTGAAGTCATCTCTTCCATAGCAGAGGCTGTTTCCTCAAGGGAAGATGATTGCTCCTCTGTTCTAGTAGCAAGGTCTTGACTACCCTCTGCCAAAATTTGTGAAGAACTACTGATATCTGCGGCTCGTTCCTTAATTTTGGTAACAATTTCAAACAGCCGAGTAGTGAATACATCAATTGCATTTGCAATTTGACCAATCTCATCTCTTCTTCTCAAATCAAGGGTCTTAGTGATCTCAAGTTCCTGTACCTGGGCGACCATTTGCTTCAACGGTTTTGCCAGGCTAGTGCGCACAAAAAGAAATGTTATCAGCATTGCAATGGTTGAAATCAGAATTGCAATGGCAATGATTAGCATTATTAATTTGTTAGTGTATTCATTTACCTCAGCTTCCTCAATCTCAGAAATGATTGCCCAAGTAACATCTGGTATGTTTAACGGGCTATATGCACTCAACACTTTGTTGCCCAGGTAATTAGTAACCAAAGCCGTGCCCTTTTCACCTTGAATGGCTCTGGTAGTTGCCTCCGATTTAGCATTTTGAGTCAAAATACTACTTTGAAGATTTCTGATACGTGCAATTTTTTCAGTAGAAATGTTTTGCTGTTGCAAGTTTCCAAAAAAACTATCTGGATCTTCAATTAGTAGTCTAGAATCGTTCCTCATCGAATAGTCATTTGAAACCATATAAGTTTCACCTGATTTTCCCAAACCAACTGAATTCCAACTCCCACTATTGGTCATTGTCGTATTTATTTGGTCAATTGGGATTTGAAAAATAAGCACTCCAACTTGCTGATCACCATCGACAATTGGAACAGACAAAAAACTCGCTGGACTTTGGTATGAAGGATAGTATTCATCAAAATCAACCATCTTTACCAAGTCTGAATTTCGACTACCCTGCACAGCGCGGAAGGCAGCTGCAAAATTTGATTGAGAAAATGGCCCATCAACCAAAGAAGTTGCAAAATCTAATTCTTTGAAAACACTGTAAACGACTTTACCATTTTCAGGTTCCACTAAAAATATATCATAATATCCAAATTTTCCTAAGAAGTTGCGAAAGTATGAATGGTATTGAGCGTGAAATCCAGCATATTCACCTCTTTCAGCATGTGTTGGTTTATCCATTAGATGTTTGCTTCCAAGAGGATTCGGGTTATCTGCAATAAAAGCATGTTGAAATGCTATTGCCTCGGGACTTAATCGACTGAAAAACTCATTAATTCTATCAGTCCTCCTTCCATTTTTATTAAAAAATTCTTCTGAAAAATCTCCTGTGTAATAAGACCTCAATTCCTTTGCTCTTTGTTGAATCGTTATCTGTGATTCGTAATGAAGTAGTTCACTAGGATAACTTTTGTATGACATATCAAAACTCTTCATTGCTTCAATAACATAATTCGATTGGGCCATTGTTTGAATTTGCTTTCGATAATTATTAAATTGATTTTCCAAAGTAGATTTCTGGACTTCTCGTATTGAGACCATTTGCTGAAATGCTTTTGATTCTAAAGCATTTTGGATTGTTGAAATACTGATGTAACTTATAACACTGATAGATGTGAGTGTAACTGCTAATACCAAAATCAGAAGTTTGGCTTGAAGGGAATTTTTACTCATTTTTCCTCAATTAATTGCTATTTTCAGTCTTGCTAATGATTGCCTGAATTGCCTTATCTTGGGCAAATAACGAATCCAAGTTTAGCAAAATCAACATTTCACCTCTCCATTCACAAAGCCCTTCAAGAAATTGTCTTTCTACAATCATCTCTGTTTCAGGTGGTGGTTGAAGATTTTCAACTGGCAAATTAATAACATCTAAAACTTTATCAACTACCATTCCAATGAGTTTTTCTTCAACAAAAATAGTCATCAAAACTGTTCTTTCATTGTATTCTAATTGGGGATATCCAAAACGTAACCTCAAGTCCATTACTGGAATTATCGAACCTCTGAGATTAATCACTCCTTTGTAATGTTCTGGCAAATTTGGAATGATGGAAATTCGATCATAGGTAATGAATTCACGTACTTTTTTAATATCCACCATGTAAGTTTCTTTTGCGATTTTAAAACTTACGTATTGTTGCCCCTCATGATTCGAAAATTCATAAGAGTCTTCATATTTAGATTTCTCTTTCAACCCCATTAAGAAAATCCTCTAATTTTGTTTAAAACTCATTATCATTAAGCTTGGCAAATCCAGAATTAGAGAGACTCTCCCATCACCTAAAATTGTTGCACCAGCAATACCTGGGATTTGGAAAAAATTTTCTTTCATACTCTTAATCACAACCTGTTGCTGATCTAAAATACGATCAACTAAGAGACCACATCTCATCTTATTATTCTCTATAATTACACATATTTCTTCTTCGTTTATTTTTTTCTCTCTTTCAAGATTAAAGACTTTGCTGAGGTTTAAGACCGGAAGGTATTCACCACGTATCTCAATCACTTCACCTTGTTTCTGCATGGTCCTGAACTGGTCAACTGTTGGACGAATCGATTCTAAAATAGAAAGAAGAGGAATGGTAAAGACCTGGTCCTCTACTTGGACAAGCATCCCCTCAATAATTGCCAACGTAAGGGGAAGTTTGATTTGAAAGGTTGATCCCTTACCGACTTTACTATCAATGAAAATAGATCCTCTCAATGATTCAATCTCCTGACGAACCACATCCATCCCAACTCCTCTGCCCGAGATGTCCGAGACATTCTCAGCAGTAGAGAAACCCGCATGAAATAAAAGTCGAAAAATTGCCTGTTCGTCCAATTCTGCTTTCTCATCAATCAGCCCTTTGGCGAGGGCCTTCTTGAAAATTACCTCTGAATTTATTCCTGCACCATCATCTTGAACTTCAATGAAAACATGGCCTTCCCCATGAAAAGCTCTCAAATAAATCGTACCTTCCTCGCTCTTGCCTTTTTCTAATCTTTTTTCAATCGACTCGATCCCATGGTCCATTGCGTTACGGACAAGATGCTTAAGAGGGCCACCGAGCTTTTCTGAGACATTTTTATCAAGCTCAGTCTCACCACCAGAGATCTGTAGTTTGATTTTTTTCCCTGAACTCACACAGTAGTCTCGAACAATTCTTTGCAATGGCAAAAAAGTTCCCTTGATCGGTACCATGCGAATGTTCATCACCTGATCTTGAAGCTCACGAACCACAATATCTGAGTCGTAGACGATCTGTTGATAGATATCCCCCATTCTTCGATCTGCCAAGCGGAGTTCTTGCCCAAATTCTTTTAGTCTAGCTTGGTTTATGACAGTCTCGCCAACAAGATTCATCAATTTATCCAGCTTCACGTTCGAAACATGAATTGATCCTCCAGACTCATCTTTCTTCTTGGGGGTATTGGGTTTTGGAAAGTTGGGTTTGGACTTCTGTGAAATGGAGGCAAGTCCTGGCTCTTCTTGATTTTGGGATTTAACTTTAGAAGATTCCTGAACATTGGAATGTCTAGGTTTTTTGGTAGTTGCCTCAACAATTCCAGCGTTAATGTCTTTCTTAATTTTCGTTTCTTCTGGCGGCCCTTGAATCAATTTTATTTCAACTCCCTCCTCATCCACAAAAAACATGAGGATGTCTTCTAGTTCTTTCATTGTCTTGGTTGTCGAAAGAACCAAACTCCAGTGCAGGTATAGCTTTGTAGGATTGAGAAATTCTAAATCAGGGATAGAATGACAATGAGGAGTAACATAGCACTCACCTTGTTCATGAAAATCCTTTAGCAAAACAATCGGATCACCACCACTTTCCAAAATATCTTCTGAAAATTTAAGCCGTATTAGGTATCTAGAACAGTTGTCTTTGGGGGCGGATTTACCTACTGATTCTTGAGGAATAGATTCTGATTGTGTCCTTGATTTTTGTTTTGGAGGTTCCTCTGGTTTGTTTGAATCAACTGATAAAATACGAATTTGAGCCAAACTAGCTTCTGCAAGGGTATGATCGAAATTGTCTTCACCTTCTAATTCAGAACAAAAACCTCTCAGGCAATCAATTGAACTGAGTAGGGCACTGATTAGTTCCTCAGTAACATTGCGCGAACCACCTCGAACATCAGATAACAGAAACTCTACTTCATGAGTGTATTTCTGTAACTCTTCAAAACCAATCATGCCAGCGCCACCCTTAATGGTGTGAAACCCACGAAAAGCATTATTAACTGCATCCTCATTCGAAGGATCGCCTTCCAAGGTGAGTAAGCTTTCTTCGATCTGATCCTGCATATCTGTTGCTTCTTCAAGAAAAAGCTTTACCGCTTCGGGATCAAACTTGCTTAAATCCATATTTCTATTTGATGAAATAATGATGTACCCCATCCCAATCTTCAGCTGGGGGTTTTTCTTGGAAGCCCTGCGCTCTACTCAAATACATTTCAATGGAGGCGTCCTTCGGCAAAAGCTGATCACACTCTTTAAATCCCTCGATAGCCATATCCCAATTTTTACTCAGGTAGGGAATCATAGCTTCCTCAAAAACACTCGCAGCCTTGAGCTTATTTTCGTAATTTTTATCTGAATATTGATTGAATACTTCATAGATACGAACTGGATCAGAC
>JACLAC010025935.1_pt1 | contig 12313 bp, 6 predicted proteins | sample 8027881 | NCBI WGS metagenome assembly JACLAC01 (sample SAMN15725517, study PRJNA655200) | protist metagenome | isolation source: fluorescence activated cell sorting (FACS) single amplified genomes of... | place: Spain: Blaines Bay Microbial Observatory, Mediterranean Sea | collected 2016-01-19 | reverse complement strand
AAAAAACGGGAACATAGAGTGGTGGCACATCTTGAATACGTCACATGGCCTACGTAAATAATTGTTTGGAACTCAACCTCGAAAATGATCAAAACCAATAATTTAGGGCCCTCGGACACATTGTTTTAGACTGAGTCATTCTCTTGAAACCATGTTTTTAAAAAACTTCCACATTGTGAAAATACTTATTTAGGGAAAGTAAGTTTTGAAAAAAATATCCTGTCAAGGGTATACTTTAAAAGATTATACGCCTTGGACGTCGATATCTTCTTGTGCACTTTACATTATTGGAATGAAAACATATTTGAAATACAAAGGCACCAAAACCTTTGGAGTTATCTCCAGTACTAGCTGTAGCGACATCATTCCTGTCCAAGTGTTGACGCCAAACAAAGGAAGTTGTACTAACTTCCTTGCCGAAGTAACGAAAGGCAGAAATTTTTGTGCAATATCTGGTGCTGGTAGTTCAGCTATATTATGGGACTTGCGTACAGCTGAAAAATTATACACTTTCCGTGACCATGTCGACGACCGTGACTTGGGACAAGTCACCTCTCTTTCGCTTGACAAATCTAGGCAATTCTTGTCTATTGGATATTCCCTTGGAGGTATTCAGAAATGGGACTTCGCACAGGATCCACACAGTGTGTCTTACTTTGACGGGCACCAAGCTTCTGTATCCTCCTTGTGTTATAACAGCACCACCTCCCTACTCGCATCAGCCTCCTCTGATACCACTATAATTATATGGAGCATCCAAGGCGATCGTGGTTTATATCGGCTTCGTGGCCATAAGAATATCGTGACATGTATTAAATTCTGCGGGATGTATGACTCCGAGTACCTTGTATCGTCATCAAAGGATTCTAGCATCAAAATCTGGGACTTACAATCGCAGTGTTGTGTCCATAATATAACTGGTTTTGAAAGAGAAATATGGAGTTTTGACACCATTTGCGATGATAAAAACACTTGTATCTTAGCAGATGGTTCTGATGGCTTGATGCATGCTTTCAGACTTGATAGTACAAGATTGGAACAAGCGGCTTCTGAAACGGAAGTATCGAATTTTATCGCCATGCCAATACATTGGGAAAAGTACGGAAGCATTCAACGCCAGTCAAAGCAACGGGTACAACATATTATTGTGAGTGACAGCAAGGAGTGGTTAATTTGTCTCACATCTGGAAAATTAATCGAGTTATATTTAAAACGATCTGAGGAAGCGGCATTGAAAAGGCTGAAACGCCGTCAAAAAAGAAAGAAAGAAAAGGACACCAAGTTGACAAGGGATATATCGGACGAATATGAGCTTGTTAAAACTATACGAACAAAAGTAAAAACTGTAGCAATTTCATTTTTAGGAAAGAAAGAAGATTATGATTCGGAAGTGGAGTTCATAGTATCCGGTGCTGACAACACTTTGCGCGTGTATAGTGTTCGCAAAGTAAAAAATAGGACTACCGATAACAACATCCATTCTTATTCTTCGTCACTGAAAATGTCTTTACAGCTTCCTGGTCATAGGGATGAGCCGAGAACTATAGCGATCAGTAACGACAATAAGGCTGTTTTATCTTGTTCAAAGGATTGCATAAAGTTGTGGGATCTAGAAAACTGCAACGCACTCCGCACAATTAAAATGCCTGTGAAAGTAGGTTCTCCGCTTTGTTGCCTGTTTGCTCCAGGTGATATTTATTGCATCGTTGGAACTCGTGGGGGTGTAATTCTGGTTGTAAATCTTATAACCGCACGTATTGTTTGGTCGTCTATTGCGCATAGTAACTCTTCAGTATGGAGCCTTTCCCTATCACCCGATGAAGGTGGTATTGCAAGCGGTGCATCGGATAATCTCGTCAAATTTTGGGATTTTCAGCTGAACTCAACACAGTCAAACGATAAATCCTCTAATCATGACCATCTATCACTCTTTCATACACGTACTCTCAAATTAACAGAGGATGTTTTGTGCGTAAAGAATTCAAATGGAACCCAAAGGGCCAAGATTGCTGTTGCTCTCTTAGATTGCACAGTGAAGGTGTTTTTTGAGGATTCATTGCGGTTGGCATTTTCGCTTTATGGGCATCAGTTGCCAGTTATTGATATGGATATTTCGAGTGACAATACCCTCATAGTAACAGGATCTGCTGACAAAAATATCAAAATATGGGGCATGGACTTCGGAGATTGCCATCACTCTATTTATGCTCACGATGCATCTGTGACTAGTTTATCCTTCGTAAGGAGTACACATTATGTTTTTAGCGGGGGTAAAGATGGTAAGTTGAGATTCTGGGATGTTGATTCATTTCAAATGATATCCAGTTGTGATGCTCATAACGGGGAACTTTGGTGTATAGCTGGAACCGATGACGGCTCTTGTATCATAAGTAGCGGCAGTGATAAATCTATTCGAAAGTGGCTCCGAACAGACGAACCACTATTTCTAGAGGAAGAAAGGGAAAAGGCACGCGAGACTCAATTCGATCAGAAATATTTTGAGGCAGATGCAAATACGGCTGCCCCTTCCTCTCAACCATTGTCATTCATTGAAAGTGAACATGCTAGCAAGCGTACGGCAAAATCAGTCAAAGCTGGAGAACGTTTATTTGAAGCACTTGAAGTTTCTTTCAGCTATGTTGAAAAATTGAGACTATGGAGAGAAAGAAAGAGAGAAGTGAATGAAAAACAAGGAAAGAAGGAAAAAATGAATGATGCAGTAGAGGACAATAGTCTTCCCACGAAACCGCCTCCAGATATTCGCTTGCTTGGTAGATCCCCAGTGAAGCATATTGCAATTATTATCAATGAAATAAAACATAGTGAAATTGAAGAAGCCTTGCTAACCCTGCCGTTATCTTCGCTGCCTAAGTTATTTTATTTTTTAAATGAAATGCTGAAATGTCGTATCCTTGTAAACGTATGTGCTCAGTGCTCAATTTTTGTAGCTAGGATGCACTTTCGATATATTTTGAATTCGTCGCCCTTGCGGCCCATTTTACGGGAAATACGAAAAAATCTTAGGGATGCGCTGAGAGAAGTGCGTGATATTTTTGGTTACAATGTTGCAGCGATCAAAAGTGAGTACGACTCAAGAATGCACAGTACCCGATTTTAGAAGGGTGATCAAATTTTGAGATCGTTGCAATCTGGATTTATTTCAGAATATATATAATAAAATAATATAACATATGTTATATTTATATATAAATATATAGTAAATAAATACATTATTTTCCTTGTAACCGTAGCTCATGCCTCCATATATACATCATAGTCCAATTAGCGCAAACAAATCTCCAAAATTTCGAGCAAAGAACAATGTAATGTCTCAATTCCTTAAGGCGTCAATATTCATCGATTTCTTGCCAGATCAAGTAACCTGTGTCGAAATGATACACTATGATGTAACAACAACGATATGAATATTTCAATGCTTTATCCAACGAAATACAACAAGTAAGGGGAATTGTCACTATTGGTCTTGTTGAATATAAGTCCTAGATTTTACTTCAAACACGGGATGCAATCCTTTTAAAATAACGTACGTGAGTCAAGTAAAATAAACTTCATCCAAGGTTAGTCACGAAGTTGAAAGTATTTTAATGCTATGGCCAGAATACCGCTCATATCAAATGTGTTTTAAACTAAAAACACCTGAACTATATTCAAGACACCCTTCATCAGTCAACGATTGTAAAAACTGATTGAGTTGCGATTTTGTATGCTGATATGGATTATCGCCATGAGCGGCGAACATTTTTAGATTTTCGTGTATTCTTTCAAGTGGTAGAGATTCAAATTGCGTTAGCATGCCTACTACAAATGCCTTGAAAAGTTGCATTCCATTTGAATCATTAACTGTGTATGAAGGAGTATGTAGAACATCGGAAAGAGATTCATTATTTGAAGAAGGATCACTGCTTTCTGGTGGATACTTTGACAGTATGTATGAAACATCAGTGGCATCACTATACAATTCAGTCAAGACGCCATTGTTTACCCAAAGCACAATTTTGGACTTCAGAATAGACGGATCAATATCCAGAACAAGAGCAAGGCGGCACAGTGACCACGTATCCTTGTCACTAAAATGCAATATAAGGTTTGCATGGAACGTCGATACTGTGTAAATACGTGTATCCCCGCTCTCAAAATTAATTTCCACGTCTGCGTATCCAAGAGACGGTTTTAAACACAGCTTTCTTGGGTTTTTCAATTCTGTGTAAAAGTTTGAGAACTCGTTCAAACAATTGTGAATTGCATCGTGCAGTTTGAAGCCCTCTTCTGAAATTGCGGGCCAAAACTTAAGGGATATTACAAGCACATCAAAACTACATACAGAAGTGCAATGACTCATGCAAACAGTTTCGTCCAGGGTATTACGTATTCTTTTCGATTCAACCACATCATTGAGCATAACAACGCATGACCGCATCATTGAATCACCAAAGCGGAGTTTCAATAGTTCTAGTTGGCGAACTTCAGCGTCAAAGTCATAATTAGAACTAACGAGAAATTTTTTCGATATTAAATTTGAATATTCCTTCACTAAAAGATCTTTTGAACCATAAATTTGAACCATTTCAGTGAGAATATCATGACTTTCGCAAGTCTGCCTAACGTGTTTACCAGCTTCACGAGGAAGAAAGTAAAGTTGATCCCTGTGCATATTTAGAAATCCGTCCCGTTGTTGTGGTATATCTTGAATAAAAGGAGATCCGTTTTGAGTGGTCAACAAATCAACAACGCACCGAACTGTATCTGCACGCATTCTTAAATAATCTACAATGGGACTTTTTACTATTTCCATGACACCCCGATCAGCCTGAAGTATCCCCATTGCTTGTAAACACGTCATATATATATATAAGACCTGAGACGTGCTTGCGCCAGCGTGAAGTAACCTAGAATTCAGGACGTCTCTTAGAGTTAAGAATAATCGAGACGTTCTCTGCGTGCGGACCATTGACACATTTATGGTTTTCAATAAATCCGCACTCTCGGGAAGATCTGTAACAATATCAAATATGTTTTCCATGTGAACAGCAGAAAACAAATCGAGAGTATAAAATTCAAAATTCAATCGAAAATGCATCTCACTTCGGTCAGTGGCAACAAGAACGGAAGACGTAAATGGAACGACAACTTTATCCAGCCAACACAATACCTCACACAGGTTTTGCAGTGTTAATTTTGATGCATTGATTTTATCTCGAATTTTGTCACAAACAACATATACACAGCACTGCGATAATAGATTAGACCAACCATAAAGCTCAAAAAATATAGAAAAATATTGTTTCCATGCTCTTTGTCCATGCATTGCGTATGCATCAAAGGATTTATTGAGTTCAAGAATAAGTATATTACAGAGACAGTTGAAGATGTTAGACGTGTTCAACAATTTTTTTCCTGCACTCCTTTCGAAAGAGCATGTTTTATTTGATATGGTACACTCATGTTTTATTTTCAAAGAAGATATAACAGAGAAAATTTCTAGTATAAAGTCGGAAAGGCAGCTTGCTGACGTACAATGGCGAGAAAGCGCATTTGTATGAAAGTTCCAATTTGGTCGAGCTAACGTGGCCATCTGGTATGGTAAAAAGAGACGAATTTACGACCACCTACCCTTTTAATTTAAATCTTACATGCGCCCTTAAAACAGGAACGTACTCCTTTTGTGGTTATTCTAATTCAAGCGCAAATTAATAGTATGAAAATCAGCTTGTGAATAGACTTTACGTCACGTCAAAGCTTTGAGTTTTGGAGAAGTTGACAAATGTCAAAGCGTCAAACTTTTTAATTACCTTGCACAATTCGGAAGTTTTTCTTATTTATTGTTTTATATGCTGTGTACTTACTATTTTCATGTGACCAAATAAAATTGATAACTCTCATTGAGACCTTGAATAGGGTAATTGTGGGCTATTGCAATTAAAACAAAACTTGAGCTGTATTCTCTGTCCTAAGAGCGGCCATGGTAATGATTCATTTACTTGACGAGTATTCATTTTGGAGTCCAAATTGAGAATACCATACATTTTATACGGTAATGCCGCTTGTGGTAACGCTAAGGAATGTGGCTAGCTTCAGGTGTACACCTACGAAAGAATCTTGTCTGAGGCAAAACTAGGCTTCCACGGGAAAAAATACCCTGTTATCTATATACTGAAACATTATGGAAATATCCCAAAATTCCAGGTGTACACCTGCTACCAAATTCATCTAGCCTGAGATCAAAATATCGCATTTTTACTGTCTTTGGGAGTTCATTAAAGATGCTTTGACAAAATTTAGGAGATTTCCCCATTTAGTTTATCTGTACGACATGCCAACATTATTCTCCCCGGCCGGGGTGAGGATTTTACCAGACTGAGTCATGTGGAAAATTATTAGAAATAAAGCCATTGTAGTCAAACTTAAGGTAAGGTAAATACACTAAAATTAAAATATCTATTAAAATACCTTAATGTATTTATTGAATACGAGTTAATAATATAACATAACATAGAGAACTTACGCGCCCAAACCTCACCTTAATCATAGCCGCCCCTAGTTGTGCCAGGGCAGCTAGCCATACTTGTATGGGTATGTATATATATGTTGTACCGGCTCTTCTATTATAAATGGGTGCCCAAATTAACTTAAAGTTTCGAGGTCGCGCGTTGTTAGGCAAATTTTTATTTTTTTTCGATTTTTTTTGCGCGTTTGCATCGTTTGAGACTTTTTCTGTCACAAATTGGCTCGCTTTCGCCGGAAAAAGTTGAATAAGCATCTCGGCGAGCAAATGTCGTAGCTTGCCCCTATAGCGTTCAAATGGTCACTGCGATCCAGAGCTTGCCTTACGAGAGCGTTATATAGCCACTATGGGTATTTACGTACTTATGCTAACGCACACATTATTTCGTGATTTGTCCATTGTATGGGTATTACAAGAAAAAGCTCGAGCTGCGCTCTCCGCCCGTATGACGGCTATAATTCAGTATACTGACGCTAATATATACTGCTTACGAAGTTTATTATTATTTGTTCGATACTATTCAAATATTTTAAAAAATAATTGTTCAATAAAATAACATAACACTGTTATCTGCCATGGATGTTTTAATTAATTGTAAATACGAGTATTTATTTTAATTCGTCATTTTATATAGACTTAACGAACTGGGTTGTGTCCTTTATTATTATTTTTGCCATCAAGAATGATTCCTGTCGTATGAATCGTATCATGTGGTATAGAGGACGACGGTAGGCAGTCATATTCATGGAATTTGACACAATAGATAGAATATAGGGGATTATGAAATATTTTACTTTCAAAGTCTTCAACATCAATTCCACTGTATCCCCCTTTTTTTTCTCTGTTCAAACCAAGATACGAAGCATTATACACCATCAATGTATTACTCCGCAGACCCACGGAAAGCCATTTCGAATTTCCCGAAAATTCGAGAGACGAAACAGAGTCTTTAATATTGCTTTTTGCAGAATCAATAAACTGCTTCCCATGCATTCTCAAATCGTGCAGAAAGATAGAACCATCATCATCCCCTATTGCAAAATAATTGCCATATTTTTTATCATGACAAAGTGCTGTTGGTTGTATCCCCAAACTAAAACCATTCAACACATTTCTTGGTCCCTTAAACGTTACACATGCTTGACTGCATCTCAGGTCCCATATGTAGGTTATGCCATTTTTGGTACCAGTTGATATATATTGACCATTTGGATGCCATGTACAGCATGTCAAAGGACTATCATGGCACAACATTCTAATGGGATCATTGCGACACATTGCCCACGTATAGGCAACATCATTATTGGATGTTGTGACAAACATATCAGAGAAGGGCGCAGTCTTAATATTCCAGGAAGGAAGTCTGCATCTGGAAGGTTTAAAGTTTGCAATGTTTTCCCAACATGGGTCTTGATAAGGAGAATTGTGATCACAAAATGCCCATAGGCGACAAACTCCATCCACGGATGAAGTTAAAAACGTTCCATCATGACAAAAACGCAAATCAAGCACTGGCCCCGAATGTGAGTAGACCTTAGAAAAATAAGATCTGAACGCATCAAAGTCATGTCTTTTCTCAACTGGTGTTGCATCTTCCATACATGCAATTTGAACAGAACCATCTTCGAAACCATATGCAATCAATTTGCAATTAGCTGATATATCGGCACACCTTAGAACTGCAGATCGCAATCCAATCGATGAAACTGTGGGCCAAACATTATCATATTCAACGCATGATAAATGTTCTGTTTGAGGTTTACCCAAGATTGAATGCTCAGATAGATTGTAATGTTCAAACTTGAGTGATTTCATTTCACAGTTGTACGCTAACTTCTCTTCAACGACTTTTGTTTTCATCAATTTCCTGCTAGGTGTTGCAACCTTTTCATTCGATATTTCGATAGTGAAGTGATTATTTAAAATTTCTATCACTGAATTCATATCGTTTTCAAGCAAAAAACGCGTCAACATATCAAAAGAATATTGATGAATTTCGACTTGTATACTCTTGTTGCAAAAAGTACAGAAAAGTACACTTTCCTTTAAATGCTGCGGTGTGCACACTTTGCCCACTTCTGCAAGCTGTGCTTGATACCTGGTCTTAAACATACTTGCAAATGAATATGAGAAGCGTAAGGCTAACTGCGTATCATGACTTTCTAACAGAAGAAAATATATTCTACAATAAAGCATGAAAAATATGAGAAAGAGATCTTCTCGAATAAAACCCAAACACATCGACATCCATTCGGCCAGAGCCGAATACTGAGATATGAAATCTTCCGAGGATGTATGAAAACACACTGGTTCTACACATTTCTCTCTAGTTTTAAGATCAAAGTTTTTCTTTTCCTGTACATAGTTTTTTTCTTTCATATAAACGAGAGAATTGAAACTCGTGGTTTTCATACTTATTGTCCCGTTAGGTTTATGTGTGATTTGCTTTTATGCAAGTTCTGTCGAATATTAGCTGTTTAAATATGTTTCTTTAGTGTCTTGTTGTTCTAGTTTCGTGAGACAAATTATTCGCAGCCTTGCTATGGTCATCGATAAGTGACTCATAAAATGTAAAAATAATTAAATATGTTTTCATTAATATATTGCAGTTTTGCAGAAACCGCAAATACAAGTACAGCGAGTTTTTCAATCAAATGTTACAGATAGGTTCTGCCGCGTAAGTAACGTAAGGACTATTTTGCAATTTTATCGTATTTATCCATACCTTGGCCATGTTATTGGTGTCTTGACTTCGGGGTTGACATCTCATACAGTTACACCGGCTCTCAAATAAGATCACCTAGCGGTTAAATATTGCTGAAGCGCTTATTAAGTTGTCTCGTACGAGTACGATACGAGTAGCTCATAGATGATAAAATAATATTATAAAATATAACATAGGGTAACATAACATAACATATTATGTTATGTTATGTTACCTTACTATACCTTACCTTTAAGGTAGGGTATTATACTAAATATATAATATAAATATAATACCCTACCCTATTTATTTTATATATAAATAACATATTTACTTAGTTATATTTATTCACCTTAACTATTTTTAAAATAGGTCAATACTATAATGTTCCCCAATGCGGGTAATTAAGCCCCATTTTTTTAACAATAAGGGGTTCGAAATGCGTCTATTTTCCACTGTTTTGAAAGATTACAGAGCAATTTAATATGAGCGATGCGTTAGCCGCCCCTGGCACAAGTGGGGGCGGCTATGATAACATACAATAGACTAAGGTAGTTAAGGTAAGGTAACATAACATATGTTAAGGTATGTTATATTTTATATTTAAATGATATAAAATGACATACATCATGAATCATGATGTGTTGTGATGAAATACCCTTCGGGTACCTAAGCATTTTCAAAAGTACCTACGATACAAATACAAAGTTGTTTCATGAAATAAATATTGTAATAAATATTTATTTGCAAATAATTTACATTTTTGATCGTAACGTAATGAAAATAATATGCATTTATTTGTTTCCAGAAGAAATAACCTATCCATACAGTCTGTGTTACACATGAAACTGTGAATTGTATTTTTTACTCTCTTCTTTCACACTTTATCATACGATCTAGTATGCACATAAGTTTAAAAATGGAAGGATATTATACTTAGTTGCTGTTCAGTCTTTTATCTTGAACAACAAATCTTGGCTAAAGAACTGCGACGACATATAAAGTTTCGAAGAATGGAACGTAATGGTTTCATACGTTTTATAAAACCTCTAATATGGAAAACACAATATCAAAGGAACAATAAATCTAACGGGCAAAAGAACTTGCGTTGTTTCCCTGGCCACTGTGAAACAGGTCATCAAAGTTCCTTTTGTGGAACATCAATATGCATTGAGTTTGTATTTCAGTCAAAATTCAAATACTCTCAGTTGTGCGCTTTAGCTATGTTTTGTACTTCCGAAAGTGATGGGGAGTACACTGCAGGTAAAGTACTTTCTCTCTATGACATTTCGGAGAACCATTTACGCGACGATGCCAACCCACTTCGGAAACTTATTGAAGGTATACCTATTGGGAGTGGGGGTGCAAAATATATTGATTACCCCACTAATAGCAAGGCTGTAGGTTTCGAATTCAATGGTGAATTAAAAGGCTGGCATTACGGTTATACCTCAAGCAGGAAAACAAAAAACCAAATGCACAGTTTTAAGGTATTTGTTCTTGAACTTCAAAATGCTGAAATTGGGACATACAAAATTGTTGCGACAAAAACATCTCCTCCATGGAAATTATACTGCCGACGTCGAAGCAGACGCACCGATTTCACCGAATCAAATGCTCGCTTTCGTCTCCTTGAAACCTTAATTTCTCAACACGGGAGGAGAAATGAGAATGGAGATGCCATTAACACACATTGTTTGTACCCCAACGTAAAAGTGAAAAGTGAAGTGAAGAAATGTTTGAAACCATCTTCTTCATCTGCCCAGGTCAAGCGTAAGCGAGATAGTAATAAACCTAAACATGCATATCATGCATGCGGTTCCCGGTCCTTCATATGCTCTCTTATTCATCTTTTATCACTATTTGATTTTCAAATAGAAAACCTCATTCCATGCAATGACCATTACATTACATTGAAAAGCTCAATTTCATGGAAATTATTATGTGAACGATTGACATCAGTAGCGGATAATATTTATAATAGCCAAAATGTACAAGAATGTGAAATATGTAGCTCTGATGGTGTCAGGGACAAATCTGTACAGCGTTTTGCTATATTTTTGCTTAAATTTGAAAAATTTCGAAGTGATATTTGTTCTATGGCTAAGGTTTGCAAAATAAATGGAGGAAGTAAATTCGCCGATCTAAAAATAAAACTTTCAGCTCTTTTCAATGGTTATCTTGCCACTTTTTCAAAAAATAGTCTTGATGGCGGAAACGAATTATTCCCAACAAACGAAGATTTAAATAATTCGGCATTTCAATGTTTAAGTAATTTTAACATACCTTAGAGTATAAAATTAATTTATATAGCATATACTGAACGTGCACACATTAACTTGTGGCAATATATGAATATTATTTCATTTTTCAGGGAGTTATTGGAGCAGCGGAAAAACGATGTAGCAAAATAAATCCAGTACTACTATCCCTTTTTATTCCCTGGCTAGTTCATTTTCACCCCTAACTAAGTAGAGAAATGCATCGCTCTCATCCCTTTCAAGAATAGCTTTTTGTTGCCAGTTTAAATCTCTTGGTTCTATTTGTACTGCAGGTTTCATCATAGAATTCTCTGATTTGGCCCAGGATGGTACCATTGCATTACCCTGGAAATTCAAGAAATTTTCAAAAAAATTTTTTAGCGATTCAGTGACGAATTCTTACCTCCTTGCACAAGTGACCAGTTTTGTTAATGTGACCGTACTGTTTCTTACGACCTTTATTATTGTATTGCTTTTCATAACCCACATGTTTGGGTAAATGATACTGGGATGTAAACGACGCATCTTTTTTTATTTGTAAATTTTGATACTTCCAGTTTTGTGAGTTGTTGTCTCTTGCGGGAGTTGTCTTTGAATTAGACTCTTGTTCCTCAAGTAATTCCTTAAGGCTTTTTCCTGTTGTTCTTCCAACTATTTCATAAAAACACTTACAGTCAGGAAAGAGAAATTTAAAAATAGAACTCATACTTACACTTTGAAAACTTTCGTTTGTGATTTTCACTGTTTGAACCTGTAGTTCTCATTTTGAAGTCTTCTTTAATACGTTGCACAAATATGGCTACCACAGACAATAGAGAACACATA
>JACLAC010025261.1_pt1 | contig 12314 bp, 1 predicted proteins | sample 8027881 | NCBI WGS metagenome assembly JACLAC01 (sample SAMN15725517, study PRJNA655200) | protist metagenome | isolation source: fluorescence activated cell sorting (FACS) single amplified genomes of... | place: Spain: Blaines Bay Microbial Observatory, Mediterranean Sea | collected 2016-01-19 | reverse complement strand
CGGTGGTTATAAAAATACGGCTTCCATGTACGCAGCTTCGGTCGGTGGCGGCTACGAAAACACAGCTTCCGCTAGTGCGGCATCAGTCGGTGGTGGCAAATTGAATATTGCCGACGGTGACAAAGCCGTTGTGGCTGGTGGCTATGACAACACAGCTTCCGGTGATTATGCGTCGATCGGAGGCGGCTATCAGAATTCGGTTTTGGCGCCCGGTGCACGAGTTGGTGGGGGTAAGCGCAATGAGGCTGCTGGTAGTCATGCGGTCGTGGCCGGTGGTATAACGAACACGGCTAACGGTGCTCAATCATTTGTCGGTGGTGGCTCGAACAATAAAGCTCTTGAAAGCCAAACAGTAATCGCTGGTGGTTATGCGAACACGGCATCCAAATCTGGGGCATCGGTAGGAGGTGGCTTGGCAAATATCGCGGACGGTGTCCAAGCGGTCATATCCGGCGGATCTTCAAATACGGCCTCTGCAACCGGGGCTTCAGTCGGCGGTGGTATGATAAATATGGCGGGTGCTGGCCTGTCGGTCGTAGCCGGTGGTTATGTTAATACGGCAACCGGTTCTTATGCGTCCATTGGAGGCGGTAAGCAAAATTCAGCTGATGGTTATGGAGCCTCAGTTGGAGGTGGTCTGAACAATGAAGCAGATGGGTATGCCGCCGTAGTCTCTGGTGGTTATGGTAATACGGCTGTCGGTGTTGATGCATCGGTAGGAGGCGGACTTTCAAATAATGCGGACGGTGGCCGATCGGTTGTTGCCGGAGGGCGACAGAATACGGTTTCTGGCACGTACGCTTCTGTCGGCGGCGGCTATAATAATAATGCCGGGGGTTATGCAGCCTCGGTTGGTGGCGGAATATCAAATCACGCAGACGGTACCAAATCGGTCGTGGCAGGAGGTCTTCTTAATACCGCTTCCGGGGCTGGGGCCTCGGTTGGAGGGGGCTATAGAAATGTAGCGGACGGTGCATTATCGACCGCTGCCGGAGGTATTTCCAATACGGCGTCCAATATGTACACGTCGGTTGGAGGTGGTTATGGAAATACGGCTTCCTCTGTTGCGGCTTCGATCGGTGGCGGGGTCAATAATATTGCGAATGGTTACCGATCGACTGTTACAGGAGGTTATGGCAATATCGCATCTGGAGATCATGCCTGGCTCGGAGGCGGCCGAGTCGGTGTATCCAGCGGATCGGATGCAGTACTCGTTGGCGGCTACTCGAATACGGCTTCAGGTGTGTTTTCTTCCGTTGGGGGCGGTGAGAATAATAACGCGGACGGCGCGCGTTCCGTTGTAGCGGGAGGTGCCGACAACGTTGCGACTGGGGACAAGGCCGTTATATCAGGTGGTCGATACAACACCGCCTCGGCGCACAAGGCCGTAGTTGGCGGTGGACGCGGTAACGTAGCCGGCGGTGTGGAAAGTGTCATCGGCGGAGGTCGGGAAAATATGGTTTCTTCTCAAGCGGGAGCTATTGGTGGTGGTGAAAAGAATGAGATCGCTGCCGATGGAGATCACGCGACCATAGCCGGAGGGCTATGGAATGAAGCCGCTGGAAAATTTTCGAGTGTTACCGGTGGCCAAAATAACACAGCAAGCGGTGATAATTCGAATGTTGGTGGTGGATGGAGAAACTCTGCAACCGAAGAGAGTGCTAGCATCGGGGGTGGTGGATTGAACGAGGCTTCTGGTACGTTCTCTCACATTGGTGGTGGTTACTACAATCACGCGAGTGGTAGGTCTAGTGTGGTCGGGGGAGGAGATTACTCGCATGCCACTGGCGACTGGAGTGGAGTTGGCGGTGGATGGTACAATCAAGCAACAGGGACATATTCTCGAGTTGGTGGCGGTTGGGAAAATACTGCGGGAGGAGAAGCCGCGTTTGTGGGAGGCGGATACTATAACAGAGCCAGCGGTGATTACTCGGCTATCGTGGGAGGCGACTACAACGAGGCACGAGGTACTTCGGCATTTGTGGGCGCGGGAGAAGAGAACAATGCGCGGAAAGACTTTTCGGTTGTGGTTGGTGGCACCAAAAACACCGCTCGTAATGATAATGCGGGAATTGTTGCCGGAGATTACAATTGGGCCACCGGTGTTGGCTCGTTCGTTGGCGCCGGGTATAACAATATCGCGAAGGGGGATTATTCTGCAGTTGCTGGTGGCGACTCGAACAGAGCCGCGGGTGTCTCTGCCTTTATCGGCGCTGGCCAGGATAACGAAGCCGATGGCGAAGGAGCATTTGTGGGAGGAGGTTATTTTAACAGAGCTCGTGGTGACTACTCTGCAATCGTTGGTGGAGACTATAACTATGCAAATGGAGATGTTTCGTTCGTGGGCGCTGGGGCAAACAACGCGGCAAAGAAATCATACTCGAGTGTGGTTGGTGGCGAGCACAACACAGCCCGTGCGGAACACGCGGCTGTTGTTGGTGGTGACTACAATTGGGCCACGGGTGAAGGATCTTTCGTTGGTGCGGGGTACGCGAATATTGCAAAAGGTGATTACTCCGCGGTTGTAGGGGGCGATTACAACAAAGCCCATAACGACGCATCGTTTATCGGTGCCGGACATGACAATGAAATCTGGGGAGAAAGTGGATCCGTGGTTGCTGGTACTGGTAATACTGTCGAGGGATCGAACGGAGCCGTGGTGGGAGGTGATTATAACTGGGCTGTTGGCAACGGTGCGTTCGTCGGAGCTGGTTACTACAACATCGCCACGGGTGATTATTCCTCTGTTGTGGGTGGAGATGAAAACAAAGTACGCGGCGGTCGGTCCTTCATTGGTGGGGGTCAGCACAATGCAGTTCGAGGCGTGGACAGCGCTGTTCTTGGCGGTACGTACAATTCTGTAACTGGACCTTTGGCGACCGTACTTGGTGGTACGCACAACACTGCTAGTGGTCCACAGGCAGTTGTAGTGGGTGGAGATTATAACAAAGCTACCGCTCCAAACGCTCGCGTTGGTGGAGGCTCGAGGAACTACGCCAAGGCTCCTGGCGCGATTATTACTGGCGGGAGCCATAACTCAGCGACTGCACCGTATGCGTTGGTTGATGGAGGCGAGGATAATGTTGCGAGTGGAGAGTATGCCATCGCTATGGGTATCCAAGCTCATGCGAAGCACGCTCGCTCTTGTGTTGTGAATCTTGCGGAGGATGAAGTCACGGAGTCCAGTGCGGATGGAGAATTCACCGTGAACTCTCCTGGTGGATTCACTTTGAAAGTTGGTGATGGAGACGAGAACATGCTCACAATCGATTCGTCTAATGTTGCACACTTGAAGGATGTGTTGAATCCAGCTGTCTACCCTTACCCCATTAATGGCCGCCGTTTGGATAGTGTGGCTGCGAAGGTGGCGAAAGATGTGGAACTTTTGAAGCAGAACCAGGACAAGATCTCCAAGGATTTGATTACTACCGCGGAGAATCAGTTCAAGGTTATTGGGAAATTGCCCGCGGTGAAAATGATGAAGGAGGGATTGTTGAACCACAAGGGTGCTATTGTTGATCTTTTGAAAGGTAAGGCTGTGCAGGCGAAGGTGAACTCGGTGCAGGAGAAATTGAATATGAACCACAAGGGTGCGATTGAAGAATTGAACAAGGTTGATAAGTTGACTTTGAATACGATCCAAGCGCAGGCGGGTGAGATCCGTAAGCAGGCGAAGACCATCGAACAGTTGACCAAATCCAACGAGGGACTGACGCAAGATGTGGCGGAGTTGAAGCAGATGGTGGAAGCCCTCCTTGCGAAGGGTGCGCAAGCTCCGGTGGTAACTCGTAACCTTCGTAGCGCCGCGTAAACTTCTTTTCTCGTAAATGGTGAAAGCACACGATAGCGTCGCGTTGGTGTATCACGCGATGTGCCACCATTTCGTTTTCTATTTTTAATATTATTAATGTTACCATGGGTTTGTTGGTGTGTACATCACATCCATCAGGCCTGGTGCGTTATGTTAATCATAGAATTATACTTTTAATTTTAAAATTTAAAATTTAAAATTAAAATTCAATCCTAACAATCCGGTTACGGCTTTTGTATCATAAAAATATAAATATAACAATATACATTATGTCATTAATGATGTATAATATATATATATAATATAATAACCATTTAATATTGTGAAATATATGTTGTTTCTTTTGGTATAAATGTTATGAGCTCTATAGTATACCTGTATAATAACCCTTTATTGTGTATGTTATACATCATTAATATTCTATATATTTTAATATAATATTATTAGTTATAATAATTGAAATTGTATAATAATATCATGTCTGACGTGTATCATCATCATACGCCATCGTACGATGGAAGCTACATGAACGTTTACAATGTATCATAATAATAATATACCATATGTGGCCGAGGCCACATATGGCTTATCATAAGCGAGGATATCATAAACTGTGTTACAACAAATAAATAAAAATAACAACGTATAATATTATAAAATGTGTGTGTGACTTTTGAGCTCTTTTGTAGTTCTAGTTGTGATGTGTTTTGTTTTATATTATTATGGAACAGTTTTTATGCACATCATAATAATATTATTATATAATATTTTTATTTATAATTATTATCCTATAATAAATATATTACTCGTATAATATTATTTTATATTTTATAATTATTATAGAAAAATATTATCAACATAATATTATAATGTGGCGCGAGGCATGACTCGATGTGACGAAGCGGCGCGGAAACGACAGGAAGAGATTGACTGGTAGAGGGTACGTACGAGATACCGATTGAGAGACTGAGAAAATTACAGCAGAGTTATGTCGTCATTATACATAACCCCCCTGAAATAATGCAACAATCAGAGAGACCAGCTAGCTGAAGTCCTCAATCAAAAACTTTTACGACGAGTACCTGTACGGAGAGTCCAAACGTTTAAACATTTTTTTAATTTTAAAAGAATTCTCAAAAAAACGAATTTTTCGGCAAATAATATATTATATGGCATCACAAGTAAAAGTCGATTTGATAAGAATCCTAGTCAAATCATGCGATGCAGTTGGAAAAAAAATATATACTCGTACTGGCATTTTTATTTTGCTAACGAGAATATGTCAATGTCGTACCAAGTATATTGATATTATATATTTATGATAATACACAATAATGACATGACATACATAATAATATAGGGGCCCCATAATATTATAATTGTAAAACCGTAAACCATCAGCGCGGTCTCAGGTACTCTTTATTTTTCATTATGCTTCGCTGACTGACGTGTTATTAAATTCTCATTATCGGGGGGCTAGTATCATATCGGGGGGCCCAACGAGAGTTCACATCGTATCACGGGCTTTATTCCGAGGAGCCGAGTGCCCCGCCGTCGGCCCCATTATTTGGTGTCGATACTACAGGAGGTGCTGCTCGTACTCGTACATCAGCTGTATCAGCTGTATCAGCTACATCAGCCAATGGAGCAGGATCAGGAGGAGGCGCAACAGTCTCCGCCGGTACGGACCATGTTTCCCACGGATTAGGTATTGGCGTGCTTGGTCGAACCGAAGACGGCATTATACTCCTCGGCCATACTGTCACTAATTTGGCTTGTAGCTCCTCACACATGGCACGTGCCGTTGGTCGTTCTCCTCCAGAGTATATGAGTCGCGCCAGCATGTCCACTATATCCCCTCTGTCGGATTCATTTATATGGGCCCAAAGCCCAAACCTGCTTGCATAAATCTCCATGAATGACCTCAAACCTTCCTTTGCTGCTTCCAACGATGCTGCGTTGTACACTGTGTCATAGAACCGTGCTATCACTGTACCTCCGGTGCTTCTATCCACTGTCGTTCTTGAATTACGGCCGCCAACGATAATAGTACCCATCACAAGTTCCATTGCGATAACACCAGCACTCCACTGATCAAATTTATACCATTGATTTGTACCAGTGAGAGTAGTTGAATACTCAGATATTTTTTGATTATATTCTTCAAGGTTGATCGCTTCACGTGAAAACTGAAACGTCGGTTCAGCATAGAAAGGAGTTCCCATATTAGCCGATAATCTGAAACCATCATCAGTGGTGAATTGTCCCATGAGCTTTTTGAAATGTGCCTTTCTTCCGGCATTCGTTTTCGAGTCGGGCAACGAATTTCTGGCAACATATCCGGGGAGATCTTTCCCTGATGCAGTCGGCCATTCCTCATCCGCCGCCGCAACAAGCGCATTTATCACACTATCATCGTTCGATAAATCAGATAAAAAACCTGCCGAACCGAAATCCCCAAGCATGAGTGACGAAGACATCCAATCGATCATTATGTTCGCTGGTTTTAGATCACCATGTCCCAATCCCTTACCATGCATCACAGCCAACCCTCTCTCGATTTGTGCAAAAGCGGAATAAAAAAATGCTAAATAATTTCGAGACAAGTCAACTTGTTCTCCAGAACCATCTCGAGCATCCCATTTTTCCATCGTATAAGCATAAAAGTGTCTCGCATTTTGACCGGAATATTCCACAGCATCGTCGCGAAAGAACTTCGCAATAAATTGGTGTAAGTTAAACCCATACCCTACAGGCATGCCCGGCGTTCTTCTCATGCCCTGTACCACGGCCCAAGGGGCTTCAACCTCCTCCACATAACCCATTCTTAGTAATATACCCGACTGAGCTTCATTACTGGCCACATCATGGGTATGCGCAGGATTTCCATACTCGGTTGATGCTGCGTGTCGAACGGTCCCGTATATGGGGACTAGATTTGTATCCTGCCCTTTGCACCCCTGGGACACATCACACGCATATTTATGTAATACTATCTCCCTGACCGCCGGTGGATCAATATCCCCCCATCTACTCCAAACGCGAGCAGGTGGAGGAGGTGGTCCTTCACTGTTGGCCGGCGTTATTTCAGCAGCACCAGCTGTTTGTGAGTGAGGTTTTTTTATAGCTACTGGTATGGGTTCACCACTACCCTCCCAGTGTAGAAGGGTTCCTACCAACACGGTCCCACATCCACCAGGAGGGCCAAATAGGTCTGATGTAATTGTAACATCCGTTCCTTCATCCAGTGGTTTGAGCAAATCGGACCCAATATCCAACAGAGAAGCGGCAGGTAGTGACGATACTTCTCCTCCTCCTGCCGTGGATGACGAGCCGCTCATCACCGCTTCCGTCACAAGAATATCTCCATTTCGATTTGCCAGTTTTAAATGCATAGGGAAGGCTGGGGGTGCGGAGGATTCCATTTCATTTGGCGTGTTATCCGAGCTTATAAAACTGCCACGGATGGTTGATTGCGACGATCTCTTATCACGCCGGATCCGCCGTTGGCGTTGCCGTTGCCGCGGATTCGTGGCAGGAATGATGGTCGCTTGAATATGCCTCTGACTTCGACCGTTGGTCGTATCTGCACGCACAGCCATACCATCACGCCGAACATCACGCGCTACTGAACTGCTGGAAGCGGCGACATCTCGCATTGATAGCATGGCCGAGAGCACAATCATCACTGTAACATAATACCAACAACGTCTCCCAACTGCACATGGTGGCGTACGGCCGGTCGACATCCTGGTCGCCATAAATATCGACGGTAGATCGAAGCCGTGAGCTACAACAAGAAGCGTTCGCACGGTGGAACGGTGGAACTACGGGTATAAGCAACACAGACGCACATATATGCCGCTGCTGCTGCGCGCCAATCTCTGCGCGCCTTCTGTGTGTCACTTGGTGTCACTGCGCTCTATTTATATTGAACGAAAGCTATCCGATACAGTGGTGAAGGCACCGTAAAGCCGAAAGCATGCAGTCGCGCCATGCTTGTGGCGCTCGCATTCGACTGGTGATTAAAATGATGAATGTGCGCCGCGCTCTCTTCATTTTCCCTGCCATACCCGTACAAACGTAACAGCGAGGGTGGTATAAATTGACTGTATATTCTCAAATAAGAAGGAGTGGTTGGAGGGTAGTTTGTAAATTATCTCGAATTTATTTGCTTTTACGCTGGTCGGCTCTGCTGTGCGCTATGACTATCAATGCTGCTGACCAGCGACGACGGAAGGAAATCAAATCATTTTTAAAAGTAAAATCTTATCTCCACATCATGTGCACATTCTCAGCAAATCAAATCACACAAGCAATGTACGCCAGCTTCAGCAAATCGAAAGATATATATGTGTGTATTTACCAGTGTATAGTAATACGATGTTAGATAGTTGTGTGTGTACATGACAGTTGCTTCAAAATATGCGCACGCGTTATCTCGAGAGCACAAAAAATTAATCATTGCACACAGGTCTCCACAGTTTTCACATGACCATACAATCACCCTGTACACTACAGTACTGTACACACTGTATCATAGATGATGACATAATATAATATCATGAAATATATATAATTATATACATAGAGATACTAGTATATAATAGATAACACAACTTAGTAACTACAATGTTTCAGAAAGGGTGGCACATCGCGAGATACACCAACGCGACGCTATCGTGTGCTTTCACCATTTACGAGACAAGAAGTTTACGCGGCGCTACGAAGGTTACGAGTAACCACCGGAGCTTGCGCACCCTTCGCAAGGAGGGCTTCCACCATCTGCTTCAACTCCGCCACATCCTGCGTCAACTGTTCGATGGTCTTCGCCTGCTTACGGATCTCACCCGCCTGCGCTTGGATCGTATTCAAAGTCAACTTATCAACCTTGTTCAATTCTTCAATCGCACCCTTGTGGTTCATATTCAATTTCTCCTGCACCGAGTTCACCTTCGCCTGCACAGCCTTACCTTTCAAAAGATCAACAATAGCACCCTTGTGGTTCAACAATCCCTCCTTCATCATTTTCACCGCGGGCAATTTCCCAATAACCTTGAACTGATTCTCCGCGGTAGTAATCAAATCCTTGGAGATCTTGTCCTGGTTCTGCTTCAAAAGTTCCACATCTTTCGCCACCTTCGCAGCCACACTATCCAAACGGCGGCCATTAATGGGGTAAGGGTAGACAGCTGGATTCAACACATCCTTCAAGTGTGCAACATTAGACGAATCGATTGTGAGCATGTTCTCGTCTCCATCACCAACTTTCAAAGTGAATCCACCAGGAGAGTTCACGGTGAATTCTCCATCCGCACTGGACTCCGTGACTTCATCCTCCGCAAGATTCACAACACAAGAGCGAGCGTGCTTCGCATGAGCTTGGATACCCATAGCGATGGCATACTCTCCACTCGCAACATTATCCTCGCCTCCATCAACCAACGCATACGGTGCAGTCGCTGAGTTATGGCTCCCGCCAGTAATAATCGCGCCAGGAGCCTTGGCGTAGTTCCTCGAGCCTCCACCAACGCGAGCGTTTGGAGCGGTAGCTTTGTTATAATCTCCACCCACTACAACTGCCTGTGGACCACTAGCAGTGTTGTGCGTACCACCAAGTACGGTCGCCAAAGGTCCAGTTACAGAATTGTACGTACCGCCAAGAACAGCGCTGTCCACGCCTCGAACTGCATTGTGCTGACCCCCACCAATGAAGGACCGACCGCCGCGTACTTTGTTTTCATCTCCACCCACAACAGAGGAATAATCACCCGTGGCGATGTTGTAGTAACCAGCTCCGACGAACGCACCGTTGCCAACAGCCCAGTTATAATCACCTCCCACCACGGCTCCGTTCGATCCCTCGACAGTATTACCAGTACCAGCAACCACGGATCCACTTTCTCCCCAGATTTCATTGTCATGTCCGGCACCGATAAACGATGCGTCGTTATGGGCTTTGTTGTAATCGCCCCCTACAACCGCGGAGTAATCACCTTTTGCAATATTCGCGTACCCCGCACCAACGAAAGATCCTTCACCCGTGGCCCAATTGTAGTCACCACCAACAACAGCCGCGTGTTCCGCACGGGCTGTGTTGTGCTCGCCACCAACCACACTCGAGTATGATTTCTTTGCCGCGTTGTTTGCCCCAGCGCCCACGAACGAAACATCTCCATTTGCATAGTTATAGTCTCCACCAACGATTGCAGAGTAGTCACCACGAGCTCTGTTAAAATAACCTCCTCCCACAAATGCTCCTTCGCCATCGGCTTCGTTATCCTGGCCAGCGCCGATAAAGGCAGAGACACCCGCGGCTCTGTTCGAGTCGCCACCAGCAACTGCAGAATAATCCCCCTTCGCGATATTGTTATACCCGGCGCCAACGAACGAGCCAACACCGGTGGCCCAATTGTAATCTCCGGCAACAATTCCCGCATTATCATTACGAGCGGTGTTTTTGGTGCCACCAACCACAACCGAAAAGTCTTTCCGCGCATTGTTCTCTTCTCCCGCGCCCACAAATGCCGAAGTACCTCGTGCCTCGTTGTAGTCGCCTCCCACGATAGCCGAGTAATCACCGCTGGCTCTGTTATAGTATCCGCCTCCCACAAACGCGGCTTCTCCTCCCGCAGTATTTTCCCAACCGCCACCAACTCGAGAATATGTCCCTGTTGCTTGATTGTACCATCCACCGCCAACTCCACTCCAGTCGCCAGTGGCATGCGAGTAATCTCCTCCCCCGACCACACTAGACCTACCACTCGCGTGATTGTAGTAACCACCACCAATGTGAGAGAACGTACCAGAAGCCTCGTTCAATCCACCACCCCCGATGCTAGCACTCTCTTCGGTTGCAGAGTTTCTCCATCCACCACCAACATTCGAATTATCACCGCTTGCTGTGTTATTTTGGCCACCGGTAACACTCGAAAATTTTCCAGCGGCTTCATTCCATAGCCCTCCGGCTATGGTCGCGTGATCTCCATCGGCAGCGATCTCATTCTTTTCACCACCACCAATAGCTCCCGCTTGAGAAGAAACCATATTTTCCCGACCTCCGCCGATGACACTTTCCACACCGCCGGCTACGTTACCGCGTCCACCGCCAACTACGGCCTTGTGCGCCGAGGCGGTGTTGTATCGACCACCTGATATAACGGCCTTGTCCCCAGTCGCAACGTTGTCGGCACCTCCCGCTACAACGGAACGCGCGCCGTCCGCGTTATTATTCTCACCGCCCCCAACGGAAGAAAACACACCTGAAGCCGTATTCGAGTAGCCGCCAACGAGTACTGCATCCGATCCGCTGGATACACCGACTCGGCCGCCTCCGAGCCAGGCATGATCTCCAGATGCGATATTGCCATAACCTCCTGTAACAGTCGATCGGTAACCATTCGCAATATTATTGACCCCGCCACCGATCGAAGCCGCAACAGAGGAAGCCGTATTTCCATAACCACCTCCAACCGACGTGTACATATTGGACGCCGTATTGGAAATACCTCCGGCAGCGGTCGATAATGCACCGTCCGCTACATTTCTATAGCCCCCTCCAACCGAGGCCCCAGCCCCGGAAGCGGTATTAAGAAGACCTCCTGCCACGACCGATTTGGTACCGTCTGCGTGATTTGATATTCCGCCACCAACCGAGGCTGCATAACCCCCGGCATTATTATTATAGCCGCCGCCGACAGAAGCGTACGTGCCAGAAACCGTATTCTGTCGCCCTCCGGCAACAACCGATCGGCCACCGTCCGCATTATTTGAAAGTCCGCCTCCTACCGATGCATCAACACCGACAGCCGTATTACCATAACCACCAGAGACTACGGCGGCATACCCATCTGCTTCATTGTTCAGACCACCTCCAACTGAGGCTCCATAACCATCAGCTGAATTTTGCTTACCGCCTCCAATGGACGCATAAGAACCGGTTGCCGTATTAACATAACCACCGGCTACGACCGACAGGCCAGCACCCGCCATATTTATCATACCACCGCCGACTGAAGCCCCGGTTGCAGAGGCCGTATTTGAAGATCCGCCGGATATGACCGCTTGGACACCGTCCGCGATATTTGCCAAGCCACCTCCTACCGATGCCCCAGATTTGGATGCCGTGTTCGCATAACCACCAGCGATTACTGTTTGGCTTTCAAGAGCTTTATTGTTCGAGCCACCACCGACAAATGATTGAGCACCGTTAGCCGTGTTCGTTATACCACCGGCCACGACCGCATGACTACCAGCAGCCTCATTGCGCTTACCCCCACCAACTCGTGCACCGGGCGCCAAAACCGAATTCTGATAGCCGCCTCCGATCGACGCATAATCACCGGAAGCTGTGTTGTCATAGCCACCAGCCACAACGGCTTTGTCACCGTCGGCAATATTCAATTTGCCACCACCGACTGATGCCGCACTAGCGGAAGCTGTGTTTTCGTAGCCGCCACCGACCGAAGCTGCGTACATGGAAGCCGTATTTTTATAACCACCG
>JACLAC010013727.1_pt1 | contig 12314 bp, 6 predicted proteins | sample 8027881 | NCBI WGS metagenome assembly JACLAC01 (sample SAMN15725517, study PRJNA655200) | protist metagenome | isolation source: fluorescence activated cell sorting (FACS) single amplified genomes of... | place: Spain: Blaines Bay Microbial Observatory, Mediterranean Sea | collected 2016-01-19 | reverse complement strand
GAGCAAATAAACGACGACTGCATGTCCCATTCGCTCAATGTGTAATCTATTGTGAGCGGCGTTTCCGGCTCGAGGTCAATAGCTGCGGTCACGGAAATAAGCGGAGCCGGCCCATCAGCACTGGCCACAGCTGGATGCGACAGGCGCACATTCGGCGTAAATGAATGGTTGAGGAATTGCCACGGCGCGTCCTCTTCGTGCGCCACAAGGTGAGCTTCGCGACCGACCATGAGGCTCCACATGCCGGCGTTGCGACGACGGAGCAGACCGGTGAATTCAAACAGCACGTCTTTCACGCTGAAGGCTCGTGTGGCCACGAGGCCTTTGCCGTTGGCGAACGATGCTATGCGGACGGCGTCTACTGATGAGCTGGCGGTGGCGGAGGAGAGCCGACGTGTCGCGCGGACGGCCGACGAGGCGCGCATGGCGGTGGCGGAGCAGAGCCGACGTGTCGCGCGGACGGCCGACGAGGCGCGCATTCAACGCTGCCGACCGACACAAACAACGGTATCCGGATATTATAAATTCAGGAGCATCCAACGCGTTGCAACAACACAGCAGCGCAGCAGCCATGGAGCCCGTCAGAACGCCAACCGCGGAGGACGCTCGCGCGCAATTGGAGGCACTCGAAGTCGTACGCTCGCTCGCGGAAGGCGAGGTCGCTGCCGAAGGCTGCGGCGGATTGTGCAATGCGTCGCCTTGGACTACGGACGCGGCGTGGGAATCATTTGAAGGGAAGAAAAAGGACCCGGATGCGGAGCAGCGCGAAAAAGCCGACAGGTTAAAAGCGTCGGGTAATGCAGCTGTCAAATCGGGCGATCACGCGGCGGCCATCAAGCACTACACAAAGGCGCTTTCCGCGGCGGCCAAGCTGAACGAGCCGTCGCCCACCGACAAGCTGCAGACGAATCGCGTGGCGACCATTTATTCCAACCGCTGCGCCTCCTACCTTGCGCTCGGCGAGGAGCAGAAGGCGCTCGCCGATGCCGAGGCGTGCGCAAAGGAGGCGCCGGATTGGCCAAAGGCGCACTTTCGCTTGGGCAAGGTGCACATGCAGAAGCGCTCGTGGCTCAAGGCGTATTCGGCCTTTAAGCGCGGCTGGCATCTGGACACTTCCAATGAGGAGCTGACACGCGCGTGCCAGGAGGCGCACAAAGCGATGACCGGTTTGGACAAGGTCGAGCAGCAGCTACAGAACAGCAATACAAAGAAGCCGATGTCTCAGGAGGAGTTGGGCAAGCTGCGGTTTGAGCATTTTAAAGCGAAGCAGGTCGAGCGGTTTGAGGCGAAGAAGGCGAGTGAGAGCAATAAGGTCTTCTGCGCGTCGGATGCGGCGCCGGTCGCAAACCCGTCGTATCGAGAGGAGGCGCTGAAAAGGACGGCAATGATGGCGGCAGGGAAGACGGATACTACCGAGGCGAACGCGGCTGTGGATGATGATGATGCGGCTGCATCGGGCGACGCTGCCGCTGTGGTCACCAACCCTCCTGCAGATGCCGCCGCTGCTGTGGATGTCTCTGACGCGAGCGGCGGAGGTGGAAGTGCTTCCAATAAACCGAGGGGCATCGACTATTCCAAGTGGGACCATTTGGACGAGGTGGTTGTTGACAGGGAGGCCGCTGCAAAGGAGGCGGAAGGGAAGCCCCTAAAATACGAGATGAAGTATGAGGCCCAGGAGGACGAGGACGGTATAGAGCGGCTTGTGCTCAGCGTGCCGACGCCAACGGCGGCGTCGATGAAGGATCTGTCGCTCGAGCTGTCTGTAAAGGCGGCGCGTGTGGAAGCGAAGGGCGCGCCGCCGCTCGACATTGAATTACCGGTGAGGGTGGACGACGAGAGCGCAAAGGCAAAGTTTGATAAGAAGACCAGCGTCTTGAGCGTCTACCTGCCGATTCTAAGGACGGGTGAGAGGGCGGTGGAAGAGGTCAGGCTGACGCAGGCGAGGCGAGATGCGGAGGAGTTCGGTGGTGAGGTCGTGTAGGCGGAAGTGCTTGCTTCTTTATCGCGCGCTCGTCCCTCTCTACTAGATCCTCGCAATAGCGTCCGCACTTCGCTCTCTCCACCCAAGACGCGCTCCACAAAGAGCTCTCTCAACAACACGCATGTTCCACGCGCACAGCCTCCTCCACCTCTTCTCCAAACTCCACTCACACGCATGCGTACTACAAACCAAAGAAGCCTCCTCTCACATATCACTACTCGAGCAGCGTGGGCGGCGGCGTTATCGGCTTCCTTCCCTTCGCGCCCGGATAGTTATAATGGTTGCCCAGGACACGCTCCCCCGTGTTGCTCGGCTTGTACACCTTCGTCTCCGCCGCCAGGTCAATCTTGTTGAAGTGGCCGTACGGCGTCGACTCGAGATGCGGCCACAGCTTGACGTCAAAGCACTCCCTGCATAGCTTCTCGCTCTTTGGCGCCAGGTCCTGCCGCAGCTGGTTCACCCTCGCCCCTGGCACCATCTTGCTCTCCTGCTCGTGCTTCCGAATCTCCAGCTTGAGCGGATCGCGTAGGTTGACCTTCTTGCTCGAGTATTTGATCGTATTGTGGCAGTTCTCCAGCGGGTCGTACTCCGCCTCGATCACAATGTCTCGGAAGATGCCCGCGTCCTTCTTCTTGAGCGTCCGAAGATAGTTGTCCTGCGCGGTGCGCCACCGCGTATTATACGACCCATTCGCCTCGCGCTTTCTCAGCCCCTTGTCGACCTGCGTCTGTATGCGCTCAAAGACGTCCTCATTCCACTGCTTTGCATGCGCGGTCGCGCGCCGCACGTACTCGATGTCCTTGAGCCGCAGCATCCTCTCAATGTCGGCCACAGGCCCCTCCTGCTCTGTATGGAACTGCTCCCAGCTCTTCTGGAACTGCTTCTCCTGAGCGGCGGCGCGCTCGGCCTGGGTCTCGCGCAGCTTGCGCATCACGCGCTCGTGCGTCTCCTGCTGCTTCTGCTGCAGCCGCTGCCGCTGCCGCATGTCGGCCAGCGTGTACGCCGACTGCGGCCGCTGCTTTTGCGACTGCTGCTGCGACGTCGCGGCGTTCGACAGCGCCCGCGAGCGGAAGGAGGCGTTGTCGGCCTGCGAGCCCTTCTCGCCGCCCGGCACCGGCGACGCGAGGCGCGACGAGATGCCCTCGGGGTTGTCGTCCTCGGCCTCGCCGGAGCCCTTCAGAAAGTCCTGCAGCGCCTCCGAGGAGTGCACGTGCATGACGCCCGCCGACTGCGGCCGCGTCCACCGCGGCTGCGCCCACGCGCGCTCGCCCGGACCGCCGACGCCAGGGCGCGCGGCCCACGAGCCGCGCGTCGCGCGCTTCTCGGCCGGGTCCGAGTGGTGCGGCCGGATGAAGAGCCCGAGGTCGGGCGCGGTGATGGGCCGCTCGTCCTTTAGGAAGGCCGACGCCTTCTCGAGCCGGATCGTCTCGATGAGGTCGGCGCCCTTGTTGCCGTGCGGATGAAGGATTGCCTGCGGACGGTTGCCGCAGCGCGTCGACTGCGGTTTCGACGACATGTTTTATTGTAGCGCAGCGGCACGAGGTGGACGGCACAACTCGTGGCAATATCTGCCTCGTTGAATGGCGCAACTGCCCTCTCGAAACCGCCGCCGTACCACCAGCGAGCCGCTTGACAGCTCCGCCCTCCATGCCCCAACAGATAGAGCTGTGCCGCGGCGTCGGTTGCAGCGGCCGGCCGGCGCAGACCCAGACGACGCCAGCTGGCACCTGGAGCGGCGCGCGAGGAGCGACGAGATGCGAAAGGTGCTGCTGCTTTCTCCAGGCGCTCCGGTCGCCGCACACTCATGCGGAAGCGCGACCGCAAAGCCATCCTCGCCGCGGCTGCGGCCTTCCTGGCCGCACCAACAGCAGCCCTCCGCACCCCCTCTACCTCTATTGCTACGTCGTCGACCGCCGCGGCCGCCGCCTCCAGCCAGCGTACGCCGAATAAAAAGAGCAAAATATCCTCTCGCTCATCGCAGTCCGCTCACGCTTTTTCGCCTCCCTCCCTCGCAGTCCGCACCGCCATCGTCTTCGATCCGTCGTTCAAGGCCGCGCGGAAGGCGCGCGGCGTCGTCGAGCGCGCGCGCGACGCGGAATACATTGTGCACGCCGACACCCACGGCAAGGAGATCCGTGCGATGCTCAACGGGCTCGTGAGCACGAAGCAGCTGGAGGCGGCGGTGCGGCTGCTCGCGTCGTACCTGTCGCTGCCCCAAGAGTGGGACGGCAACACCGAGGGCCTCTGCTCGATTGTCCTCAACGGCTGCGCCGAGGCGCGGCGTATGGATTTGGGCAAGGTGGTCATCGGCGCGATGCGGGACGCGAATGTGCCCCTGGGCAGCCTCACCTTCTGCATATTGATCAAAGGGCACGGGCGGAAGGGCGACGTGCGCCGGCTGGAGCGGACGTACGAGGCGATGAATCGCGCGGGCGTCCGGCCCGATCTCGCCACGCTCAACGCCCTCGTCGACTCGTACGCCCGTAACGGCCGGGTCGTCGAGGCCGAAGCGGTGCTCGACGAGATGGCGGTCCACGGCGTCGCGCCAAGCCCGCGGACATTCAACACGTTAATAAAGGGCTATTGCCACGCGGGGCGCATGCGCGACGCCTTTATTGTCGTGCGCCGGCTGCGGACGACCCTAGGCCCGAATGCGCCGAATGAAGTCACGTACTCGACCTTGATCCACGGCCTTGTCCGCCAGGGTGAGCTGCGGCGCGCGCGGCAGATACTCTTCTGGATGGGGAATGAGGCGAACCATCTGAGCCCGGACGCGTGGGCGTACACCGCGCTGATCCGCGGCCTCCTCGAGGCGCCCGCGAAGAGCATCAACAGATTAAACCGCGGCGCGTCAACCGTCATGCGGCGCGTGCCCGACCCTGTCGAAGCCGAGGCCGCGGAGGCACGGAAGCTCGCCGCCGCGGAGGCGGGCGCGTCGGCCGCGATTGACGAGGTCCTCGGCTTGTTGAACGAGATGATGGACCGCGGCCCGCGCCCGAATGCGGCGACGGTCTCGACCGCGATCAACGGCTGCTTTGACCTGAGCAATGTCACCGCCGCGAGGCGGGTTGCAAAAGGGATCAAGAACTACGCGGAGGCATTGGGCGACCCACACCTCTCGCGGGCGAGCGATAATGCGCTGATTGTTGGGCTCTGCCGGCCACTGTACGGTACGAAGGGCAAGCAGATGACACGGAATCGCGCGCAGCTGAGGGACGCGCTCAAGCTATTTGTGGACGGCTGTGCGCAAGTTACCAGCGAGCAGATGCGGAGCGCGAGGGAGTACGATGGTGGATACGCGCTCGCCAAGAATGGAGGTGGCCTTGGCGGTCGGCAGCGTCGTGATCTGTCGCAAGATTATGGCGGCAGGTCGGGAGGAGGAAGCGGCGTGCCGCTCACGTGCGTGCGGACGTGCAACGCGCTCATCGCTGCCCTAGCCGCCTGCGGGGAGGTCGACAGCGCGAGCCGTGTGCTTAGCGCAATGGACCGCGGCGCCGCTTCCGAGCCGAATGCCTTTACGCTATGCATCATGATGAAGGCTCACGGTGATAGGAAGCAGCTTCGTAAGGCGTCCAATATCTGGCAGCGTATCATACAGCGCCAGTGGGCGGACACAGTCGGCCTGAACACGTGGTTGCGCGTGTGTATGGCGAATGGCGAGCGTGAGGCCGCGCTGCAAGCCTTCCAGATGGCCAAGTCCGAGCTATCGATCGCGGCGCCGGCGGATCGCGTGACGTTTGGGACGTTAATCGATGGCCTCACGTCGGACGATACGGACGGGCGTAGTAGAGGATCGAATCAGCTAAAGGCGGACGCGAGGCGTGCGTTGCAGTTGTGGGCGGAGATGCGAAAGAAGCAGATAGCGCCGGACGATGGGATTGTGGGCAGCCTGATGACCGCGTGCAGGCAGCACTTTGGCATCGAGGTTGCTCTGCGGCTGCGCGTCGAGCTCCTAACAATGGGCTGGTCGGCCGAGCGCTTGCGTTCGCACGACGCGAAGCTCCTCGACTACCTACCACCTCTGGCGGAAGTCATGTCGAGCCCGACCAAATGGGCGGCCCTCGGCGTGCGCTTGCCGTACGAGGCGGCAGACATCGCGTCGGAGCAATCCGCCTTGGTGCTCGACGCCGACTGCACCAATAACGACGCGTGCGACACGGAGGAGGCGCAGACGGCGGCGGAGGCGCTCGAGGGCCTCGAGAACACGGTCGAGCCCGCGACGGTCGGCCAGGAGATTTGGGAGAGGAAGGGGTGGAACCGCGTCGAGAGCGGGTGGCGTGGCTTCTTCTGAGAGAGCAGAGAGAGGGGCCGCGCTTGTATTCATTGCTATTTGCTCCATGTCAGTCGTCGGAACCTCTTAAAAGAGGAAAGACACATGCTCTACCTACCCAACCTACTTAGCTACACGATCATGCCCCGACACGACCATCCGCGCCATCGCGCCGGTGATGCGCCTCCTCCCATCATACTTTGCGATCAAGCGCATCGGATGCCTCCGCTCGTACACGGGCGCGTCCTCCGCCCCCCACGTGCACGTGCGGAAGCCCGTAATGTAGCCGCGCTCGTTGCCGGCCTCCGTCCCGTCGCCATACATGACGCTGCCGTCGTCGCGGCTCGCGCGGCACAGCGTGCGATTGCTCACATCGTCGAGCAGCTCGATCGAGAGCGCGCCCTCGTGCAGATGCGGCAGAATGTACGCAATCTCCACCTTTGATCGCGCGTGGGCCGCGTATTCGGCGACGGCGTCGGGGTCGTCCGGCTCGTCCTCCTGCGTCAAGAGGTCGAGCGGCAACACCTTCTCGAAGCGGACGACGCACTCGTCGGTGAGCGCCGCGTCCGCCGCGCACCGCGGCAGCACATCAAACTCGTTGTTGGCGCTGCCGTCGCCATACGAGGTCATGTCGCAGCAACTAAAGTCGGTGACGTTGCGCGTCTCCGGCGTCGCGTCCTCATAGTGCAAGGTCGCCTTGAGGTACGCGCGGTCGACGGGCTTCTCGGCGCAATCCGGGCGGTGGCACTCCGTCTCCGTGTCGACGACGAAAATGTTGGAGCGCATGCAGCACCGTGTGCCGCCAACGTAGGTATCGAGCGAGCACGCCGGATTACCGGCAATGTTTGACGGGCAGACAAACGGCGGATCGACAATGTCGCCGTCGATTCCGCCCTGATCGCCAAACGTGAGGTTGAAGCGCCGCTGGCGCGTGCACGGGCACTGCACAAGCGGCGAGGCGCGGCCGTCAAAGCCACCCACCGGATCCCTCGTGTTGATGAGGTGCATAAAGGGCTCCCAACTGGACGGCTGGTGCATGACGCGGCGGTATGGCGACTGAAAGGCAAAGCGCGAGTTGCGATACTCAAAGGACGAGCCAAAGGACGCCATGCTCTCGTTGCGCGCGTTGTTAATTTGCACCCAGAGGTGATGCAGGTAGAGCTCGTGCAGCGGCACGCTCGTCTCGGTACCGTTTGAAAGGCGGCGCACGAGGTCAATCTCGAAGCGCTTCACGGCCATGTCGCGAGTGCCGTCGGCATACCTCGCGACGACGTCGGCCGGGAGCGGCTGCGCTTTGCCGTTGCTCTGCGTGTCCCAGTATTGCCGAGTATCGTACATGTGTACTTCGCCGTGGCGTAGGTCGACGGGGAAGCTGTAGACGGTGAACGAGCCGCTAGGCCCGGGTCGCTGGGATTCGGGCTCGAGCAAGGTGTGTGGCCGCTCCGGCAAGGCCGCGAGGAGCGCGCGGGGCGCGAGGGTCAACATCACGCGTCGAGGCCTTTATTTGGAACGCGGCAACCTTCCTTTCCTGGCAATACGCCGACTCTCACGCTGCAGCCAACACACATACAGTTGTAGTAGCTCTACACTCTCAGCGCCGATAGCGGAAGCGCTTGAAGCCAAAGTGGAGCTGTAGGATGCCGCGCTCGAAGCGGCATTTGAAGCCCCTCTTGTGCGACATCTCCCACTCCCGGTTGACAATCTTGAAGGCGACGTCCTCGTATGGCGGCCCTCCCTTGAACTTGATGAGGCACGTGTCCTTCTCGCCGCTCGGGTCGGGCAAGAGCTGGTATGTTGGCGTCTGCGTGCGGTCGATCAGATCCGGGTAGAAGACGGCAAACTTGTAGCCTTGGACCATCTTGGGCGGCGGGTTGTCGTGGTCATAATGCGTCTGGTTATACTTGTTCCACTCGTATCCGGTATGCACCCTGTTGAAGTATTTCGGCTTCCTCGGCCGGTAGCGATCGTGCCACCAGGTCACCTTCTTCTCGAGAGGCACCTCAAACGAGAACTTGGCCTCTCCGGCCTCCATGCCTCTCCTTGCCTCCGCCTCGGCGAGCGCAGAGCCGGCAGCATCCGCAGGTGCGGCCTCGGCAGTGGAGGAGGAGCCCGCCTCTGTAGACTGGCCCGCATTCGTTGCTGCGGCGCCCGAGCGAGAGCGGATACGTGCACGCTCGGCCATCAGCTGTTTGCGATCCTCCTCCTCGTCCACAATCACCAGATCACCGACCGCCGCAAGGAGAGGCGGGCTGTACCGTCCAGACTGTGAGGATGACGACGCGGCCGCAGCAGCATTCGACGTAGGAGCGACACCCTCGCCCATGGCAGCTCCCGCATCCTCTCCATCTTCGTCCTCGTCAAACAGCTCCGGGCTGTACCGACCCGATTGGTCCGCGCCACCACCACCGCCGCCACCACTCGCCGCAGCCTCGACGCCGCCAGTGCTCGCGCTCGCCCCACCACCACCACCACCCGTGCTTGTACCAACACGTTGCTGTATACGCTCCTTTGCCGCCTTCATCTGCTCAAACGACTCCTGAACAATCGCCCTTGCTCTCGCCAAGCCGAGCTCCCTAGAGATCGCACGCCAATAGTCGGCATCCCCCGCGTCCTCCTCCTGAAGCTGCGCTTGGATCTGCGCCTCAAGCTCGTCCAGCTCCGTCGCGCTCTGCCCCGCAAGCATCTGAGCGACCTCCTCCTTCACTGCCATGCTATCCGCCGCGCCAGCATTGCCCTTGCCCTCCCTCTCCTCCTCGCACGCCTCGCACAGCCGGCGCATCGCGGCCCAGAAGCTCGCATTCGGCACATCGAGCTGCGCGCGGCGGCAGAGCTCCGCGTGCAGATCGCGCAGCTCCCGCTGGTTGGGCCCGTCGAATAGTTGGAACGGGTTTCCGACGCGCACGTCGACCAAGGAGCTCTCGTCCTCGCCTTCAGGCAGGTCCTCCGGATGGAGCAGCATGAGGCCCTCTGAGAGGACGTCAATCGGCTTCGCGCGGCCCTCATTGACGCGGATGTGCGCGCGTAGGTGGCTCTGCTTCAGCTGGAACTGCTCCTCGCGCTTCTCGTTCTCGACAAACGCCATCTGCTCGCGCTCGCGCTCCAGCAGCCGCTTCTCCTCCTCCCACGCCTCACGGTCAATCTCGCGCTGCTCACGCGCCTTCTTCACTTTTTCGAGCTCCTCCAGCTGCTCGGCACGCCGGCGCCGCATCGCGTCGGCCGACGCCACCGAGCCGCTCTTGTCATTCTTTCCCCACACAAACGCGTCGGCGAGGTTTGGGTCGTTCCACGGGTTGCTCTCGTTTGAGTAGCCGGCGAGCTGCGCAACCTCCTTCTCGCGCTTGGCCGCTTTCTTTGCGAGCCGCCGCGCGCGCTTCTCCTCGTCCGTCTCGTCGCGTCGCTTTTCCATTTTTGCCGCAGCCAGCAAGCAGCGGTAGCAGCAGCAGTAGCAGCAGCAGCACTAGCAGCAGCAGCAGCTAATAAAATGGCGCGCGCCACGGCGAACGCGGCACGTGGCGCTCTTGGAGGGCTTTGCTCTCAACCTCACACACGATCATCTCTCTTTCTCTCTCCCTCTCCCTCCCTCTCTCATCACTCAAATCAAAGCCCTCCCCTCACCGCCCAATAAACAATATACCTCTCTCTGCCTCCCTCTTCAACGCTCACGGCGAGAGCCGCTGCGGGTCCCTCGGGAACATGCTCGACTTCCGGATGTTGTCCAGGCCGAGGAAGAGCATGACGACGCGCTCCATGCCAATACCGCCGCCCGCATGCGGGAAGGCGCCATACGAGAACGAGTCGATGTAGTCCTTGATCGGGCTCAGATCGACCGGCGGATCCTTTGCCGCCGCGTTGTCGAGCAGCATCTGCGGGTCGTGGATACGCTGCGCGCCGGACGTCACCTCCTCGCCCCTAATAAAGATATCGTACGAGTTGGACCATTTGGGGTCGTCCGGGTCGGGCATTGTGTAGAACGGCCGCAGCTCCGCCGGGAACTTATCGATGACATAGAAGTCGGTATTCTTGTGGCGGTTCATGATGGCGCCCAATAGCTTCTCGTCTCGCGTCGAGATGTCCTCGTCGTCCTTGTGTAACGGCACCTCCGCTAGATGCGCTTTCATGTCCTTGACCTGCTGCGCCAGGTCCCTCGCCTCCTCGTCATTCCCACCGTCGGCCGCCGCCTTCTGCTGCGCCTCTAAAGCCGCCAGCCTCTCCGCGCCCATCTCGGGCCCATACTTGCGAAGGAGCTGCACGGCCTCCTGATAGCGCAAACGCAATGCCGGCCTTTGGAACTTCAAGTCGGCGAAGGGATACTGCGCCCTGACGGCCTCGATCTCTTTGGAGCAGCGTTTGTTGAGGCCCTCGAAGATGTGGAGGAAGACCTCCTCGAGGACGGTGAGTACCTCGTGGTAGTGGTCCTGGTGGTGTGTTGTGTGAGTGCGTGGGAGAGGGTAGAGGTGAGAGAAGGGGGTGATGTGGTGGGGAGAAGGGTAGCGTGTGTGTGTCTGTGTGCGCATGTGTATGTGTGTATGTGTGTGTGCTGCGCGCACCTTGAAGCACATCTCCAGGTCGAGGCCGGTAAACTCGGTCATGTGCCGATGAGTGAACGAGCGCTCAGAGCGGAAGACCGGCCCAATCTCAAAGACCTTTCCCATGTCCGCCATCAGCACCATCTGTTTGTATAGCTGCGGCGATTGGGCGAGGTAGGCATAGCGGTTGAAGTAGGTGAGGCGGAAGACGTCGGCGCCGCCCTCTGATGCGGTCGCGATCATCTTTGGCGAGTGGATCTCCTGGAAGCCCTTGCCGAGCAGGATCTCGCGAAAGAGCGCGCAGACCTCCGATTGGATCCGGAAGATGCCCTGGTTGGCCGTCGTGCGTAGGTCGATCACGCGGTTGTCGAGCCGCGTGTTCTGCCCGACGATTGGTAACCCGAGCTTTCGTGTCTGCTCGTCGGGGCGGCCGGCGTCCTCCAACTGCAGTGGTAAGCGCGTCGCCGCCTTCGTGATCGAATAAATCTTTTTGATGGCGAGCTCAACGCCGGACTGCGTGCACGAGACGACGGGCTCGGGCGGGACGGTCACCTCCGCCAAGCAGTCGAGGACGGACTCCTTTGGTAATCCGCACGCGAACGCGGTCACGTCCTTACCCTGCACGACGGCCTGCACGGTAGAGAGCCGCTGCCGGAGGACCAAAAAGCCCAGCTTCGCGCTCTGCTTGCGCGAGTTGTGCAGGCGGACGCGCATCCAGACCTGCGTGCCCGCGAGCGGCGGGAGCAGATCGCCGACGTCCGTCCACTTTCGTGACGTCGTGCCGTGGCTCTGTATGTTGAGCTGCCCAAATTCGTGCTTCTCAAAGTCGAGGAGGGTTACGGTCGGCACCTCGGGCCCCTCGAGCTTCTTCCTCTCGGCCTCCTCGCGCTCCTTACGCTTGCGCTCCTTCTCCTCCTCCTTCTTACGCTTCTCCTCCGCCTTTGCCGCCTTCTTCGCGTCCTTGTCGGCCGCGCTCTTGCCGCCGCCCTCGCCACCAGACGGCGCTGCGGGCGCTCCACCAGCTGCTGCTGCGGGCGCCGCCGAAGAGGCCGCGCCACCCGACTCGCCCTGGAAGCCGAGGACGTCATTCCACTGCTTCGCGAGCGCCGCCATCGACGGATCCGCCGCCGCCGCCTCTGCGCTCGGCCACGTCGGCCCGCCTGCCGCCGCCGCAGAAGAGAGCTGCGAGGCGATCCACTCAAAGGGCTTCGCCGGCGTCTCGTAGACCAGGCGGTTTAACAGCTCGTTGAGCCGTGATTCGATGCCGTGCGCGTCGAGGTATGATTGGAGCTCCTTGCGGTCCGCGTCGGCCATAATTTAGGTGTGCTGTGTGAGCGAGAGAGCTAAAGGTGTCGCCGAGCGCCTGCGACACGGAATCGACGTGGTCGCACGCGCGCCGACTTGAGCGCCTTTGCTTTTGCGTCCACCCATCATGCTTATTTATTTTTGGAGTCGAGATATCGCTACTACACTCGCCTCAAGTCAGAATAAAACAACACCCATTTTATTGTCGCTCTTTCTCCCCACCTTAGAGCAT
>JACLAC010015186.1_pt1 | contig 12315 bp, 9 predicted proteins | sample 8027881 | NCBI WGS metagenome assembly JACLAC01 (sample SAMN15725517, study PRJNA655200) | protist metagenome | isolation source: fluorescence activated cell sorting (FACS) single amplified genomes of... | place: Spain: Blaines Bay Microbial Observatory, Mediterranean Sea | collected 2016-01-19 | reverse complement strand
ACCATCGGTGATGGAGTGGTTCTTGTATTGATAGGTTGTAAGCGTGGGTTGGTTCCACTGCATGGCTGGATTCGCCAGCAGGGGTGCGAAGCTACGCCCGTCGTTTTCGGGATTGGGCGGAAGCTCACAGAGCTCCAGCAGAGTTGGATACATATCGATCAAATTGACCACCCCGTCGCACTTCGTGTTCGGCGGCGTGACGCCGGGAACGTTCACGATGAAAGGCACACGCGCGGATTCCTCCCACAACCCCGTTTTTCCATAATGCATCTTTTCACTCAAGTGCCATCCATGGTCGCCCCAGATCATGACAATCGTGTTGTCCGCATATTTGCTTTGTTCAAGCTTGTCCAATAGAACGCCCAGACTGTGGTCGACGTAACTTACGCAGGCGAGATAGGCGCGGTTCGCCTGCTTGTGCATGTCGTTTCCATCAGCCAAAAGGAACCGGTCGGTGGGCTTGAAGATAGGTTTTCCATCGTTCCGGACAATGTCGTTAAGATCGTCGCGTTGGAAGGGCGCGGCCTCAATTTCGTCCAGCGGATAGAGATCAAAAAACTCCTGTGGCACGTGCCAGGTGAGGTGCGGTTTCGAGATGCCCACCGCCATGAAAAATGGTTTTCCATCGAAGTCGCGTTCGAGTTGGTCCGCGGCCCAGACGCAGGTCGCGTAATCTTTTGTCTTTTCGGTCGGGCCCTTAACGGCGCCCCAGGCAAAGGGAGAGCCGCCTGACTTGATCCCAGCCAGGGCGGGTTTTTCTTCCCACAGCGTCGGCCCATTAGAACCCTTTGCGTTGACAAACTCTTGGAACGCCCATTGCCCTTGATCCACACCTCCAGGCGAATTGGGATCGCCATGTTTATGAAATATTTTTCCGCGGCTGAGCGTGTGGTAGCCGCGGTTGCCGAAATATTCCGGCAAGGTTTCCAGGTCCTTCGCTTTCGGCGCGTGTTTCAGGTTTTGCCCATTTCCGTACACACCTGTGTGAGTTGCATGTTTCCCTGTCAGCAAGGCGGATTACAAGAAAGTCATCACGCGGTTACGCAAGCACCTACCGACGCATCACGAACCGGATAGCCCGCGAAACCAACACAACGCGTTGAAAAAGTCGAAATATCAAAAGCGGATGGAGTTCAAGAAAGAGAAGTTGGAATGAGGTACTCGAGAATCATCGCCTCAACGCTGCAAACAGGCAACCTGAAAGAAAGGCGTGTCGATGTTACGCGATGATGACCATCCGGCCTGCAATTAATTCTGTCAATTTATCATTGATAAAAATAATCTCCCGACGTGTGGCTCGAACCGACAGTACATTTTCTGCGTAACTCATTAACTGCCACCACAATTCCTTGACCTTCGACCCCCTCGATTTAAGCAATGCACTCCCACGAGCTCACTTTAGGACTTGCCTTCGGATTAGGGGCACTCCACGCGATTGAACCGGGGCATGGGAAGACCGCAATGTTGCTATATTTGTCAGGTGAACGGAAAAGTTTTCTCCACCCACTGGTAATGGGACTTTCAAGCGCGTTCACCCACTCGCTTTCCTTGATCCTTATCGCTTCGATCGTCCATCTCACTCACCACCTCGTCACTGGTGACCACCACCATGCAGACGAAGGTGTCGTTGACGGGATGCGTTGGGTGAGTGCAATTCTCGTTCTAGTGGTTGGGCTTTGGATGACTTGGGCTGCCTGGAAATCAACTCCAACCCAATGTGGTTGCAGCCACCACAAAAACGAGATAAACAAGGATAAAATTGACCAAAACAGTGGTGAACTCAGTCCAAACTCTGCGAAAACAAGCTATTCAATGAGTGCACTTCTTGGCGCAGCTTTTGGTTTGATGCCCTGCCCTTCGGCAATGGCGGCCTACTTTTCAGGGCTTTCCTCCGGTTCACCGGTCACTTCCTATATCGTCATCGGCCTGTTTGCGGCTGGGATAGCGACGTCGTTAACCTTGGTGGGAATGGCTGTTCAGGTTTTTGGCAACCGATTCAGTAATACTGAATCGTGGCTAATTCATTTGCCATGGAATTATATTCGCGCGGGTTTGATCACGTCCATCGGTTTGTTCTACCTAGCCAACGTCGCACTTACCTAAACGTATAAACCACTTCGGAATACCGCGCATTAAACCGCGCAGTTCTAAACTGCGTCGTTTCCAACCGTCCGGTCGCAGACGGCACGTTTGCAGCTCCAACGTTCAGCCAGCGAACCCGACACGCGACTGTATCACCGAAACGGCATCCCTAACCGTCCAATTAGCAGCCCGGTCCAATTAGGAGCGAGCTCTAATTCCAAAAACGGCATCGCAAACCAACCACTAACAGCAACCGCAGAGACATCCGTAACGTCGATTCATCAGGTGAGCCGAGACAAGCAGCAGACCTCCCACAGGAGTAAGCCAGGGAGCAAACCCCGCAAACTTGGAAACCTGATGCTTGACTTCACCCTCCGTCCCGGTTGTCGCAATTATCGATTCGCCATTAGTCAATGCCACATTGTCCGCCTCCAACGCCGAGCACTCTTCACAATGCTCACAATCAACCTCTGATGAGATCCCCACCAGGGCAAACGTGTTATTCTCTTGATTCGAAGAGGCTTCTGCGCACGAGGGACAACACTCCCCGGCCAAGCCAAAGGCAGCAAAAGTTATCAAACCCAATCCCCCCGCGCCGATAGAGACAGGAAACCAATTCCCGTGTTTGCGGAGCCCGGGAATGAAAGCGAAAATCGCAATCAGGAAACAAGCCAAAGCCATCCACTTATGAAACGATTCATCAGCAAGAAAACTTAAACCTAAGGCTGGTAAGTAGGAGATCACAAACGGCATGGCGGCGCAATGTATTGCACATCCAATCGACGCAACAATGCCAACCAGATCCCGCCATGTCGAATTGGCCACACTTGCGCCCAGGGACTTCGTCATCTTAAGTTCAACTGCATCCATTCATCTATTCCTTATTCATCACTCTGTATTAACTAGATCGGCCAAACAACCAGGTAGGCCAAACAACCAGGTAGGCCAAACACAACTGAATTCAAAACAAACCGTCTATTCCGATATAATTTCCGCAAATGCGTTGTGGCTGTGGATCGATTCAAAATTCTCAACCGAGCATTTAAACCACTCGATCCGCACGTCAGAATTCAGTGATTCAGCAAGATCGCGAACGGTATCCTCAACGAATTTCGGATTACTATAGGCCTGCTCTGTGACATGCTTTTCATCAACTCGTTTGATAACCGAGTACAATTGAGCTGAAGCCGAACGTTCGGCGATCCGAAACATTTCCTCCAGCGAAATCATCTCGCCGTCGCTAAAACGTACCGATAGCCTCAACTCACAGCGTTGGTTATGAGCTCCAAAATCTGATACCTGTTTGGAGCAGGGACAAAGACTCGTAGCCGGCACTCTAATGAAAACTTCGGTACCACATGCTCGTCCACAAGAAACCGAGATCTCTACATCGAAGCCCAGCTTGCCAATCCGTTTCGAAACCGGAGCGGTTTTTTCGACAAACCACGGAAATTGGACTTTCAAAAATGCGTCTTCCGCAGAAACACGTTCTTTAACCTGGACGCACGTTTCAAACAAAGTGTCTAGAGTTTGTACGCCTTCGAATTCGGACAAAACCTCTAAAAACCGAGACATGTGAGTCCCGCGTTTTTCCCTTACAAGCGAAACAGCCACTTCCCACAATCCAGACGTCGACTGGGTCGATTCCGATGAGCTAAAGCAAATCGGATAACGCACATCCGTTACACCAACCCTTTGGATTGGCATACCACGACCGTCCAATTCAGACTGAACATCTGGCAAATTATTCAAATCTTGCGTCACTGTTGGCATCTTGTATTTCTCACGAAGCGTTAGCAAGCAACGCTTTCTCTCCAAAGGTTGAATGCCAATTCTGCGCCACTTTACTTACAAAACAGACCCAAATTGTATGTATTTGCAGGTTTTATGCAAGTGCGGCAAGGAATAATCGGATTAATTCGGTAGGCATATATAAAAAAGGCAGAACTCTTTTGCAATAGCTTTGCATTTGCACATCTGGCTGATATGCTTTCACAATGCTCGTTTTCGAAAACATTGATCGATCTCAATAAATGCACTCAACATCCGGAAAAACTGCAAAACGCGGTCCAACAGGATTGCCCCTCGCAAAAATAGCCCTCCTCTTTTGCTTTTTGCTTAGCGGATTCGCTTCTTCGAGTCATTCCTGTTCGAAGAACAAGAGCCAATCCGGAAATTGTGCGACGACAACTTTTTGCGGCCCATGTGCAAAGCAAGACGAATCGTTTGAGGACGAACGCGGTTGGGTTGCTAATCACTCGCATACGCGTACTTGCCCGTTATGCCAACTGATGTTTGAGATCGAGGACTCCGACAGGGACTGGAAATCTGTTGATTCTGAAGTTAGCCAAATTTCATTGAATGTTGCTAAGAAATTCGAACACGCGGTAGCCGTTCTAATCCACCACTCGGGTCGTGCGCCACCGGGACGTGCTTCTTTCTGATCTCGAACTTAATGTCGCAACTCGTCTGGCTTCCGGTGTATCCAATCGGCCGAATAAGGCGAGGAGACGTGTCTTAAGCAAGGGGTCTCATTATTTTGTCGCTGGTCTTTGGGTAGCTACCCGGGGACGAGCCGTTTTAAAGTTGAAGTTTTTTCAGAGGTTCCGTAGTGAGTATTAAAAACGAAAGAAGTGGGTTTACACTCGTTGAGTTATTGGTCGTAATTGCAATTATCGGGATATTAATTGGTATGCTGCTACCGGCTGTGCAGCAGGTTCGTGAAGCCGCGAGGCGTGTGACCTGCGCAAATAACAGTCGCCAACAAGGCCTGGCGATTATGAATTACGAAAGTGCATTCCAAACCCTCCCGCCAGGATGGGTAACGGGAAATCCTCTAGTAGCCAATTCTGAACCAGGCTGGGGATGGTCTGCGTATATTTTACCTTTCATGGAGCAAAATAACCTGTACGAACAGATCGATTTAAATCTGGCAATCGATGATGGCTTTCACGAACATACGATCGAACAGGTGATCCCATCGTACCAATGTCCGTCGGAAGTAGCGGATGAAGTTGTCAATCTGGCGGATCACATTGAACACGACCATGATGACGACATAGCCAAATATTTTGATGATGACCACGACCATGGCGAAGAACTGTGGGTTAGCCGCAGTAATTATTCTGGCGTGTTTGGAAGTTCTGAAATTGAAGATAGTCCTCTGGGGGGAAACGGCCTCTTTCACGCCAACAGTCGAATAAAGATGGGTGACATCACCGATGGAACAAGCAACACTCTCATGATTGGCGAGAGGATCAATCTTTTAGGAACTGTCTCATGGGTTGGCATGTGTCCGGAAGTCGATGAACCGTTTGCCCGAATCGTTGGTGCTGCCTGCCACGCTCCCAATGACCCAGGTGGACATTTTGATGATTTCCGTAGTTATCACCCGCAGGGGATTAATGTAACTCTCGGCGATGGATCGACTCATTTTGTTGCTCAGTCAATCAACGAAGTCGTTTTTCGCCAACTTGCGACCCGTTCCGGTGCGGAAGTTGTTTCAATTGAAGACCAATAAATACCTTGTTGGTATCGGCCAAAGAAATCCCTGTCTCTCTTTCGAGGGCAGGGTTTTTGCTTTTTCGCTTCGAGTTTGGTGGTAAGAATGATACCGGTAGGGTGAAAGTTTAATGAACCAGTCCATTGCTGAACGATTCGCTGTAGAGAATTTTTCTAATCAAAGAAAGACGAACGTTAACCTCTCGAAAAAAAACCACTCGAATAAAGACATGGTCCGACCACACTGACTACCTAGCCTCGCGAGGTCCAAACACCCAGCTAAAATTGGATAGGACAATCCACGAGCGTGTGGTACAATTGAGGCAAAACCCCGTGATTATTTATTAAGAATCATGAATTATCCAACCTCAGACCAATCCGAATTCGTCAAACAGACTATTCGAGAAGCAGGCTTGCGGGCCACCCCTGCAAGAATTGCAACACTCAAACTCCTGCACGAATCAACCTCGCCGTTAACGCACGCTGAAGTCTCTCAAGAACTGCATGGCCTGGGCGTCGACAAAGCTACCGTTTTTCGAAACTTGAACGACATGGCAACCGCCGGTTTACTGAGGAAAACGGAATTGGGCGATCGAGTCTGGCGGTTTGAGTTGATTACCGAGGATGAGGAACACGGTTCGGTGCACCCCCATTTTGTATGCGTTGATTGTGGCTCAGTATCCTGCATGGTTGAGATTAAGCTCACTGCAGGGAGCATGCGGTTAAGCCAGGAATTCGGGGAAGTGACAGAAATTCTTCTTCGTGGGCAATGCAACGATTGTGGTTAACCTAAAACCATCGGTTTTCTTTACTGAGCAAACCGTCCACATAGTCGACGAGTGCTAATTCGCAAGTGCACGCTCAACGCGACTCGGTCTGTTGGGCTTGGATAAGCAATGACCAGGTTGATTGCCTGCAGTCCTTGCATCCGCTAGATCAAGGCAATCCCCAAGCCTACTCACCGTTGACTGTCCACTATTAACTAGCATGAACTTTTTTAAGGTTCGAATTGACGATTCAGTTCTTTCATCCGCCCTCGCATCCAAAGCTTCGCCTACTCTCTCTGGCCCAGCAATAAACGAAAACCGATTTGCTCGATGAAAACCACTGGCTGCAGGGAACGCTCACTAACTTCCCGAACAATCTAATCGACCGCGCCCTGCACTTGCAGTTTGATTGCATTTGATTACGCTTTGGCTTCAGTTGTTAAAACGCCAAGAAGCTTTAATGCGAAGATAATGCACAAACTGCGAACCTTCTATCCACTACTTGTTGCGCAGATTCTCTTTGTGAATTTTGGTGACGCCCTACACAGGGCTTCTTGTTTTGAGTTTCATCACGCCGCCGAGTGCTGCCAATGTAGTCATTCAACTGTTTTAAAATCCAGAACAGCAAAGCATGAGCCTAATGTAACTGAAGCAGAAAACGAAGCTGGTGATTGCCCATTGTGTAGATTCTTTGACCTGTATTCAGGTGCAATTTTTGCAGCGAATTATTCAATCGAAAATTCGGCGGTTGAAATTGGTCAAACGATCTATGTTCTCAACCATCGATCTATTTGGCAATTTTACCAATCAGGTGGCCCGCATAGTTGCGCAAGGCGGTATGCAATAAATCCAAAATTTTGCTCCCACGAAACGCCAGATCATGGGTAAAAACATTGGATTGAAACCAATGGCAAACCGACCTGAAATGGACCCCCGCACTCCCCGGAATTCTGCGTAGACCGAAAACCTTATCGGTCTACGTGGAGTTGCTGGAACTCATTTGGAAAGGAATTCTCGCTAAAAATTCTAAATGCCTATTGCTTGATACATAGCATCAAGCTTTCTTCAAGATAATCCCAATTGAGCAGATCACTTTCAAAAATGATCTCAAGTCGACTGTCTCTCCGATAGGTAGATTTTGAGAAATCGATAGCACCTCTGGTCCGGTTAATTCCCCACCAATCGGACTCGCAGCGAAAGACACCCTTTAGTCTCACCACGTCTCTCGCAGCACCCAGCAAATCAAACAGTCTATTGCGATCAAAGACATCGTCGACGTGGAAAACCCAACCACACGCGTTGAATCCGGTTCCCTCATTTGGAAAACGAAGCGGTCGACCGGGCTCAAGTTTTAGATCTTTCTTAAAAACTTCTTGATAATTCCCCGCTGTCTGCCTTAAAACATTGAGTGTCTCCAGTGGTTCTGCAGTGCCCTCTTCCGTTCGGGTTCCCGCTTGCGTCAACGCTTCCTTTAACCGGGCATGTGCTTCAGCAAAAAGCGGAAAACGAATCGTCGTAAACTCAATATCTAAAAGATGGGATTCGATCGCGCCAAAATTTGTTTCCAGTATTATTTGTTTCGGTGGATTAAAACTCGCGATCCACTCCAGACAACGATCAATTTGCTCCCGTGGCCTCGATTCCGTCCAATTAATCAAGACTATATCGGCGAGTTGAACCTGGTCCTGAAAAACTTCCGAATTCCGTCTACGAGGGTCATCAAAGTCTTTGGGATCAATCAGACAAATGATATTTCGCAAGTCGATTGCACCGGCAAAATCCTCGCTGCGTAAGATGTCCACCACATTAGCCGGATGGCTTATTCCCGACGGCTCTAATATTAAACGGTCCGGTTTCGAGCGTCGAATAAATTGAGCTAGCAGTGGTTTGAACGCAAAGGACATCGTACAGCAGACACAGCCCCCGCCAAGTTCTTCTACGGCGACCTCTTTAAGATTAGATTCAACCAAAGCCTGGTCAATCGAAACTGTTCCGAATTCATTGACAAAGATCGACCAGTGCTCAGCTTGAGGGCGCTGTTCAATAAGATTTGCGATTGCTGTCGTTTTGCCAGCGCCAAGGAAGCCGACAATTAAATTTGTCGGTATCCGCTCTCCTCTTTTCCAAGGCATTATTCTTGCCTCCTCCACGAAACAACATGCACGCCTTAGCGTTAAACAAAGTTATGATCATCTGCCTATTCTCTTCCATCATATGCAACTTGATTGCATCTGACCACCACTCTTTGGAACTTAGCTCCCGCTCTTACCTGCCATTGGTTGACCAGTTTATTGGCTCAGGGACCAATGAATAAACCACCGAGATTTAATCTTGATAATGCTTCCACGTGGATGGATGCACGCCAAGTGAACGAAAACTTTGTACCAGTTAGTGGAGTGGTGTGGAATATTCAAGTTTGTGGCCAATAAATCCCAATTGGCTGGAGTAAATAAGTCGAATACGAGAACGACAACACTCGGCTACCGGGCCTCTAAGCGGTTTCCGGGGCGGCACCCGATTCGACCGTGTTTAGATGTTCTAGCAAAGTCATTGCCGCCAGTTTTCCAAGCTCATTTGCGGCGTCCGGACTCGCTCCAGTAATTAACTTTCGATCGAGGCAACAAGTGGCATCCGCTTTGGAGTTAATAATCTTCGCCCCTAGTTTTTCCAACTGGGCGCCTAATTCTGACGGCATCTGCCCGGGGAGATATCCAACCCATGGTGTTTTTTTATCGACAGTATCCGGGAAAACTGCCATTTCGTAACCGCAATCGAGGAATTCTCGACTCCCTAAAGTGGTCGCAAGAAAGGCACCCGGACCATGGCAAAGACGAATGGTGAATAATTCGTTATTATGCGCCCAACGTAGAACTGTGGCGACGTTTTGATCATCAGGGAGCCCCAACATTGCGCCATGGCCACCAGGAATAAACAAGGCAGCGTACGAACCGGCTTGACCGTCCAGAGAATCAACAAATACGATAGTATGGTCGACTGCATGATAGCCCGGAGGAATTAAATCCGCGGTTACAGTATTCGCGTGGACGAAACAAATAATAGTCAATGCAGTAAAGAGAGATACTAACTTCACTGTCATGCCCTTAACCGACATTGAATCATCAATCCATCAAAACCAGTTCGAACAACTGTCTTAACAACCAGTTTATTTCTGAGCTTACCAAATCGCAAAAAATAAGTGCCCGCTCCAAATACCAAGCGTACACACCAGTAAAATATCCCTGATCACTTAATAAATTGATGCCACCGGCAATTAAAATATTAAACGTCGACGGCCCGGGGACAAACGAAACCCTCTCGGTAACTCCGGGTAACCATTTCCGTAGCTTCAGGCGCGTCTGGGAAAACCTCTTTTCCCGGATCAAACTTTAAATGCGGCCCCATCGAAATGGGATATTTTTTGAGATCAACGTTGTTATCTTCAAGATGACGGACGGTCCTGTTCAGAGTTGCGTCGTTAGCATCAAGACTTTTAATATTACTGAGAACTTCGTTTGCTTGCGCAACCGAGACTTTATTATCTTCACCAAGGTAATATGAAATATTTCCGAGGTGGCTTAAGCCCGCCGACAAATGGCCCTCCCACGCGTCTGCATTGAGATCTTCCATTTTGCGACTTTCACAAACATCCAGAAAGTTGCCAAAATGATTCCCTGAACCTTTGAATGTCTTAATCGAATTAAAGTTCTTATCAAATGCCTCGCAATTCGTATAAGACTTTTGCACAAGATATCCATCCGAACCGTAAAACACGACGCCGATCTTGTTTCCTTTAGAACTGCCGAAGAGTCGATTCAATTCATCGTCCGCCGACGGCTTCACCTCAAGCCCGCGTGTTTCAAAGACAATGCACTTGTCTCCATAGTCATAAATGGAAACCTGCGTGTTAGCCGTGTCGCCAGCATCCACATAGTTTGCGTCTTTACGCTCTGCCTGATAGCCAATCCGGCCTCCATAGCTGACCACGCTCCGAGGGTGTTCATTTATTCCAAGCCCCCAGCGAGCGATATCCGTTTGATGGGGTCCCTGATTTCCTGAATCTCCATTTCCATAACGGCGTTGCCAATGCCAGTCGTAATGAAAACGCTTCCTCGTATTTCTTGGTTTACTGAATTCAGCGGGACCACTCCACAAGTTGAAATCGATCTCGCCCGGAATTGGATAATCCCCCAGGCTCCCAATCGACTTTCGACGCTTATAACACAGGCCTCGTGCAAATTTCACTTCACCGATTCCACCGTCTGCCATAAATTTCACCGCGTCCTGAATCGCGGGATTACTTCGGCACTGAGTCCCAGTTTGACATACGCGTTGATATTTTTTTGAAGCCGCGACCAGTGCGCTACCTTCTGCGATATTGTGGCAAATCGGTTTTTCGATATAAGCGTCTTTCCCCGCCTGCATGGCCCAAACGCCGCAGAGAGCATGCCAATGATTAGGCGTAGCTGTACTAACAGCATTGACCGCCTTGTCATCAAAGGTTCGCCGCATGTCCGTTACGAAGGTTGGGCGATTTCCCTGCTCCCCTGCGATCATATCACAACGTCGATTACCCGCATTTTCATCCACATCAACGACATAGAGTATTTCGGTACGAGAATCTTTCAGCCACGCATTTATGTGACTACCACCCCGCCCGCCCGCTCCAACAACCGCAACACCTATTTTATCATTCGAAGAAATTGGCCTCGCGGCACCGGTGCCAATGGTCATCACCCCCGCAGCAGCTAACGATTGTCCGACAAAGGTACGACGATTAATTCTTGGCATTGTTGAGCTCCATCTGGGAGATTAGCGTGTCTAAGTTGTTTGAGTTAAGTTCGCGCATCAAATTAGGATTCATTTGAAATCGATACCTTATGATATGAGCATCTACCGCCCGCGCCAAACCAGACAAACAGGTGAGTTAAATATTCTTCAGCATTTGCGGGAGACTCAGATTAGTTTACGAAACCTGTGCCTTGGTTCACTCTTTTTCGTACTTCGTGAGAACGGAAATAGGGAAACGGCTCTCAATTGAGATTTCGCACCGGTAATTTTAAACATACGCATTGAAAGGATTTCAAAGCTTAAATCTTAAACAGAACTCTCAATACTCCCAGTGATCCACTTTAAAACCCCACAAAGCAGATCCTTTGAATTTACCGTCCCTGTCTTTCCATTTCAAACAATAAATGACGAACGATAAATGACAAACAGAAGCGATTACCCTAGACTTGCGGTTTTATATTTCGAACCAATCTGGGTAACCACAAGGGCAATCCTGATGAACCAAAAAAAGTTTCATTTTCAGTCAAGCAGTCCCACTGCGTTTCGAAATTCATCGCTTGCATTCCGCTTAGCAATCGTTTGCACTATCTCAATTTTGGTTACGACAAACAGCAAATCTCTTGAGGCCGCGTCAGACGAAAGCAAACCAAACGTGGTCATATTTTATACGGACGACCAGGGTACGCTTGACGCCGGTTGTTATGGATCCACGGATCTTCACACCCCAAACATTGACCGAATTGCAGCAACCGGTGTTAGATTTACTCAGGCATATGCTCATACCGTATGCTGCCCATCCCGCGCGGCACTTCTTACCGGTCGACACCCCCAGCGATCCGGAATCAATTCTTGGACCCAGGGTAACATGCAAGGCCCGGATGGTACCAACATGGCGCTCAAAGAAGTGACCATTGCAGAGTTGTTAAAATCAGCTGGCTATCGCACTGCACTCTTTGGTAAATGGCACGTCGGTTCTCATCGAAACCATGGGCCTAGGAAACAGGGTTTCGACGAGTTCTTTGGAATAAGAAACGGATTTATCGATAATTTCAATCACTTTTTCCTTCACGGGAAGGGCTATCACGATCTCTATGAAGGAACCACGGAAGTATTCCAACCGGATCAATATTTCCCCAAGCTGATTACCGATCGTGCGCTCAGCTTTATCGAAGAAAAT
>JACLAC010010320.1_pt1 | contig 12315 bp, 10 predicted proteins | sample 8027881 | NCBI WGS metagenome assembly JACLAC01 (sample SAMN15725517, study PRJNA655200) | protist metagenome | isolation source: fluorescence activated cell sorting (FACS) single amplified genomes of... | place: Spain: Blaines Bay Microbial Observatory, Mediterranean Sea | collected 2016-01-19 | reverse complement strand
GGCCTTCTTGCTGGTTATCTTGCCGTGCAAATTGCCATGCGATCTCGTCTATGAAAGAGATCCAGTGGAATCGTGCTTTGTTGACAGAATTTTTGAGGAGCCATGCTCATCGGCAAATTTGTATCTTGGATCAGAGAAGTAGAGCCTTCCTGCTCGGCATAATTCCAGCAGTATTTGAAATGGATCTTTGCAGCAGTACACTATCTGAAGCCTCATTGAATGTAGAGAAAATGGGATGTGATATTTCTCTCACTATGCATGAGCAGTTTCTTGGAATTCACCTTTTATTTTTTAGCGAGAATACTGATCAACAAATCTTATCTTTTCCATGGGAGATTCCCTACTCTTCGCTCCAAATAGAGTTGGCTTCCGAGAAAATGGATGCTTGAATCGTTCTTTGAACAAGGTGCTAAATGAATTCTGTATTTTATCAGGACAATATGATCAAGCCTCCCATTACAGAGCCTTTATCAAATATTTTACCAAATGAACCATTGCTACTGATGGGAGCAGGTCCAGTCCCAATATCTCATGCAGTATCTAGAGCAAATGGCGTTGTGATTAATCACCTCGGCGAAACGATGGACCGAGTCATTATGAACCTTAAGGTAATGGCTGCCTACGCCTACCAAACGAATAGTACAAAAATCATGGGAGTGTCTGGACCAGCCTCGGCATCCATTGAAATGGCTATTACTAACCTCCTTTGGCCAGGACGTAAAGCACTCGTCTTGAAAGTAGGTACTTTCAGCGGTCGAATGGGGGAAATGGCAGAAGGTGTTGGAGCAGAAGTGGACTACATTGAACGATCAGATGCTAGGCCAATTAACGCTGAAATGGTCGAAGAAGCGTTCAAAAAAAAGAAATATGATGTTTTGACAATGGTTCAGGGGGAGACGTCATGTGGCGTCAAGACAGTTGATTTTGCTGAAATTGCCAAGATTGCTAAAGAAAATGGAGCAATGGTGATAGGGGATACCGTTTGCACATTAACAACAATGCCCATGAAGATGGACCAGTGGGGATTGGACGCAGCGATCTCTGGTGGCCAAAAAGGCCTTTCTTCAATTCCAGGTGTGTCGGTGATTGCTTTTTCTGAATATGCTTGGAAATTTATTGAGAAAAGACCAGTTCGTCAACCGCACTGGTGTTTTGATGCTCTCAGGTCTCAAAAATTTTGGGGACATCAACAATATCACTATACCGCCCCAGTTCCAGGAATTTTAGCACTGCATGAGGCCCTTCGGCAGATTTGTGAAGAGACATTGCCGGAGAGATTTCAACGACATCTAGATAGCTCAAAGGCCTTGCAGGCTGGTGTAGAAGCGATGGGTTTAGAATTATTCATCCCTGAAAGTTATAGATTGAACTCTGTGGTTGCGATCAAGCTTCCTGATGGTGTCGACAGTGCAAAAATTAGAAAGTCAATGGTGGATATGTTCCAAGTCGAAATTTCTGGAGCATTTGGCCTAGACATAGTCCGTATTGGGCAGATGGGGGAACAGTGCAGAGCACATAATCTCTTCAGAGTATTGTATGCGCTTGGAACGGCATGTGTGACCCACGGCATCTCCCTGGATGTCAGCAATGGGATGGCAATTCTCGAAAAAAACCTACAGCAACCAATCCTTCCTAACTGAAAGTGACCCCTGTCGAACTTTTTTTCGATCGGGGGACACTCCTTCTGAAAAACCTCCCAAAGGCCCTCCAGAAAATTTTCACCCAACTCAAATGGGATGATAGGGTCCTTTTATACCGTGCTCCTGCCCATCGATATTACGATATTGCTATATATCTTCATAAAGAAAACATCCCATTTCTGGACAATGCCAAAAATTTTGAGCCTACTTGTTTTCATCTTGCCCAAAGAATAACTCCCAGAAATTACCAACAAGAAGCTCTTAATCACTGGCTTGAAGTTGGAAAGCGTGGAGTGGTTACTCTCCCAACAGGAGCAGGTAAAACGATGCTGGCAATGCTTTGTATTTCTCGAACATCACGTCCGACACTAGTTCACGTACCCACGATTGATCTGATGCAGCAATGGTATGGGTTACTAGAACAATTTTTTGGCATGAGGGTTGGTCGAGTGGGTGGTGGTTACAAAGACTGGGAACCACTCACTGTGAGTACTTATGATTCAGCACTGCTCCATGTTGAGTATTATGGTAATCGATATGGCCTTTTAATCTTTGATGAATGCCATCACCTGCCTGGGGATCAATTTAAATATGCTGCTCTAGCATCAATGGCTCCATTTCGCCTTGGTCTAACAGCAACTCCAGAGAGATCTGATGGCAAGGAAGCTATTCTTTACAAAATCTGTGGACCATTGGTTTACCAAGTCCACATAGATGAATTGGAAGGACGTGCTCTGGCGCCATATCGAGTTCAAACCATTGAAATTGATCTTTCAACTTCTGAACTGGAAGAATATCAAAGATTGAGGAATATATTTGTCAATTTCATTCGTAGGGAGAGAATTCGATTTGATGAACCGAATGGTTGGCAAAATTTTTTGTTTAAAAGCAGTCGCAGCCTTGATGGGAAAGAGGCTTTTCAGGCTTATTTGGCTCAGAAGAAATTAAGCCAAGCTGCAGGGACAAAACTCCAACAAGTCTGGCAACTCTTATTACAACATATTGATGATAGAGTGATTTTGTTTACCCAAGATAATGAAATGGCCTACAAGATTGGACGTGAATTTTTACTACCCGTATTGACCCATCACACTAAGTCAATTGAGAGGGACCAACTGCTCAAAAAATTTAGAGAAGGAATTTATCCCACTTTGGTAACTTCAAAGGTGCTAAACGAAGGTGTAGATGTCCCTGAAGCAAATGTTGCTATCGTGGTTTCAGGAAGCGGCAGCACAAGGGAACATGTTCAAAGATTGGGACGTATTTTACGGGCACGCCCGAAGAAGGAAGCAGTTCTTTATGAGCTTGTTTCTAGGGGAACGTCAGAACTATATGTTAATCAAAGACGACGACGACACAGGGCCTATGATCGTCACCGATAACGGTCCATGCCTGCCATCCGTTTGACACGGTCAGTGGGAGAAATGATCTCTGTGATTCTTGCACCAAATTTTTCTTTATAAACTACTACTTCACCCCGCGCAACAAGCTTTCCGTTCACGAATACATCAAGATCTTCCCCCACTAAACGGTGCAATTCTAGAACGGAACCCTGACCCAAAGAGAGCAAATCACTTATGCTCATTTTTGCACGGCCAACTTCAAAAGTGACGGTCAAAGGCATTTCCATAAGGAAATTTACGTCGACATTAGGCGGGGGGTCGTCACCTTCTGTTTCAACAGTCTGTTCATCAACAATGTTCAGCATGCTGTCCATGTCACCCATTTGATCAGTATCCCCCCCAGATGGGCCAAAGCTACCTAAATCCACTCCACTTACAGTAGCTGTGTTTTCTGAATTTCCTGATAATGAATCAAGCTCAGTTGCACCTATATCAACCCCGGAAATCTCTGTTTCTTTACCATCAAACAGGTCATCGACTGAAGAGCTTTCTGTAGCTACTGATGTGTTTTCTCCATCATCGTCGCCTCCTCCAAATAGGTTCTCAACACTTTCTTCGGAACTTACTTCTGCAGGAGGCGCTTCAGATCCTTCCTCTCCTCCGAAAATAGAATCTAAATCATCTTGGGACATGTCTGCCATGTTCAGAGCTCCTTAGTAATCGATCCTGATTTCCTCAATACTGTCTTTGACCCAAAGCAAGCGAGGTTTATCAGCACTTAATTCTTTACAAGAGTTTGGTCCACCAAATTCTTGATGATATAATTTTAATTTCCAATTAACTTTTGGATCTTCTTTTAAACAGAAGTAAGCTTCAAATAAGTTTTTGGTTGGAAACGCTTCTTGAGTGATTTGAATTTCACTATTAAACTGTCCATCTGTCAGAAATTTTCGCATTTCTAGTTCGACACTTGTAGGCAAGCCGGGTGAAAGACATTTCCCGGTGAAGTTTAGATGGAAACTCAACGTATAGTAATGCATTTATCAAACTAGGTTTTACTTTGCCGTACATCTTACAGCCGGGCATGACCAGAACTGTTGGTGCGAAGCGATGCCCACCAAGGTGTGATGATTCCCAAATCTCTACAGTATGATCTGTATCGGGAATTGATTTTCTTAGTGTATCGAAAAGCTGCTGTCCAAATTTGGCGCAGCATTGATCATGCCTGCCATGGGTACAGATAAACAGCTGTCGATTGCTTGACAGAGATTTCGGTATGTGGTTTTTTTGAAATTTCCCTTTAGTTGATTTTCCAAATCTCAAAAACCTCTTTGGTTGGAATGTTGTCGTAAAGAATCCCTTCTGGATAAGCACATATTTTTAACCCTTCTAATTCTATTGGCCTGGATGCTGAATTAACCTGGTTAAAATTCCTCCGTGTATTTCCCCCTGAATATCTTTCCACTTCAGAGTAATGAGATGTCGAAGCTCTATCTGAATCTTGAAAGGCTTTTCGTCCCCACTTAGTTTTTGGCCAAGTCATGAAAAAGAAGTGCTCTACATGACCAGTTGTTCCGCCCATTGGTTCATTCAAGTTAAGCGAATATTCACCACAATATTGTTTCATAAATATAAGCTCTCTAACTTATGCCAATTCGGAAGAGTCTTTTCTAGTTCTGGGTGAGAAATACAGTGAATTGGACCAAAACTTTCTGACTGTACAACTTGAATCAATCGATACTTCAGCATTTCAAGAACTGCTAGAAATGTAAGTATAAAGTATTTTTTATTCTGAAATCTTGGGAAGAGATGCTCAAATAAGAGGCTATTTTTTGTCTGAAGCATGTTTAGCAGTTCAAGGATTCTATCTTCGATTCGGTATTTTTCTGGTTCCACTTGGTGGTACTGTATTCTTGGACTCCGTTGCATAACCTGTTTAAAAGAATCTAATAAATCAATGAGTGAAATGTCCTCTGACAAAGTGTGAGTTGTACTAATCTCACCTACTTTATGGGCAGACACCTCAATATCCTCTTCTCCTCGTGGGAATACATCTCTACCGAGCCAATCTCTAGAACCGATTGTATAAGCAGCATCTTTAAAGCGTTGATACTCCACCAGACGCCGTCGAAGTGTTTCTTCCGGATCTTCTTCCTCATCACTCTCCTCAACTGTTGGCTTTGAAATCAGGGTTCTAGACTTAATAAGAATTAGGGTGGCAGCAATTTCTAAGAATTCCCCAGCAACGTCTAAATCAACCGATTGTAATGCTCGTATATAATCTAGGTAAGCTGCGGTTAGATCTGCCAGCCTAACTTCATCAATTGAGACTTTTTTCTTTCGAATCATATGGAGTAGTAGTTCAAGTGGCCCCTCAAATATTTCAATTTTTACTTCAAGGGGTTTCTCACGATCGGGAAAGATTCCCAATATTGGAACAGCTTCCAACTCAGTCAAGGTTCATCTCTTTCATAAGTTGCTCAGCGGTATCTCCAGTGTTTGATGATTCATACCGTGATTTCGCACCTCGTGTGACTTTCCTGAGGTCATCTTGGGTACGAATAATTTTTGGCCTTATAAACAGCAGAAGATTTGTTTTATCTGTAGTATCACTGCTGCTGGCAAAAAGCCCCCCAATCAAAGGTAAATCTCGAAATCCTGGGACTGAATTTGCTGAATTCCGTCGAGTTTCGTTGATTAATCCACCTAACACAACAATCTCATTATCTCTGGTTACCACTGTAGTACTAAGCTCTCTTTTGAATGTTGTAATAGCAGTCTGCGCACTGGTTGCCCCACTTGTGACTATATTACTTGATTCTTGTTGTATCTCCAGACGAATGCTATCTTCACCGCTAATTTGAGGCTTAATGGTAAGTTTAATACCAATGTCTTTAAATTCAGTTTCCGTTGTGGTTACACCATTGTTGTTTGTTACTGTTCTTGTAGAAACTGGAGTGTTCGTTGTAACATTAATGCTTGAAGAGACATTATTAAGCATCATGATCTGAGGATTGGCAAGAATATCAACATCTTGGTCTTGTTGAGTGGCCCTTATGAAGGCTCCAAAACTGAAATATTGTTGACCACCAAATTCTATTTCACCGCCAACAATACCAAAAGCCGCATTTTGACCTGCTGCTGTAGCTGTAGTTGCATTAAATGGAGATGTTCCTGGGAATCCCCCAGTACTAATTCGACCATCATCTTCACCAGCGACACGCCAGTTAACACCCAAGTCCAGACTCTTAGTCAGAGTGATTTCCATAAGCATGGCTTCCACATAAACCTGTAAGCGAGGTACGTCTAATCTTGAAATGATCTCCTCGAGTGTGGGTAACGTTTCAGGTGGTGCAAATATCAATAGTGAATTGGTTGCCTCATCAGATGTTATAGAGATTTCTCCAATTTTTTCGACAGCTTGGCTTGTTTGGTCATCAGCAGTTTCTTTATTCTTTGCTTCTGTTTGTGTTGCTATCTCACTGATTCTTCCTGTTAATTCAAGTAACAATGGTGCCATATCCTTGGCAACAGCGTGCTTGAGTGAGTATAATCGGAAGTTACTCTGAGCCCTGTCTTCCTCTTGGAAAACGTCTAGCATTCCCAGTAGACTTTTCAGTTGTGAGAGTTTCTTTTGGTCAGTAATGACGATGAGAGCGTTTAATCGGGGTTCTGGGATTATCTTAAAGGAACTAGTCGTTTGGCTTTTATTCTCTCCTTCTTTTTCGACCACTTTTATTTCTGAGAAAACATTAGTCAGTAAACCTGACATGGTATCTGCGCGAGTGAACTTGAGTGGTACTAATTCATATACGACATTACCCGCTGCTTGTTGAGGAATATCTAGGCGCTCAGCAAGCTCTATAATTCGATCAGTGGTGAATCCATCTGCAATAATTATAAGCGCGTTTAGTCTTGTTTCTGGGATGATTTTAACAGGGCTTGATTTCGCCGTTTCTCCTTTGTCTTGCCCTTGAACAATCTGATCAGTGAAAATTGAGGCCAATAATTGACCGAGTGGTCCTGCTTCAGCAAAACTTACTGGATGTATCGTTATTTCAACTCCACGTTCTCTTTCAACATCTAACTGCTCAATTAAGCTGACCGCACTTTCCGTACTGATTGCGCTGGCAAGGATCACAACAGCATTCATTGGATCAAAAGGCACAAGTTGCACTGAGGCAGTTTTAGGGAATACAGTCTGTAGCAAACCGATCACTTCCTGAGGCTTGAGGTAACGCAACCTTTGAATGGTCATTTGTTTGCCCTCAACAGGGACATCGATTTTTTCCAGGAAACTGATCAACTCTTCTGTAACTGGCTTATTTGCAACAATGAAAAGCGCATTCATGCGCTCTTCAATAACCAGTTTGAATGTGATTGCTTTCCCACTCCGTTGCAAATTAGCATATAGATCTGTGACGGTTTTATGTAATTCTTTAATATCACTGTGTTTTGGTGAAAAAAGTGTGACTTCCTGTCCCACACCTTCTGGTGCTGGGACATCAAGCATTTCAATAATTTCTTCAATTCGTTCCACGTTTGCAGCATTGTCCAAGACCATTAACATCTCTAAAGGTTCATAAATAAGCATCGCTCCAGCTTTAGAGAAGATCGGTTGTAGTGTCGCTTGTATTCTCTTTAGATCAGCGTGTTTGAAGCTGATCAATCGCATCACAAATTCCTGATCAGTGTCTAGGGGTACTTCTTTTGAGATGTTAAGTCTGAGAAAACGGGCCTCCGCAGCGGGAAGGATTTCCACGACGTTACTGTTGGCTCTAGGTACTAAAGCGAGACCTTGGGTCTGCAGAATTTTCTCAAAGAAATAAAGCGCGTCTTTGGCAGATACTTTTAGATTTGGAGGAGCAGTGATCGACATCTGACCACGTAAATTTTTCTCCTCGTAGAGAAAAACCGTGTTGGTTTCAATGGCAATAATCTTTATAAATTCTTGAAGAACCAGGGTGGGAGGTAAGTTGATCGAGACATCCTTTGAAAGGGCTTCAAATCGTGCCCGCATTTCTACCGTGGCATTATCAACTTCCAAATCTTCTTGTGCATAAACAGACAGAATTAATGAAAACAAACATAGCAGCATCAATGCAGTAAGGAACTTGTGAATCCGCGACAAGTGAAAATTCATGAAAGTTGATTGGTCTATTGGTTGAAGGAATGGTTCGAAAGAAACCTCGCAAACTCCAAGTCCAGAGGTGTTGTGATTTTAAGATTTGTTTCCTCTCCGGGTATGAGATGCACAGGAATTCCTGTTTTTTCAAGCAGAGAAGCATCATCTGTAACGTCCCAGTCCTCCTGCTGAGACTGAAGAGTAGCTTGCCAGTAAGATGACAAATGAAAACCTTGTGGGGTTTGAGTCGACACATAATCTTGTCGATTTACCAACTTAACCTGATCACCAATAATTTTGCGAATTGTGTCTTTTAGTGGAATGACAGGAATGACTGCTGGATAATGCTCCAGTGCTCTAATGACCCGGCTGATCAAGTCTGTTGAGCAAAGTGGTCGTGCTGCATCGTGCACGATAACTTTTTCAACCAGACGATCTGTTTGAATTTGTGCTAATGCTGCGGCCACAGAGTCTTGCCGTCTTTCCCCACCTAAAACTAATGTCAGATCTGGTAGTGAGCGTAACGAGTTTAATAATTCGTGGTCTTCTTGATTATAGACTAAGTAAATGTGGCAGATTTGCGGGTGACTAATTACTTTACGTAGTGTCTCTTCTATTACGCTCGAATCGTTTAGTGGAAGGAAAAGTTTATTCTGACTAGCACCCATACGCCTGCCTTGCCCGGCAGCTGGTAGGATTGCAGCAACTGGTGTCATTCTTTGGAGAGTTCAAATCACTTGATGTTATAGTATCACTCAGAATGCAAATCGAAGTTGAATTACATCACGAGCATTTGTCTGGTCCCCTGCTTCTTGACCCATACTTTCTGTGTAGTGTGCATATTCGATTGTCAAAAAACGGAAAAAGATAAATGGATTGATTTCAGCACCCCACGTTGGTCTATTTTGACTGACGCCACCTCTTACTGAAACGAAGCTTGCACCTGAATCAATTGGTAGAAAACCCAATTCCCACCCCCAATTAAATCTCTTCTGAAGACATCCCGGACTGCCTTTGTTTTCAAAACAATAGGTGTCATTTGCGTTTGCATATGTGAAGTCTCTTAAATCCGCAGCGAATAAAAAACGTAATGGGCCAAATTTTGGTTGGGCTGAGAAGCCAATATCGTATTCTGGCATGTGGTCTCTTGGGCAATTATCTGTACTGCCAAAATTTAGATGCCCAATATTATGTGCAACTCCACCAAAAGACATTCTAAGCCACGATGCAGATGTGGCTCTTCGCTGGAACCCAAGGCTGTAAGAACTTGATGTTTTATTTGACGTGTAGCACGAAAATTTTGATTCAAGTTTTTCTGCAAGTTCGTTCACGTTTAGGGCTTGAATTTGTTTGGTAACATTTTTGATGAAAGTAACATTATCTGATGTTAGGCTGGCAGCTCCATTAGTAGCAGCCGAACTAAGGAGTGAATCTAGAGTTAGAAGGTCAGAAGTACTGATGATGTCCTTAGTTAAGTCTTTAAAAGCTACTGAAGTGATAGGCTGTTCCCTACGGGTTATGGAATTTTGCTGAACACCCCAAATCCATTGCCCAGATCCAGGAGCAATAGCAGCACCGACCCTAACATGACCATCCTCTCTCATCCCAAGCTTGATATTACTTTTTTCAATTGTGTTGATTGTTTTCTGATTGCCAGTACCAGAAATATCAACAGTTGCAGCAAAATCATAAGTATACTCAAGAGAGTAGATTGCACCAACTGTAAACCAATCTCCAAAAGGCATTATGAAACTAAATGAGTTTAGTGAGCGTATGTGCAACAAATCGATCGAAACGGATGCACCATTACTGAGTTTATCTTGACTGGATTGTAATTCACTGATTGCTGGAATTTCTAAAAGAATACTTAGGTTCAGCATCAAACTGTCAACACCACCCAAACCAGCAGGATTGTAATACAACGCAGATTCATCAGCACTCAGCGCTACCCCTGTATTTCCCATGCCAAGGTTTCTTACTGCCTGTCCTGGTCGACGCAGTTCCGAGTAAGAGGTGTCGTAAGTTTGTGCTTGCAGCAAACTTGAGAGATTGAAAAAAAGAAGGATCAGTAGTAAAAGTCTCATGGCTAGCCAAAAAGAATCTATTTTAATTTTGCCATCAAAATGCAGTAGTTGTGCCCCCTTCCGGACCGAAAAAACCCCAAGGAACTTCTCATTTTTGAGTTAGGAGTGTAGATTCTTTCCTGAATAAAATTTTTGATAATTTCTAAATGATGTCACTTGGATGGTGGCGATATTCTTAAAGCCCAGACATGGAGGTTGAATGGCCGTAGGTAAACTCACTGGTCCTAAAAAAGCTGCAATCCTTTTACTAGCACTTGGCGAAGAGGGAGCGGCAGAAGTCATGAAGAACTTGGAAGAAGCCGAAATTCAGCAAGTTGGCTACTACATGACTAGATTCAATGACATTTCTTCGGAGGAACTGGATCAAGTATTAGAAGAATTTTACAGACAATCTATTTCTGACGGAGGTGGAGGAGATTTGATGGCTTCACCAGACTTCGTCAAAAATGCTCTTAACGCTGCACTGGGAGCAGATAAAGCTAAGGAGCTTACTGGGTCAATGAATGCGTCTGACCAAGATGTAGGGCTAGACGCTTTACAGTATATGGACCCAGTCATGATTTCGAATTATATTCGCACTGAACATCCCCAAACCATTGCTCTTATCATTTCATACCTTACAAATATTGACCAAGCAGCAGGGGTGCTTAGAACCTTACCGGAAAACCTGCAGGCGGATGTTGTCTACAGAATTGCTTCTCTTGACAGTATTCCCCCAGGTGTGGTGAACGAACTGAACGAGGTTCTCTCGGATGAAATGAAACAAGCCGGTAGTATGGTTACCAAGGTTGGTGGCGTTGCACCCGTTGCCGAAATTTTGAACTCTATCGACAAGGCTTCTGAGACAAGAATCCTTTCAACAATTGAAGAATCAAATCCAGATCTTGCTGAAAAAATACGTGAGCTGATGTTTACCTTTGAGGATTTGACTTTAATTGATAGTAAGCAGATGCAAACAGTGCTCAAAGATGTTGATAAAGCTGATTTAGCAATGGCACTAAAGACCGCCAGTGATGCGGTCCGTGAATTGATCATGAAGTCAATGTCTACGAGAGCTGCAGAAATGTTGAACGATGACCTTGAAAATATGGGACCAGTCAAGGTCTCAGACGTTGAAACCGCGCAGCAGAAAATTATTAAGATCGTGAAGAAGCTAGAGGAGGAAGGCAAACTCATCATGGCAGGTGCCGGTGAAGATGTTGTTTGATTTCCTGCAATTTTTACCAATCCTAATTAGAACAGAATGAACAAAGCTTTGACTTTACAAGACATGATCATGACCCTGCACCGATTTTGGAACGATCAGGGCTGCTTGCTGATGAACCCCTATGACATTGAGACAGGGGCGGGTACGATGAATCCGATGACAACACTTCGTGCTCTTGGTCCTGAAGAATGGAACGTTGCTTACGTAGAACCTTCCAGAAGACCAGCGGATGGCCGATATGGAGAGAATCCAAATCGGCTATATCAACATCATCAATATCAGGTGATCCTTAAGCCATCACCAGCAAATGTTCAGGAATTGTACTTGAATTCATTGTATCTACTTGGGATTGATCCCCTGGAGCACGATATTCGTTTCGTTGAAGATAATTGGGAATCCCCTACCTTGGCAGCATGGGGCATGGGTTGGGAAGTCTGGCTGGATGGGATGGAGGTAACTCAATTTACCTACTTCCAGCAGGTGGGGGGACTTGAATGTCATCCTGTTGCTGCTGAATTAACTTACGGGTTAGAACGCTTGGCAACCTATCTACAAAACAAAGAGAACGTATTTGATATTGAGTTCACTGAAGGTGTAAGCTACGGGGTGATTTTCAAACATCCTGAATATGAACATTCGAAATATACTTTTGAGATTGCTGATGCAGACCAATTGATTCGCTGGTTTGATGAGTACGAACGGGAATCGGGCAGGGCACTCGAAAGTAACCTAGTGTTCCCAGCTTTTGATTATGTTTTGAAGTGTTCGCATGCGTTCAATCTTTTGGATGCTGGTGGAGCAATCAGTGTTTCAGCAAGGGCTGGCTACATCGGCCGTGTGAGGTCTCTGGCACAACGGGTTTGCAAATTATTTCTGGAGGAAAGAAGAAAACTTGGTTTCCCTCTAATGAAAGATC
>JACLAC010011373.1_pt1 | contig 12316 bp, 6 predicted proteins | sample 8027881 | NCBI WGS metagenome assembly JACLAC01 (sample SAMN15725517, study PRJNA655200) | protist metagenome | isolation source: fluorescence activated cell sorting (FACS) single amplified genomes of... | place: Spain: Blaines Bay Microbial Observatory, Mediterranean Sea | collected 2016-01-19 | reverse complement strand
AATGACGGTAATACTGGTTCTTGCACAAGTAGTGACAAATGTCTTTGTACGAGTACTGATGGGGTCGTCGGTGGTTCTTTAAAGATCAAGATCGTAACAAAAGGTTACGGATCTGAAATACGATGGGGAACCGATCCGAAATCACTGCTCTGTGGAGGCGGAAATTCAAGATTGTATAACGGGAAACAAATCGGCTGCGGTTCCACATATAGTAACAACCGCATATACGAAAGTAGAAGTGACATAGACTTAGTTGCTGGAACGAGATTCTTGGCATACGACACAGCTTCTGACGGGTGGCATGGAGGCACTTTCACAATATATTGCGGTGGCAGTATTATCATGGGGCCAATAACAGTATCGGGACAGTATCAAGCTTTCACACTTCCGGCATGTGCTTCAAGCGCTTCAAGCGCTTCAGGCAGATCGTGCATATCCTGTGAAGCCGGAAAATATAGTGTTGGCCAAATCTCGTCAACAGTATGTAAATCTTGCTCCGCAGGTAAGTACAGCTATTTACGTAAGCAGTGCTTTGGAAAGTGTCCTGCTGGTACATACAAAAATGCTTTTCTAGACAACTGCGATGAATGCGAAGCGGGGAAATATAGTATCGCTGGCAGTAACCAAAATTCACCATCGGTATGTAGATCTTGTGACGCGGGGAAATACAGTCGTGGTACAGGTCAAACTTCAGCAGAGGTGTGCAAGGTTTGCAACGCAGGTTATTATCAACCATTATTGGGGAAAACAAAATGCTATGCATGCAAAGCAGGGAAATATAGCAACGCCGGAATCGGCCAAACATCGGAATCTGTATGCATTTCTTGTGCCGCAGGAAAATATGGTTCTTTTCCAGGGCAATCCTCTTCATTTGCATGCAAGGCATGCAAGGCGGGTAAATATCAACCCAGTCTGGCAAGGCGGAATTGCGTGGAGTGCGAAGCAGGTAAATATAGTGATGCCGGTACTGGACAGAGCTCCCCTTCAGTATGCAAAGCTTGTTCTGCAGGCAAGCTCAGCTATCGTGGAACTCGATGTGTAGACATTTGCCCTGCTGGAGGATACAAAAGCAACTCAATCGCTTGTAACGCTTGCGAGGGCGGTAAATATAGTGAATTCGGTTCCAATCAAAATACATCATCAATATGCACACCATGCCCAAAAGGCAAGTTTAGCGACTCTGGTGATGGGCAAACAAATTCTTCGGTCTGCAAGGTCTGTGTGGCGGGTAGGTACAACATGCATGACACTGGCCAAACATCTGCATCGGACTGCAAGACTTGTGAAAGAGGTTACTACTGTGAAGGAGGTTTCCACCGGCGCGGATGCTTTGAATCTAAGCAGATGATCAATGACAGCAGGACTGGACTACAATCAGCATCGGTTTGCATAGCATGCCCAGCCGGAAAATACTTCGACGATCCTCAAGGTTCAGGATTTGGCGTGAGGAACTGTCGTCCTTGCGCCGATAACTGCCATCGTTGCACATCACACAACAATTGCTCAGCTTGTGCTATGAATTATTTCGTGATTAATGGAATATGTTGCCCATGTGGCGAAAATCGAAAGACGCTGGATGGGATCAATCCACATGCGATGGGTCCTATTGGTATGAAATATGAAGTGAACCTCAAAAGCATATTCGAGTCAAATATCATGACCTCGTGTCCTGCATACAAGAATTCGAACGGACCCGTTCCCGCTTTTGACACATTTATTGCTGATAATCCCGCAAGCAAATGCTATTGCATTGTTCGCATAGATCCAACCGTGGTAGTCATGGGTGTTGGAATTGGTATTGCTATCATTGCAGCAAAAGCTCTTATCGTAACCAAGTATCCCAATCAAATGAAACGTTCTGTTGCATCCGCTCAAATAATTATTGTGCATATTCAGACCGTTTTGATTCTAGCAAAAATGAATTTGAATTGGCCCCCATTGTTTAAATCTTTAGCAAGCCGAACTCAACTACTTTTTGGCGATGTTCTTTCTGTTGGTTGCATCCGAAAAAAAGATTATATGAATGTAGTATTGATGGTCACTACTGGTTTGATTCTTATAACATTTCTCCTTCCTATGCTTTTACGCTTCTGCACACAATTGCGACGCAAAAGCATGTCCAGAGCAAGCGAGGCAAGTGCTCTGGATCGGCGAGCGTTGTTGATGACAGTTATTCTTGATCAAGTCGTCATGTCACAAGTACCGTTAGTCTTGCAAGTTTATGGTAAGATACCAGGTGATCGTGTAAAGTTGCTGATATCCTTATTGTGCGGGTTCGTATTTATAATATGTGTACCGATGATTGTGGGCAGCATCGCTGGAATCACAGTGACCAGATGCAGTTTGTTGCTTTTCACTTTATTGTTCTGGCTTGGCTTGGCTTTGTCCATGCTGGGGGTTCTATGTGCATTTCTATTAAAATTCTTTCCAGAGAAATCAATTAATGCGATTGGGACACGATTCATGATCGGTGTATGGGCGTTCTGCATTTTGGGTATGCTATTGATAACATGGTCCGAAATTCGCATACTTCGGGGACGAAGGTCCGCATTTTGGCGCCCAATTGCAAGGGTAGTGGTTGGGTGCTTTTCTGGTGAGAAGATGACGGCCACACAGGATATTAAATTTCGAGTTGAGAGTATTGCAGTAACTGCAAATGGTTTCCGGGTCTTTTTCACCCTTGCTAGGCTGCAAAAACGAATGGCATTTTTGACTCGCCGATTTTCACCAACAGCGCCGAACTGGCAGATGTATCTTTGGGCACGTCAACTGAGCATGTCAATTCCTGCCGCATTTGGTGCTCCTCCGTCAGCACAGGTTGCAATTGTGTTTCTCATCATGAGTTTTTCTTTTGCTGCTCATTATCGCCAGTGTCCGCATCCTCAGCGCTATCAAAATAAATTGGACGTGCGCCTGCATATTTGCTCAATCTTGTTGCTTGGTCTTGGACTGGCTCATTACCTTGCAATCCAGCAAGATTCCGATGCAAATCTTATTATTGTGGCTTGGATTTTGTGCATTCTCTTTGTGGCATCAATCGTATTCGCATTACTGTACTGGTATTGGCAGGCAGCGCATAGCAGCACATGGGACGAGGTTCCGGAGGAGACGGATGATGATACCAACAGTGATCCATCTCGATCTTTGGAAATGGTGTATATGGGAGGTCAGAATAATTTAATTGCCATGGAAATGCAACATGAACGGCATACAAGTTGGACAACAAATCCATTATGCTCGGTGGACAATAATTGTACCACGAATTCTTTTTCGCGCGAAACTGTCCAGGATTTAGTAACGAGAAATCCTTTACACTCAACAAATGTTGCAATAAACATGGGGCTTTCGCAGCCCAAAGATTTTGATACAGCCGAAAGATTGGAACGTCCCAGCATTGCTCGACAGCACGGTGATCGTAACATAAGAAAATGCAATTGCATTAGATTCAAATTATCATGTGCACCATCCGGTGCGGCATTTGATGCAAGCGGTTCCATTTGTGTGGTGAGGGCCAACTTTGATGTGTTCACCTCAGTAGAATTCTCGCCCAATATGAATGCCCTCACTGTCCGTGATCATGTAAAGAGGCATAAGAGTGCCCTTGGGCAATACATTTGCATGTCCGCTGATGGATGCAGCTTTTTAGGCGGATCTGCTGCAAAGCTGGAGATGTGGCATGAATCTCCCACTACTTCGACATCCTTTAGTGGCAGAACCATCGTGGGCAATTTGCATAACAACTGTCCATGTGAATATGAAGAACCAACCATTACCATGATTGCCATGTCCAAAACTGGTACCCACGTAGTTTATTGTGGTTTCTCTTCTTTATTCCCATCAAAGGGATTTGCATGTATTCATAAAGTAGTGAAATCTTGGGCGAGACCACCGGTAAGTTCCAGGCCTGGTCTCCGACCAAGTAGTAGAAACACGAGCTCGAAACAAAATCAAGACAAGTTATTAGTGGATCATGGATGCCAGATTACATCGATAGGATTCTCGAGCTGCGAGCGACATGTCATCATTGGTGATGCCAATGGTACTGTTGAAATGCATTCATTATGTGATAAGCATTTAGTAAGGTCCTGGGAGCGATCCAAAAAGATGGAAGTGACTTGCCTCACGTCATCACATGACGGACGTGCCATCTTATCTGCCAGTACGCACATTTTAGCGTTACACAGTGTTCGCTCCGGCACATCCTTTGAATCTTCGTACTCACAAGGTACAATTGCAAGTGTTTCTGTGTCTCCGAGTGACCAATATGCACTCACAGTGCTACACTCATCATCTGGCAGCTTTTTGTTGGTGAGTGACCTTGCTTCTTTGACAACCTATTTTCAAATTCGACATCCACAAGCAGTCGTCGGGGCATCCTTTTTTTCAACCCCGGTAGTGGATTCGGCAGGTGTGAAGATTGCGCTTGATACTTGTGATCAGATTGCATTTGTTGATTCGAATGGTTTTATTATACGGCGAGACTTTACATCTGATAAGATATGCCATAAGGGACGCATATCATTGAAAAATAGGTTTAAATCAAGACAACGCAAAGCGGCTCCTCCCGTTTGGTTTTCGAGTCGGTGGAATACCATTGGAGCTGCCATCGCGGGTATTCTTCTTCATATATTTCTTGGCATGGTTTCAAGGCTTTATTTAGGTACCTTAATTGGATATGGGATTGGCATGGCATGGTTTTGGCTGTCATTAGTTCGCAGAATAGCTTGGCGTGCAGGTATAACTTGGACATATAAAGTTGCCATGGTATTTGCAAGCTTTTGCTTTTTATTATTCCTTTTCTGTATTGGCACAAATCAATCTGAGGCCTGGAAACAATGGACAGAAAATAATCGCTGGATTTCTTCCCAAAACCAGCACTTGGAGAATTTCAATTCGGTGTACATGATTACATTTCTCATTCTCATGTTGTGCTCTTTTATCAATGTGCAGGACAACTTATTTTCTTTCGAAGATTTTGAGCAGCAAGATAAAAAGAAAGATCTGCCTATGGGGATTGTTAAACGACACAAAACACAAAGTAACCGGGAAGACAATACTACTACTCGTACCAGTGGAATCCGTTCAAGAACGCAGGCCAGCCGGCATGGAAATGAAATGAAAGCTCACGATGAAAATATTGAGAATGAGACAAAAGCTGAAGATGAAATCATTGAGGTGCCAGTCTATAAACCTGCTAATTTTGATGCTTGGGAGCAGGCTGCAAGTAATGCTGCAAAGAAGGTATACATTGCGCTTAAAGTGCAGTGTGCTCTTTTTTCCCTTTCCCTTGCAGCCCTTCTTATTGAAAGAATGGTAGACCATGGATCACCTTTCTGGATAGAAGGTGGATACCAGAAATATACTTCGTGTGATGATGCAGGTATACTTGTCTCCATGATCCTGGATGCGTTGATCACAACTTGGCAAGTGTTTAGTGCATGGTCGGCTGTTAATAATAGAAAGGAAAGTCGCTGGGCAGTGCATTCACATCAATTGATATACGGTTTATCGTTTGTTAATATGATTTGGATTGCCATAGAATTATCTACCATTGAATCACTTGCCATTTTTTCAATTATTTTGCTGCCTTTTCGTCTGGTAGTATATTTTTGGTTCAGTTATGCTTATCAAGCGATGCTGGATAATCTTGTTCGTGGGTCGAAAGATACAACTCGACTTGCGAAAACTATTTACACATTCTCTTCATATTTTAGTTTGATGACCCTTGTGAAACTTCATGATCAAAATAGGGAAAATCGCAGTTGTCGCGCTCTTAGCATTATCTTGTACATTTCGACAGCAGCTTTGGCCGTAGATTTTTTGTATGCAGGAATATGGGATACCGAAAGTGGGATGTATAAATTTACTGCATCCCATTTTTGGTCGACATTTATTAAATTTTCTCTCAAAGTAACTATTGTTGTAATTTTAGCGATTTCCATTTCTTCCGATGACGGCTATGAACTTATGGGCTTGATAGCAACTGCATTGGAAGTGATATCAATTTACTGCATGTTTTTTGGGCGCGCCCCTGATAGCCAGGAAGGCCTGGCAGATATGATGAGAACCCTCAAAGATATACTTAATGACAGGCATCTCCATATCAACACATTATTCCGAAACTGGGATAAAGATGATTCGGGTGCTCTATCAAAGGGTGAGTTGACATCCGCTTTTATTGATATGAAATGTTCGATGTGGACAGATGCACAAATTAATTTGCTTGTTGAACATTTTTTTACGGGAGGCAAGTCCAGGCTAGAATCCGTCGATGCGCTTGATTTGGATACATTTACGTATCGTCTATGGGCAATTTGGACAGCTTCACCTGGCCAACATTACAACAGTAGGATGAGTATCAATTTAGATGATGTAAGTGCAGTGCATCATAGTAGGCTCAGCATCAATATAGATGATGAAATTGATGAAAAAACCTTTCTAGTTGAGTGCACAGAGAAAGATTTCCCGCCAAGAGCTGTGATTGTAATCACTGGCAAGGGGATAGGCGTTCGGAATTATGAGAATTGGGCTACTAACAAGCTAACGCCTTGGAATTCTAAACATTATGATCATCAATGGAGCTACGATGAAGTACTAAAAGTTGTAAGTGATAGCACATCGTTTACTTTCTGTAGGGTGAGCGGGCAAGAGCTGTCTCCAATTAGTTTCTACACAGACCAAGGAGAAGAAATGAAAGCGATTGTGCAAGCCCACATGGAGAAGAGATACGAAGAGGATCAAAGTTTGATCTTGGAAGATGCTAGAGAAGAGAAGGGAAATGAAACATTTGTTTGGCGTTTAATGTTTTTGTGCTTTGCTTTAAGTTTGAGTGGGATGATAGCCTTTTTGAATTCTCGCAATCGTAGTGCTCCAACAATTGTATTCTGTATAGGGATACCTTTAGAGATTGTGTTCTTTGGACTCACGGTTTATTTCTACTATTACACAAGTTATCATGACAAGGAAACAGATTCTGGTACCCGTCCGTGCATGGTCTTACTAAGAGTTTTCATGCTTGTGTTTGTTGTTTTATCATTCATTCGTGTAGAGTATAATGATCGGAGTCGCATATCTCATTTATTCACATCTATTTTATCACTTGAATTGCTTTGGAGTGCACATAAGTGGTGGGGAAATCCAGGTGGACTTGTTGCTGATGTAGTAGTAGTAGCGCTAGGATGTTTTGTTAGTGCTGTTTGTGGTGCTGCTGGTGGTTGAAAGATCATGGGACTGCTATATTTTCATAAGATTTATTGGATTTACAATATGCATACATTTATTCATGTTGTATGTACTTGTACCGTACCTTACAAAGTAAAGTACAAAATTACAGTACAGGTACGTACTTACAGATAGTAGACGACTACAGGTGCAATATTGGTATTTACATAAAAAAGCTGTCTTTGTGTACAACTGCTGCACGAAGAATATTTATATAGCTTCTTCTGTCGAAACAAAAACTGTTACATTCTCTTTTTCTTCGAAGTCTTTCTCTTTTTGGAGGATTTCGATTTTTTCTTTGCCGCCTTTTCTTTTCCATTACTATACTATTATCGCTGCCACTATTACTGTCGCTGCCACTATCGACTGTGAAAGGTATTTCAACCCCTCACTAGCAGCGCCATCCGAAAGTCGATCGAGTGCAGAAGCACAGCCTTCACTAAATCGAGGCAGCCAGCTGAGCATCAGTCAACCCTCGCTTGATTCAGAAGCCGAGTGGAATGAATATATCGACACAACTTCCAAGCAACGCTATTGGGTTCACCGGGAACGCGGGACTAGCACGTGGGTAAAACCTGAAGGTTCTATCAGTATGGCAACTATAGCGGTAGAATATAAAGTGTGAGCTCCGACAGATGGCCCAGAAGATGCTGGCTAATCTCCCTCTTCAATTTCCATGTCAGTGATATTTTTGACAGATTTTGATTTTTCTTTATAAACAACATTTATAGCGTACGAGTATACCTAGTCTGATCACTTTGACTTAATTAGAGGCGCGGATTTTATCACTTGAAAATAGAAAAACTCTTGCCTAAGCTCTATTTGTCTCACTGTAAAAATATTCTCTGATCTGTTTTTATTCATGTGATTCACATTATTTTTTAAGACCACATTTGTTAACTTTGTCTACCAGCGCCAGGGAGCGGCTCAATTCCTGTGATTTTTTTCCCCTGTGATTCACAGACAGGATTTTACTTAATTCTCTGGGTAAACTGTACTACTCTGATCCAGCTGAGTGAATCCATTACCATCGAACCCAGCGTTGGTATCTTTAGTGCTGCACTGCATGGCTTTTAGTACCATCAGCGCATCCTTATAGTGAGGATTCTGATCAATTCTGTATGTATGTAATCCCTCATCTGCGATCACTTCCCACGAGCGTTTGCGTTGGCCCTTCTTGTGTTCCTCTTGATTGAAGTCGCTCTTTCCAGAGCGTTGCCAAACCTTGACTTTCCACTGTTTATACCCGTCGTTGCCGACCACTTTCCACCCTTTTGTTTTCTCCGTCGCACTCAATAGATTTTTGTACTTAATGAATGGCGAGAGCTCCTTGCTATATTCTTCGGTCAACGGCGGGTTCCATTCTCTCTCCGCGATGGTAATCTTCTTCTTTTTCAAGATACTGATGCAGGCTTTGATCACCATCACGGCTTCTCCAAACAAAATCCGCAACGTGACTCGATAAACGAGGTACACAATTGCAATGCATAAGAGAAGCAACGATGGAATTATATTTTTACGCAGCAGTCGCGTACCCAATGCGGATGAACCTAACTGATCGTACAACGCATTATATGCCGAAGCAGTCGACGCATCACTGTCTTCTCCCGCCAGCGCACTGAAGCTCACACCAGAAGATTCCCAATTGGAGGTCAAAAGCCCACTTTTCAGTATCGTGGATTCACTGTGGGTGATGATCACGATGACCAAATGCAATAAAAGTGCAATAGGTAGCCACGACACTGCATAAAGAACAATTTTGTGATCGAACGCAGGCGGTCGCCGATAATACCGCAGTAGCATATACTTGTCAACCCAAAAGGATATACAGATCGACACTGCGGCCAGAGGCAAGAGAAGTGGCATGCAGCCACAGTACATCATTGTCACCACAATCGTATTGATGATATACGGAATGCGCCGTTCTGGTTGGAATTCTGGGCCGACGTATAGATCGTTCATGGCGCGTTGGTTGACGGGCATGCGTTTTTTCGACGACCAGCGCTTATAGGGAAGGAGGAACAGCATTGTTCCGAGCGGCTTGATGTGCGGCGTCACGATGTTCAACAGCATCGTCAGGAGGATGGCCCCACCAACAGTTGGGTACCACTGCAACTCTCCAATGGCGCCGCCCTCGTTGCTTTTCGTCCGCTGACCGAAGGGGTTATCGAGTCACAGTACATAATGAGCAGTCTGGCAAGCAGCAAAAAATACCACAACATTTGCGTTCGTGCCATTACAGAAACTTACGAAGGCAAAGGCAAGCCTGTGGAACTCAAGAGCGAACCCAGTGAGTCAGTCGAAGTCATGGAGACTGCAACCGGGACCGAAATCCAGGTTCTCCAGGACGAATGGCTTGCGTCTGTGCAAGTCGGAGCGCGCTTTCTAGATTCTTCGTTGTTCATGGGGTATGCCCAGCGATTTTATCGTGATGTATATATTAAACAACTGGAAGATGAGTTAGCTCTGCTGGGCTCTGCTCCGCCCCCGGTCCCAGCTGGGGTCGATTTTGCGCGATCTAGCAAGTCGCGCCAGCGATTGCGAAGTCGCAATAAAAGACGAAATAAAGGAGAAATTGTGCTAATTCTGACGCAAGAACAAAAGGAGGAAAAGGCTCGAGAGGAAGAAGAGAAAGCCATTCGCGAGTTTGAAGAAGTTACTGCTGAAGAAATGGAAAATATGAGTCTCAAAGAACGAAAAATATACGAGAGAAGAAGAGGTGCTTGGCAACAAATGCAACTCGAAACCGAGAAGAAGAGGATGCGAAAAATACGGCGCGAGATGAGAAAGAAAGGAGAGAAAGGTTTTGAAGGTTTTCGTGGTGAAGTACAAGCCGGCGTCTGAACAGTACTCTGTATGCGTATGGCATGTTGATCCATCAGATAATTCACATGATCTTGGTAAATGTCTTGCCAATATGGAGGGACACGAAGCAACAGTGTGGTAAGACTTGTGTTTTGTATATTTATTATCAAAAAATGCTTGACTATTCTATGTGGTAAATGTATCCCAGTCTCATTTTTTCTTTTTCTTTCCTTGCTTCATCATACAATAATACATTTACATCCCAGGTCATTGCACGTTGACAATGTGAAAATAATTAGTGGAGATGCTGTGGGGGAAATTCGCATTTGGGATGCAGATGATTACGACTGCCTTCGTGTCGTTCGCCAGGCCCATGTTAAGGCTATCAACACCATGCAAGCGACTCGAGACATGCTTGTCACAGGGGGGAATGACAAAGATGTAAAGATTTGGGAATTGGAATCAAGCTCGCGGAGACCTTACAAGTATGTGACATGTCTGCACAGGCTACGCGGTGGGTATAACCATCCGGGCCATCAAGCAACCATCACATGCATGAAATTTGTATCGAATGAATTGGTGACGGGAGATGGATCGGGTTGCATCATTCGGTGGGATCTCGATACTGGAGAAATGGTTAAAAAAATCGAAAATCTGCACGAATCGGCTGTTTTGTGCATCCAATTTGATGTCACTCGCATCATCACCGGGTCTTCGGACGACACGATCCGCATTACTGACATTGCCACGGGGGAACTGATGCAAACCTTGCGTGGTCATACGGCCGATGTTGTGTCTCTTCAGTTTGACACCCAGCAGATCCTTAGTGTCAGCAGAGATGGGCATTTGCGGCACTGGTCGTGGCAAAAACGCGGAAAGGAGCAGATCAGCCGAAAATACCACCTTTTAAATCATGGCGAATCTTTAAAGACGCTGAAAGATAAGTACGGGTCCAGTATCAAAGATATGAAGAAATGGAACAAGATTGAAGACCTTGCCCTTGATATGTGGAACGGAATGCAAGTCATCGTGCGCGAAGGCAGAAGTGGAAGCGTGCGCGATCGCATCAAATATCGCAACCACGAGAGAGACATAGCCAGAGAAAAGGCGAAACGAATTCAAGCGAGGGCGACGAGAGCAGCTGATGCTGACAGCGGTAACGTGTTGTTTCAAGCGTCATTTACCGGCGGAGATTCGGCAAAATCAACAGCAATTGCCGGCTACATGGACGACTCTAAAGACAATGGAGATGCTAATTCAAACCGGAAACACACGGCCGCTTCTCAGGCGGCGCTAAACGCCATGCCCGATGGCCACCAAGGTGCAGCAAAAGGAGGAGGAGATTTAAACCCAATGACCGCAATGCTATCCGCTGCAGAGAAGACGGAGGCACTCGTCAAGAATGTAGGCGTTGTAACGAACATTGCTGCGGAGGAATACGGTAAGGTCCTAGCCCAAACGGTCGGCAAACAGATGGCGGATAAGTTGGATAGTGTGGGCGATCTTTTCGAGGACGATGCCCAGATTGCTAAGGATCTGCACAAGATGGCTGATAAAATACACGCACATGCGGAGTAGCATATATTGTACTTTTAATGTTATACTATACTTTTATGTTACACTATATGTACACTTCAACTTGTGGACTCGTTATCGTCCGTAATTGTAATGTTTCATGAGTAAATTACAGACATTTGTGCTGGAAGAGTTCATCAAACTGATTATCGAAGACTTCATTGAACCTTTTCCGGAGAACCTTCATACGTGCTAACTCTGCGCAAGCGTTGCAACCCATGCAATTATCATTTCCCGTTTTCATCACGTGGCCACAAGTCAATACAGTCTCATGCTTCCTCCCTTCAGTTTTCTTCATAACATGCCACAGTAAGAAAGCCGTAAAAAACCCCTCTGTCACAAGAACAAAGGCACACGATGCCAGTATAACAACGCGCACCGTATGAGATCCGTACCATACCAGCAATGACAAGGAGGACACAAGCACAGCAGCGCCGAACACGAGAAGAGGTGCGTTGCACACCACCGGCGGGAGAGGAGGGGTATGTTTTTCCCCGTCCATGCTAAAAGTAAATAATGCTTCCTTGGATTTGTTGATGTTTTCTCCTTCTCCTTCCAAAATTACTTTACGTGCGTCCTTCCAACGTTTAGCGTACGAATGCGACAAAATCCAGTCGAGTAACCGCGCGACCGTTTCTTCCGCATCGATCATCTGTGGTAGTGGTTTGTTACTATCTTCTGGTATGGAGACGGCTGTTTCTCTATCAAGCAGGCG
>JACLAC010018506.1_pt1 | contig 12317 bp, 7 predicted proteins | sample 8027881 | NCBI WGS metagenome assembly JACLAC01 (sample SAMN15725517, study PRJNA655200) | protist metagenome | isolation source: fluorescence activated cell sorting (FACS) single amplified genomes of... | place: Spain: Blaines Bay Microbial Observatory, Mediterranean Sea | collected 2016-01-19 | reverse complement strand
GAAGCTGTTCAAGATGGACTTCTTTGCTTCTATATCCAACTCTCCTTCCACCTGTTTCCTCAACTGACTCCTGAATATTTCTAAATCCTCTACTTTCGGTACTTTAATTTCTTCTACCTGGATGATCTTGCCCTGTAAATCTCTCAATCTTTTCTCATCTTCTTGCATTTTGATGATGACTCTTTCTTTGGGTACTCTGCCATCTACTAATAATTCCAAGCTGGTATCAATTCTACTTTCAATCTCTTTCTTCTCTGCTGTTAATTGTTCAGTCTTTGCTCTGGATTCTGCTCTTTGTTTCTCAACCTCTTCTAATTGATGTTGTAATTGGTTCTCGATGTGGTATTGCTGTATCAGGTGCTACAAAAATATAGCAATTACACTTACTCTTGATTAACTAGAGACTAGATAATTAGGGCACTTTACCTACACGATCTGTGGCACATTTAATGCTGATTTGATTCTATCAACAAATTTAGGAGTACTGAATGAAATATTCAAATTATCTTCTTATACTGACCTTAGTTTTTTTCTGGGCATGTGAGGATAATACAGAGTTGATAGATAAATTAACCAATGATAACAGTAAGTTCCAAACAGAAATTACTGACTTGACTGTTGTTGTGACAGATCTGAAGAATAACCTCAACGAATTGGAAACAGAACGCAATAAATTAAAAAAAGATATAGAAATATTACAAGAAGATCAGAATAATGTTATTGAAGAACGTAATAAGTTAAAAAAAGAAATCGTTGAATTAGATAGTGAAATTATTGATGTAAAAGAGTTAATCGTTGCGTATGCATCTCTAGTTCAAGCAGATGCCCCAGAGTCAGTTTGGGCGGCAGTACCTATACTGATGGAGGCATTAGAAAATGAGAAGGCATCTATTCGCGCTAATGCAGCGGGAGCTCTGGGTTTTATTGGTGGAGGTTTAATGGGTGGAGGAAACGGTTTTTTAGGGGAAGAATTTATAGATGTAACACCAGCTGTTGTTCAGGCCGTACCTGCTTTAATTGAAGCCTTAAAAGATAGGGATGAAACCGTTCGACTTAACAGCACCATAGCATTAGAACAGATAGGACTCACAGGTGCACATTCGTTAAAAAGTGCAGTTCCAGTCCTGATAAAACTATTTCAGGATCAAGATGAGAATAAGAAAACTCGAGCTCATGCAGCAGTCACATTAGGTTTAACAGGAGTGGAAGATGCTGAGTCCCTATTAATTCAATCACTACAAAACCAAGATTCGGAAGGATTTATCCGCGCTAGTGCCGCAAGGGGATTAGGTTTTGTAGGTGGCGGATTTTTCGGGTTTCCAGGATTCAGAGAGGTAGGAAATATAGTGCCTGTACTAATCGAATCCTTGAGGGATAAAGATAGTGAGGTTCGTGCAAATTCTGCAATATCGTTAGGGATGATTGCTATGATGGACCCTTCTGAAGTCGATGATGTTGTATTTGCGTTAATTGAAGCATTGGAAGATGGCAATGGTAAAGTTCGTTTCAATGCCATGGAAGCTTTGTGGATGATTGGAACACCCGAAGCAATTGAAGCTGCCGAGCAAGTCGAATTTTAGCGACTTGAAGCTGTCTGAACCAAATTCATTCTTATTAATCACCGTACTTTCCCTGACTAGAAGTTTAGAACTGGTATCTGGAACACAGTGTGCACGGGGTAATCAGGCGGGTATCAGCATCAGTTGGTGTCCCTTTTTCTTTCCTTCTCTTCCTTAATTCATCCCTTTAGTCTGTTCATTATTGACCAAATTGTTTCACTACTGTAAACTGTTTTGAAGACGAAATCGGGTTGCCTCTCATTTTACATACTTCAATTTTGAAGCTGGACAATCCAGTCCAGATATAGATGTTTCTGGTTAGTATAGGCCACTGAAAGGCTGAATTAACCCCTAGCTTATTTAATCGGGAAGGGACCTATTTGTGAAGAAATTAATATTCATTTTATTATTAGTTATTTGTTGTAGTATCTGGACATTAAAGACTGAAGCCGCACCACCTTTGGAATCAGGAACATATACTTGGCGTCAGGTTACCTATGGTACCTTGGGGCTAACTCTGAGCGTAATCCCATATGTTTATATGATTGAGAAGCGTTTGCCAATACAGCGTCGATTGAAGTCTGAAAACCCAAATTTCCTGGATCAGTGTGTGTTAAAAGGAATGGCCATTGCCACCATTGTAGATCCTTTTGCAGTTCTGGAACTATGTGCCAGAGGGATCGAGTTCGGTTATAAGCAACAGTATGGCAGTGAGTATCGGGGTAATATGTGGAAAACCCGTGCCGCTGTGGCTCTAGGCGTACCAATTACATTTGTAGGTGGGGGAATGAGTTTTATGGTAGGTGGGGCTGGCACTGAAGTATTAGTAGTTTCAACAGTAAGCGCATTAGCTTTCTTGACAGTTCCTTCTATTTTGGGTGCTAGATCATATAATAAGAGTTTGAGGAAAAAGCCGATGGAAACGGAGATTAATATTCTGAGAGTTGCATTTTGAAAAACTGATCATGAAGAACCAATATCTCAAGTAAGAATTAGCCTTTAGTAGATAGCGGAATATACTGCCAAGTATGAATATAATTGAAAGCAACCCGCACGGGGAGTATTGACCCTACGAGGTATTACCGAGAGCGACACAAAAATCAATCTCGACTAATCCGTCTTGGTTCACTCCCATCTTTTTGACTACGGAGTTCAAGACGGATTTTTTTGTGTCCATATCTAGTTCCCCTTCTACCTGTTTTCTCAACTGATTCCTGAATACCTCTAGGTTCTCTGCTGTTGGTGCTTTAATTTCGTCCACCTTGATGATCTTGTCCTGTAGATCTCTCAATCTCTGCTCATCTTGTTGCATTTTAATGATAACTCTTTCTTTAGGTACTTGTCCATTTACTAACCGTCATCTAGAAGGTGCCTGCACGATTCGTCAGCGCTAGGTTAGAAATTCTGATAGCTGTTGGAAGACAGGTTCAAACGTTGGTTAGAATCACTGCTCAGGTGTTGACAGTGATTCTAGCCTCAGGAATTTCGAAAAATTTACGTATGGGACTTAATTCATCGCCTTTAAATTATTACTTCTGCTGCTCCGGAAATGGTCTGCGAAGATCATAACGTCCCGGTTTAAGTACTGGGAGCGTTCCATCTTTCACCATTAATTCGAGGGGCGATTCTCTAGTTTTAAGCGGCATGTCAACCAAATTTTTGACACGCAATGACTCGTATATGGCCATCATGATTTCCATGGTATATCGCGCCTGTCGTCCGCTACTTCGGTGCTCTACAATCTTCTCCTCCATCCAATCGATTAATTCTTGCAACTGATTGCTTTCCTCTGGATGTGGCTGTATTTCTTTCCACCCGCTCGCTTTGTCATTTTGAAGCAAAACGCGACCTTCCATGGTCTTAATTTGCCCTGCTGTGCCGTAAATCGTCGCCGCAGGCAGAAGTGGCTGAGGTAGATCACTTTCATATATTCCTCTTGCTCCTCCTTCAAAGCAGATCAGGCCCATGCACAAATCTTCACAGCGGGTACGACGTTCCCACCTGTCGGTCGTGCGCGAAACTTGCCCGATGACCCAAAGCGTTTCTGGGTCTGATAAATGGTACCGCATACCATCAATCAGGTGTGTACCGATATTAAGCAACCCGGCATTGGGTTTGCTACGTCGGTGAAGCAATGTTGGTTCACCGATCGCACCGTCTTGGACCAGCCTTCGGATCTCGGTATTTACTGCCGAGAAGCGTCCCTGATGTCCGATGGCCAGTTTGACACCGTGTTTTTCGCACACCTCAATCATGTCGTCTGCTTCGCCCAAGGATGCAGCCATCGGTTTTTCGCCAAGAATCCCTTTGACGCCCGCATTTGCCGCAGCCATGGTTATCTCAGCGCGTACTCCTTGCGGTGTCGGAATACTGACGATGTCCAAATCCTCTTTTTCCAGCATTTCGTTGTAGTCTGTATATACGACGGGGATGGAAAATTCTTCGGCCAGTTTTTTCGCCGGTTCCTGCCTGATATCCGCTGCTGCCACCAGCGTTGTTGCTGAATTCTGTGTATACGCACTCGCGTGGCTCCTTCCCATACCACTACCACATCCGATAATGCCGACTCGATATGTTTGAGTCATTCGTTTATCCTCCTTTAGTTTTGACAATTATTAAAATTGGGCAGCTTTAGCTATCTACATTGGGAAACAGTAGTCTCCGGGGCACCCTAGAGTTACTACCCCTCTGGGATTTTTCCATGCTCAGTTCAACCCAAACTCCTGCGATAGAGCACATCATCCGTTTTTCCTAGGAATCACCACTTGTCCTTTGGCAGAGAGAAGATCCAAACCTTCTTCAATAACGTGGAAACTAGCTGCCTCTCCTCGCTGCGGACTCTCGGAAAATCCGGTGCATCTTAGTATGCGCTCGGGGCCGACGCTAAGTTCCGTGTTTCAATCTCGGTTTTGACCTTTCTAATCTTGTCCTTGTCTGATTGAGTTTTGGGAATGAATCGGTCCTTTAAATTGGGACTTTGCATCAACACTCCAGTCACGTTTTCGATTCGCTGTTCTAACTCTTGAAGTTGCTGCCGTAATTGTTTTAGTTCTTCTTCTCTCTGCCCTTGATTACGACTATATTCTTCCAAACATTTTTGATAATACTCTTCAAATTATCCCTTTTCGAGTACTACTTCTAACACCATTTCCAGCACTAGATTCTCCAACCTTTCCTGGTTCAAGTAACGGGAATTAGTACATCGTTTGGCCCTTCTTCGGCTGGCACCACAGCAATAGAAGGATTGCTTGGGATTGCGTTTGTCAAAGTCCATTTGGAAGTTATTTCCACAGACCTAGCATTTCAACAGTCCTGATTAATAGATACTGGACTTCAATTCAACCAGCATTACATCTTTGGTTATCTGTTATATGATTATCTTCTGTGTAACGAGAATCCATTGCTGGATCAGATTTTCGCGGTCTTTGTACGTACTAAGATATGAACTAGGCAGAACACCGATGTCCTGTTTTGATAACCATAGAGATTTTATCAAGTTTTTACCCAAAAGGTGTCAGTACCTGCGGATCCAACTTTGTTTGGCAAGGATTTATCAAATTACTTGTCCAGAAAGGGACGATTTAGCCGCGAATGATAAGGCGGGTCCAGATGCTGTAAGCTACCTCGCTCACCTCGGCCATGTTCCCCGCGAAGGTATTCTGAATCACCATCCAGTCGTTGATCCCGATTTCGAATGTGTATCTTATCCAGATTCTGATCAATAGCCTGATTAGCGGTGGCAATTTCTTCTTGAGTTAAAACATCTTCGATAACTAAGTAGCCATTCAGATCAAAGAAATAAAGTTCGTCTTGATTCATGTACAAGTTTTCCTTCGGGTTATTGGTTCTTCAAATCTCTCCTTTTGGAGAAGGATAAGTGCCTATGAAATTTAGACTGAAATCAGTCCGTTAGACTCTTCTGTTTCAATTCCAAGCTGGTTCGATTTAAAAGACTATTTTGGATCCAATCATCGACTAAATTCATTTGGGTCTTACATTATAGGTGTAAACTTTTTACGATACAACGCTCTTTTTTATACAATAATGGTTTATTAATTGGTATGCATAATCGGCGTTAGTTCTGATGTTCTGATTCAAAATTCGAGAAAAATAGCCCTTCAATGCCATTTAAAACGTTGGTAAACAATCATTCTACCCTTGATCCATCCCAAGTTTAGCCAATGTTTCCTGTTTGGGGTAGACTTTGTCGAGGGGGTTTGATAGTATGGCTTTGTTTCGTCTTATGAGATAGCCTGCTGTCTTTCAATTTTTAATGACTAGACTGCTATTAAGACTAAAAAATTTATAGCATTAGAGTTCGACTTATTGTCTTATCAAATCAATCTAACCAACGAATAGCCTAGCGAAAACCGAGAACCAATGACCACAATTGCGGATCAGTTAAATACGATCAAGGTATTGTCGAAGTATCAGCTAGAATAATTCATTGAAGAGGGCTATGGTCTAGTCTGTCAGGAATTTTTGCGCGAGTAGGTATCAGCAGCATTCGAAAGATTATGGAAAGAAGCAAAGATTGGAGTAGGGTTTTATTCTAGTAAACCATCGACATGGTCGCACCGACCTACCATTTCGTAAGATCGACTATGATCCAAGCTGACGTGATACCTTTGATGATGTATTGGTCGAGGAACGTTGGTATCCACTCGACGGTTTGGGTTAGTAGTCCATGATGTTTGTGGGATTCGACCCAAAGTATCGGAAAGAACCGAAAATTGGTTGGCATGTAGATCGATTTCAGTTCCACCATCATATTAACTCACTGAATCAAGGGTTGCTGCCGATTCCAATTTTGTCTGACATAGGGTCTGGTTGCGGAGATACGTCAATTAACATTGAATCTCATAAAGTTATGACGCACATTCTTCAATAATCGGAACCGGATGATCCCTCCTCTGAGGAATTATCCGGTTCCGATTATTGAAATAGGAGTTTGGTTATGAACCAGAAACGCTACCGAGCGGCTGCGATTGGACACACCGGTGCTGGAAATTATGGTCATGGGCTTCATCTTGCCTATCGTCGATTGGAAAATGTTGAATTTATAGCAATTTCAGACCCTGATCCAGTAGGTCGTGAAAAAGCATCAATGGAAACCAATGCACTCCGTAATTATACTAACTACAGGGAAATGTTAGAGAAAGAAGATCTGGATATAGTCAGTGTTTGTCCTCGGTGGGTAACAGATCATGTGGAGATGGTATTGGCCTGCCTGAAATCAGGTTGTCATGTTTATTGCGAAAAACCAATGACGGCAAATTTAGCGGATGGAGACCTGATTGTTGAAACAGCAAAAGAAAAAGGGTTGAAGGTTGCAGTTGCTCATCAGGGAGTCTATTTCCCGTCTACTCATGTCTTGAAACGAATTCTGCAAGGTGGAAAAATTGGCCAGATTGAATCCATCCGTGCACATGGGAAACAGGATGGGCGTGGTGGTGGTGAAGATATGATAACTCTTGGTACACACACTTTCAATATGATGAGATTTTTGGTAGGTGATGTTGTTTGGATGACAGCTCATATCACACAAACCGGGGAAGAAGTTGGAGTTGAACACGTTCGGATACCAACGGAGCCTGTTGGGCCTGTAGCAGGTGATTGCGTTGAAAGCTACTTTGCTTTCAAAAATGGAATTTCTGGTTTCTATGATTCACGTAAGGATCGGTTTGGACGGGGAGGAATGGAGATCTATGGTAGCCAGGGCATAATCTCACTGAATACGGGCCAATCCCATCAGGTAGCGATTTGTTCAGATCCAACCTGGAAAATTGGTGCTCCAAACCAACCATGGGAAGTAATCGACATTTGTCCACCAACTTTGGTTAATCAAAACTCGCTGGATTACGGTAATCATCTAGCTATTGTTGATTTAATTGAAGCAATTGAACAGAATCGAAAACCACTGTCCAGTGCCAGCGATGCTGTAGCTGCTCTGGAGATGATTATTGGTGCATATCAGGCTCAACTGACCAAATCTCGTGTCAGTTTTCCAATGAAAAATCGTCAACATCCACTTACTAGTTAGTTAATGTTTTGTCCTGTAATTTAATGTTATCAATCATTTGCATGAAGGCAGGTCTTTTCTTAACCGAAGCACCTGAAATCCCACGATCAATATAATCGATAGATCCGGATTCATCGATATTTGTCACAGCTGGGCCTAGCATAGCTGCCATAAGCTATGGAAATCAATCAGGACTACTGCATTAGCTACACAGCTAGGGTGCAGCGTGAGATGATGTGCGAGTTTGGGCTAACTAACAGTCCCTGCTAGAATCTATGACGTAACTAGCAAGCAAATTAGAATGATTGAGTCAGGTCATCTATCAGCAGGGAATTATATAGAATCTAGTAAAGCAGTATACTAGGAATGGTAATAGCTGGTAGATATGTAACTGTAGGGCAAGTCGTTTATTGGGATGGTAGGACCGCGAACGGAGAAATAGTGTCTTCAGACAATTACTTCTATCAGTTGCAGACTGACGATTATAGCCAAACCAGAAAACTAATCATCCCTACACCATTTTTGTGCTGGAGATGGAATAGAGGTAATAGACATCAGTTCTGATGGGGATACCATTATGGCAACTACAGTTGGAGATGGCGCTTGGAGTCACGTTAGTGATATCTTGGGTCTGGCTAACCGAAACGGCCGCTCTACCGATCTTAGGTACGACAACGGCGGTTTTCGATGTGTATCCGACGTAGAGTAAGATGAGCTCATCGATACCCGCGCCAAAGATAACTCGTGTACGGGGTATTATCGAGAACGACACAAAAGTCGATCTCTAGAAGTCCGTTTTGATCCACCTTTAATTTTTTAATGAGGCTGTTCAAGACGGACTTCTTTGTATCTATATCAAGTTCCCCTTCTACCTGTTTTCTCAACTGATTCCTGAATACTTCTAAGTCCTCTGCTGTCGGTGCTTTAATTTCTTCCACCTTTAATCAAACCAGTATGGTATTGAAACTGGCTGACAATTTCAATAGACCTTGCATCCAAGTACCTACTTAGTTTATTTTATCCGATTAGAGGAAGTGTCTTCAGGTACTTACCTTACAGGAGAAGTTAATGAAGAGCATTGAGGTCGAGCGATAGGGCTCGTCTTTTTTGTACCTCTGGTTAAAGGATGAGTCAAAACTAGTGATGATGACAGTATCTTCAAAACTTCCTTCTGTAAAGTGAGTCAGCTCTTCAGAACCGCCTTCTTTTTTTGCTATTCCATACATTCGATAGGGGTAATTTTGCCCTAACCTAAGGAAATAATAATGAGAAAGATATTTTTATTCATTTTAATGGCTATTTGCGTTTCTGCATTAGCCGACCCGATAAAAGTTGATATTCCCGATAACAACCTACGTAACAACTTAGAAAAAAAATTGGGTAAAAATCCGGGTGATCCAATTATGGACAATGAACTCAGTGAAATGTTTGGAGCCTTATCTCTTAGCGATTCTAATATCAGTGATCTAACTGGTTTAGAATACTGTACTGGCTTGACCAACTTGAATTTGAGTGGCAATCAAATCAGCGGTATTAGTGCTTTATCTCGCCTGTATAACGTGGAGGTTTTAGATCTGAGTGGGAACCAGATCAGTGGCCTCAGTGCTTTTAGGAAGCTGGCTATTAATGAAGAGTTCGAAGATTCAAAGTTGACCTCACTAGACTTATCGAATAACCAAATCAGTGGGAGTGCCGGTGAGATATCCTATTTCGACCACCTGACGGACATAGATCTGAGCGGTAACCAAATAACATCTGTCGGTTTAGTTAAGTTAAAGAACCTAACCTTGCTAAATCTGAGTGATAATCTTTTAGGAAGTGGAGAGTCTTCAACGTTTCATGCTCTTTCTTATTTATCACGACTAACTACCCTGTCCGATCTAGATCTGAGTAATAACCAAATCGATAATATCGATCAATTAACCACTCTAACCAATTTGACAAAATTGAAGTTAGAAGACAACCAATTGCCCCCTAGTGCGGGAGCAATCATACAAAATCTAGAAAAGATTGTTGCAATCGTCACGCACGACTCAGTCCCAGAACCAAAGGTAGTTAACATCCTCGATGATAGCCTCCGGACCGTTCTACAATCCGCACTGGTGGAGAAATATGATAATGACTTTATCAAAGCGAAACGCGAAAAATATCCTGAGAGTGATACGGCGATGACAGCATGGAGATGGTCTGGCAATTTACTCACTAATGCCGATCTGGACAGGCTGACTGACCTTGATGCTTCCAATCTCAAGATAACTACGCTAACCGGTTTAGAATATTGTACAAGCCTAACCAGATTGTATTTGAATGGCAATCAAATCAGTGACATTAGTATGTTATCTAATCTGATTAAGCTGACATTTTTGAATCTGAACGGGAACCAGATCAACGATATTAGTGTTTTATCTGGTCTGACCAACTTGGAAATCTTATGGCTAAATAATAGCCAGATCAGTGATATCAGTTCCTTACCCAACTTAACCAATCTGAAAAGTTTACTTTTGAGTGACAACCAGATCAGTGATATTAGTGTCTTATCTAACTTGACTAACCTGACACAACTGTATCTGAACGGGAACCAGATCAATGATATTAGTGTTTTATCTGGTCTGACCAACTTGGAAACCTTATGGCTAAATAATAACCAAATTAGCGAAATCAGTTCATTATCTAACTTGACCAACCTGACAAAACTGTATCTGAGTGACAACCAGATCAGTGACATTAGTTCATTATCTAACTTGGCCAACCTGACTACGTTGAATCTGCACTACAACCAGATCGGCGACATAAGCCCCTTGTCCAACTTGACCAACCTGATAAGATTGTGGTTATGGGATAATTCATTGAATGCTAGTGCTGTTTCGATCTTACAAAATCTCGAAAATAGTGGAACAGCTGTTATGTACGATAAAGTCGTAATCATCAATATTGCTGACGATGGCCTGCGGACCGTTCTGCAATCTGCACTGGGAAAAAATGATGATGATTCAATTACTGATGCCGAGCTAGATGGACTGACTAACCTTGTAGCTTCAAGTGCCAACATTAGTTCGCTAAGTGGTTTAGAATACTGTACTAACTTGACCAACTTGACTTTAGATGACAACCAAATTAGTAACACCAGTGCCTTATCGAATCTGACCAATTTGGCAGAATTGAAGCTATCTAACAACCAAATCAGCGACATTAGTACTTTATCTAATTTGACCAACTTGACAAAATTATGGCTAGGTGATAACCAAATCGTTAATATCAGTGCCTTATTCAATCTGACAAAACTAAGAAGTTTGAAGTTAGAGGATAACCAATTGACCGCCAGTGCGGGGCCAATCATACAAAGTTTGGAAAAGGCTGGAGCAACCGTCACGCACGACTCAGTCCCAGAACCAAAGGTAGTCAACATTCCTGATGATAGCCTCCGATCCGTTCTACAATCTGCATTGGGAAAAAATGCCGATGACCCGATCACTAATGCCGAGTTGGATGGACTGACTGATGTCCTGGACGCTTCCAATGCTAATATTAGCTCGCTAATTGGTTTAGAATATTGTACTAGCTTGACCTTCTTGACTTTGGATACTAACCAGATCAGTAATATCAGCCCCTTATCCAACTTAACCAATCTGAAAAGTTTGCTTTTGAGCACCAACCAGATCAGTGATATCAGTCTTTTATCCAACTTAACCAATCTGACTACATTGTTTCTGTGGGGTAACCAAATCAGCGATATTAGTTCATTATCTAACTTGACCAACCTGACAAAACTGTATCTGAATGACAATCAGATTAACGACATTAGTTCATTATCCAACTTAATTAACCTAACAAATTTAGAGTTAGGTAAGAATCAGATCAGTGATATTAGTGTCTTGTCTGGCCTGATTAACCTAACAGAGTTAGGACTAGATGAAAACCAAATTATTGACATCAATTCTTTATCAAATGTAACTAGTCTGAAATCGTTAAGTCTGTTACAAAACCCTTTAGGTGTCAGTGCCAGTAGCATCATACAAACTCTTAAAGAAAATGGTATAAAAGTTATAGAAAACCTGACTCCAACTCCAACTGAACTAATTGGAGATGTCAATGGCGACGGAACTGTTAACATCTTCGATCTGGTAATTGCTGCTGGATCATTTGGTAAGACAGGTCCTGGAATTATGGGCGATGTCAATGAAGATGATGGGGTCAATATATTTGACTTAGTAATCGTAGCTGGTAACTTCGGTCAATCCTTGGCCGTAGCAGCTGCACCTTCCATAATTTCTGAGATTGAATTAACTACCGAACAAAAGCATCATATGACTTCAGCTATCGATAGGCTAGAGTCTAATTCGAGTCGTTCCACTGAAGAAGAGATGGTGTTGGGTGTTCTGAAAGCTATCCTGCCTGAGAGACTTCCCACACGAGCTCAACTGTTGGCCAACTATCCCAATCCCTTCAATCCAGAAACTTGGATTCCCTTTGAACTAGATCAGGACAGTCAAGTCATTATCACTATTTATGATATTCAAGGACAACCTATTCGTCGACTAGAACTAGGAATGGTAATAGCTGGTAGACATATCAGTACTGACCAGGCAGCCTATTGGAATGGAAGGACGGAGACTGGAGAATCGGTCGGTTCAGGCACTTACTTCTATCAGTTGCAGGCTGGTGGTTATATGGAAACTAAGAAGATGGTGATTCTGAAGTGATGAAGGAAAGTTATTGCACAAATAAAAGTACTAATC